>Ga0194110_10000617_pt1 | contig 46096 bp, 43 predicted proteins | sample TA2Kig1200mmetaG_FD_146192 | JGI IMG/M metagenome (GOLD analysis project Ga0194110, IMG submission 146192) | Freshwater microbial communities from Lake Tanganyika, Tanzania - TA2015032 Kigoma Deep Cast 1200m | ecosystem: Environmental > Aquatic > Freshwater > Lake | place: Tanzania: Lake...
CATGCCGGCGGAGGTGATAAGTCAGGGGCACCTCACAACGGCGGCACCTGAGGACGTGCCCGCAGTCGCGGCACATGACGAAGGTCGCCGCGCCACGGCGATTCAGAAAGAGAATGGCCTGCTGGTTCTTATCCAACGTTTCGCACAAGGCACCCTGAAGAACGCGGCTGAAGATCTCGCGATTGCCGGCCTTCAGCTCCTCGCGCATATCCACAATTCGCACCGGCGGCAAATCGGTGTAGAGGGTCTCCTCATACCCTTCTCCCAGCGTCTGGTATCTGATACCTGATACCTGATACCTGGTCCGCTGCTCCTCGATCCGCCGCCGGTGGCCCATGATGCGCTTCGGCAGGCGCAGTAATGTGTACTCTCCCCGCCGGGCGCGGTAGTAGGAGACCACGTCGGGGGTCGCGCTGCCCAGGATGAGCACCGCTCCCGCCAGCTCCGCCAGCTTCACCGCCACCTCGCGGGCGTGATAGCGAGGGGTCCGCTCCTGTTTGTACGAGCCCTCGTGTTCCTCATCCATGACGATGAGGCCCAGGCAGGACAGGGGAGCAAAGAGAGCCGAGCGGGGGCCGATGACCACGTCCACGTCTCCGGCCCGGATACGCCGCCAGGTGTCGTAGCGCTCACCCAGCGAGAGCTTGCTGTGGATGACGGCCAGGCGGCCGGGGAAGCGGGCAGCGAAGCGGCGAATGGTCTGAGGAGTGAGGCTGATCTCAGGCACCAGGACGATGGCCTGCTTGTCCTGCTCTAGGACAGCTTCCAGGGCACGCAGATAGATCTCCGTCTTACCGCTGCCGGTGACACCATGCAGTAGGGTGACGGGTAACGGGTAACGGGTAACGTGGGATTGGCCCTCACTCGTTACCCGTTGCCTCATTACTTGTTGCCTTATTGCCTCCCACACAGCTTCCTGATCGGGCGTCAGCCTGGGCGGCACGTCGGGGACGAATTCCCGCCCCTCCAGCGGGTCGCGCCAGACCTCCTTCTCCTCCAGGCTGATCAGGCCGTGGGCAGCCAGGTCCCTCAGCGTGCTCAGGTTGCAGCCCGTCTCAGCGTAGACCCAGCTTATCCAGATGGCTCCCTCCTCTCCCCCAAGGTTGGGGGGGACCGAGGGGGAGCGTCCCCACAGAAAATTCAACACCTCCACTTGCTTCTGAGCCCCGCGCAGTTCGACGATCTTGTCCACCACCTGATCTGGAGGGACACGCAAGATGACCACCGGCTCTTCGTCGAAGCGTTGAACGTACCCTTTCCGCTCCAGCTCCCGCAGCACGGACGAGGAGCAATTGGCGTCTCTGTAGAACTGCGATAACTCCACCGGCTCGGCTTGGTCACGCAGGAAAGCCAGGGCAGCCGCTTGCTTGGGGGCCTGGCGCAGGTCCTCGGCGATGGCCTGGACGATGGCTCTGGACGAGAGCAGGGGGACGACCAGGGTGCGCCTCTCGGTGATCTGCACCAGGCCCTTCTCGGCCAGGGCGCGGACGGGGGCGTCGGAGCAGCCGACTTTGGCACAGACGTCGGACAGGGCAGGCAGGGGGTCCTCGCTACGGGACAAAAATTCCAGCACATCGGCCTGCCCGGATGAATGTCCCAACCGAGGGATGGCCTGAGCCGTCTTCTCCTCGTCGGCGATGAGGCGGACGAAGCGGGCCCTCCTGGGGCTCACCCGAGGCTCCTCAAGCTCCGAGCGCTTGATGATCACCCCTCGGCGAGCCAGTTGATCTACCACCGGGCGCGGGTCCTCCATCTTGAGCCCCCGCGCCAGGTCTTTTACTCGCTGTTTGCCCTCCTGGCGCAGGAACTCGATGACCCTGCGCTGTTCCGGCGTCAGGTCTTCGCTGATTCGCCGATTCGCCGATTCGCTCAGCTCTACGATGAGCTCAGCGCGTTGCTCCAGGCCCGGCGGCAGCATCAGGCGCAGGCAATCAATGAGGGGAGCGAGATAGAAGCTGCTGATCCAGCGGGCCAGCTCGATCTGTACCGGCAAGAGCACAGGTTCGGGGTCAACGATGTCCTCGATGTCTCTGGTCTGGGGCACGGGGGCCCTGTCGGCCAGGCCCACCACGATGCCCTGCAGGCGGCGGGGACCGAAGGGCACCTGCACCAGTTGGCCGATGGCCACCTTCTCTCTGAGGGCAGGAGGGATGGAATAATGAAAGGCCAGGCTCAAGGGGCTATATCTGTTCTCAGGGCCTTCTTCTTCCAGACCTGAGATTACCTGTCGCCGGATGGGGGTACTGACGACTACTTCAGCATAAATCATGGCCTTGCCAAACTTCAAACTCTAAACTGAACATTGGCGTTCTTGGTTTGTAGTGACGACTTCAGTCGTCGGTACGGGACAAAAGCGACTGAAGTCGCAACTACGAACCCACATCTTGGCTAAGCCTGGTACGCGGCGGCGGCCATGTAGCCGACGGTGTAGCTGCCGGGGCGGCGGTTGCCGGTCACGTCGCCGGAGTTGGTGTAATGCAGCACCCTGGCCCGGTTCGCACCCAGAGCTTGCGCGGCCAGGAGCGCGGCCACCACTGGCGCTCCACCGCAGGCCTGGCCGCGGCCTTCGATGAGGGCGCGAGCCAATCCCTCGACGTTGAAACGCTCCACCAGCTCGACCATTACTCTGTCGTGACGCACGACCTCGTCGTAGTCGTAGAGGTGTGATAGGTCGGTGCTGGCCACGATGAGGGCTTCCCTGCCGCGCAGCAGCTTGGCCAAAGCCACGCTCAACTCGCGGCAAGTCGCCAGACTCCGGTCGCTGGTCAGGGGCTCACCCAGCATCACCGGCAGCAGGGTGAAGGTGCCCAACACCTGCTGGAGGAAGGGGAGCTGGATTTCCAGTGAGTGCTCGCCGTCGAACCCCACGCGGTTCAGCGTCACCTCCTGGCCCAGGGCCTCGACCAACCCGGCATCAACTTCCACCAGCCCCAACGGGGTCTCGTAGTAGCTCGCTTTGGTGACGGCGAAGCGGCCCAGGTATGGCTGGTGGAGAGGGGAGAGGACGGCCACGGTGTCGAAAGCAGGGCCGTCCTCCAGTTGTTTATAGGCGTAGGCCGCTGTGGGGCCGGAATAGGCGTAGCCAGCGTGGGGGCTGATGAGCGCCTTCAACTTCCCCTCCAGCTCCACCTTTTCGGCGTCCGCCAGATAGCTCTCCAGCGTCCGACGCAACGCATCGGGCTGGCCGGGATACCAACTGCCGGCGATAACAGACTGGCGGATACTTCCTGTTTTTACTTCTCTCATCGAACGCCTCCTTGCAATTCGATCTTCCGCTGTTTTACTTTGCACTTTTCGGCGGTAATGATAGCGGCGATGGTCTTCACTGTATCATCGAGGTGACCATCGCGGTTAACTACCACGTAGTCAAACTCGTCCAGGCGCTTCATTTCCCCCCGAGCCGTGGCGATGCGCCGCTCTAAGCCCTCGGCTGTCTCGGTCCTGCGCTTTTTAAGGCGGCGGATCAGCTCTTCCTCTGAGGAAGCGGTGAGGAAGATAAAGACGGCCTCGGGCACGAGACGGCGAATGGTGGCCGCACCCTGCACGTCTATACGCATGATGACGTCCTTGCCGCTCGCCAGGGCCTCCCGCACCTGCTTCCTGGGAATGCCCTTGTGCTGGCCATAGACAATGGCGTGTTCCAGAAGTTCGTCTTTCTCCAGCATGGCGGTGAACTCCCGCTCGGAGATGAAATGATAATCCACCCCATCCACCTCGTTGGGCCTTCTGGGTCGGGTGGTGGCCGTGACCACGAAGTGAAAAGGATACCCCAGTTCCTCCATGCGCTTCAAAGTGGCGTCTTTGCCTACCCCTGAGGGGCCAGAGATAACGACCAGCAGAGGGTTAGGTTCGATGTGATAAGAGGTGTGTTCCGATGAGCTCGACATTCCCATATCCAATATCAGTACATCACAATTGATGGCGAGGAGTTGCACTCCGAGCCCCCGTTCGGCAGTGCAACTGCCTCACATCGGTGGAATTGTGATCTACTGAATATCTAAGTTCGACTTGATTCCAGGAGCAATCTGAGCTATAATTACAGACGATAATCAGCGAGTGATGATGGCCAACTCCTCGTTACTCATTCCCTCATTACTCGTTACTTTGGGAGGAATGGCTTTGCCGATCTACGAGTATCGCTGCAATGAGTGTAGGCGGCGGGTAACCCTCTACTGGCGGAGCTTCTCGGAGATCGAGGAGACACTGCCCCGCTGTACATTCTGCGGCGGAGAGGACTTGACCCGCCTGGTCTCTCGCGTCGCTGTGCTCAGGTCGGAGGAGAGTCGCCTGGACGACCTGGCCGATCCCAGCAGCCTGGCGGGCCTGGATGAGAACGATCCCCAATCAATGGCTCGCTGGATGCGGAAGATGAGCCGGGAGATGGGCGAGGACCTGGGGCCGGAGTTCGATGAGGTCGTGGACAGGCTGGAGGCTGGGCAGAGTCCGGAGGAGATCGAGAAGGTTATGCCCGACCTGGGAGGCGACCTGGGTGCCGGGGACGAGTTCTAGTTCTTGGTGCACAGCCAGTGGCGACGTGAGAGCCGCCTCCGCTGAGTTTCGCACCGAAAAAGCTAGAGCTTCTCGTAGCGCTCCACGTCAACCACGAAGACGGTAGCGCCGCCCACCTGCACCTCCACAGGAGTAGGTATATACAGTTCTCCTGCCTCCATCATGGGCGGTAAGGGGTTGACGTACTCGGTTCTGGTGTGGCAGTTCTCCTTGATCAGCCTCAGTACTTCGTCTACCTTATCATCCTCGGTGCCTACACAGATGGTTGTGTTCCCTGCCCGCAAGAAACCTCCGGTCGTGCTGATCAACGTAGCCCGATGTCCTGCCCCTAGCAGGGCCTCGATCAATCCCCTGGCATCGTCACTGTTAACAATGCTCATGATCAGTTTCATCTCGTCCCTCACCCCCTTTAGCCACTACATCCGGCACTTGCACTGAGCCTGGCGACAGGAAATCAGGGATCAGGGAATCAGGATCGGTTTCCCACCATCCTGATTTCCTGACTACTCATTCCCTGATCGCTAGTTTTGCTTCCACTCTGGCCCTGATCAATACCTGAATAGCCTCCAAGGGTTGCGTAGCGTCAATCACCAGCCAGCGGTCTGGTTCCCTGGCCGCCATCTGCAGGTAACCCTCCCTCACCCGGCGGTGGAAGGCCGCCTCCTGTTGGTCCAGGCGGTTCCACTCTGTCTGGCCTGCCTCATGCGCGGCCAGCTTGCGCCGCAGCCCCTCCTCGACGTCAATATCCAGATAGACTGTCAGGTCCGGCTTCAACCCTGCGGTGGCCAGGGCGGTGATGGTATGCAGCATCTCCAGGCCCAGGCCGTGGCCGTAGCCCTGGTAGGCCAGGGTCGAATCGGCGTAGCGATCGCAGAGGACGATGCCGCCTCGCGCCAGGTGAGGGCGGATGACCTGATGGACGATTTGAGCCCGCGCCGCGGAGAAGAGCAGGGCCTCGCTGGCGGGCAGCATATCGGTGTTTTGGGGGTCGAGGAGGATGGCTCTGATTTGGTTGCCGATGATCGTCCCTCCTGGCTCACGGGTGGCCAGTACAGAGTAGTCCCTCTCCTCAAGATAATCTCTCAGCAGCTCTATCTGCGTCGTCTTGCCGCTGCCCTCAGGACCCTCAAAGGTTACGAACAAACTCAACTTCTTCCTTTACTCCCGATAAATCCTCACCCTCCGCCTGGGCTCCTTGCCATAGCTGTGGGAGACGAGGTTGGCCTGGCGGGCCATCTGGTGCTGGTGGCGACGGATGTAGGCATTCTGCGGGGAGAGGTTGACTGAGCCGGTACCAGCCAGCACCTTTTGGATGGCCTCCTGGGCCTCACGCATCGCCAGGGCGAAGGGGTCCACCGCCTCCACTTCCAGGCCGAAGACATCCGCCAGACAACTCTGCATTTGCTTGATGGTGTTAGAGCGCAGGACGTAGATGGGGATGCCTCCCTCTTCTGCATCGGCAATGACCCGCGGGCGCTTGCGATAGTATGGCTTCAGCGTGATGATCACCTCGGCCTTGTCCAGGTCATCTACCATGACCACGGGAAGATGCAGGCGGCTGGCAGCCTGCTCCAGGCGATTACGGGCTATGCCGTAGGGATAGACGCGCAGGGCCGCCAGGGGGGCAGCGGGCTTGGATGGTGGCCGGATGGGCCCCTCTCCCAGACTGGGGGGAGGGAGCGTTGCCTCCTCGATTTGCACCTCCCCCTGCTCATCGCGATAACGGATTCCGGCTGGCAGAGAACGCCCTCTCAGGATAGCATCCACAGCCGCCGCTACATTATGATGCACTGCCAGGCACTGCCGATCCTGGATCTCCACCACCACATCGAAAGTGGGCGGGGCCTTGCGCTCCAGGATAGACTTCTGGGTACCCCGACGCCGCGCCTCCTCGTCGCTGAGGGTAACGCTCTGGATGCCGCCTACCAGGTCGGCCAGGGTGGGATTCATCATCAGGTTGTCCAGGGTGTTGCCGTGGGCCGTGGCGATGAGCTGCACTCCTCGCTCGGCGATGGTGCGAGCAGCGACCGCCTCCAGCTCCCTGCCGATCTCGTCAATGATGATCACCTCGGGCATGTGGTTCTCCACCGCTTCGATCATCACCTCGTGCTGGAGGGAGGGGGTGGCGACCTGCATGCGTCGCGCCCGGCCGATGGCCGGGTGAGGGATGTCGCCGTCGCCAGCGATCTCGTTGGAGGTATCAACGATGACCACCCGCTTCTTCTCGGCCAGGACACGCGCCGTCTCCCGCAGCATGGTCGTCTTGCCCACCCCCGGCCGGCCCAGGAGAAGGATGCTCTTGCCGGACTCGATTATGTCTCGGATGATGTCAATGGTGCCGTAGACAGCTCGCCCCACGCGACAGGTGAGGCCCACGATGCCCCCCTTACGATTGCGGATGGCCGAGATGCGATGCAGAGTGCGCTCGATACCCGCCCGGTTATCGGCGTCGAACTCGCCGATGCGGGAGACCACGTGCTCGATCTCCTTCTCAGTGACCTCGTTCTCGCTGAGGGTGATTTCGTGGTTGACAAAACGCGCCTCTGGTTGACGTCCCAGGTCCAACACGATCTCCAGCAGGTCATCGCCATCGTTTGCCTGTTGAAGGACCCGCTCGATGTGGGGTGGCAGAACCGCTAGCAGTGCTTCCAGATCATCGGTTATTTTCAGTTGTTGCATAAGGTGATCGGGTGGTCGGGTGGTCAGGTAGTCGGGTGTAGGCTGTGCGTCAGAGATTGGCCAATTGGTCATTGGCTCATTGGTCATTGGACATTTCCTTGTGTTTTCATCATTGGGGTGGCCGCCTCAACTCTCTTCTCCAGGGTTGGTACCAGCTTCAAGGCTGGCTCCTTGACCCGGACGGTGGTGTACTTGACCATCACGCATTGGCTGGCCAGGAGCTGGAAACCTTGGGCCTCGAGCGGAGCTCTCAGCCCCCCTTGATACCTTCGCAAACAGCAGTAGATGGGGCGAGGCGGATATTCCGCCAGGAGAGAAAGCGATTGCTCGACGAGCTCGTCGGCTCGCTCGTGGGCTTGAGGATGAAGGAGCATTTCCAACCAATGCCCGGTCTGTCCCTGGCGAATCCGCAGGCCGCCCATGATCTCCCTCTTATCCTCCAGCACGTAGCCCTCTCGCCTGACTTGCCTCAGCCATGGGCCAGGTGTAGCCTCCCACTTCCTTGCCGTGAAGTGCTCCGCTCGTTGCACCGGGCGGGGAGCGATGGCGGCATAAAGACCTTGCAATCCCCAGCTATCAGCGGGCCGTTGAGGGCGCAAGGTCCCGCGTTCAGGGTGCCGTAGAGATGGAACTTGCATCAGGTGGAAGACATCTTCCTGAGTGTAGACACTGAAACCCACTTGCTGGAAGGCTTCGACTTCAGGCCCATCCTCAGGCAGGCGGGCGAAGATGCGATGGATACCCTGCTCCCCGGCCTCGAAGCACAGGTACTCTAACAGGCGATACCAGATGGCCCGGGCCTCTTCCGCCGCTGACAGGGAAGGGGTCAAGTAGACTACATCGGCTTCGCCGTCCTCCTTTCTCATGCGCACCTGGGCGAAGCCTGCCATCCGCTGGCTCTCTTCTGTCTCATCGCATACGTAGGTGAGGATTCCTGTACCCTGTAAGGGCAGGCATCCCACCAGAGCGGCCAAACATGGCCTATATGTTTGAGTTAATGCCTCCTCTAAGTCAAGCAACGTGCCCTGGTTTTGCAATTTGCTGACCAAGAGGAGATGGCGAACGTCAAAGGGTTTGATCAAACTCACCTCTCAATGCCAATTTTCCCCGGCTTGAAAAGCCAATCCCGTCAGTTTATATTGTACTATCATTTAGCGCGATTGGCAAATGCCCTTGTTGATCTGATTTGCAGATTTGTTGATTTACTGGTACAATTCGTTTGGAGAGCAGTCATGACGATTCGGATTGACCGCAAGAGCGGGATTCCGGCTTACTTGCAAATAGTGGATCAAATCAAACATCTTATAGCCACAGGTAGACTTCAGCCTGGCGAACAGTTGCCCACCATTCGACAGTTGGCGGCGGATTTGGGAGTCAATCACAACACGGTTGCCCACGCCTACAAAGAGCTGAGTGGGGAGAGAGTCCTCTCCACACAACAAGGGCGAGGAACTTTCGTCTCTGAACAGTCCGAACAGTTGCCATTGGCCCAGATGCGCCGTGAGAGGCTGGGCTCTATATTCAGCAAGCCTTTTGTCGAGGCGCTTAGCCTGGGTTATTCGATGCAGGAGATCGAAGAGGCGGTGATCGAACAGTTGACTCGCTGGTGGGCCGAGACCCAGAGGCCAAACCCTGGCTAAGCACGAGGAAAAAGGTCGTAGTGATAAAGGGGCAATGAACTGGGCATGAAACTCTTTCCCCCAAAAATCTCTGGCTGGAGATGGCTCTATCCAGGCATGGGCGTGAAGCGGTGGCTGCTCTTGCTGATGCTGGGCATTACCTGCATTAGCCTGGGCTTCGCTTACCTCCTGGTCAACATCTATCGGCAACAACCTCTGCCGGCCGTTTTCTACTATCTAACCCTACAATTTGTTCCCCGCCTGGCACGGGCGGCTTTGTTCGGAGGGTTGGGCTTAGCTGCTGTAATCATAGCCGTGGTGCAGTTGAGCCGCTCGCTGTTAGCGCCCTTCCTGCGGCCGGGCCAGGAGGTGGCGAAGGAGGTCTATCAGCATCGTCAGCGCGGCCGAGGCCCCAGGGTGGTGGTCATCGGCGGGGGGACGGGCCTCTCCACCCTGCTGCGGGGCTTGAAGGAATACACCGCCAACGTCACGGCCATTGTCACCGTGGCCGACGACGGCGGCAGTTCTGGCCGCCTGCGCCGCGAGCTGGGAGTGCTGCCCCCCGGCGACTTTCGCAACTGCATCGCCGCCCTGGCCGACGCCGAGTCCCTGACCACCCAGCTCTTCCAATACCGCTTCGGCGGGGGAGATAGCCTCGACGGCCACAACTTCGGCAATCTGTTCATCGCGGCCATGGCCAACGTAACGGGCAGCTTTGAGCGCGCCATCCTCGAGTCGGGCCGGGTGCTGGCCGTGCAGGGGCGCATCCTGCCCTCCACCTTGAGCAATGTCACCCTCTGCGCCGACCTGCGGGGCGAGGACCAGGCCGCAGGCGCTCTTAGCCGGGTGGAGGGCGAGTCCTCCATCACCGCGGCCGAGCTACCTATCGAGCGCGTTTTCTTGCTGCCTGACAAAGTGCGGGCCTATCCGGAGACTCTGCGAGCCATCCTGGAAGCGGATCTCATCGTGGCCGGGCCAGGCAGTCTCTTCACCAGTGTGCTGCCCAATCTCCTGGTGGAGGACATCGCTAAGGCTATCCGCGCCTCCCGGGCGGCGAAAATATACGTGTGCAACGTGGCCACCCAGAGAGGTGAGACCGACGGTTTCAGCGTTGGAGATCACGTAGCGGCTCTACAGCGCCACGTGGGGCGCGATGTATTTCAACACGTGTTAGCGAACGATAACTTCAATGTCAAACTCGATCCCCACTCAGCCACGGAATTGGTATCTTTGGACTACCAGGCCGATGGAGGCTATCAGGTTGTGTCGGCGGACGTGATTGATCCCCACAAGCCCTGGTGGCACGACCCCCAAAAATTGGCCCGCAATTTAATGAGCTTTTACTATTCTCAGCGAGGGAGCTGAAAAGAGGCAACAACGGAACGAGAGAAAGGGGGCCAAGAGCGAGTTTGCTACTTGCCCCTAGCGCTGGATGATACTATTTCCGGGAGGAAGCAAATGAAGAAGACGGTTAGAGATGTCGAAGTTGAGGGCAAGCGTGTCCTGGTACGGGTGGATTTTAACGTTCCCCTGGCTGAGGGTCAGGTGACCGATGATACCCGGATCCGGGCCGCTTTGCCGACTATAGATTATCTGCTCGATCACGGGGCCAAGGTCATTTTGATGTCCCATTTGGGCCGCCCCAAGGGAAAGGTGGTGGACGAGTTGCGCCTCGATCCTGTGGCTGAGCGGCTGGCAGAGCTGCTCGGCAGGCCGGTGGGGAAGCTCGACGACTGTGTCGGGCGCGAGGTGGAGGCAGCGGTGGCGGAAATGCGGCCAGGCGATGTCATTCTGCTGGAGAACACCCGTTTCCATCCCGAAGAGACGTCCAATGATCCCGCTTTCGCCACGAAATTGGCCTCCCTGGCCGACATCTTCGTGAACGACGCCTTCGGCGCGGCTCACCGCGCCCACGCCTCGACCGTCGGAGTGACCGAGCATCTGCCCTCCGTGGCGGGTTTCTTGATGGAAAAAGAGATAACCTTTTTAGGCCAGGCCCTGGCTGCCCCGCATCATCCCTTTGTGGCCCTCCTGGGTGGGGCCAAGATCTCCAGCAAAATCGGCGTCATTGATAAGCTGTTGACCACGGTGGACGGCCTGCTGATCGGCGGGGGCATGGCCAACACCTTCTTTAAGGCTCAGGGCCAGGGGGTAGGCCAGTCCCTGGTGGAAGACGACAGCCTGGACGTAGCCAGCGAGACGCTGGAGAGGGCGGGCGACAGGCTGGTTTTGCCTGTTGACGTAGTGGTAGCAGATCGGTTCGACGCCGAGGCCAACTTAAAGGTAGTGCCTGTGGGCCAGGTACCAGCAGATTGGCTCATTCTGGACATCGGGCCTGAGACAGTGGAACTCTATAAGCAAAAGCTGGCCGGCGCCAGGACGGTGGTCTGGAATGGGCCGATGGGCGTGTTCGAGTTCCCCAGGTTCGCCGAAGGCACCTTCGCCATCGCCCGCTTCCTGGCCGATTTGGAGGCGATCACCATCGTCGGCGGGGGCGACGTGGTGGCGGCGGTGGGGCAGGCGGGCGTGGCCGACAGGATAGCCCACGTTTCCACTGGCGGCGGCGCCAGCTTGGAGTTTCTGGAAGGCAAATCCCTGCCTGGCATTGCAGCGTTGGAAGACAAGTGAGGAGAGATAATGCGTACCCCGATCATCGCTGGCAACTGGAAGATGAACAAAACCGTGGACGAGGCCGTGAACCTGGTGAGGGAGATGAGGCGGGGCCTCAACGAAGTGCGGGGCGTGGACAAAGTGCTCTGTCCGCCCTTCGTCGCCCTGGCCGCCGTGGCCGAGCTGTTGAAGCCCACCACCATCAAGCTGGGGGCTCAGAACATGTACTGGGAGGATGAGGGAGCTTACACCGGGGAGATCTCGCCGCTGATGCTCAGAGGGCTGTGCCAGTACGTCATCATCGGTCACTCAGAGCGGCGGGAGTATTTCGGCGAGACCGACCAGGGAGTCAACCGCAAGATCAAGGCCGCTTTCGCCCACGGTTTGACCCCCATCGTCTGCGTGGGCGAGAGCCTGGAGCAGCACGAGGCCGGCCAGACCGAGGAGTGGGTTTCCGGCCAGGTCCAGGCAGCTCTTGATGGCCTCTCGGCCGAGCAGGTGCGAAGTTTGATCGTCGCCTACGAGCCCATCTGGGCCATCGGCACGGGAAAAGCAGCCACCGGCGCCGGGGCCAACGCCGTCATCGGCCTCACCATCCGCGGCACCATCGCCGACCTCTACGACGAGGCCACGGCCCAGGCAGTGCGCGTGCAGTACGGCGGCAGCGTCAATCCCGCCAACATCGCTGAGTTCATGACCCAGCCGGAGATAGATGGCGCTCTGGTGGGCGGAGCCAGCCTGAAGGCCGCTGATTTCGTGGAGATCGTGCGCATCGCGGCCCAGTTGAAAGGGAGATTAGAGATTAGAGATTAGAGGTTGGATGCAGGAACACTTTCCGGCTTCCAATTTCCAACTTCTAACCTCCAACTTCCAACTGCTATGTTTGGCCACTGGACCCCACTGGTATGGCTCGTCGCCACCCTCGTCCCCCTGTTCTTCCTGAAACGCTGGATCAATCGGCACGTTCAGGGGTTGGGCTTGCTCCTTCTGGGGGACAACGAGACGGCCATGCTGCTGTACTTCGTGCTACTGCTGCCAGGCATCCTTATCCACGAGTTGAGCCATTGGTTGGCGGCCAGGCTTCTGGCAGTACGGACGGGCAAGATATCGCTCTGGCCTTCCAGGGGACGGGGCAATCAGATGCGCCTGGGATCGGTCAGGATAGCCCGCACCGATCCCTTTCGTGCCAGCCTGATTGGCCTGGCCCCCCTCCTCAGCGGCTGCCTTGCTATCCTGATCATCGGCCAACTGATCCTGAGCCTTGGCGACCTGGGAGAGGTCTTACTCAACGGGGACTGGGGGGCAGTTTGGCAAAGTCTCCTGGTTCATCTTCGAGCACCCGATTTCTGGCTCTGGCTTTATCTCATCTTCTCCATATCCAACGCCATGCTGCCCAGCGAGACCGATCGGGAGCCCTGGAGGCCAGTTCTCCTGTTCGTATGCCTGGCGGCTCTCCTCTTTTACCTGACCGGCTGGGTACGTCAAATGCCGGAGGTGGTGACGACTGCCTCTTTGAGCGGCCTGAGCTATCTGGCCTATGCTTTTAGCCTGACGGTGGTGGTAGATGCCATGTTCATAGCCGTGCTCTTTGTCCTCGAGGTTCTCGTGTCCAGATTGACGGGGAAGCGGGTGGAGTACTGAGAGCGCGAGGAAGAGGAATGACGGTGGGCAAGAAAGTGCTCGTCGTGGAGGACGAGTCCACCCTGGTGGAAACCCTTGAATATAGCCTGACTCGCCAGGGCTACGACGTCTGCACAGCGACCGACGGCCTGACTGCCCTGGAAGTGGCCCGACAGGAGCATCCAGACCTGATCGTGCTGGACATCATGCTTCCCAGGCTGGATGGCTTTGAGGTGTGCCGCATCCTGCGGCGGGAGATGAACGTGCCCATCCTGATGCTCACCGCCCGCACCGACGAGATTGACAAGGTGGTGGGGCTGGAAGTGGGTGCTGACGATTACCTGACCAAGCCCTTCAGCATGCGCGAACTCCTGGCGCGGGTCAAGGCCCTGCTACGGCGCGTGCGCCTTGACCGAGAGGAGCTGGTAGAGGAGGTCCCGGCAGAGCGATTGACTTTCAGGGACTTGACCATAGACCTGGGCCGGCGCGAGGTTCTACGCGAGGGGAAGCCCCTCTACCTGAAACCCCAAGAGTACGAGTTGCTGGTCTTCCTGGCTCGCAACCGAAACATCGTCCTCTCCCGCGACCTGATCTTGGAACGGGTATGGGGCTGGGACTTCGGTGGCGGCAGCCGCACGGTGGACGTCCACGTCCGCTGGCTGCGAGAGAAGATCGAGCCCGACCCCGCCCATCCCACCCGCATCGTCACCGTGCGCGGCATCGGCTACCGCTTCGAGGGATAAGTAAGACAAGATGGCATCTTGTCCTACGGAGGAGGAGAAGGTGTTTCGCACCATTCGCTGGCGCATCGCTATCCCCTACGTGATCCTCATCCTGCTGGCGACGGCAGCACTGACCCTCTACTTTTCTGACTTCGTGCGTCAGGCCCATCTGTCCGACCTGCGCACCCAGTTGACGGCCGAGGCGCGGCTGGTGGCAGATGCCATCCAACCTATGCTGGCTGAGGGGGATACGATCGAGACCATTGATCCCCGGGCCAAGCGGTGGGGAGAACTGCTGGAGGCCCGCGTGACCATCATCCGTGCCGACGGGGTGGTGCTGGGCGATTCCCACCAGGATCCGGCGGCCATGGAAAACCACCTGGGCCGACCAGAAGTGCAGCTTGCCCTGGCCACAGGTTTCGGGATCAGCACCCGGCACAGCGAAACGGTGGGCTACGACATGATGTACGTCGCCATTCCGGTGGAGGTCAGTGGACAGGTAGCGGGGATGGCCCGCATTTCCTTGCCTTTGACCCAGATTGAGACTAACATAGCCCGTCTCCGGAGCACCATCGTGCCCACCTCTCTTTTCACGGCCCTCCTGGCTGGACTGCTGGCCCTGTTCATCGCCGAGCGCATCGCCCGGCCGGTGCACCAGTTGACCGAAGTTGTCCAACGCATGACCGAGGGTGATCTAAGCGCCCGTCTCTTGCCCATCCCCCATGGCGAGGTAGGCATACTCACTCGTGCCTTCAATCAGATGGCCGGTCGCCTTCAGGGGACGATCACCACCTTAGTGGAGGAACGCAGCCGGCTGACCGCCGTGCTGGACAACATGGCCGACGGCGTGGTCATCACCGACGGCGAAGGGCGGGTCGGCCTCATCAACCCTGCTGCGGCCCGACTCCTCGGCACTGAGGAAGAGGCGGCCCTGGGCCGACCCTTCGCCCAGGTGGCGCGCGACCATCGGCTGATCGGTCTGTGGCAGCAATGCTACGAGCAGGACAGGGAACAGCTCGCCTCGGTGGAGATGGGTCGCCAGGGACCGTTCCTGCAGGCCATCGCCACGCCATTGCAAGAGGCCGGCCCCCGAGCCTCCCTGGTCATCTTGCAGGACCTGACCCGCATCCGGCGGCTGGAAACAGTGCGGCGAGACTTCATCAGCAACATCTCCCACGAATTGCGCACCCCCCTGGCCTCGCTTCAGGCGTTGGTGGACACGCTGCGCAATGGAGCGCTGGATGACCCACCGGCTGCCAGGCATTTCCTGGATCGCATGGAAACCGAAGTGCAGGCTCTGACCCAGGCGGTGCAGGAATTGCTGGAGCTGTCGCGTATCGAGTCAGGCCAGGCACCCATGCGATTGATCCCCACGCCGGTAGCTGATGTGGTGTTCCCGCCGCTGGAGCGATTGCGCCCCCAGGCCGAACGGGCTGGCCTGAGCATCATCATTGACCTGCCGCCCGATCTGCCTCCGGTTCTGGCCGACACCGAGCGGGCGCGGCAGGTGATCACCAACCTGATGCACAACGCCATCAAGTTCACGCCGTCCGGAGGACAGATCCGAGTTTCAGGTTCGGGGTTGCAGGTTTCAAGTGACGGGCACATTCAACCTGAAACTTTGAACCTGGAACCCGAAACCCTCCCCCCAGGCGAATGGGTGCTGATTGCCGTAGAGGACACCGGCGTGGGCATTCCCACCGACGATCTACCTCGTATCTTCGAACGCTTCTACAAGGCCGACCGCGCCCGCTCTGGCGGCGGAACCGGCCTGGGCCTGGCCATCGCCAAACACATCGTCCAGGCCCACGGCGGGCGTATCTGGGCCGAAAGTGTGGAGGGAAAAGGCGCCACTTTCTACGTGGCCCTTCCAGCGTTAACATCCTCTTAACAAACCCCTAACTCTCCGTTAAACTTCCCCTAAAGCTCCCTTAACGCCAATGTTATACAATACTCAGTAGATAGAAAATTGCTAGCAGAGGCGGCTCCCACGCCGCCGATTCGCGGGCATGGGAGCCCGCTCTGCTTCAAAATTACCATCTACTGAGGATGGGAAAAGGAGGATAAAAGAACAATGTACAGAAAGAACAGATCGTTTCTAGTCTTGACAGGGCTGTTGGCCCTGTCGCTGCTGGTGGCAGTCGTGGGCTGTCAGTCGGCTCCTGCGTCAACACCCACCAAGACCACGGCCGGGCTTTCGGGTCAGCTTCAGTTGGCTGGCTCGACTACGGTGCAGTCGCTGGCCGAGGTGTTGGGCGAGGCGTTCATGAAGCTCAACCCTGGCCTGGTCATCGAGGTGCAGGGTGGCGGCTCCAGCGTGGGCGTGACCTCCACTGGTGAGGGCACGGTGGACATTGGCAACGTCTCCCGCGAGGTGAAGAGCTCTGAGTTCGAGAAGTTCCCCAACTTGAAGGTGTTCACCATCGCCTACGATGGCATCGCTATCGTGACCCATCCCGACACCAAGCTGGACACCCTGAGCATGGAGCAGGTGCGGGACATCTTCGCCGGCGAGATCACTAACTTCTCCCAGGTGGGGGGCCCCGATGCTCCCATCACTGTGGTATCTCGTGAGGAAGGCTCTGGTACGCGGGCCGCCTTCGAGGAGCTGGTGATGCAATACAAGGACGCAGCCGGCGAGAGCCAGGAGAAGGTGATCTTCGAGAGGGCACTGTTGCAGCAGTCCAACGGCCAGGTGCGGACGACGGTTTCCACCACACCTCAATCCATCGGCTATCTGTCCTTCGGCTTTCTGGACGCCAGCACGCGGCCGGTGCCCGTTGACGGCGTGGCGCCAACGGTAGCCAACGTGAAGAACGGCAGCTACCCCATCTTCCGTCCGCTGAACATGCTGACCAATGGCCCGCCCAACGAGCTGGCCCAGGCCTTCCTCGACTTCATCCTGAGTGATGACGGACAGGCTATCGTCGCCGAGGAGTATATCACCGTCAAGTAGGCTGAGATGGCGTTGTAGAGCAGGAGTTCCGAACTTATTCGGGGTGTTTTCGTGTCAGAAGATGGCGTGGTGGAAAACCCCCGATCAAGATCGGGACTCCCCTGTAGATTCTTACCATGCGTGCAAACCGTAAAGATACTGCACTTCAATTGGCGGCGGTAGGCCACCGACGTCCTTTTCTCGCGGTGGTTATGGCTGTTCTTCTGGCAGTCGGAGCGATGGCCGCGCTCGCCGGAGGCGTCTTGCTCAGCGTAAGTTCCGACGAGGGAGCGGCGAACATGTTACAGACCTTTCTGGCGGCGGTCATCGTGGCCGCGCCGGGTCTTGTGCTGGCGCGGGGCATGTGGACGATGCAGAACTGGGCGCGGACGGCCGTCATCCTGCTGCTGGTTGTAATCGGGCTTTACTACGGCTTGACCGTCGTGTTCGATGCAGCAGCCGAGATCTTCAGTGGGGAACACGTCGTGCCCCTGGGTACGATCTTGATCATCACCTTCAACGCGCTGCTCAGACTCGTTGCCACCGGCTTTGTTCCAGTGGTCATGATCTACGGCTTGATGAGGCTTGGCGCAAATTTCCACGAAAGCCCTGGCCAACGAGCGTTTATGGATCGTGGTGCGCGAACCGTTCTGCTGGCTACCGCTCTGAGCTCCATCTTCATCGTTTTCCTCATCATTGTGTTCACCCTCTTAGGATCGCGGGAGGCCATCGAGAAGATCGGCCTGAGGACGATGCTTTTGGGAACCGTGTGGCGGCCCGGTTCGATCATCGGCACCGAAAGGGCGCAATTGGGCCTGGTGCCCATGATCATTGGTTCGATTCTCGTTACTTTTGGCACGGTTGTGTTGGGCGTGCCGCTATCCATCGGGACGGCCATCCTGCTGGCCGAGGTGGCCCCGCCCCTGGTGCGAGAAATCGTGCGACCGGCGGTGGAGCTTCTGGCAGGCATCCCCTCGGTAGTGTACGGCTTGTTCGGCATGGTGGTCCTGGCACCTCTGATCCGAAAGATCGAGGTGCCGTACAACACCGGCTTCGGACTGCTCAATGCGTCCATCGTTCTGGCGGTGATGATCATCCCCACGGTCACCAACATCGCCGAGGATGCCCTTCGCGCCGTGCCCAGGCACTACAAAGAGGGTTCCCTGGCCCTGGGCGCGACCCACTGGCAGACCATCCTTCACGTTTTGCTGCCTGCCGCCCGTTCCGGCCTCGTCGCTGCCGTCATCCTGGGCGTCGGGCGGGCCTTGGGTGAAACGATGGCCGTGATTATGGTCATTGGCAACTCCATCGCCATCCCCACCCCCCTGAACGACAACCCGCTGACCCTGTTCCTGAGCACGGCCCGCACCTTGACGGGCAATATCGCAGTGGAGATCAACTACGCCGCCGGCGCTCATCGAAGCGCATTGTTCTTCACCGGCGTGTTGCTCTTGGTGATGATTTTGCTTGTGAACAGCCTGGCCCGATACCTGATGAGGGAGAGGTTGCCGTCATGATTGGTCATCGGTCATTAGTCATTGGTCGCTGGTCTTTACCTCGGGCGTCAGGGAACCTGGCTCGCCGCAAACTGGATCAAAATGTAGCCTTTGCCTTCGTCTGGCTGGCTGCGTTCTTGGCCGTAGCCGCTCTGATATGGATCATCGGCTACGTGATGGTGCAGGGAGTGCAGGTGATCAACCTGGAGTTCCTGACCACCAGGCCAATGGGTGGCATGACCGGCGAGGGGGGAATGTCTACGACGATTGTCACCACCCTGTATCTGGTGGTGCTGACCATCGCCATCGCCACGCCACTGGGGGTAGGCGCGGCGATCTATCTGGTGGAGTACGCGGGCCAGGCCGAGCGCGGTAGCCGTTGGGTGTCGCGTCTTATCACGGTGGCCCGTTCCGGGATCGAGATTCTGGCCGGGGTGCCGTCCATCATCTTTGGCCTGTTTGGCTTTGCCCTCTTTGTGGTCGCTTGGGTTTTGGTTTCTCCCTGCTCTCGGCAGGGCTGAGCGGGGCCTGTCTCATCTTGCCGGTCATCATTCGCACTTCCGAGGAGGCGCTGCTGGCCGTGCCCCACTCCTATCGCGAGGGCAGCCTGGCGCTGGGCGCCACCAAGTGGCAGACCACGGTGAACGTGGTCCTTCCCGCTGCCCTGCCGGGCATCATCACCGGGATTGTCCTCAGCGTTGGCCGCGTCATCGCCGAGACAGCCATCTTCTGGGTCACGCTGGGCGGCAGCTATCGCCTGCCCACTGGTTTAAGATCAGGAGGACGGTCCATGGCCCTGCACGTCTACATGCTGGCTGGGGAAACCACGGCCTTTGACAAAGCGATGGCCACCGCCGCCATCTTGATCGCCATCATCATCGTGCTCAATCTCGTCATCAACTACACCTCGCGCCGCTTCGCAGCCAGAATGATGGGGAGGGAATAGATGAAGTCCAATAAAATCAAAATGAGAGTGCAAGACTTCAGCGTATTCTATGGAGATTTCCAGGCCCTGCGCGACATCACCATGGACATTCCCATCCACCAAATCACGGCCGTCATCGGGCCTTCTGGGTGCGGGAAAAGCACTTTTATCCGGGCCTTTAACCGCATGAACGATCTGATTCCCTCCTCGCGTGCCAAGGGAGGAATCTTTATGGATGGCCATGACCTGAATGAGATAGATGTGGTGGAGCTCCGCAAGCGGGTGGGGATGGTCTTTCAGAGACCCAATCCTTTTCCCAAGACCATCTTCGACAACGTGGCCTATGGGCCCCGTGCCCACGGGCTGCGGGACCGGGTGGCGTTGTCTGAAATTGTGGAGCGCAGTCTGCGCGACGCCGCCCTCTGGGACGAGGTCAAGGACAATCTGGACAAGTCAGCGCTAGCCTTGTCGGGCGGGCAGCAGCAGCGGCTCTGCATCGCCCGATCCCTGGCCGTAGAGCCGGAGGTGGTCCTGATGGACGAGCCTTGTTCAGCTCTGGACCCCATTGCCACGCTGCGCATCGAAGAGTTGATCCACACACTGAAGCAGTACTATACGATCGTCATCGTCACCCACAATATGCAGCAGGCAGCGCGGGTATCGGACTACACGGCCTTCTTCAACATGGAGGAGGATCGTGCTGGGTATCTGGTAGAGTACGGACCGACCAAGCAGATTTTCACCAATCCGCGAGAGAAACTGACAGAAGACTACATCACGGGCAGGTTTGGATGAGGCGTGAAACGTGAGGAGTTGACAAATGAAACGATGGGTGCTATTCTTATGTACCGGCAACTCGGCCCGCAGCCAGATGGCCGAGGGGCTGGTCAATCATTTTCTAGGCGACCGATGGGAGGCCTACTCTGGTGGCACGGCGCCGGCTGGCTACGTGCATCCCCTGGCGGTAAAGGCCATGGCTGAGCTGGGGATTGACATCTCCGCCCAGCGGTCGAAATCGGTGGCCGAATTTCGCGACACCGAATTTGACCTGGTAGTCACGGTCTGCGATCAAGCGACCAAGAACTGTCCTCTATGGTTGGGTTCAGGTCGGGTGAAGCATATAGGCTTCCCCGACCCGGCCGCAGCGACCGGCAGCAAGGACGAGCGGCTGGAGGTGTTCCGGCAGGTGCGAGATGATATCCGTCAAGAGGTGACGCGCTACCTGGAAGAGGTGGAGGTAGGATCAGATGACCAGGCCACGGGAAACTTTTGATCGGGAACTGCAACGTCTACAGGACGAGATTCTGGCTTTGGGGAGCATGGTGGAGAACGCGCTCGTGGATTCGGTTGAGACACTGAAACGGCGAGACATGGAGGGCTCTCAGCGCTTGATCGCTCAGGATCGGCTCATCAACGAGAAGCGGTTCGCCATCGAAGCCGACGCCCTGGTTCTCATTGCCACCCAACAGCCCATGGCCAGTGACTTACGTATCCTGGCCGCCATCCTGGTGATCGCCACAGAACTGGAGCGCATCGGGGATTACGCCAAGGGGATTGCCCGCATTAACCTGATGATTGGCGAAGGCCCTCTGATCAAGCCTTTGATTGATATTCCCCGCATGGCGGAGAAGGCACGGGCTATGCTTCATCGGGCCTTGGATGCTTTTATCCGCCAAGATGCAGCTCTGGCCCGGGCCATTCCCGCCGAGGACGATGAGGTAGATGCCCTTTTCAACCAAGTCTATCGGGAGCTGATGACCTTTATCATGGCTGATCCACGTAACATAGATCAGGCTAACCATCTGTTGTGGGCTGCCCACAATCTGGAGCGTGCTGCTGACCGGGTGACCAACATCTGCGAGCGGGTGATCTTTACCGTCACGGGGAAGCTGGCGGAGATGGATTCAGAGGAGGGCCTGATCGGGATCGCCTGAGGTCACGCGCTCACGATCCGCCCGTCCTGCAGATGATACACCCGATCCACGTACTCGTCCGCCGTCGGGTCGTGGGTGGCAACCAGCACCGTCACTCCCTCCTGTTCCACCACTCTTCGGAACAAGGCCAGGATCTGCCGCCCGGTGGCGCTGTCCAGTTCCCCCGTCGGCTCGTCGGCCAGGATCAGGTCGGGGCGGTTGGCCAGCGCGCGGGCGATTCCTACTCGCTGCTGCTGCCCGCCAGAGAGCTCGTAGGGCCGATGATTGGCCCAACGGGTGAGCCCCACCAGCTCCAGACAGACCCAAGCCCGCTCCCGCCGCGCCCATCTCCCCACCCCCTCCATCCGCAGCGGCAGTTCCACGTTCTCGAAGGCGGAAAGGGTGGGGAGCAGGGCGAACGACTGGAAGACGAAGCCGATCCGCCGCCGGCGCAGCCGGGTGCGGGCCCACTCCGAAAGCGCCGCCAACCGCTGGCCGAAGAGGTACACCTCGCCGGCCGTGGGCCGGTCCAGCCCGCCGATGCAATTGAGGAGCGTAGTTTTGCCCGACCCGGAGCGGCCCCGCAGCACCACGAACTCGCCCCGCGCTATCTCCAGGTTGACGCCCCGCAAGGCGTGCACCTCCCGCGCCCCGACGCGGTAGATGCGCGTCAACCCCTCGGTGAGGACGAGATGTGAAGTCTCATGCTCAACCCCAGTCGCCATATTATCTCCCCCTTCTCACCCGCGCCCACAATCCGCGTAGACCCCTCCTGCGGGGAGCAGGTAACTCCTCTTCCTCCAACCCTGGCAGCAGGGGGGCAGCCGCAGCCTGGCGGCCGGCCACGGGGCGGATCAGGATGCCCTCCTCGGTCACCTCCAGGGTAGCCCGGTCGCCGATGTCCAGTTGCTCCAGGTACTCTCTCGGCACCTGCAGCCGGCCCGCCGAGTCGAGCACCACGTACTCGTGGTAGGTTACGTCCTCCTCCTCTACTGGATGCTCGCCGACCATGGCCTGCTCCAACTGGCTCACCTGGCGGATGGTCTCGGTGCTGGTCCTGCCGTCGCGGATAGCCACCACGCGGTCCACCTGCCCGACGATGCCCGGCTCGTGGGTGACGATGATGGTGGTCAGGCCTAACGTCTCGTTCAGGCGCTGGAAGGTCTCCAGGATGGTCTGCGCCGTGGCTGAGTCCACCTCACCCGTGGGCTCGTCGGCCAGCAGGAGGATGGGCTTGTTGGCCAGCGCCGCGGCGATGGCTACCCGCTGCTGCTCGCCCCCGGACAGTTGCACCAGCCGGTGCTTCCGCCGCTGGTAGAGACCTACCGCCTGCAACAGCTCCCTGGCCCAGGCACGCTTCTCGCGGCGGCTCATCCCGGCCACGGTCATGGGCAGTTTCACGTTCTCCTGCGCCGTCAGGTAGGGGATCAGGTTGCGCGAGGTCTGCTGCCAGACAAAGCCCACTTTCTTGCGACGATAGCGGTTCAGTGCCGCGTCGGAGAGCTTGAGCAGGTCCTGCCCATCCACCGTCACCCGCCCCGCCGAGGGCCGGTCCAGCCCGCCCAGGATGTTGAGTAGCGTCGTCTTGCCCGACCCCGACGCGCCGACGATGCCCACCATCTCGCCCCGCTCCACCGTCAGGTCCAGCCCCTGCAAGGCCACCACTTCCAGCTCGGCGATTTTGTAAATCTTGACCAGGTTGTCACAATTGATCAAGATATTATTTGCGTTTTGCATCGCACCTCTCTACCAGCAGAGGCGGCTCCCATGCCGCCGGTCCGCGGGCGTGGGAGCCCGCTCTGCTCAGACGAGTCTACCAACTACGCCACCTCACCCAGCTTGATGGCCTCGAACACCCGCATCCGAATCAATAGCACCAGCATGGCGGCAACGGCGAAAAGGAACATGGCGCCGAAGACGGCGTAGATGTGGAAGATGTCGGCCCAGGCGATTTGGACGACGAAGGGAGGGGTGTGGGGGTGGGGGCCGCCGCGCACCTGCAGGAACGGGATGAAGAGCCGGCTGGCCCAGACCCCCAGGCCGGTGCCGGCCGCCGCGCCGGTGACGATGAGGGCCAGTTGCTCGCCGGCCAGGAAGGCGGCCATCTGCGCCACCGACAGGCCGATGGCCCGCAGCACGCCCAGCTCAATGAACCGCTGGCGGAAGGAGAAGACGGCGTAGAGCAGGAAGCCCAGCACCGTCAGCCCTGCCGCCGCCAGGAAGCCCACCGACAGCACGCCGAACAACCCCTGCCGCGCTGGTCGCGTCTGCTCTTGCAGGATCGTCTGGCGAGCGTCGTCGTAGCTTATGATCCGAAAGCCGATCTTTCGCAAATCGGCCACGATGTCTTCGGGCGGACGTTCACCGACGACGGCCAGCCACACGTCGTAGGGATACTCGTCGCCCATCTGCTGGAAGGCGTAATCCAGGTTGCCGACGAAGAATGGGCCATCCTCCGGATACTGGGTGGGAAACATATCCAGCACACCAGCGACGACGAACTCCACTGTTCGCCGCTGGCCGACCATGGTCAGCTCCAGGCGAAGTGGGTCGCCGACGTTCAAGGCGTTGCGGGCCAGAAAGCCCCTCTCGACCAGCAGGGCGCGGGAATCCAGTGCCAGCAGGTTCATCAGGGCGCCCAGCGAATCGGGCGCAAAGTCGCGCCGGAAGAAGGCGACGTGAGGGAAATCCAGCCGGTCTACACCAATAAAGGTTCCCTCCTCGCGGCTCCCCAGGGACGACTGGGCGCGATACTCGCCGACGCGGGCCGCTGCCTGCACGCCCTCGACCAGCAGGTGATCGTCCACCGGCAGAAAGAGCCACTTGGGACCTGCCTTTTCCTCTGGGGCGTCCGGCTGGGGGGCAAAGGGATCCTGTGGTGCCTCGGTGCTCTCGCCACTCTCCGCCAGATGGAGATCGCTGCCAACCTCGTAGTACACGCGATCCACCAGATGATCGTCGAGAGTCAGGGCCATGGAGGCCGTGAAAGCGGCCAGCCCCAGGGTGAGGATGAGGAGCAACAACGGGCCGGTGTAGTGCCGTGACGAGCGGGCCAGGTGGCGCAATGCCAGTATCAACGACGTACCAGGTAGCCAGTCGGCGATCCAGGCCAGGGTCGTCATCAGCAGTGGAAAGATTCGGATAAACAGCAATCCCAGGACGAAGATGAATAGCGTCGGCACCAGGAACAGCAGGGGGTTCTGAAACGGATCGGAGGTGATGCCGCCGCCCAGGCTGACCGAGATCGTGCCCCGCTGCCGCAGCAGGTAGTAACCGTAGAGGGGCGGGGCCAGCAGGATGAGATCCAGGAAATAACGCTGCCAAAAGGGCCGTCGCAGCTCGCGGGCCTGCTCCTGCTTGTGAGTGACGATGGTGTGTCCAGCGGCGGAGAGCGCCGGCAGCAGGGTGGTTAGCAAAGCCAGCACCACTGCGCCGAGGGCGAAGCGCAGGCTGCTCGCAGAGAGCTGTACTGGCAACGGCGGGCGGCGCACCAACGTCAGGAAGGAGCGGACCTGGCCCATGGCCAGGGCAATCCCCTGGCCCAGCAATATCCCCATTCCCAGGGCCGCCGCGCCCAGCACCAGTCCCTCCAGCAAGTACACTCCCAGCACCTGCCAGCGCGAGGTGCCCCGGCTGCGCAGGACGGCGATCTCGGTCTGCTGGCGGCGCACGGCCATGCCCGCCGTCAGGGCCACGAAGTAGAGAATCAACCCCAGCACCGGGATGGCGAACACAGACAAGAGGATAGTCAGCAGGTAGGCCTCGCGCTGATACTTCTGCATCGCTTCGGCGGGCGAGGTGTACAACTGGGTATTGGGCAGGAGCGAGGCCGCGCGGGTCTCGGCAGCGGTGATGCGCCTCAGCAATGCCGGCACGTCGTCGGTGTGGACCGCTGAGCCGTCCAGCAGCAGAGACCACGCAGCCACGTAAACCTCGCCGCTCAACAGGGGCGCGATTCGCTGATGGAACGAGGTCTCGGGCACCTGCAGCACCCGGTCGAAGGCACTGGGCTGGTAGAACCAGTAGGGATCCCCTGGGTTGGCCGGCTGCCAAATGCCCGCGATGCGCACCGGGATCTGCACCAACTGACTGCTCTGGACGCCTGCTTTTTGACGACCAAAGAGGACGTACTCTTCGCCCACTTGCAGTCCCAGCTCATTGGCCAGCCGGTGATGGATCAACACCTCCATCGCCTGGTCGGTCGGCGACGGGGGAGTGGGGAACTCGCCCTCCGTCAGGATGATGTGGTCGGCCAGGGCGCTGAGGAAGCCGATGGAAACCCACTCCAGCGGGTCACGGACGTCGGCGTAGGCTGCTTCGGAGGTGGGGAAGAGGCGGAAGTTGTCGGTCTTGAAGTAGCGAACGACGCTTTCCAGTGGCAGGCCGATGTCAGCGGCGACTGGCCCCCGCAGGTAGGCATCGGCCTGCTGCACCTCCTCCCAGTCCTTCGCCCCGTGCCAGGCGCCGATGTAGCGGAAGCGAAAAGCGAAGGGTGGCGTTCCTTCGCGGGTCGTCTCCAATTCTTCCCGCAGCAGGCGGTGGTTCACCGCGTCGGCGTAGAGGGGCACGCTGAGACTGAGCCCCACCGCCGCCGTCCACCCCAGCAGCAGGCTGAGGCTCAGCCCCTTGTTGGCCCACAGCCGCTTGGCGGCGATGAGGATGATGGATAATAGGTTGAATAGGATATTCAAATTTTAGCCCTCACTGCCCCACCACGATTTGCCCCTCTTCCAGCCCCTCCAGGATTTCCACGCGGTCGTCACTTTCGATGCCGATGGTCACATCCACGCTGCGCTGACGGTCCTCCTCCTGCACGATGACGAATCTGCGGCCCCGAAAGGTGCGAATGGCGGCTGGCGGGAGCCACAGCACGTCGTCTTTCTCCTGGAGGACAATGGTCACGCGGGCCAGGTCGCCCAGTTGGAGGCCGCTCAGGTCGCCTTCCAGGCTGATCCGGGTTGACTTGTCCTCGCCAACCAGGGCCTCGCTGCCGCCGCCACTGCCGTAGGGGTAGGGGAGGCGGCGGACGGTGCCGTGCCACGTCTGGCCGGGGTAGGCCCTGAGGGTGACCACCGCCTCTTGTCCCTCGACCATCTCTTGCAACTGGCTGCTGGAGAGGTCGGCGCTCACCTCGATGGCCGATGGATCGGCGACGACGATGACGGGTTTGAATGCCTCGGCGGGGCGGCCGGCGTAGACGGAGAGCGAGAGCACCTCGCCATCCACCGGGGCAGCGATCTGGGCGTCGGCCACCTGAGCCTGCAGGCGCTCCAGGGCCAATTGGACCTGGTTCACCTCGTTGACCAGCACCGGATCCACGCCTTCTTTCAGCCAGTCCAGTTGTTGTTGTGCTCGCTGCACTTCGATGGCCAGCAGGGGGTCCACGCCACTCTGCAACTGGGCCAGGTTCGCCTCGGTTTGGGTGACGGCCAGTTCCTGGATCCTGACGTCGTGGGTGTAGGTTTGCTGCGCAGCTAGGGCCTGGTCGTAGCGGGCCTGGGCCATCTCCAGGTTCCACTGGGCCTGCTGGAGGGAGCGGGCGTAGGCGTCGCGCACCTCCTGGGGCTCCCAGTGGCGATCCAGCGCCTTCTGGTACTCGATCTCGGCCCGGGCCAGGGCGTCCTCCGCCTGCGCCACATTGATACGGGCGGTGACAAGGTCGGCGGTGTAGCTGGCTTGTTGCGCCTTAAGACGGGCCAGTTGCTCTTGAGCCACGGCCAGGGCGATCTCGGCCTGGGCGATGGCGTCGGCGTGGGCGTTCTGGGCCTGGGTCAACCGGGCCTGGGCGGCGGCCAGGTCCAGTTTCACCTGGGCGATCTGGCGTTGCAGCCCCTTTTCCGCCTCGTCCAGCCGCAGTTGCGCCGAGTTGAGGGTGACTTCCGCCTGGGCCATCTGTTTGAGCAGGTCGTCAATCTCCAGTTCGGCCAGCAGGTCGCCAGCCTGAACCTGGTCGCCCCGTTGGACGAGCACTCGCTTGACGTAGCCGCTGGTCTTGAAGTAGAGAGCTCTCTCCTCCACTGGCGATATCCGCCCTGTGAACCCCAATTGCTTGGTGATCTTGCCCCGCTGGACGACGTAGGTTGGCTTTTCGGGGACGATGGGCGTGGGGATGGGGGTAGGGGTGGGGGCTTCTTTTTCGATAGGACGGCCAAAGAGGCCCTGGCAGGCGGTGAGGATGGTGACTAGAGCTAATAGCACGATAATAAGTTTCTTGTGGTAATTGAGCATCTTTGCGACCCCGTATTCCGTAGTGCGTATTGCGTGGAGGTGACGGAATACGCAACACGCAATACGCTTGTTTGATGGTATTCTAACACAGGATGGAGAGTTTGTCCAGAAGTTGGATTCGGGGGTGATGATTGGTGCGTGCTATCAGTAAATACGTTGGCGGGGGCAGAGTATCACAGATTTTACTTGCCAAATTCCTGGTACTGCGGATCACCCCCCTTTGCGCAAGCCCTCTGCACTTCCTCGTCATGGAAAGGCAATTTGAGATTATCCAGTGCCTGATTTAAGCCTGAAAAGCTCATTTGGGGATGGTGGCAGGTTCAACAGGCTACTTCTTGCGGGAGATAAAGAGCAACAGGAGCAAGGTCATGGCCCCCAGCACCAGCAGAGCCAGGAATTTGTAGAGGCGAGACGAGATGACCAGGGCGAGGAATCCGAAGAGAGAGCAGAAGAGGTAATAGAGGAGAACGATCTGGCGCTGGGAGAGGCCCAGGTCCAGCAGGCGGAAGTGGAGGTGGCCTCGATCTCCCATGAGGGGGGAGCGATCTCGGCGCCATCGCTCGAAGATGAGCCAGGCTACGTCCAGGATGGGGATGCCCATCACCAACAACACGGTGGCCATCTTGGCCCCAGCGATGATGCCCAGGGCCCCCACGGCGAAGCCCAGGAAGAAGGAGCCAGAGCTACCCATGAATACCCTGGCGGGATGGAAGTTGTAAGGCAGAAAGCCCAAGGTTGCGCCCAACAGGGCCAGGGGCAGGAGGGCCACGCTATGCTGACCCTCGCGGTACATGTGGATGGCAAGTACGGCGGAGAGAATGGCCGCCACCCCTGCCGCCAGTCCGTCCAGGCCGTCCAGCCAATTGACGGTGTTCATCATGCCCATCAGCCAGAAGATGGTGAGGGGCAAAGTGACATACCAGGGGAACCACACCTGCCCCCCCTCCTTCCCCCCCAAAGCTGGGGGGGCGAAGGGATTGTTGATCACCTCGATGAAGATGAGGAACTGGATGGCAATGAGGGAGGCGATGAACTGGGCGATGAGCTGTGGGGCTGGCGAGAGCTCCTTCTTGTCATCCCAGATACCCATCAAGAAAATGAACGTAGAGCCCAAGAGCAGGCCCACCAGCCTGGTCAGCTCCTTGGGATCCTGCCGCTCCACCGGCAGGAACTGGGCCAGCACGGCCGCGACCACGAAGGCCACGTACAGCGCCACACCGCCCAGCCTGGACTTCGTACCGGCGTGCCTCCGCCTGCCCCCCGGCGCGGCTACGAAGCCGTAGCGCTGTCCCAGCAACCGCGCCAGCGGGGTCAGCGCCAGCGCCAGAGCAAAAGCTATCACCAAAACCAAAACAAAAGGCATCGTTTCACCCCTAATGCGAAGTAGAGATCTCGGGGATCACTGTTCGTCTTGTGGAAAAAAAGGAAAAGGCAGCACGTTCGTATTGCGTATTGCGTATTCCGTCAAGCTGACGCCGTCTCTCCGTGAGGACTTTCCAGGAAAACTCAAAGCGCGTTCCTCCAGGACGACGGCGTCGTTGGCCCAGCGGGTTCCATCGGGAGCGATAGCCGGCAGCCTGACGACTGTCTGGGGATCGTAGAGGCCAACGGCAAGGGTGTAACGCTCACCAGGCAGATCCTCAGGCAATTCGAGAACACGCTGGTCGCGCACTACGTCTCCCCCGCGCCAGAAAACCGTGGGCAGGTGATCGCTGGCTGGCTGGGAATCCTTCTGAGCGACTAACCTGCCATCGGCATCGTAGAGATGCAGGAAAACGGTGTAGCGACGCTGCGGCGGCTCCAGGCACTTCCACCACAGAGTCACCTTCAGCAGGCCATCGTCTTTCTCCACCGAATGCCCCGCCAGGGCGATGCTCTCGCCAAAGGTAGCCATCTCCTCCCAGCCCTCCTGCGGCGAGACCAGCCAGTTGGCCGTGAGGTCGAAGAACTCCCAGTCGAAGAAATCGAAAAGATAGACCTGTCCTTGGGCCAGAAGCGCTCGCAAGTCCTCCAGGTCGGTCTCATCGCCGTAGGTGGCCCAGCCCGGCTGGAACTCCCGCACCACCACGCCCCTGGCCTGGCGCCTGGGGCCACCGTTGAAAGCCACGAAGTCAGCCAGGTCGGCGTAGAGGGGAATGACCACCGCCCCGGCCGAGCCGTAGGGATAGGGATAAACGCACCCTTCCTCCGTCGAGCTGAAGTGGAAAGGCAGGTTGACGTAGGTCAGCTCTCGTTCCGTCGGGACCGTCCGAGCCGTCTCGCTCATCGAACGCATCAGTTCCGTCGTCCTGGCGAAATCGCTGAGGCGGCAGCCGATGAAGTCCAGGCTGGACCAGACCAGCGCCACCACCAGTGCCCAGGCAAGTAAGCTACGCACCCCCCCCCTGCCCCCCCTGGAGGGGGGGGTTGGGGGAGGTGGGAGGAAGGCCAGGGGAAGCGTCGCCCAGAGCAAGGCCGCGCCGACTGCCGTGAAGTAATAGAGCCTGGGGCTGCCGCTAACGTAAGCGCTCTCCAGGAAGAACGTAGCCGGCAGCGCCGAGAAAACGGCCCAGGCCAGGGATAGAGAGAAAGAGCGCGTTTTGGCCCGGCGCCCCGCTACGTATAGAACTACGAACGAGGCCAGGGCAACGGCCACCAGCGCCACCGCTTTCCCCCCCAGTGGGGGGGATGAAAGGGGGGGATGCGTCACCAGGGTCGAGGCCAGGGGGGCGACGGGGTAGACGATGGCCTGTAAAAAGTGCAGGGCGTTCTCCCAGATACCGGCCAGGGGCTGTAACCCAGCGGTGGGCAGCTTGGGCACACGAAGCCACAGAGCGAGGAACAGCAACGGCTCTATCAGGTAAGTCAGCGACCGTTTGTCGAAGGCCCTGCCTCGTTCGATCAACTCCCAGGCGATGAGCAGAAAAGGGGCGATGACCGCGTTTTCCTGGGTGAAAAGCGCCAGGACGAGGGTCAGGTGCGAGGCGTAGAACAACCAGTTCGCACCCTGCCTGGCCTCCCGATAGAGGACCAGGGTAGCCAGAACGAAAAACGTGGTCAGGGGATGAACGAAAGCGCCCACGTAGGCCACTGCCTCGTAGCTGAAGGGATAGAGGGCGAACAGCACGGCGGCCACGAAGGCATAGTCCTTATGCTTCGTGAGGCGATAGGCCAGCAGCCAGACCAGGGCACAGTTAGCGGCGTGGAAGACGAGGTTCAGCGAGTGGAGCAAAAAGGGGTCGTGGTGGCCGACGACGGCGTGGAGGGCTTTCCATAGGGCAAAGCTGAGCGGCCGGTAATAGGCGTGGTCCCGCGCCGAGACGAAGAACCAGGCAAGGGAGCGGCCCTCCATCCAGCGGAAGTGGCCGGTGGGATCGTCGTTGAAAAAGAGGAAGCCCAGCGCGTCTCGGTAGACGAAGAAAGCAACAGCGGCAACCACGACCATTCCGAGGATAGGATGGCGGGCGAAGTTACAGAATGCCCTCGAGGCCCGCTTAAGCATCGGGCAATCCTCGTCAACCTGTTCCAAACAGCCTGTCCCCCGCATCGCCCAGGCCGGGCACAATGTAGCCTATGTCGTTCAGACGCTCGTCCACGGCGGCGATGTGGATGGGAACGTCAGGGTGGGCACGGGAGAGACGCTCGATCCCCTCCGGGGCAGCGATGAGGCCCACGAACTTGATGTTTCGCACTCCGCTCCTCTTGAGGATGTCCACTGCGGCCACCGCCGAGCCACCAGTGGCCAGCATGGGGTCGAGGATGAAGGCAATCTCAGCCGTGGCTTCCCTGGGCACATTGGTGTAGTACTCGATGGGCTGCAAGGTCTCTTCCTCCCGATGGAGGCCGATGTGCCAGATTTGAGCGGTAGGGATCATTTCCAGCGCTGGCTCCACCATCGGCAGGCCAGCCCGCAGGATGGGAGCAAAGGCTATCTCCTCCACCAGGACTTTACCCACCGTGCTGCCCATGGGCGAGGTAACAGGGCGTTCTACAGGAATTAGATCCCTGGTTGCCTCGTAAAGCAGCAACCAGGTTACCTCCCTTACCAGCTCGCGAAATCTCTTGGGCTCGGTGTTCACGTCCCGCAGGAGGGTGAGCTTGTGTTGGATCAAAGGGTGGGTGGATTGAAAGACGTTGGCCATTGGATTCTCCAACAGTAATCAGGTAATCAGGGAATCAGGGATTAGGTCTCGCCCCTGATTCCCTGATCACTGATTCCCTGATCACTGATAACCGTTCCCTCATTCCCCACAGCGTTCGAGAAGCCTCTCCCACTCCTGATCCACGCGGGCCTGGATCTCGTCAATGACGTGCCGGAACTGGGGCTGGTAGAGGTGGCGGAAGCGTCCCTGGCGGTCGAGCCAGGCGGTGATGGGCTTCTTCTCCCGCGGCTTGTAATTCAGCTTCCACTGGCCGTTCTCCACCTCGTAGAGGGGCCAGTAACAGGTCTCCACGGCCAGCCTGGCCATCTCGATGCTCTCTTCGGTCTCATGCCGCCAACCGCGGGGACAGGGGGCGATGACGTTGAGAAAAGCCGGGCCATCGGCGGCGACGCCCTTCTGGGCTTTGGTCATCAAGTCGCGCCAGTGGCTGGGCGAGGCCTGGGCCACGTAGGGGATGCCGTGGGCGGCGAAGATCTCGGTGAGCGGTTTGCGCCATTGCTGCTTGCCGGGGATAACCTCACCCGCTGGCGAGGTAGTGGTGTGGGCGCCCAGCGGGGTGGCGCTGGAGCGCTGGATGCCCGTATTCATGTACGCCTCGTTGTCGTAGCAGACGTACATCATCTTGTGGCCCCGCTCGAAGCAGCCCGAGATCCACTGCAGGCCGATGTCGTAGGTGGCCCCGTCACCACCGAAGGCGATGAACTTGAGCCCTCGGTCCTCGATCTTGCCCTGACGCACCAGGGAGCGATACATGGCCTCGGCCCCGGCGATGGTGGACGAGGCGTTCTCGAAGGCACTGTGGATCCAGGGCACCCGCCAGGACGAATAGGGATAGATCGAAGTGGCGATCTCCATACAACTGGTGGCACAGGATAGCACCACCGGGTCATCTATGGCATTTAGGATCTGTCGGGTCAAGACTGGCTCGGCGCAGCCGGCGCAGAAGCGATGTCCGGCTACGAGCCGTTCCTCTTTGTTCGCGAGCTCCTTCAACTTTATGGCCATTTAGTCACTCCTTTACTCTCTCAATCCAAGATAACTGACCACGCTCTTCACCTCGCCCGTCTCGGCTATCTCGGCCAGGTCGTGGGCCACGCGCTCGATGTAAGCGGGCACGATGTCACGGCCGCCCAGGCCGAAGATGTAGTCCGCCACCTTCGTCGTGGCGTTCCCGGCGGCGAAGAGGGCGGCGCACAGCTCCAGGAAAAGTGGGCCAGGGCCATGGCCGTTCAGCGCTCCAAAGACGATGGAGCGGTCCAGCACTCCCACCGCTTTCACGTCGGCCAGGGCCTCAGCGAACTCTCTGGCCGGAAAGGGGCGGAAGACCCTGGGCTTGATGAGGCCGATCTTGATCCCCTTCTCGCGCAACCCACGCACCACCATCCGGGCCGTGCCTGCCGTGGAAGAGAGGACGACGATGGCCATCTCAGCGTCGTCCATCTCGTAGGCGTCGAAGATGCCGTATTTTCGCCCCGTCAGCCTGCCGTACGCCTCGCCCATCTCCACGATGACCGGCATGGCCCTGGAGAGGGCGTCGGTCTGCTGGCGCTTGTGCTCGAAGTAGAAATCATACATGTCCCAACTGCCGTAGGTGGCCGGGTTATCCACGTCGAGCAGAGAGTGCTCAGGCTTGTACTCGCCGATGAAACCTTTAACTGTCCCGTCGTCGAGCACCTCCACCCGCTCCACCCCGTGGCCGGTGATGAAGCCATCCTGCATGACCATCACCGGCAGCAACAGGCGCTCAGCGATACGCACCGCCTGGACGGCGTTGTCGTAGGCCTCCTGGGGGTTCTCGGAGTAGAGCTGGATCCACCCCGCGTCGCGGGCGCCCATGGAATCGGAGTGGTCGCAGTGGATGTTGAGGGGGGCCGACAGGGCTCGGTTGACCACGCTCATCACCACAGGTAGCCGCAGCGAGGCGGCGACGTAGAGCATCTCCCACATCAGGGCCAGGCCCGCCGAGGCAGTGGCGGTCATCACCCTCCCGCCGGCGGCGGAGGCCCCGATGCAGCAGCTCATGGCGGCGTGCTCACTCTCCACAGCGATGAACTCGGTGTCCACCAGCCCGTCGGCCACGAAGTTGGAGAAGGTCTGCACGATCTCCGTCTGGGGGGTGATGGGGTAAGCGGCCACCACGTCGGGGTTTATCTGGCGCATGGCCTCGGCTACAGCGCGGGCTCCGTCCAGAGCCCGGATCTTTGATTTTGCCATTTCATTTCCTCCTATTGCTCCTCCACCATTTGAATGACTTTGCCTGGTTGACCGGTGTAGGCGTGGGCCTCCACCTTGACCGGGCACTCGGCGGCGCAGATGCCGCAGCCCTTGCAGTGATCGTAGTCGAACCCGATCACTTTGCTGTTTTCGACGAGAATGATCGAATCGGGACAGTAGACCCAGCAGATCATGCAGTGGGTGCACCCCTCGGCGTCGCGCACAGGGCGCAATGAACGCCAACCGCCCGTAATATACTCCACTGAGTTTCCCGCCTCGAAGACCGTCCCGGCGATAGAGGCTTCCCTCCAGCCGGCTTCTAAATTCACTGCCATTTCTATCCCTCCGCTACTTCTTCGTATGCTCGCTTGACGGCGGTCAAGTTGGCTTCCACCACCTCGGCCCGTAGCTTCTCCCCCAATCGCTCTTTGGTGCAGTGGGCGACGCTATCCAATGACACCAGGCCGGTGACCCTGGCCACAGCGCCCAGCATGAGGGTGCTGGGGATGTCCCGCCCCAGGGTGTCCATGGCGATGCGCGTGGCATCGAGAGTGGCCACCGTGCCCCCCTTCAGTCCCAGCTTCTCGCGGACCTCCGCTGGCGAATCCGGGGTATTGACGATGGCAATGCCGTCCCCTTTGAGCCCTTCCGTAAGATCCACCACTCCGATGAGGTTGGGGTTGACCACCACAATCACGTCGGGATGCAGGATTTGGTGGTGGACCTCGATGGGCCCATCGCTGATGCGGGTGTAGGATTTGATGGGCGCTCCCATGCGCTCCGGGCCGTAGTCAGGGAAGGCCTGGAAGTACTTTCCCTCCTGCATGGCCGCCTCAGCCAATAGCTCGCCGGCGGTGACCACGCCCTGTCCGGCACGGCCATGCCAGCGAATCTCGGTAAGTTTACCCATGCTAGCCTCCTCGTTTCAGCAATAGGCAATTAGCGTCCCGCTAATTGCCGGCCTTATTTTATCACTAATGGGCACCTTTGTCAAAGAAGGATTTCACTTTTTCCGCTCTTTCTGGTATAATCGCTGTTGTATGAGGAAACTATGACTGAAGAGCGCATGATTTCGCCGAAGTTGAAAGAGGAAGAGGTTGCCTTGGACGTGTCCTTACGCCCCAGGCGGCTGGCCGACTTCATCGGGCAGGACAGGATCAAGGAGAATCTCAAGATCGTCGTTGAGGCAGCGAAGCAGCGAGGTGAGGCCCTGGACCACGTTCTTCTCTATGGCCCGCCGGGGCTAGGGAAAACCACCCTCGCCCATTGCGCAGCCAATGAGATGGGGGTCAACATCAAGGTCACCGCCGGCCCGGCCATCGAACGGGCTGGCGACCTGGCGGCCATCCTCACTAACCTGCGCCAGGGCGACGTGCTGTTCATTGACGAGGTGCATCGCCTGGGGCGGGCCATCGAAGAGACCCTCTACCCGGCCATGGAGGATTTCGCCCTGGACATCATCATCGGCAAGGGGCCCAGTGCCCGCAGCCTGCGTCTCAGACTGCCTCGCTTCACCGTCATTGGGGCCACCACGCGGCTGGCCCTGATGACCTCCCCCCTCAGATCTCGCTTCGGCGTGGTGTACCGGGTGGACTTCTACGACCAGGCGGCCATGGAAGCCGTCGTGCGCCGTTCGGCTGGCATCCTGGGGGTGGGAATAGACGAGGGCGGAGTGACGGAGATCGCCCGCCGCGCCAGGGGCACGCCTCGTGTGGCCAATCGCATCCTCAAGCGGGTGCGCGACTACGCCCAGGTGCGGGCCGCTGGACGCATCACCGAGGCTGTGGCCAGAGAGGCCCTGGCCCTGCTGGAGGTAGACGAGCTGGGCCTGGACGAGATAGACCGCAGGGTGCTTTCCACCATCATCGAGAAATTCGACGGTGGCCCCGTGGGCCTGGAGACCATTGCTGCCGCTCTCTCCGAGGAGTCCGACACCATCATGGACGTGGTCGAACCCTACCTGTTGCAGTTAGGCTTCTTGAACCGTACCCCCCGTGGCCGGGTCGCCACCCGTCGCGCCTACGAGCACCTGGGTATTGCCTATGAGGAAAAGCCCGGGCAGCCGGCATTGTTTTGAGGATTCATTAATGCAGGATACAGTTTTTCAGTACAGCCCAGATGACATGACTGAGGAAGAAGTGACCTTAGAGTGGGAAACGCGGCCACCCGGTGAGCCGCCCATCTGCCCTCGCGGCCATGGTGCGATGGTTGAGCAACGGGCAGCACGCACCATAGCTGGCGGGAGATTCACCGTCACTTATTCCGTGTACGTCTGCCCAGAGTGCAACGAAACCTTCCTCGACCGAGAACAGGCCAAGCGCTACGGTGCCATCCAATTGTTGGACAGGCTCCTTCAGGAACGGGGGCCGACTCCGGCCAGTGATGTTTTGTTCGACGGTGAAGACTTCTTCGTGCGCCTTTCCCTGGCCCGGGACATGGCTGCTCTCTGGCGACAGACTGCTAAGGAGTTAGCGTAGCTAACGCTGTCCTGAGGAACAGTGGGACAGTACAAATCAAGTAGGAGCAAGGCTGCGTGCGTTGCAGACTTCATCTGGGATGAAGACAATAATGACGCGAGACCAAGAAGCTAAATTATGGGAAACGCACGATGCCACCGACTACCTGGACGAGATGGAGCCAGTGGCGGTGACCATTGGACCGCGCCCACGAAATCGCTGCTCCGTATGTAGCCAGGTGCTGCTTTCCCGCTACGTGGCCATAGACCTGGCCTGTGGTCGGGCGCAGTTGCGCCAAGTGCGCCAACTCTACTGCCCTGCTGGGCACGAAAGCCGTTTGGCGCCCGAGGCCCAGCGCCTCGCCGACGCGGTGGAACTAGTTCTGATTGCTGGTTTCTGTCCGCGCCAGGCGCGGTCGCCGGTGGCTATGGTGAGCGTATCGCCTTGGGGACACGTAGTGACGACTTCAGTCGTCGTTTCCGCCGCAAAAGCGACTGAAGTCGCTACTACGTTTGCCCATAATGCTTTTGGGTAGCAGTTTTGGCCATCCCCAACTCGTGACGGTCGCGGCTATGCCTATTGCGGGTTGGGCAAGTATTTGGTATAATGTAGACGAAAAGACGTAGCATCACAGGCCCGTTGGAGCAAGCCCATGGCCATCTACAATCATCTTCTGTTCTCGGAGATTTTCTTCCAGCAGGTCCGCAGAGAAACCGCAGACCTGGACAACCTGCGGGCTACTCTGAGCACCATCCGGGACACCTGGCAGTACTATCTGCCACCCCCATCTGAATGGGACGGCTCTGCCTGGGTGCCGGCCAGGCCCTTCCCACCCGATGACGTGGCGCAGTTGCGAGCCCATGTCGTGGAATCCATCTTCGCCTATCTGGAACTCACCTACGGCCCTTGCGAGGCCGATGAGCGTGCGTTTTTCCTGTACGCTGACTGGGCCAGGCAGGATCCTGCTGCCCTCTGTCTGGTGTTGCCATATTCAGCTCATATCGAGGGACGCGATCCCGAGACTGAGATTATCCCCAAAGGTCGTAACTGGGCCCAGCAATTGATCCGCCTATTGCGCCAGTATGACCTGGACTGGGGCGTGCTGACCAACGGCCGTCACTGGCGACTCTTCCATCGCAAGGAGCTTTCCCCCACCGAGACCTACCTGCACATAGACCTCGAGCGCATCATTGCGGCCGATGACATCAAGAACTACATCGTCTTCCATCGCTTCTTCAGCCGACCTGCTTTCGCCCGCCAGGACGGTCGCCAGTGCCTCGACCTGTACAAGCAGCAATGCGATGAGGCCACCAAGGTCATCGAGGATCATCTGTCAGCCCAGGTGGAAGAGATCGCCCGCCAGCTTTGCCAGGGCTTGGCGGAGAGCTGTCGGGATGCCGGCGAGGATGTGATCACTCCTGAAATCCGAACGGAGATCTACAAGAACGCGCTTTTTCTGGTCTATCGGCTGCTGTTCGTGCTTTATGCCGAAGCACGAGATCTGTTGCCTCTGGACGTGCCCACCTACCGCGCTGTTTGCCTGCGGGACCTGCTGGCCGAAGTGCGTACCAACCACAAGCGGGGTATGGAGTATGACGATGACTACGCCATGTGGGGTCGCTTGCAGGCGCTCTTTGCTTTGATAGACCAGGGCGACTCAGTTGCAGGCGTGCCGGCCTACAACGGTGGTCTCTTCGACCCGGGGCGGCGTGACTTTCTGACCGAGCACCGCATCCGCAACGACTACCTGCAGGCGGCGCTGATCCGCCTGAGCACGATGCCGGCCAAAGGCAAGACCTACGACCAGGATCGAGACCCGCAGCCCATTGACTATCGCGACCTCTCAGTGCGCCATCTGGGTAGCCTCTACGAGGGGCTGCTGGAGTACAATCTGTTCGTGGTGGAGGACGAGCCGCGTGTGGTGCGGTTCAGCCAGAAGAAAACCGAGTACGTGCCCTACTCCCAGGCCGGGAAGGTGCGCGCCGGCGAGACGTTGCTCCAGGTAGGAGACGTCTACTTCTCCGAGACAGCGGGAGAGCGCAAAGCCACAGGTTCTTACTATACACCCGAAGATGTGGTGGACTACATCGTGCGCAACACGGTGGGGGAGAAGCTGAAGGAACTCAAGGCCGAATTCTATAAAGACCACGAGATCGAGCACCAGTTAGCTGACTTGGCCGACACGCCGCCAGACATCCCCGCTCATCGCCAGATCCAACGGGCTTTAGATGACCAATTTCTGCGCTTCGTGCGTGAGAGAGTGCTTGATCTGAAAATCCTGGATCCCGCGATGGGTTCAGGCCACTTCCTGGTTAATGCTACCCATGCCGTAGCCAACTTCATCGTCGAGTTGCTCAACGAGACGCCCTGGGAGAACCACGAGGTGGACACCGACGTGGCGACCTGGAAACGGCAGGTTGCCGAGCGCTGCATCTTCGGGGTAGACCTGAACGAGCTGGCGGTAGAGTTGGCCAAACTGTGCCTGTGGATGACCACGACAGCCAGGGGCAAGCCCCTCACCTTCCTGGATCACCACCTGCGTTGGGGCAACAGCCTGGTGGGTGCCTGGCTGAAGGACGTGGGCGTCTACCCGCTGGCGAAGAAGGAAAGCGAGCAGGCATTCACCCTGCCGATGGAGCGCTTCCAGGTGCGGTTGGACCAGGTGCTGGCCGGCTACCAGGAGCTCTACGCCAAGAGCAGCGACGAAGTGGACGAGGTGCGGGAGAAAGCGCGCCTCTTTGACGAGGAGATTTACCCCACGCTGCAACCCTACCGCGAGCTCCTAGACTTACACACTGGCGTCTACTTCGGCAACGGCCTGGACGAGGAAGCTTACGCCCAGTTGGAAACGGTGGTGTATGACCCCGCCGCGTGGACGCATTTGAAGGGGGATGGATTGGGTAATTTGCTAGCACAACATACTGACCCCTGCTGGTTTCACTGGGAACTAGAGTTTCCCGAGGTGTTCTCTCAGACCCGTCGAGGGTTCGATGTTGTAATTGGTAACCCCCCCTACGTGCGACAAGAAAGAATATCAAGACAAAAATCTTTCTTAAAAACTGCCTTCAATGAAGTTTATCATGGCATTGCAGATCTTTACGTCTACTTCTTATCACAAGGCATCAAAAATCTGGCTAGTGGTGGCTTTCTTGGTTTCATCATTGCTAATAAGTGGTTGCGAGCGGGTTATGGAACACAGTTGCGAAATTACCTTGTTGAACAAACAGATCTAGTGCAACTTCTTGATTTTGGTCATTCAGATGTTTTCTCAGGTACCGATACATTTCCTTGCATTCTGATTGCTGCTGACCCCAACGGGCGGAGAATGCTTAGTAGACGCTTATTTTTCGCAGATGTAAGCGATCAAGCACGAGGCAATGCAGCATTGCATGACTTCGTACCCCAGCACGGCTTTGAGATTCCCATTTCCAACCTGCGGGAGTCGGGATGGTTGCTAGAATCTGCGGATGAAAGTCGCCTATTGGATAAACTCCAAAGAGAGTTTCCAACAATCAGTGAATTAACTGGTGCAGAAGCACAACTTGGAATAATCACGGGCCTTAATGCTGCTTTCTATGTTGATTCTCTGACACGAAACCGACTGGTGGAGGAAGCGCAAGATTGTAAGCCGCTTCTACGTAGACTCTTGCGCGGCAGGACTGTTGAGCGTTGGCGTCCAGTGTGGGATGAGACATGGATAATAGCAATTCCTTCTAGTAGCAATCAAAGTTGGCCTTGGAGCGAGTGTGGAGATGAGCAAGAAGCCGAGGCGGCATTTCGAGATATCTACCCCTCTCTGCATAAGCATCTAAAGGGCTTTGAGGCCAGATTGCGTTCACGTCAACATAAAGGGCGTTTTTGGTGGGAGCTTAGGTCATGTGATTATTACGATGCCATTGAGAAGCCAAAGATAGTGGTGCAGCGAATCCTATATCATTCGGTTTATTCTCTGGATCTTGAAAGTCATTGGGTGAATGACGCAACGATATTATTGCCTACACGTAACTTGTATGCTTTGGCGATTCTCAACAGTCGGGTTATTTGGTGGTATCTGTTTCGAATGTGGCCTCATATGAAAGATGAAGCTGTCAGAGTACAGAAACAAGAGCTAATGTCGCTACCCGTACCGGAAGCATCTGCAGACTTGCGCTCAAAGATTGAAGCACTAGCTCAACAGGCGTACGAGATAGCAGGAGAAGATAATCTAGCACAGCTGTTTGACATTGAAGTACAAATGCAGCATCGCGTGATAGAGGCCTTCGAGCTCACCAACGCGGAAGTATCACTCATTGAGCGCACACTGCCCCCCCGAGATCCGCTGGTTGTGTTGGAAAAGCGCTTGCGGAAAAGCCAACACCCATCCACAGGAGTCGAACTATGCCTATCGAGCTAATCGAACCAGCCGAAGATGATAGCATTGACTGTCACCTGCAGCAGATAGGTATGGGCAGCCTAATCTGCCGGGCGGCTCAGCAGACGGGCCAGAAGAACACCACAAACGAAGTGACGCCCGCCGTCTGCTTCAGTTGCGATGTAGGTAGAATCTTTCGTGAAGTTGGCTGTGATGCGCCTTTGCCCAAGATCACTGTTCACAATTGGGGGCATGGCAATCCCCACGTTGAGATCGATGGCATCTTCTGCAAGATCAGAAGGCGGTACACGACTCTCGAATACTGCCACACCTGCACGCTGGCGACCGCGGAAAGCACGCGCCAAATTGTGACCTCAACACGAGGGTTATTCCAGAGCCACGGCTTCTATGCGGCCTATCAAGACCTGGAGAAGGCGCGGCTGTCGATACGGGACGGCGAATTCGCTCGCTCGATCACCCACAGCATTGCGTGCCTGGAAAGCACTTGCCGTATCATTCATGAAGAACTGGGGGAGGAACTGCCCAAGAAAAAGCAGTTGACAGACCTGTGGAAGTCTACCCGGGCCGTGCTGGACCTGGATGGTTTGACAGCAGGTGACACTCTCGCTCCTTTGCTCAACTCGCTACATGGCGCTGTGACGCAGATTGGCGCCATGCGAAACGCTCTGAGCGACGCACACGGTCGGGGTACTTTGCCTCCACATGTCTCAGAAGCGATGGCCGAACTGGCTATGAACAGCGCAGCGACGGTCGCTACTTTCGCCTTCCGCCACTACAGGAGCAGAATCGCGGGCACAACATCATGAGTATCGTATCCTTCAGCATTAGTTTACCTCTTGACAGTGATCAATTCTTGCGCCGTCAGTGCCCCTTGTGTCTCAGGCAATTCAAGATCGGGACCACGGAGGCCGATCGTCAGTCGTTGATCGAGCGCGAGTTGGAGGCATATCTTCTTCAGGAGGGCCTGGAGATTCGCGCGGAGAGCGCAGATGCCACTGAAGCAGATGCAGACGAACTCTGGTGTCCATACTGTGGACAAACCGCGCCCAGGGATCAATGGTGGACGCAAGAGCAAATTGCCTACATTCATGTATTTGGCTACAACATCATGGCACAGATCGTCAATGAGCAATTCATCCGTCCTATGAAGCGCGAGTTCTCCGGACACCGGAGTGGCTTCATTTCGATCAAATTCGAGGGCAAGGAAATGGAATATCAGGAACCGTGGATCTCGCCAGAATCAGACGACATGACCATCCATGCGCTTCCTTGCTGTGATCTGCGGGTCAAGGTGGATGATGACTGGTCACGACCGATATACTGCTACCGGTGTGGTTTCCCCCATGCGACCTGACTGACGAGACAGTGAAGCAGGCGGTATTATCACCATTTCTGTTGCACCGCATCGCCCGCACCGACCGGCTGATTGACTTCATCGTGTACCGGCTGTATGGGCTGACGGAGGAAGAGGTCGCGGTGGTGGGAGGGCAGAGGTTAGAATAAGCATGGACACCGAATTGCTGAACCGGCTCCTGACGCGGGACGAAGGCCAGTTCCTCGAATTCAAGAGCATCTATGAGCGGCCTGGCGGTGTTGGCTTCAAGCGTCGCAAAGCGGCCGACGTAGCTCAGGACATCGCCGAGACGTTGAGCGCCATGGCCAATGCCGATGGCGGTACGCTCTTGCTGGGTATCGAAGACGACAAGACAGTCACGGGCCTGGACTACCCCGACGACAAATTGGCCCTGCTCCGTGAGGCAACACAGAGCCTGCTCCGTCCGCCGCTGAAAGCCCGCCTGACCGAATTAACTCATGCAGGACAACGGGTGATGATCTTCGAAGTATATCCCAGTCCGGTGCCTCACCAACTCAGTGATGGCCGCTACCTGCTGCGCGTGCGGGACCAGAACCTGCCATTTCCGGCCGATCAAATCGCCACCCTAAAGAGAGCCAAGGCCAGCAGCCAATATGAGCAGCAATTCGTGCACGAGGCCCGTTTCGAGGACCTGGACCCGGACCTGCTGGCCCGGTTTGCCCAACGTCTAGGCGATCCCCGCCCGGTCGAGGAGATCCTCTACCGCGACTACCGTCTGCTAGACTTCCAAAACGGACGGCCCCGCCTGACGTTGGCGGCGTTGTTGCTGTTCGCCAAAGACCCTCTACGCTGGCACCCGCGTTGCGGCATAGACTTCGTCAAATTCGAGGGCACAGAACGCAGGTACGGCCCCGAACTCAACGTTGTGCGCCGGGCGCGGATCGAGTACCCATTGTTCGAGCTGACTGATAAGGCTTTTGCGTTGATTAGAGAACATGTACGCGAGCGCACTGTGCTCCATGACCTGCTCTTTGTTGAGCGATTCGAGTATCCAACCTTCGCCTGGCAAGAGGCCATCATCAATGCTGTCGCCCATCGAGACTATAGCCTGACAGGGATCTCGACAGAGGTTTGGATGTTCGATGATCGGCTGGAAGTGCGCAGCCCAGGGGAATTGCCTGGCCCGGTCACTCTGGAGCGGTTGTTGCGCCGTGATCGCGTCCACTTTTCTCGCAATCCACTCCTGGTGCGTGTCCTGACCGACCTGGGGTATATGCGGGACCTGGGTGAAGGCATCCCCCGGATGTTCGAAGTTATGGAGGAAAATTACCTGCGCCCGCCAGAACTCGGCCAGGACGGATTTATGTTTCAGGTCACCTTGCGCAACACACCCGTCTACGACCTGCAAACCCAGCGCTGGCTGGAACACTTCGTCAGTTATCCATTGAACCAACGGCAGCGGCGCATCCTGGCCTACGCTCGTCAGCATGGCAATGCCTTCACCAGCCGTGCCTATCAGAAGGTGAACGAGGTGGACCGTGACCTGGCATATCGTGAGATTCAGGAGATGATCGCGTTAGGGATCGTAGCCCGGTCGCCGGAGCGGTACGGGCGAATGTATTGTGTAGTGGAGCCATCAGCCCCATCCCCTATCCCAGTGGAGTTGGTGGCCGTTCTTGATGCGCTCTCCCGGCAGGAGTATGTCACTAACAAGGACTTGCAGGCGGCCTGGCATGTATCGCGTGTGATGGTCTGGAAGCGGGTGAAGAAACTTGCTGAAGAGGGCTTTTTGCGCCTGGAAGGAGTGGGGAGTAAGACGCGATACTATCCCACAGACCGTCTGAAGGCGATGCTGGTCCAGCATGGTTAACTTTGTATCCTTCTAAACGCAAAGATTAACATACGTTAGAGTTAACATACGAGAGAAGAAGGGTGTGACTTATCACCTAGCCCGTGGAGCAGCCGTCGAACTTCTGGGCAAGGCGGTGTACACGCGAGCGCGCGACATTGATGCTGTCCGCTGGCCAGAGCTGATTCGTGCCTATGTGGAACAGCACGGCTCGATCAGCAACGCTGAGTGCCGTGAGTTACTCGGTCTGGGTAGGAGTCGATCAGCACAGACGAGGGCAACGCGCATTCTTCGATCCCTAGGTTTTCTGGAACCCTATGGAACCAGTCGTAAGACAACGCGCTATCGTTTGCGTCAGGCCGGCAAATGACAAACAGCCGTGTAGAAATATACAACATGTTGTATAACTCCTTATCGCTGTTGTATAAAACCACACACGTTGTGTAAGAGGTGTAAAAGGGGAGACAGAGCATGGGATCACCGCCCATTGAGGCCAGGACTGAAAACGTGGTTCGCCAGACTTGCCCCCATTCTTGTTTTATGCTAAGATAATGCGGTAATCAAGAATCAACGTTACGGAGATCAAGACAACGTGTCCCAACCCACCTTAGTAAGAAGCCTGAGTGACCGCGAAGCCCGCCTGCTGAGCGCGCTGGCGGCGGCCGAGCAGAATATTTTCACCATCGAAGAGGCGCGTCAAACGTCTGGCGCCAATGGTGCTCAAGTCGCCAGGCTGCTCTATCGCCTGGCTGCCAAGCGTTGGGTGCAGCGGCTGGAGCGCGGCAAGTACCGGCTCATTCCCCTCGAAGCCGGCCCTGAAGCGCACTGGGCGGAGCACGAGTACCTCGTTGCCGCCGCTTTGGTACAGCCCTACTACCTGGGCTATGCCACGGCGCTCAACTACTATGGCTACAGCGAACGCCAGCCGCGTCCGGTATGGATTGTGATCACCCGGCGCAAACGAGCGGTGACCATTGAGGGCACTACCTATCGCTTCGTCACCCTCAGCGAGCACAAGTTCTTCGGCTACATCACCACACAATTGCTCGATAGCCCCGTGCGGATCGCCGAACGAGAGAAGGTCATCGTTGATGGGTTTGACCATCCTGAGTACTGCGGCGGTGTCACCGAACCGGCCAAAGGGCTGTGGTTCGGCAGTGATGAGCTGGATCTGGACCGCCTGGTCGAATACAGCCAGCGCCTGGGCAATCGGACGGCCATGCGGCGACTAGGCTTTTGGCTGGAGCGGCTGGAGATAGGCCATGAGGGACTGTTACAGCGCCTGGAAATGCCCGAGGACCGCAACTATGCCCTCCTGGACCCTCGCGGCCCGCACGAAGGGGCACGAGACGCCCGCTGGCGATTGATCGTCAATATACCGGAGCGTCAGTTGCTGGAATGGCGGGAACACTGATGATCAGCGAGCGGGAGCTACACCGAATCATGAAGGCGACACCCTATAAACTGCAACTCACCAAAGGCTTCTTCGCCGACTTTAGCCAGATTGCCCGCATGGTGGCTTACGCCGTCGAGCATCAGAGCGATGGCCGCGTCCCGCCCGATGCCTACGCTACGAGCATCGGTATTTCGCTCAGTCGTGTAGAGAATCTCAGCAGCCTGGCGGCAGCCTTTGGGCTGATCCGGCCCGTGGTGCTCACCCCGACGGAACTGGGGGTGGTCATCCATCGCTACGACCCGTTTCTGGATGACCTGGGTACTCTGTGGTTCCTCCACTACCTGGTGGGCAGCAACGAACGCTACGTGGTCTGGAATTGGCTGGTCAACCGGGTCATCCCCGCAAACGACCGTTTCTCCACTGCCATCGCCCGACCCTACTTCGACGACCTCACCCTGTTCTACTCCGAGCGCAGCATGGACAAACACTTGCGCAAAGAGATGGGCGCCGTGTGGAATGCTTATACCGAGCAGGCTCTCCGTCATCTGCGCTACATTCGCGCTGAGAGCGATCAGATTTACGTCCGCGATGACCACGAGCCTGTGCCGCCACATATCTTCTGCGCTGCTGTTCTGGTGTACCGGGAGCGCTTCTTGCCTGGAGCGGCAACAATTGATGTGCCCATTTTAGCTCACAAAGCTAACAGTCCCGGTCGTGTCTTCGACTTGACCGAGCGACAAGTACGCGATCTGCTGGAAGAGGTCAAAGAACTAGGCTACATCCAGATAGAAACCCGAGCCGATCTGGATCAAATCCGCTTCCGTGACGACTGTGCCTTTCTCGATATAATGCACCAGTACTATCAGGAGCGATGAGGTGGCAACCCTTATTCACCCCGATGACCTGATCCACCGCCTGCGCCTTGATCGCCGGCGCTGTTTCGTCGTCACTGGTCGCCCTGGCGAAGGCAAAACTCGTTTGGCCAAGCAAATGGAGACCCGCTACAAAGGGCAACGCCTGGATCTCCTGGCTGTCTTCGCAGATGATCCTGACCTGGCGGCCAGCGTGGACACCTTCACGCCTCGTCGCTGCAAGG
>Ga0194110_10000628_pt1 | contig 45773 bp, 46 predicted proteins | sample TA2Kig1200mmetaG_FD_146192 | JGI IMG/M metagenome (GOLD analysis project Ga0194110, IMG submission 146192) | Freshwater microbial communities from Lake Tanganyika, Tanzania - TA2015032 Kigoma Deep Cast 1200m | ecosystem: Environmental > Aquatic > Freshwater > Lake | place: Tanzania: Lake...
CCCTCAATTTTGGTATTCTAAGCACCTAGCCTCTCAAAAGGTGTAAATAATCTTTCTCTTAATTGAGCCGGGATACCAGGTCCGCTATCTTGAACCTCGATTACTATGTGGTCTTTTTTGCGGTAGGCATTCAACTCAACAGAAGAGTTTACCGGACCATATTTCAGTGCATTGGAAAGTAGATTTAAAATCACTTGTAAAAGTTTTTGTCGATTCCCCTTTGCCCAAAGATTCGGAGCAATCTTACATTTAATTTCTATATCGCGGATTTTACCGATAGGTGAGATATAGTGCGTTGCTTCTTCCAACAATATATTAATTGGAATCGCTGTTAACTCGAGAGAAGTTTCGCCTGATTCAATGCGTGCAATTTCGAGCACTTCATTAATCAGTTTGAGTAAATGTTGTCCAGCACCTTTAATCAAAGAGACACTGTCTCTTTGCTTGCCTGGGGGTAAGTCCTGTTCTAATAATTGCGTAAATCCTAGGATAGCATTAAGTGGTGTTCTAAGTTCGTGACTCGTTCTCGATAAAAACATACTTTTTGAAGCACTTGCTTCTTCGGCTTCATGTCTTGCTTGGAGTGCATCGCTAATATTTTTTGCGAGTAATTGTGAAGCTTGCTCCAACTCATCTGATAACTGGCCTAATTCATCTTTGCTACTTGATGCTATATCTAATGCTTCTGCACGGGCTAAGTGACCAGCGTTATCTCGAAGGAGGCGAACACGTTTAACAATAGTACGTGAAAATATCCATACAGCCATGAGTGAACCAATAATACCGGCAATTGCAGCGATCAGTGTCACCGTAATATTTTGTTGGCGCTGTAAAAATATTACTTGCTGATCTTGCTCAGCCAAGAGCGCTTCCTCAGTGTTGAGCGCTTCTATTTCTTCTCTCAGTTTATCCAATGTCGCTACTTGAGATTTAAATTGTGCAATTAATTGATCAGAGGCAATGGCAGTCTTGTGATTAGAGAGAGCCTTTAAATCAGCCAGGTTTTTAGTGACGAGTGGCAAGATTTTAAATAGCCGCTCCTTTTGCTGATCACTCTCGAGACGCTCTTCCAAGGCGGCGATAATTTTTGGGAGTTTCTTTTCCGCTTCAAAAAAAATATCTAGAAAGTGTTTGTCGCCAGTCAGTAAAAAATCTCTTACCCCAGTGGAAGCCTCTAGGAGTTGAGTATGAACAGTTTGAATATCGCGCTGATTTTGCAATGCACGTTTAAGTTGATTTTCGAGCTTGGTAGATTCTAGCTCGCGCATGAAGAGCGAAGTTAAAGAAGCCAGTAATATCGCTAAGGGCAGCGCAATCACAATGACACCCTTAAAGCCTAATGGCAAATTTTGCCAAGACTTTTCAAGCCAGCGCATCGGTGGATTCTTTTTTATTTTATTCTTTACAATTCGAATGGCCATCTTAAAAATTTGGTCTATGGATACACATGTTGTAAGAATTCTAAAGTTTAAGATTTATAACCTAACTCAACAGCTTTGACAGCTGCCTGGGTTCTATCTTTGACACCAAGCTTATTGAGTATTCGTTCCACATGAATTTTTACAGTCCCAGATGAAATACTCAGTTTATGGCCTAATTCTTTATTACTCAATCCAGCTGGCAAAAGCGCAAAAATCTCTCGCTCCCTTGGCGTGAGTGATTCCAGAATGGATTGATCTGATTCACTTCGAGCTATTCCTTGATGTTGGGAAATTGCAAGAGCAATGATGCCAGAGATAGTATGGAGGGAGGCTCTTTCCATATCACTGAGGGTAAGTTTTTTTCCTGAAAATCCAATCACGCCTTTAGCATGCTGTCCAATCGCAATAGGAATAAGGCATTCATGGTGCAGCGAATCCAGATGTGTCCATAATTGCGTATTTTTGTTTTCATAGAGCGCAAACTGCACTGGATTTTTTAGCATTTGCGCCAAAATACCCATCATGGGAATTCTGGCCCCATTGGGGAGTGTTTGCCCAATTTGAGTATAGATAATGAGTTTGCCCATATTTTCTATGGCAAGCAAGGCATGTTGCGCTGAGACAAGGTTACATAAGGAGTGAAGCAAACTGGATGCGGTATTGACATTCCATCCGCGCATGAATAATTGTTGGCCAAACTCTAGATAAAGGCGTAAATGCGATTCATTTGACTCTGTCTCTTTAAGGCTTTGTCTGAATGCACGAGCACTCGAAAGTTGAGTGGGGTTTTTTTTGATTTCATTAGACATATGCCAATCAGTATACACCGTTCTACCTATTTAGGTAGATTTTTCCTTGTACAGGGCCACGCATAATGCATTCCATGAACAAAAGCATTAAAACGAACTAAAAATTAAAATTAACGAGGAGATTATGATGAAAACTTTAAATATGACAGCAATTATTTCTGCAGCAGTTTTGTTAGGCACTAGTTCTGCGCATGCAGGAGACGCTATGAATAAAAATGCTTTTAACCATCACTTTATTGCGAAACGCCCTTATCAGCAAATAGTAGTCAATAACTCAGAAAAGAAAGATCAAGCGTGGGAGGGTGCAACATTGATTACTAACCCAGAAAGTATTGATGAGGCTAACCTCAATCAACAAAGCAAATTACGCTTGAATATGTTAAGTAAACGCCCTTATTAAAAATTAAAATCAATTCACAAAAGGAGAATATTATGAAAACTAAAAATCTAATCGCAGTATTATCAGCTGGAATGTTATTAGCAGTAGCTAACGTTTATGCAGATGAAAATAAAGATGTTAAATACAATATCAATCATCAAAATCTTTCAAAACGACCATATAGTCAGGCACCTATTGAGTCTAAGAAAGATAATTTTGAGGGTGCAACATTAATCAACGAGCAAGTGGCGGAAGATACAAAGCATAAGCCCATGCGTCTTCATATGCTTGGTAGACAACCTTATAACGTGAAAAATTCGGACTAATAAAACTTTTATATATAGATAGCTTCTTGATCCTTCCGATCTTTCGATCGGAAGGATTTTTTTTGTATTAACGTTGAGTTTAAGTAATACCCTGGCGTACTATTAATAAGAGGCCTTTAAAAAAATGATAGAAGCACTCCATTGGATTATTTAAAAGCACAAAATTACGGTTTAGACTTGAATCAGTCGCTGAAATATTTACAAAAATTAAACACGAGATAGTTGATGACTAAATTTTTATTTTACATTCTATTCTTTTTAAAAACTTTTTTAATCATTGATAGTGTGCATAGTGCAGAAACGATTCAGCATAAGCTCATCGATGAACTTCATCAGGACTGGCACATAACATCTCTCATAAACGAAGAGACAAATGCAAATAAAAATCAGTATCGATTAGTTGCATCTCCTGATGGTATTGGAGTACTCAATAAAAATAATGATCTCATGTCAATATTCGTCAATCATGAGATTTCAAGTGATCAGGGAATTATCCGATCCCACGGTAGTAAGGGTGCTTTCGTTTCGGAATGGACACTTGACATAAGATCTAAAAAAATTACCTCAGGCAATGATCTTATTAAAAACGTTAAATTATGGGATCGTGACAAAAGTATATTTAAAGTAATCAATAGCACTCCCATTCATAAATTATGTTCAGGCGATCTTCCAAGTCAGTCAGCTTTTTTTGATGCAAAAACAATGAAAGGATTTAAAGGGAGATTTTTTTTAAGTGGTGAAGAAGATCGAAACGGAGGAAGAGCATTTGCGCACATTGTTTCAGGTCCTGAGAAAGGAACGTCCTATGAGCTTCCCTATCTGGGTAAATCCTCTTGGGAGAATTTGTTAGCACACCCTAAGAGTGGTGTGAAAACAATCGTCATGGGTATGGATGACAACAAGGATGGCCAAGTATATCTCTACATAGGAGAAAAAAAATCAAAAGGTAATCCAGTGGAGAGAGCCGGTCTTATGTATGGCGCCCTCTATGGGATTAAAGTAATTGGTGATCGATTTAATTTAGTTGAACTAGGTGATGTATCTCAAATGTCGGGTAGCGAGATAGAGCAGTTAGGAATTGAAAAAAATATTACGCAGTTTAAAAGACCTGAAGATGGAGCTTGGGATACGCTCAATAAAAATGTCTTCTACTTTGCCACCACAGACAAGATTGATGGTATGAGTCAAATTTTTCAACTCACTTTCGATGACATCCATAATCCTAGGCAAGGTGGCTCGATTCAATCTATTCTGAACGCCTCAGAAATTGGTGCACAGATGTTTGACAACATCACAGTGTCTGACAATGGAAAAATACTCATTAATGAGGATCCGGGTAATCATGAGCACCTCGCATCCATCTGGGAGCTTGATCCCCTTACAAAAAAAGCCACAAAACTTTTTTCAGTGAAGCCAGATTTTTTTCAAGACCAGAATCATCCTAATTTCTTGACGATGGATGAAGAGCACTCAGGTATTGTTGAAATTACAAAGCATGTAACACATGCACCTTGGTATAAAAAAAATGAGCGATATTTTCTAGGTACACTCCAAATCCACAAAAAAATAAATGATCCAGAGTTGATAGAGCCGGGAGAGCTTTATCTTATTTCAGGTCCAAAATAAGATAGTGTTAAATCCTTCAAGCATGTGATTAATAGCTCTCTAAAAAAGAAAGCAAAAGAAATGATTTATTTAATGAGTATTAAAAACCAAATCACAGCGGCATTGATGAGAGTAAAAAAGACAGCCGCACTTCCAATATCTTTAGCGCGCTTTGCAAGTTTATGACGCTTGAATGAAATACGGTCTACCGTTGCCTCAATCGATGAGTTAATAAGCTCGACAATAATAATGAGTAGGATGCTACTAATCATAAGCCCTTGTTCGATAGCGCTCTCACCGAAATAGATTGCAAGCGGGATAAGAATCACACTTAGAATAACTTCTTGCCTAAATGCGTCCTCATGCTTAAATGCTGCGAATGTTCCAGAAATAGAATAGCCAAAAGCGTTGATGAGCCTTCGAAGGCCAGTCTTACCTTTATACGGATTTTTCATAAAGTATATGAATAAAGATTAAAAAATTAGGCCTTGCTTATTACTTTTTTTTCTTCTTCTTCTTCTTAGTGAGGTCTTGATAAAGTCTATTCAACGATACTGCCCATATAGCAAATACATTCAATGCATTCGGATCCAAATTTGAGAGATTAAAGTATACAGCTAAGCCCCAAAGTATTCCAATCAGTGCATTTATATTTTGTTCTTTATTCACGGAAGACAACTCCTTTTAATATTTCTTAGGGATAAAGTTTTAATATGATTTAACATTAAAACTATTTAATTCGAGAGTAATTTTTTCGCCATTCTTCAAGCGCTGCAATTGAATCTTTATAGAAGTCTTGAACTTTGTCATCATATTTAATTGACCAAGGCAGATCGATCTCATCAGGAGACCATGAAGAGTATTGATGTACATCATCCATTTTTTTTAGTTGAATATGATAGTTAGGCATGGTTAGACTTCCTCTTAAAATGGAATGATTAATATACTCCGATAATTATAGTTGTTGAAAAATTAAAAATAAAGAATTAAGGTTTCTGTAACAAATTTGTCATAATTTTTTGTAAGAATTTTGTGTGATTAAAATTCTAATTGCTACGGACTCGTTTGATCAGGTGAATGGTGTCTCAACGACCTATAGGAATATTGTCAAGACTTCACCCCTAAAAACTGTAGTGATCCATCCTGGCTTGTTTCGCTGGACAAGCTTTAAGATTTATCCCGAGGTGCAAATTTGTACGCAGCCTTTTCAGGCTTACAAAAAAATTAAGAGTATCCAGCCTACACATATACATATTGGAACGGAGGGCCCAATTGGACTCGTGGCAAGGGTTTACTGTAAGCTTCATAGAATTCCTTATACGACGGCATACCATACCAAATTTCCTGAGTACCTATGGAAGCTAGCACGGATTCCTTGTAAGGTGACATATGGCTATTTAAAAATGTTTCATAGTGATAGTAAGGCTATTCTCACTCCATCACTCTCAGCCAAGCGCGAGCTTATGCGAAGGGGATTTAAACATGTCTATGTTTGGACGAGAGGGGTTGCAAACGAACTCATCAGCCACAAAAAAATTATTAAAAATAAACACCCTCGGGTCATTTATGTTGGACGCGTGAGTCGAGAAAAAAATCTAGAAGTACTTTGTGCATTACAAGATAAATTTGAGATTACGATAGTGGGTGAAGGACCACGCTTGAATGCTTACAGGAAAAAATATTCTAAAGTAAAATTTTTAGGCTATCTATTTGGTCGAGAGTTAGCCGATACTTATAGAGCACATGATGTATTTTGTTTTCCGAGTAAAACCGACACGTTCGGTATCGTCATGATTGAGGCCTTAATGAATGATTTACCGATTGCGGCTTATCCTGTGACAGGCCCAATCGATATCGTGGACTATGGAAAAACCGGATATCTTGGGGATGATTTAGAGTTAAATATTAGAGCGTGTTTAAAGCTTGACCGAAAAAAAATCAGCCTATTTATTAAGGACAGATGGTCATGGGATGCATGTGTCAGGATTCTTCATCAGCATCTACTGAGGAGTGACTGAATTTTTTTGGGGTATGATCTCAAAGAGTTTAACTACCTTCACTACATGACTTGCGCTCCTTGCAATTCTCTCAGCCTCGTTTGCCTCCTCTTCGTTTAAGATACCCATAAGATAGACGATCTTATTCTCAGTCACGACTTTCACAAAGAAGGGTGAGACTTTATTCTCACGAAAGAATCTAGCTTTTACGTTTGAGGTGATGAGTGTATCTTGAGCGCGAGACGCGATGGTTGCTACTGGGCTTATCGTTAATTCATTGGTAACTGTCTTCACGTTCGGAAGTGATTCAATGGATAAGCCAATTTGTTTTTTAATAGATTCATTGGGAGTCTGACCTAAAATTAGGACATGCCCGTTATAGCTCGTAACGTTGGTATGAATATCGCCCTCTATTTTTTGTATCAGGCTAAAAGCTTTGAATTCAATATTAGAGTCCTCAAGAATGATGCCATGAGTCCTTCGATCGGCGGTAGTATCAATTGCTACAGCACCGCCTCCTATAATAGAAGCAGCGCATCCGCCGAGAAGAAAAGTTCCTAAAATTAATAGAATAAGAGGATTGCGTCTCACACTAGAAAATGTTTAGCGTAACGTGGGTGGATATCTTTCAAGAAGAACATGGTTAAAAAGTCTGCAGTATTAAAGTCAGGATCCCAAGCAGGGTCACCGCAAACTTTAGCACCCACCCGTAAGTATCCTTTCAAGAGTGCTGGCGGTTCAACGTCAAGGTCCTGATCTAATTCATGAATAGGCAAAGGCAGTTTCGGGGTGACACGATACTCTGAGGGTGACAAGTGTGAGGCATTAATTTTTTTAGCAAGACTTGCCGCATAGTGTCCTCCGTCACCCATCGGTACGCTAGCGCAGCCAATCATCACTTCGTAATTATTTTTTTTCATATAGTCTGCAAGGCCGCTCCATAGGGCCATGATGACTCCGCCTGTTCTAAAATCTTTATGCACACAAGAGCGACCCACTTCCACCATCTTATCGGATAAATGCATGAGTCGATCAAGATGAAACTCAAGATCCGAATAATAAAACCCAGCCTCTCTAGCCTTGTGCGGGGGAAGGACTCGATAGGTGCCGATGACTTTAAGTGTTTCGGTATCTCGGATTAGTAGATGGTCACAGTATTGGTCAAGGATATCTTTATCTATTTTTTCGTAATTAGATGTTAAGTGGGCGCCCATCTCTTCTGCAAAAACTTTATATCTTAATTGTTGCGCCTCTCTAATCTCATTTTCGTCCTGTGCCCATGAAATTTGGATAGTATTTTTTTGATTTGTGCCTAAAGATTTTTGATCTTGTAAAGTTAGTTCGCTCATTAAGGATGGATCTAATATCAATTCGCTCATAAAAATTCCTTATATAAAGTTTAATAACACTCTAGAAGTGAAATATTTCATTTATGTGAAGATAGCTTTAATCTTTTATGACAATGAATGCTGATGCCAGTCGACAAGCTTTAACTTTCCTTTCTTAGTTTCTACGAGCGCTGTGAGACTCTCTACCCAGTCGCCATCGTTGTAGTAATCAATACCTTTAATTTTTTTAATGGCTGCTTTATGGATATGCCCACATATGACACCATCACATTTTTTTCTCTTAGCTTCAGCCGCCATCAGCTTTTCAAAATTCTCGACATACTTCACAACATTCTTAATTGAGTTCTTGATGTATGAAGAGAACGACCAGTAATGAAATCCGTATTTGTGTCTTAAGGTATTGGAGAAATGGTTAATTCTCAAGATGACGTAATTAAGGGTATCGCCGACAAATGAGAGCCATTTAGCGCATGAGATGATATTGTCAAAAAGGTCGCCATGGGTCACCCACAACCTTTTGCCATCCAATGTTGTATGGATAAGATCATTTTTGATTTCAATATCACCGAAGGTCATATTAATAAATTGGCGACCCAGTTCATCATGGTTACCTGGTATATAGATAACCTTTGAACCTTTTCTTGCTTTACGTAATAGCTTTTGAATCACATCATTATGTTTTTGTGGCCAGTACCAATGTTTTTTGAGCGCCCACCCATCAATGATATCGCCTACCAAGTAAATAGTTTCGGCAGTATTATGCTTAAGAAAATCGAGAAGGTATTCAGCCTTGCATTCAGCAGTACCTAGATGAACATCAGAAATCCAAATCGCACGATATCTTTTCATATGTGAGCATTAAATATGACAAGTATGAAAGTTTCGTGACAAAACAGTGTCACAAATATGACACAGAAGATCATTAACATGTGTGACATGAAAACCTTAAAGATACTTTTACACATATTATTGGTCATACCTCTATCGCTATTAATCCTTATCTCACCAAAGTTGCAACAAGAGAAAATTATTCAATTTTGGTGTAAAAAACTTCTGTCTATTTTTGAGATTAAGGTCGCTATAAAAGGAGAAGAAGTATTTCTCTTTAATCAAAAAAAATATCTACTCGTGTCTAACCATATTTCATGGCTCGATATCATTGTCATTCAATCCATTAAGCCATCTATTTTTGTAGCGAAATCAGATGTAGCTTCGTGGCCTCTTTTTGGCTGGGTAGCTCATATGACAGGAACAATATTTATTAAGCGCGATAAGGTGTCGGACATAAAAAAAGCTTTAAAGAAGATAAAGCGACGTTTAATCAAACGATCTGTGTGTATATTTCCAGAAGGTACTTCTACCAATGGTCGATATGTCTTACCCTTTAAAAGTAATTTATTTCAATCTTCGATTGATTCTAATAGAGCGATTCTCCCTATATGCTTGCTGTATAAAGATGATAGCGCTTATACAGACAAGGTTGCATTTGTCGGTGATATGTCGCTTGTCGATTCAATCATGAAGATTAAAAAAGAGAAACGTATTAAGGCTGTTGTCGATGTCTTGCAGCCTATCAAACCTCGAGGCAATAGAAAGGAACTCGCAAGCTATACGTATGAAATGATTCAAAAAAACTTATCTCAAAATTTGTCATAAAACTTTCATAATTTGATAATAACCTTATCGCAATATCTATTATGGATAAATGCTATGCTAAATAAACTCAAGTTGTACATGAATCAGCTGCATCATGTCGATAGTCATTTATGCATTACATTTAATAAAACCAGTCATAACATTTTCATCCGAAATTTCTTTAAGGGTATTAGTTGTTTAGGTGATGGTGTATTTTGGTATAGCCTCATGGTACTTATGTTATGTTTAGATCAGGCTCGCGCATTATTGCCTGTATGTCATATGGTAGCTACCGGATTGATTGGCACATTAATTTATAAGTGGCTCAAGGTTAGAACACTTCGTCCACGCCCATTCAATGTATACCAGCAAATTTCGTTAAGAAGCATACCCCTAGATCAATTTAGCTTTCCATCTGGACACACATTACACGCAGTCATATTCTCAATGGTAGCTATCCATTATTACCCTATGTTAGCGACTGCATTAATACCATTCACGATTTTAATTGGATTATCCAGACCCATTTTAGGACTTCATTACCCAAGTGATGTTTTAGTGGGTGGTTTAATAGGCATGCTTATTTCAATCATTTCTTTTTATATTATTTAAATGAATATACTTTTTATATCTGATGTTTTTTTTCCTCGTGTGAATGGGGTCTCTACATCCATACATACATTCGCACATGAGCTCAAAGCACTTGGTCATCAAGTGACTTTAATCGCACCCTCTTATGGCGATGACGATAAGCATGCAGACTGGATTATAAGAGTGCCTTCCCATAAGATTTATTTCGATCCTGAAGATCGCTTAATGAATTTTGGTAAATTGAAAGCATTATTACCATGGGTTGAAGAAGGACATTTTGATGTAATACATATTCATACACCATTTACAGCACATTACGTGGGTATTCATTTTGGAAAAAAATTAGATATACCCGTGGTTGAAACTTACCACACATTCTTTGAGGATTATTTACATCATTATTTACCTTTCATCCCACAATTTATTTCTAGAAAACTTGCAAGAACTATATCGAGAAGACAATGTAATGCAGTTGACGGCATTATCTCTCCATCAAAACCCATGTTGGATGTATTAAAAGCATATGGCATTAAGACATCTGCAGAAGTGGTGGCTACAGGTTTAGACGAGTCAAGTTTTGCCAAGGTCGATGGAGAGTCTTTTCGAATCAGTCATGACATTCCATTAGCACAACCAATGCTTTTATTTGTAGGCAGGGTCGCCCATGAAAAAAATATTGAGTTCTTACTTGAAATGCATGTGGAGTTAATTCAAAAGCATCCTGATGCATTATTGGTGATTACAGGTGAGGGTCCAGCAGAAGAATCTATTAAGGCATCGATCGCGAGATTAGGTTTGGTGAATAAAGCAAAAATGATTGGATACTTAGATCGCTGTCATGAGCTTATTGCTTGTTATAAGGCGGCTGATGTATTTGTCTTTGCATCTAAGAGCGAGACTCAAGGTTTAGTACTTTTAGAGGCTATGGCTCAAGGAACGCCTGTCGTTGCATTAGCAGAGCTTGGAACTAAATCAATACTTATCGAGGGCGAGGGAACGTTAATCGCAAAAGATGATATCTATGATTTTGCAGATAAAGTGAGCATGCTTTTATCTGACCCCTCAAAACGTGAAAGCATTGGAAAAAAGGGGAGACAATACGCAGGAGAGAAATGGGGTGCTGATGTCTTAGCTAAAAAAGTGGCTAAATTCTATAAGTATGTCATCACACAAAAAACATCACTCACAAGATATACTAATACTAGAATTGGTAGTGCCAAAAGCACAGTTTAGTAGAGCTCTATCTCATACTTCCATTCAATTTTTTTCCAGTCGGATGCTTCCTTGTTGAGTCCGAATTGAATGAATGGATTTTTTTCTAACCAAGCCTTAGAAATCCTTAATTTAAATCCTTTAGGATTTTGTTCGACCTCGATAAGAGGCTGCGCTGCATTTTCTCTTTTTCTAGAAACGACATGTGCCAGCCTTAAGCAAAATAACAAGTGCCAATCGATATAGCCAGGGCTGATAGGAAGTTTATTGAGTTTACCGTTATGTCCTAATACAAGCCCTGCAAGCCTAGCCTGATCAAGCCTTGAAAATCCTGGCAAATCAGCATGAGATATAATGTAAGCAGAATGTTTTTGGTAATCAGCGCGTGATACAGCTAAGCCAATTTCATGAAGGAATGATGCCCAAGTTAGAAGCTTGCGATTATTTTCTCTGTCTTCTTTTTTAAAGTTAGATAATTGATCTAAAAAAAAATCAGCCGTTTGACTTACCCGTTTAAATTGTACTTCGTCTACATTAAAACGTTTACCTAATTGCTCGATAAGACCATGTCTCGTATCGATATTTTCTAGTTTACCAATCGCATTAAAGAGTGTTTTAAGAATACCCTTTTTCTTATTATTGGCACTATGCTTAGATTGATTATAGAGATGATGAAGCGAGCCAAAAAGAAGGGCGGCTTCCGTAATTTCCATATGCTCAATGCCTAACTCTTCAAAGGCTGCGATCATAATAGCAAGGCCTCCGGGTAATACAGGCTTACGATCCGCTTTTAAACCTAATAAGCTTAATCGTTCGATATGTTTTGTTTCAAGTAAGTTTTTTTTAAGTAACTCTAAGCCATGACGTGTGATAATCCCGCCTGTTTCTTCAACAGGAAGAATGTGCGGTTCACCACTTAATCCATTGAGTGCAATAAGTTCTGCAATAGCTCTGGCTGTTCCTGAGGAGCCTATCGCTTGTTCCCAACCCATTTTCCGATAGAAAGATGCGATCGCTTTAATTTCTTTTAAAGCAGCATTCTGAGCAGCTTTGAAATTTTCTTCATCGATGATACCTTCCGAAAAAAATCTTTGGCTAAAAGAAACGCACCCTATAGGAAGCGACTCCAAAAGCTTGGGCTCATGGCCGTCACCGATTATGATTTCAGTCGAGCCGCCGCCAATGTCAAATACAAGCCTTTTGCCGACACACATGGGCGCGATATATGAGGCTCCAATGTAGATAAGCCTGGCCTCTTCATTACCTGAGATGACATCAATCGGAAAGCCTAAAAGCCTTTCCGCTTCATCGACAAATTTTTTAGCATTTCGAGCGACACGGAAGGTATTCGTGGCCACAGCAACGACTTGATTAGGGCTAAAGCTTCTCAATCGGTCGCCAAATCTTAAAATAGCTGCAAGTGCTTTCGTTGTTGACTCTTCACTTAATTCATTATCTTGATTAAGTCCTCCAGCAAGTCTGACGGTATCTCTTAAGGTGTCGATGGTTTGAAATTGAATACTGGTAGGCAGATGATTGACCTTTGCAATCATCATTCGAAAGCTGTTAGAGCCCAGGTCTATCGAAGCATATAAGCCACTCAGATTTTCGGGAGATTGGGCTGTTTTGCGAGAGGGTATCATCATAAAGGACGCTAATTTAAATCAAATTTGTGACATATCTATGACATATCTTACAAATGTCATATAAATGTCACATTCTGTAATCACAATGATAGTATGAATGTTGTGAAATCTAAACTTAATTTATTAAATCGTGAATTAGGCGCTCTTGAATTTAACCGACGTGTCCTTGCCCTAGCGCAAAATCTTAAAATACCTCTTTTAGAGCGCCTTAAGTACATCTGTATCGTTTCAAGTAATTTAGATGAATTCTTTGAGATTCGTATCGCAGTCCTTAAGGAGCAGTTAAGAAAAAATCTTAAAAGTAAGACACAAGATGGACTTATAGTAGGTGATGCGTATTTAAACATTGTGAAAGAGACACAAACGCTTGTTAGTCATAAATACAAAATATTTCAAAAAGATATTTTACCGAGACTTGAGAGGGAAGGAGTTCACCTTCATTTCGAGAGCGCATGGACGCCAAGTCAGCATCGTTGGGCAAAAACATATTTTGAAAAAGAACTTGTTCCACTCTTAACTCCAATTGTTTTAGATCCAGCCCACCCATTCCCTAAAGTCATCAATAAAAGCTTAAACTTTTTTGTAACATTAGAAGGCAAGGATGATTTTGGAAGGACGCCTAAGTTAGCTGTTGTTCAAGCACCTCGTTCTATACCGCGCGTCATTCAAATGCCGGCTCGTATTAGTCAAAAACCATACGGCATCGCGATCCTATCGACCTTTATGCAATCTTTCGTGCACGAACTTTTTCCCGGTATGAAAATTACAGGATGCTACCAATTTAGAGTGACAAGAAATTCAGATTTATTTGTATCGGATGATGACATCTCTGACTTAAAAGAATCATTAAAAGGTGAGTTGTCCACTAGACATTTAGGTGATGCAGTAAGACTTGAAATCTCCTCTGATATTCCAGATCACCTTCTTAAGTATTTAAGAAAATCTTGCGATTTGAATCCTGAAGATTGTTATCGCGTAGATGGGCCAGTTAACTTAATGCGCTTAATGCAAATAGCAGAGATTGTGAATAGACCCGACCTGAAATTTCCATCTCATATCCCTAAGTTACCTTTAATTAAGGGTTCTATCTTTGATGAACTTAAAACGCACGATGTGTTACTTCATCATCCTTATGAAAGCTTTGAGCCTGTTTTGAATTTGCTCAGAACTGCTTCAAAAGATCCTGATGTATTAGCGATTAAACAAACGATATATAGAACAGGCAATGTATCGCCTGTGATGGACGCTTTAATTGAAGCTGCTAAGAATGGCAAAGAAGTCACTGTGATTGTGGAGCTCTTAGCACGCTTTGATGAAGAAACAAATATTTCATGGGCAGCTAAATTAGAAGAGGTCGGTGCGCATGTTGTTTATGGTGTGGTAAAACATAAATGTCACGCCAAGATGATCATGATTGTAAGAAAAGAGTTATTGCCAGCAAAAGGCAAAAGAAAACCGGAGCACACTTTAAAACGTTATGTGCATTTAGGGACAGGAAACTATCATCCCAGAACAGCCAAGCTATATACCGATTTTGGGTTGATGACTTCAAACCCATCCATTTGTGACGATGTTCATAAGATTTTTATGCAGCTCACAGGAACAAGTCGTTTAATCAAACTGAAATCATTATGGCACTCGCCCTTTACTATGTTTGATCAAATTGTGAAGCATATTCAAGCTGAAGCCAAGGCAGCAAAGTTAGGTAAGCCTGCAAGAATTGTGGCGAAAGTGAATGCGCTCCTAGAGCCTGATGTGATTAATGAACTCTACAAAGCCTCGCAAGCAGGTGTCAAAATTGATTTAATTGTAAGAGGGGTGTGCGCACTTAAGCCTAAAGTTAAAGGCCTCTCCGAAAACATTCGAGTAAGATCTATTGTTGGACAATTTCTAGAACACCATCGTATTTTTTATTTTTATGCAAACGGTAAGGAAAATGTTTATTTATCCTCTGCAGACTGGATGGATAGAAACTTATTTAGAAGAATTGAAGTGGCATTTCCTATTCTAGAGCCCGAATTAAAACAAAAAGTTATTAATGAAGGCTTAAATGAATTACTCAAAGATATTTCTAGCTGGAATATGAATTCAGATGGCCTGTATAAACAATCAGCATCTGCATCAAATAATAAATTATCAGGCCAACAAAATTTATTACTTCAATATAGTGTGGTTACAAAATCTTCAAAAGGAAAGCTTAAAGCTTAACCTTCTTTTGCCATATTAATAGTGTAACGAGGAATTTCAATCGTGAGATCATGTTGATCCACAATCGCTTGGCAAGATAATCTTGATTGAGGTTCCAATCCCCAAGCTTTATCAAGAAGATCTTCCTCCAAATCATCAGCTTCGTTTAATGTATCAAATCCTTCTCGCACAATCACATGACATGTCGTGCATGCACATACTTGATCGCATGCGTGTTCTATCTCAATATGGTTTTGCAATAAATTCTCACAGATAGAAAGCCCCGGTATAGCATCAATCACTTCACCATGCTGGCAGATTTCAACATGTGGCAAGATAATGATTTTTGGCATATTAGATAATTACCTTATCTATTGATTTGCCTCTTAGTGCATGGCTCACAGATTCATCCATGAGTTTAGCTGCAAATGATTCGGTGAGTGTATTTAAATTTTTTGTATGCTCTGTAATTAAATCAGGAGTATTTGAATTAAGTGCAGATAAAAGTTTTTGTATGGCAGATTGAATCACTAAAATTTCTTTCTGCGTAAGTAACTTATTGCCATTTTTATCTAGGGCATTTTGGACGGCGATGATAATTTGCTCACCTTCAATTTTAGCCTCGTTCAGTGCACGTATCTTTTTATCTTCATCAGCATTTTCAAAAGATTGTTTAAGCATATTTGAAATTTGATCTTCAGATAAGCCATAAGAAGGCTTGACGGTAATGCTTGTTTCTTTATTAGTAGATAATTCTTTTGCTGCTACTGAAAGTAATCCATCAGCATCAATCTGGAAGGTCACACGAATTTTGGCGGCCCCTGCGACCATGGGCGGAATGTCAGTTAAGGTAAAGTTCGCAAGCGATCTACAATCTGATACTCGTTCACGCTCACCTTGCAGTACATGAATCGACATGGCAGTCTGCCCATCTTTATAGGTTGTAAATTCTTGTGCTTTTGCGATCGGAATCGTAGAGTTTCTATGAATAATTTTTTCTACTAAACCACCCATTGTTTCTACTCCAAGAGATAAGGGCGTTACATCAAGAAGAAGTAGGTCTTGATCTGATTTATTTCCAGCAAGTGCATGCGCCTGTCTTGCAGCACCTAGTGCCACAACCTCATCTGGATTAAGATCATTAAGTAAATCTTTCTTAAAGAAATTTTTAATTTCTGATTGAATATGCATCATGCGTGTCGCACCACCCACCATCACAATACCGTCAATAGATTCGATGGATAATTGAGCATCATTTAATGCGCGCTTGATAGGCTGAATTGTTTTTTGTACTAGATCATATGTTAATTTAAAAAATGTATCTCTATTCAGTAAAAAACTAATCTCTTGGCCATCTGAGAGTTTGATCACCGTTTTTGCAGACAAATCATTCGTCAGTTTTTCTTTTAAGCATTTAGCGTGGGTAATAAGTGCGCGTTTATCTTCATGACTAAGTTGAGTGATTTTATTTTCACGTTTGATAAGTTCTACTATCGCTTGATCAAAATCATCACCGCCTAGATGTGGGTGACCATTTGTAGCTAAGACTTCAAATATACCTTTATGAAGCTTTAGGATTGAAATATCAAAAGTGCCACCACCTAAATCATATATGACGAAAGTGCCTTCTTTCTTTTGATCGAGACCATAGGCAACAGCGGCGGCTGTCGGTTCATTGATGAGCCTTAAGACATTTAGACCAGCTAATTTGGCAGCATCTTTTGTGGCTTGGCGTTGTGCATCATCAAAATAAGCAGGGACTGTAATTACTGCACCAGTAATCTCTCCGCATAAAGAAACTTCAGCAAGACCTTTTAATTTTTTTAAGATATCGGATGAGATTTCAATCGGATGCTTTAAGCCTTGCTCAGTTTTAATTTGTATGTCATCGCTATGATCGTCAAAAGTGTAGGGCAGCGAGTCTCGATATTGAATATCAGATTTAGTATGACCCATAAAACGTTTTACTGATACAACTGTATTCTTTGCATCAGTGGATAAATAGGGCAATGCCTCATGGCCCACTTTAATATTATTTTGTCCGTAATAGACGATCGAGGGTATGAGGGAGTTTCCATTGGCATCTTTTAAGATGGTAGGTAATCCACTCTGAACAGTAGCTACTAGAGAGTTTGTTGTCCCTAAATCAATACCCACTGCAAGTTTATGTTGATGAGGAAGGGTACTTTGGCCAGGCTCTGCGATTTGAAGAAGCGCCATAGTTTAAATAATCTCGATTAATGCATCATGGATATGCTGTTCAATTTTTTCAATGAAATTAAGTTCACGCGTGATTTTAATGGCATCGTTAAGATGATCTTTATGATCAAAGAAGGCTGGAAGTTGATTTAGCATATCATTTTTATTTTTTTGAATCTCAGTAGCTAATTTTTCAAGGGCTAATTTATTTTGCTTGTGTGTTTCGAGTTCTTCACGCCATTCCATTTGCTGCATTAAAAAATCTTGAGGCACAGCCGTATATTTTTCATCATGGATATTCACACCATGAAGTTGAAGCATATATTCTGCGCGTCGAATAGGCGACTTTAAAGTTTGATAAGCGTCATTCACTTGAGCTGTTTTTTTGATGGACTCTAATTTAGTTTCATTATCAAATGATGCGAAGCGATCTGGATGAATTTCTTTTTGAATGTCTTGGTAGTGCTGATCAAGTCTTTCTACATCAATAACAAATGCTTCTGGAATTTTGAGGAGCGTGAAAAAATTTTGACTCACACTGTAAAGCTCTCACCGCAGCCACATTCTGCCTTGACGTTAGGATTATTAAATTTAAACCCTTCATTTAAACCTTCTTTAGCAAAATCGAGTTCGGTTCCGTTGATATACACAAGACTTTTTGGATCCACCATGATTTTGATGCCATGACTTTCAAATACTTGATCTTCAGACTGGACATCATCCACAAACTCTAATGTGTAAGCCATGCCGGAGCAGCCCGTTGTTTTAACGCCTAGTCGAAGTCCCACGCCCTTACCTCGATTTTTGAGATATTTTTCGACGCGTTTTGCAGCTTTAGGTGTCAAAGAAATAGCCATGTTAAGTTTATTTACCTTGTTTACTCTTGAGATCAGCAATGGCTGATTTAATTGCATCTTCCGCTAAGACTGAGCAGTGTATTTTAACAGGGGGTAATGCTAACTCTTCTGCAATCGCTGAGTTTTTAATTTCAGATGCTTGGTCTAATGTTTTACCTTTTAACCATTCGGTCACGAGTGAGCTCGAAGCAATCGCAGAACCACAGCCGTAGGTTTTGAACTTTGCATCTTCAATCACACCATCATCAGTCACTTTAATTTGTAATTTCATCACGTCACCACATGCTGGGGCGCCCACCATACCGGTACCGACGTGTGGATCATTCTTATCGAGGGATCCCACATTTCTTGGGTTTTCATAGTGATCTAAAACTTTATCGCTGTATGCCATATATGTCCTTAAAAAAAACTAGTGGGCAGCCCACTCAACTTTACTAATATCAATGCCATCTTTAAACATTTCCCACAAAGGTGAGAGCTCTCTTAATTTTTGAATCTTGTCTTTTAGTAATTGAATCGTAAAATCTACATCAGCTTCTGTGGTAAAGCGTCCAATCGAAAAACGAATCGAGCTATGAGCTAATTCATCTGATCGACCGAGTGCACGCAACACGTAGCTTGGTTCCAAACTAGCTGACGTACATGCAGAACCGCTTGAGACCGCAATATCTTTCACTGCCATGATGAGTGATTCACCCTCAACATAGTTAAAGCTGATATTAAGATTATGGGGGATGCGATGTTTTAAATCGCCATTCACATAAACCTCTTCAATACTTTGTAAACCTTGAAGTAATTTATCCCGTAATTTTATGATGCGCTCATTCTCTGATTTTATTTCTAAGCGAGCGATTCTGAATGCTTCACCCATGCCTACAATTTGGTGTGTGGCTAGCGTACCTGAACGCATACCGCGCTCATGACCACCGCCATGCATTTGCGCCTCAATACGAATACGTGGTTTACGTCTTACATAAAGCGCACCAATGCCCTTAGGTCCGTATGTTTTGTGTGCAGAAAAACTCATTAAATCGACAGGTAATTTTTCAAGATCGATATCCACCTTACCAGTCGCTTGGGCAGCATCTACATGAAAGATAACTTTTTCATTTCGACAGATATTGCCTAGGGCTTCAATGTCTTGAATTACACCAATTTCATTATTGACTATCATGACAGAGGCTAAAACTGTATCTGGGCGAATGGCTTTTTTAAATTTTTCTAAATCGACTAAACCATTGGGCTCAGGTTCTAAATAAGTCGCCGTAAAACCTTCACGTTCAAGTTCACGCACCGCATCAATCACTGCTTTATGTTCAGTTGCAATCGTTAAGACATGCTTACCTTTAGTGCTATAAAAATGGCTCGCACCTTTGATCGCTAAGTTATTTGATTCAGTAGCACCTGAGGTCCAAACAATTTCTCTGGGGTCAGCATTAACAAGTTTAGCGACTTCTTCGCGCGCTTCTTCCACCGCTTTTTCTGCAGTCCAACCAAAGCTATGACTTCTTGATGCAGGATTGCCAAAATGTTCCGTGATATACGGAATCATTTTTTCCGCGACACGAGGATCAATCGGTGTCGTGGCTGAGTAATCTAAATAAATCGGTTTACGTTCCATAGGTTCGGTCATCTCTTATGCCGCGATCGCGGTCAGTTGTTTTAATGTTTGTAATTCTTTTTTTAATGTTTCAATAAATGATGTGACATCATTTATTGTGTTTTGGTTTCCAAAACTAATACGGAGTGCACCACGTGCTAAATCTTCATCGATACCCATGGCAAGTAACACATGACTTGGTTCCTTATTGACGCTTGAGCATGCAGAACCACTTGCAATCGCAAAACCTTGTTTATCTAACGCAGTGAGGAGCGTTGAACCCTCAATATCTTTAAATGCAAAGAAAGTGGTGTTGCTTAGTCTTTTTGCTTTTTCAGAAAAAATCACTGCTCCCAATGTTTTTAAATGAGCTTCAAGTGTTGTTTGAAGTTCACGTGAACGCATGGATGATTCCTTTAATGATTCTGAAATCAATTCGCACGCTTTACCAAAACCGATAATCGCAGCAATATTTTCAGTGCCACTCCTTAAATTCTTTTCTTGTCCGCCACCATAAATAAGGGGCTCAATATCAGAGCGCTTATTTAAGATTAAAGCACCCACACCTTGAGGACCATAAATTTTATGGCTAGAAAGTGTCATTGCATCAATTTGAAGTTCATCAAAGCGTACATCCATTTTTCCAAAGGCTTGCACAGCGTCTGTATGCGAGATTGCTTTTTTTTCTTTTGCAAAATCAGAGAGGTCAGAGATCTCTTGAATCACACCTGTTTCGTTATTCGCTAACATCACAGAGACAAGACTAATATTATCCGCAGTGATGCTTTGATAAGCTTCCTTAGTTATCACCCCATCATGATTTACTTTGAGTAACTCTTGATACCAGCCCTGATGAGTAAGCGCTTCCATGGGGCGAGCGACACAAGGGTGTTCAATATTACTTCGTACCAAAGTGCTTTGAGGATTTTTAATCGCCGCACCGTGGACGATCATGTTATTGGCTTCCGTGCCACCTGAAGTAAAAACAACTTCAGTAGGATGTGCGTGAATGGCTAATGCCACTTGTTCACGCGCTTCTTCAATCGCAGTTCTCGCATGCCGACCGAAACTATGTTGGCTTGTTGGATTACCTTGTTGTGCCTCTAAGAATGGCATCATGACGCTTAAGACTTTTTTGTCTATGGCCGTTGTCGCGTTATGATCAAAATAAACTTTTTGCATATTGGGTTAACTAGCTTTAGCTAAATTGCCTTGATTATGTTTATCGTTTAAGAAAAAAATTGCGCGCTCATGATTCTTAACATCTTTAGATTGTGCTTCGACAAGGTGCGCCAAAGTGAGACTTTCAAGGTAATCTAAAATTTTGGTATTAATCGATGCCCAAAGATCATGCGTAATACAGCGCCCACCTTCATGACAATTTTCTTTACCATTGCATTGTGTGGCATCTATCTCTTCATCGACAGCGCTGATAATAGACTTCACGGTAATGTCTTGATATTTTTTAGCAAGATGATAACCGCCACCTGGACCACGAATACTTTTGACAATGCCTTCGCGTCGCATGCGACTAAAAAGCTGCTCAAGGTAGGATAAAGAAATGGATTGTCGCTCGCTGATGTCAGCTAAAGTGACAGGCTTTTCTGACTCGTTGAGCGCGAGATCAAGAATGGCAGTGACTGCAAAACGACCTTTGGTAGTCAGACGCATAAGAAGATCCTTTATCTTTACACTTATAAGAACTTTTTTTAAGTTTTCGAAGCGCAAACTATAGAATAACCCAATATTTTAGTCAAGTATTATTTAAGCGACTTTTTTTTGAGCGAAAAGGCCTTGCCGAGCTTCAGATCCTCGTTGGCTGTGGGTTTTAAGGATTTGATTTGAGCTTCTAAACGCTCAATCGTCTGGTTTTGTTTTTTAATAGCTGACATTAAATGATCAATATTTTTATGCATGGGATCAGGCTCATCTTTACCTACCGCATAAGCATTAAAGATGGGTAATTGCTCCACACTTTTTTGTTTTGTTTTACCTTCCTCTTCGACAATGCGCGCAGGAATACCCACTGCTGTGGCTTTCGCTGGCACGTCTTTCACCACCACTGCATTGGATCCAATTTTAGCCCCGCGCCCAATGGTAATTGGCCCTAAGATCTTGGCACCCGCACCAATCACGACACCTTGCTTGAGCGTCGGATGACGCTTACCTTTATTCCAAGAAGTGCCCCCTAACGTGACGCCATGATAGAGTGTGCAATCATCTTCAATCACTGCAGTTTCTCCAATCACAACACCCATCCCATGATCAATGAATACTCGCCGACCAATTGTGGCACCTGGATGAATTTCAATGCCCGTGAACCAACGACCGATATGAGAAATCAGGCGACCTAACCAGTGAAATTTAATTTGCCAAAAAGCATGCGCTAAACGGTGAATAAGTAATGCATGCACACCCGGGTAGGTCGTGAGCACTTCAAGTGTCGACCTCGCGGCTGGATCGCGTTCAAACACAATGGCAATATCTTCTCGAATTTTTTTAAACATAAATGAAATTATCGCATGAAACGCTAAACTTGACTAAATTGCTAGGTTAATAAAAAACCTTCCTTACGATTTTATTTTTTTTTGAACATGCGTTAAGATGCCGCGCAAAATATTGATTTCATCGACCTCGAGTTGAGCTCTCGTGAAAAGGATATGAAGCCGTTGCATCAATCGTTCACCTTGAACCCTATCGAGGAAATCGATTTCATTGAGCATAGTTTCTAAGTGCGACAAGAAACCCATCAAGCTATCATGATCTGCTAAGAGGTCTAAGTCTTTGGTATAGAGCTTAGGTGAATTTCTTGAAATGCTTGACTGTCTTATTTCATGACATACTACTTGCACGGCTTGCGCTAAATTAAGCGATGAATAATTTGGATTAGCATGAATAAAACTTAACATTTGGCACTGATTTACTTCAAGATTTGAAAGACCACTCGTTTCATTACCAAAGACAAAAGCCACATCAGACTGATCTGCAATGCGAATCATTTCATTTGCGACTTCTCGAATATCTATGTAGGGTTGAGATAATTCGCGTCTTCTGGCAGACAAACCCACAGCGAGCTTGACACCTCTTAAAGCACTCTTTAAATCATCGACAACATTCGCATTTAAAAGAATATCATCAGCGCCCGATGCCATTGCAGTCGCTTCAGGATGTGGAAATTTTTTAGGAGATACGAGATAAAGTGAATGCATACCCATCGTCTTCATCGCGCGTGCAGTAGCGCCAATATTACCTGGGTGACTTGTCTCGCAAAGAACAATTCGAATGCGATTGAGCGCTTCTGAAGTGGCGATCATGGAGCTCCTTCATGTAAAATAGCATTTTATCAAGTCTATAAAAAAACAAAGATTTAAATAGACACGTTCTTAAAAAAAAAAGAAAGAAATCCATTTATGCATCCGATGTTAAACATTGCAGTGAAAGCAGCAAGACGTGCAGGTGCCATTATTAATCGAGCATCGCAAGATATCGGAATTTTAACTATTAAAAGTAAAAACTTTAATGACTTTGTAAGTGAGATCGATGTTGCCGCTGAGCGCGCGATTATTGATACTCTAAAGGATGCCTATCCTTCACACGGTTTCTTAGGGGAAGAATCAGGTTCGACGTCCCATCAAAGTGATTTCATTTGGATCATTGATCCATTAGATGGCACCACAAATTTCTTACATAGCTTTCCACAGTATTGCGTATCGATTGCTTTGCAACATAAAGGTGAGATCACGCAAGCAGTCATCTACGAACCGAATCGAAATGATTTATATACAGCGACTAAAGGTCGTGGCGCGTTCTTGAATGACAAGCGTATTCGTGTTTCGAAATGTGACAAACTTCAAGAGGCGCTCATAGGCACTGGTTTTCCATTTCGTGATTTTAAATACTTGGATGATTATCTCCACATGTTTAAATCCATGATACAAAAAACAACAGGTATTCGTCGTGCTGGTTCGGCCGCATTGGATTTAGCTTATGTAGCGAGTGGTGCTCTGGATGGTTTTTGGGAAATTGGATTGTCGCCATGGGATATTGCGGCTGGCGGACTTCTCATTCAAGAGGCTGGAGGTATAGTGACTGATCTATCTGGCCAAACAGGATGGCTCGAGTCGGGAAATATTTTAGTCGCATCCCCTAAAATTCATGATGACATGCAAGCTACTATTGCAAGTCATATACCCGCATCACTCAAAAATTAAATTATATCGATTTATTTTTTCTTGTGATGTGATTTACTTTTACCCTCTTTGATTTGAATTTCTTTAAGGGTTGCTTTGGCATCGTCTAAAAGAGGGCCGCCCAAAGCCACAGCTTTTTCTGCTACTTTAATAGCCTCTTTGATATCACCGAGCTCAGCTAATACATGCGCAAGGTTATTATGAATAAGCGCATTATCTGGGTGATGATGAATGGCTTCAGTTAAGATTTTTTTTGCAGACTCAAGATCACCACGCGCATAAGCAATATTTCCTAAACCGATTTGGCCGATTAAATTTTGAGGCCAGCGTTTCAATAATGTTTGGTAAGCTATTTTGGCATGATGTAACTGACCACTTTCTTCAAGGGCTGATACGGACTGAGTGTAATGTTGCTCATTCACTGTCGCAGGCAATTCATCGAGCGGTAATACGACATAGGCCCAATAACCCCCTTGTTTCCAAATATACTCAAAAGTGTTGAAGGATAAAGTCTCTCGTCGATTGGTTCCGGACCGACTGATCATTTCTTCGCGATTAAGATCGTAGCCCACGACGACCGCATAGTGCCATGTTTGTGAAAATCCTGAATTAAAATTTTCGAGAACCAAGACAGGGCGACCCGCGTTGATTTCTCTTAAGATATCGATAAGTTGAGGCTGGAGTTCATAAGCGATACGACCTTGTCTTCTGATCGCTGTGAGCATTTCAATCTGAAGGCTTCCTTTTTTGGATGGAATATAGACTTGGCTTACTAATAATTCGGGTTCAATTTTAATGCCAGAAGCATTAAGCACAGTCGCTAATGATGCAGGACCACATTGATAGTCGTCCTGAGGAAAAAAAGGTACATTTTCTAATTCAACACGCGGTGGAATATCAGAGGGAATGCGCTCCAAAATAGCTGCAGTTTGGGGAAGATTTGCGCAGCCACCTAGTAGACTTAGGATAATAAAAAAGCCCACACAGCGGTAGGCTTTTTGAAAAGCAGATTTAAAAATTTTATCTATTGTAGAGCCAAGCTACGAGACCTACAACAAGCAAGATACCAATCCAGCCAACTGTAGTAATCGTAAGATCGCCACCTGCTGGAAGTGAATCAATATTTTTTGCAACTTGATTAACTTCTGCTTGAGTCATCGCATTAATACGCTCTTGAGCCATTTGAGGTGTGACACCCATAGACTCGAACTTTGCAATCACATCACTGCGATTAAAAAACTCATTCACTTTATTTTTATTCTCAATACTTTGTGAAGAGCTAAGCGCTTTATCTGTGGAGATCATTGCGGCATTCAGACTAAAGGGCACAAGGACAAGACTTGAAATTAAAACGTGTATCAGGAACTTATAAATTGTTTTCATTGAAACTCCTTTAACGTGGTTAATAATTCGTCAAACTGACCAACTAACTATGCCATATTTTTTAAAAAATTCAAACTTAAAATAACGACTTTTTAGTGATGATGACCACCAGCACCGTGAACGTGTTGATGAGAAACTTCTTCTTGGTTGGCAGAGCGAACATCTTTAATGGTGGCTTTAAAAATAATTCGCTGACCTGCCCAGGGATGATTGCCGTCCACAACAACTTGACCATCGGCTATATTGGTGACTGTATATAAGATCACCTCACCAGTTTCATCTTCCCCCTCGAATTGTGCCCCTTCTTTCAAATTTTCTGCAGGAAAGGCTGACATAGGCTCTACTTGAACAAGTTCTGCATCATACTCCCCGAAAGCATCAACAGGTTCTAGGGCTAATTCTATGGTGTCGCCAATATTTTTTCCATGCATAGCTTCTTCTACTTTTGGAAAAATATTGTCATAGCCGCCATGCAGATAAGCCACCGGCTGATCACTTGATTCTAAAATAACGCCATCAGCATCTTTAAGTTCATAGGCCATGGTGACCATTGTGTTCATGGAGACTTGCATAAAAATTTCCTTCAAATGTTTTTATATATTTTATAGGGGATGAAAGGCGTGAGGTACGACTTTTTTTATAATTATTTTAGTGCCCATGATCGTGATCGAGGAGAGAATAAAAATTAGAGGGCTTCAGAATCGTAGGCTTTGAAGCCTTTAATTGTTTTGGATAATCGCGACTAAAATGAAGTCCACGACTTTCATGTCGTGCAATGGCTGACTTCACAATGAGTTCCGCTACCTGCAAAAGATTTCTTAACTCAATGAGATTATGACTGACTTTAAAGTTGGTATAAAACTCATGCACTTCATCACGTAACATGTGAATACGATGAAGCGCGCGGGATAGACGTTTATTGGTTCTCACAATACCCACATAATTCCACATGAATCTTCGTAATTCATTCCACGTATGCGTGATGAGAATTTCTTCATCCGCATCAGTCACACGACTCTCATCCCAATACGGTAAATCAAAACTGGATGCATCCCCTTTTGAATTAAGAATATGTTTGGCGACTGCATCACCAAAGACCAAACATTCGAGAAGGGAATTACTTGCTAAACGGTTTGCACCATGAAGACCTGTATAAGCCGTTTCACCAATGGCATAAAGATGTGCTAAATCAGTTTGACCGGACAAATCAGTCATTACACCGCCACAGCTATAGTGAGCAGCAGGGACCACTGGAATCCATTCTTGGGTGATGTCAATCCCTAATTCTAGACAGCGAGTATAAATTGTCGGAAAGTGTGACTTAATAAAATCAGGTGACTTATGGGAGATATCTAAATAGACACAATCAATACCGCGCTTTTTCATTTCAAAGTCAATCGCTCTAGCCACAATGTCCCGTGAGGCTAATTCAGCTCTTTCGTCATACTCATCCATGAAGCGAGATCCATCGGGCAATTTTAAAAGGCCACCTTCACCTCTCACAATTTCAGAAATCAAAAAAGATTTGGCTTTAGGGTGGTAGAGGCAGGTTGGATGAAATTGGATGAATTCCATATTAGCGACTCTGCAACCGGCTCGCCATGCCATCGCTACCCCATCTCCTGTGCTTACATCAGGATTGGTGGTATAGAGGTAGACTTTACTTACACCCCCCGCTGCAAGAATCGTTTCATAGGACGCGATCGTCATCACTTTGCCAGTTTTATTATTTAAGACATAAGCACCTAAGCATCGATTCGATTTAATTTTGGCAACTTTTAAAGATTTGTTTTCTGTGATGAGGTCGACCGCAATATGATTTTCTAGTATCGTGATATTTGGATGGGATCTAACTTGACCACTTAAAGTTTTTTGTATTGCTCGACCCGTTGCATCTTTAGCATGGACGACGCGCCTATGACTATGACCACCTTCTTGAGTTAAATGAAATTCTTGTGTCGCTTCATCGCGACTAAAGGGTACATTTAAATCGATAAGCCACTGAATGGCTTCATGCCCATGGGATGCGACAAAGCTTGCCACCTTAGGGTCCGTTAAACCTCCCCCTACAAATTCGGTATCCTTCGCGTGACTTTCCACGGAGTCTTCACTCGACATGACAGCTGCAACCCCACCTTGGGCCCACTGACTTGAGCTATCTAAGATTTCACGCTTACTTACAATGAGTACTTTTTTATGGTCTGCGAGTTTAAGGGCTGAGGTGAGGCCGGCTAGACCGCTTCCTATAATCAGTACATCACAACGTAACATTTTTAATATTTTCCATGAACTAATTAATAGAGAGGGCGTCAATCAACATATATATAGGATGTTTTAAGTTTTTAATGTGAAAGATTCATTCAGGGGTTTATAAAAAAACGATGCCAAGACTTAACAATAACATAGAACAAACTAAATTATCACTCGTTCAAGATAGGTCTGCCGTGTATACTTCAGAGCATGTTGAATTATCGCCAAGCCAATCTATGAGTGAAAAAGTAGAAAATCCGAATCGTGCACTTGATCAAGTTTTAGTGGAAAGTGCGCAAACAGGGGATAAAAAAGCCTTTGGTCTTTTGGTTGAAAAATACCATAGAAAATTAGGCCGTATTCTCACCCGCATGGTGCGCGATCAAACTGAAATTGAAGATATCGTGCAAGAGACTTTTATCAAAGCCTATCGTGCACTGCCTAATTTTAGGGGCGATAGTGCCTTTTACACATGGCTTTATCGTATTGGTATTAATACGGCAAAAAATCATTTAGTCGCGATGGGTAAGCGCCCGCGTAACATGACTGAGTTTGAAAATGAAGATGGAGAATTTGAAGACACCCATCAAGTGGCAGAAGCTGAAAACCCAGAAACCACGCTTTTGACTAAAGAGATTGGTATTACGGTCAATACGGCAATTGAATCCTTACCAGAAGAACTAAAAGTCGCGATTACATTGCGCGAAATTGAGGGTTTAAGTTATGAAGAAATTGCGGAGCTTATGGATTGCCCCATTGGAACAGTGCGTTCACGCATCTTTAGAGCGCGTGAAACTATTGCAGAGAAATTAAAACCATTATTGTCACAACACAATAATAAACGTTGGTAGATTTATTTTTAAAGGAAAAGCGATATGAAAGAAAAAATTTCAACACTCCTCGATGACGAGCTCGATATGAAAAGCGCAAGTCATACAGTGTCGGAGATTATGAAGGACAAACGATTACGCGAACGTTTTGAAGCCTATCAATTGATTCGTGATGCTATGAAAAACGAATTAAGTGATGCCACACTTTCATCGCAATCTATTTTGGATGCGATTGATAAAGAGCCTATCCAAATTCAATTCAATCACCATAAAAAACTATCCGATGTGATAGCGATCAGAAGTCCAGATTGGATGTCATGGCGCATCGCGGCATCATTTATCGCGGTGCTTTTTGTGGGCGCTATGATCACGATGAATCCACTTCGTATGAACACATCAAATGCTGTTGAAATTGCACAAGATATTCCAAATGAATATATTGAAGCACATCAAATGTTAGCGCCGACCAATGTCGCGTTATATGTTGAAACAGAAGCCAAATAATTTTTTTATGCAGCGATTTGTTGTTGGCGTCACACTTTTTCTTTTAAGTTTTTGTGCACAAAGTGCAGAGGATCCTTGGCTTCATCTAGAAAAAGCGGCACAGGCTGCACGGAAATTAAGTTACAAAGGTATTTTTCTCTATCAAAATAATCAAGATATTCGCTCCATCGAAATCACCCATTTAAATAATGGCGCAGAAGAATTTGCGCGCATTGTGACTTTAGATGGCAAGCCCCGTGAAGCGTTATCGCGCGGTAATAATATGGTGGTCTTTAATCCAAGCAAAGAAAATGTCATGATTCAAACAAGACAGAATCAAAATCTTTTCCCTGCCATTTTGCCGCCAGATATTGAAAGTGTGAAAGCGATTTATACGCTTCGCTTTGTTGATCAAGAGCGTGTGGGTGGTCGTGAAGCGCAAATCGTTTACCTTGAACCTAGAGATGAATATCGCTACCTTTATAAATTGTGGTTAGATAAAGAATATGGCTTGATATTAAAAATGAGTATCCATGATCAACAACAAAAAGTGATTGAGCAAGCGAGCTTTAATCAAATTGCTTTATTTAGTGGGCAAGATTTAAATTGGTTTAAACCCAATGTAGATACGCATAAAAAATATATCATGGATGACGCACCTAATAATAAAGTATCCCATGAAAAGTATTGCACGATTGCCAATCTCCCGACCGGCTATCGAGAAATCAGTCACGTTACAAGAACAATGGGTAATCAACCCTATCCCGTGCATCATTGGATATTTTCAGATGGACTTTCTTTTGTATCTTTATTTGTCAATCAGATCCCTAAGGGTCATAAATCACGTGTCGGTGTAACACAGGTTGGCTCATCACATATCTTTGCACGTGTCATGAACGGGAATCAAATCATGGTCGTAGGTGAAGTACCACAGGCGACGATTCAAAAAATTTCAAATTCGATTCAGGATATCAAAGTACATTAAATGATCGAAGAAGAAGCGATTGTCATAAAAGCATCAAAAGAAAATGTCACACTCGAAGTTGTTCGAAGTAAGCCGTGTGGTTTATGTGGACAGGTCAGAGGATGTGGTAATTCTATTTGGGGTAAAATTTTTTCTCACCGTTCAGGTCATATGGAAACTCGAAACAATTTAAATGCCAAACTAGGTGACGTTGTGATTTTAGGTATTGATGAAACACTGATGCTTAAAAGCGCACTCATGCTCTATGGTGTGCCCATCTTATGCATGTTTTTAGGTATGGTGATGGCCAATAGTTTTGTAAAAGAAATGAAAGAGTTCTTTTCACTTATAGGTGCTTTGACGGGTTTATTTTTAGGTGTTGTGGTGATTAAGCGCATCATCAATGAAAAGATGCAAATGTTTTATAACGAAGCACAATTAATTCGATTTAAATAATTTAAGGAATGTATAGACCATGATAAGACGTTTTTTTTATGTATGCCTACTTCAATTATGCCTAGTGACTGGTTTAGTTGCGAAGGAACTTCCAGACTTTACTGAGCTTGCTGAAAAACAAAGTCCAGTGGTGGTGAATATTAGTTCGATTCAAAAAAATCGTCAGAATCCTATGATGCAAGGTTCACCTGAAGATGAGCAGATGCAGGAATTCTTTAAGCGTTTTGGTATTCCAGTACCTCCAGGCATGCCACCGCATAATGGTCGCGGCCAACAAGGCGCGCCTGAAAAACAAGTGTATGCCACAGGCTCTGGATTTATTGTGACGAATGATGGTTATGTCTTAACGAATGCGCATGTGGTGAAAGAAGCTGATGAAGTGATGGTGAAATTAAATGACAAGCGTGAATTTAAAGCGAAGGTCATTGGCATTGATTTAAGAACCGATGTCGCTGTTTTAAAATTAAATGCAACTAATTTATCCAAAGTCACCATTGGTAATCCTGACACCATTAAAGTCGGTGAATGGGTGGCAGCGATTGGTGCACCTTTCGGTTTAGAAAATACGATGACCGTAGGCATTGTGAGTGCCAAAGGTCGCGCACTTCCGCAAGAAAATTTTGTGCCGTTTATTCAAACCGATGTGGCTATTAATCCAGGCAACTCAGGCGGCCCTTTATTTAACTTAAAGGGCGAAGTGATCGGAATCAATTCACAAATTTATAGCCGTACCGGTGGCTATATGGGTCTCTCATTTGCGATCCCTATTAATGTGGCGATGGATGTCATGAATCAACTTAAAGCCAATGGAAAAGTGATTCGTGGTTGGTTAGGTATTGCGATTCAAGAAGTGACAAAAGAACTCTCCGAGTCATTCGGCATGAAAAATACCAACGGTGCATTAGTCGCGGGTATCGAAAAAGGTGCGCCTGCAGATAAAGGCGGTCTCCAACCAGGCGACGTCATTACTAAATTTGATGGTAAGGCCATTGAATCTTCTTCAGATTTACCAAAAGCTGTGGGCAATACAAAACCGGGTAAAACAGTGGTGGCTGAAGTCTTCAGAAAAGGCAATGTGAAGATACTTAACTTAACGGTAGGTGAAATGCCGTCCGATCAATCTGAGGTGATTGCAAATAATAAGACGCCTGAAAAAGCCGAAGTAAATCGTCTAGGCTTAGTCTTAAAAGAAGCACCTCCTCAACAACGTAAAAAAATGAATGGTAAAAAAGGCTTACTCGTTATCGATGCGCAAGGCTCCGCCGCAGCGGCAGGTATTCGTCGCGGTGATATCGTCTTAGCCCTCAATAATAGTGAAGTAGAAAGTGCTGACACTTTTGCAAAAGAAGTTGCAACCATTCCAAATGGTAAGACTGTTGCACTCCTCATTTTACGAAATGACGAAACGCTTTATGTGCCCGTTAAGATCACGAATGAACGATAAATTAAGCTAGGCACAAAGGCTTTGTTGTAAAATACATGCTTTCAATCAAAGGCGCTTAAAGAGTTTTAAGCGCCTTTGTTATTAGGTAACCGAAGGCGTCATTATTCTTGATGGATAACATTAGAAATTTTTCAATCATCGCGCATATCGATCACGGCAAATCGACATTGGCTGATCGCATTATTCAAACCTGTGGTGGTTTATCGGATCGCGAGATGGAAGCGCAAGTATTAGATTCTATGGATCTTGAACGCGAGCGTGGTATTACCATCAAAGCACAAACAGCAGCCCTTCAATACAAAGCCTTAGACGGCAAAATCTATAACCTTAATCTTATTGATACACCAGGGCATGTGGACTTTACATATGAAGTCAGCCGTTCTTTGGCTGCCTGTGAAGGTGCACTTTTAGTGGTAGATGCAAGTCAAGGGGTTGAAGCACAAACAGTCGCCAATTGTTATACCGCAATCGATCAAGGGGTAGAAGTCACCCCTGTGTTAAATAAAATTGATTTGCCATCCGCCGATCCTGATCGTGTGATTGAAGAAATTGGAGATGTGATAGGCATTGATGCGATCGATGCGATTCGCTGCTCTGCTAAAACAGGGGAGGGCATTCAAGATGTATTAGAAACGATTGTCTCTAAAGTGCCACCTCCAAAAGGAGATGCAACGCAACCTTTAAAGGCATTAATCATTGACGCATGGTTTGATAACTATGTAGGTGTGGTGATGTTAGTCCGTGTGGTTGATGGTGTCTTAAAACCAAAAGATAAAATTAAATTGATGGCGACAGGCGATCAATATTTATGTGAGCAAGTAGGTGTCTTCACCCCAAAATCGAGAAGCAAAGAGTTTCTTTCCGCAGGTGAGGTAGGTTTTATCATTGCAGGTATCAAAGAATTAGCGAGCGCCAAAGTGGGCGATACGGTGACGATCGCAGATAAGCCAGCCGCTGAAGCTTTAGGTGGTTTTAAAGAAGTAAAACCCCAAGTCTTCGCAGGACTTTATCCTGTCGAGTCGAATCAATTCGAAGCATTAAGAACTGCTTTAGAAAAATTAAGTTTAAATGATTCATCGCTTCGCTTTGAACCAGAAAATTCAACAGCGTTAGGTTTTGGATTCCGATGTGGTTTCTTAGGTCTTCTTCATATGGATATCGTGCAAGAGCGTTTGGAGCGCGAGTACGATATGGATTTAATTACAACCGCTCCGACTGTAGTCTATGAACTTTTAAAAAGAGATGGCGAAGTCACACAAATTGAAAACCCATCTAAATTACCTGACACCTCTCGTATCGAAGAAATAAGAGAGCCCATTATTCTGATTAATTTATTGATGCCGCAAGATTATGTAGGTCCTGTCATGACCTTATGTAATGGTAAGCGGGGTATTCAAAAAAATATGCAGTATTTAGGTCGCCAAGTGATGCTGACTTATGAGATGCCATTGAATGAAGTGGTGCTCGATTTTTTTGATCGATTGAAATCGATTTCAAAAGGTTACGCATCGATGGATTATGAATTCTTAGAATTTAGAGCGGCTGATTTAGTGAAGCTTGATATCATGGTGAATGGCGATCGCGTCGATGCGCTCTCTTTAATTGTGCATCGTTCGAATAGTGTTTACCGTGGACGCGAAGTGGCGGCTAAAATGCGTGAATTGATTCCACGACAAATGTTTGACGTGGCTATTCAAGCCTCTATTGGGGCTAACATCATTGCACGCGAGACAGTCAAAGCAATGCGCAAGAATGTGCTCGCTAAATGTTATGGTGGCGATATTACACGTAAGAAGAAATTATTAGAAAAACAAAAAGAGGGTAAGAAGCGCATGAAGCAAGTAGGCAATGTTGAAATTCCTCAAGAAGCGTTCTTAGCTATTTTAAGGGTGGAAGAAAAATGATTTTTGCTTTAATTATGGTTATTGTGTTAACAATCACAGGGCTTATTTGGCTTTTCGATATTTTTATTTTTAGAAAAAAAAGAGCAGCTAATGCAAAAGAACACATACTCATTGAATATTCAAAAAGTTTTTTCCCAGTTATCTTTTTAGTATTTTTTATTCGTTCATTTATTGCAGAACCTTTTAAGATTCCTTCAGGTTCGATGATGCCAACCCTTTTAGCCGGCGACTTTATTCTCGTGAATAAATTTACTTATGGTATTCGTGTCCCTATTTTAAATCGCACGATGATAGAAGTAGGTTTACCTAAACGTGGAGACGTCTTCGTGTTTCACTACCCACCGAAATCCTCTATTGATTATATTAAGCGTGTCGTCGGTCTTCCAGGCGATGTGATTGAATACAAAAGTAAAACACTTTTTGTGAATGGCAAAAAGATGGAGCAAACATTTGTCGATAAATATCCTTACACCATGAATGAGATTCATCAAATTGAAGCGAAAGAATTTAAAGAGGCTTTAGGTGATGTGAATCACTCGATTCTCATCCATGATTTGCCAGGAGACGATTTCAAATTTGAAGTCCCTCAAGGTCATTACTTAGCGTTCGGTGATAATCGAGATAATAGTGCTGATAGCCGTGTTTGGGGATTTGTACCTGAGCATCATTTAGTGGGCCGTGCTTTTTTTATTTGGTTTAACTTCAGCGAATTTAAACGTATTGGATCTATCATTCGTTAATGGATAAAGAACGCCAAGCTTCATTAAGAAGGATCATTCATTACACATTTAATGATCCTTCTTTTATGATTATGGCACTCACACATCGCAGTTTCTCCGCGCAACACAATGAGCGTCTCGAATTCTTGGGCGACAGCGTATTAAGTTTTCTGATTGCAAGCGAACTCTACAAAAGATTTCCTCGTATCGATGAGGGAGACTTGAGTCGCTTACGTGCACAACTCGTGAAAGAAAGTTCATTGAGTGCTATTGCGACATCGATGGGCTTAGGTGACTTTATTCGATTAGGTGAGGGTGAACTTAAAAGTGCAGGATGGCGACGCCCGTCTATTCTCGCAGATACTTTTGAATCTATCATCGGCGCTATCTATTTAGACGGGGGTATTGAACCTACGCATCAATTTGTTTCACGTTGCTTTGAGACACAATTGAATGAAATCGATCCTAAATTAATTCAAAAAGATGCTAAAACATTATTGCAAGAATTATTACAAAGTAAGAAGAGTGATTTGCCTATTTACAACGTGGTTTCAATTGAAGGTGAAGCGCATAGCCAAACCTTTACGATAGAATGCCATATCAAGAAATCAAATATTAAAACGCAAGGTGTGGGTAACAGCCGACGCATTGCCGAGCAAGAGGCAGCATCAAAGGCTTTCCAATTAATGTTGGAGTCTATTTAATTGAGTGAACATCAAATCACACGCTGTGGCACCATTGCGATTGTGGGGCGACCCAATGTGGGTAAATCGACACTGCTTAATTATTTAGTGGGCAGTAAAATCAGTATCACCTCCAAAAAAGCACAGACTACACGTTATCAATTGTTAGGCATTCAAACGATTGATGACACCCAATTTCTTTTTATCGATACCCCCGGATTTCAACTTAAACATTTAAACCTTATGAATAAGGGTTTAAATAAAACTGTGCATCAAGTTTTAGGTGATGTGGATGTAGTTCTCTTTGTGATTGAGTCTCGAGGTATGACAGAAGAAGATCAAGCGGTGTTGAAATTGATTCCTAAAGATCGACCCACGATTCTCGTTATGAATAAAGTCGATTTAATGAAAGATAAGAATGTACTCTTAAAAGAAATTAAAACATTAAGTGAATCCTATCGCTTTAAAGCGATGGTCCCTGTATCTGCTAAAAAAAATAAACACCTTGATCATTTATTGTCGACGGTGCGAGATTTTTTACCTGAACAACCTTTTATTTATGGTGAAGATGAAATTACCGATAAGAGTGAGCGCTTTTTAGCGTCTGAAATTATTCGTGAAAAAATATTTCGCTTAACGGGGCAAGAGGTACCTTACTCCATTGCAGTTGAAATTGAAAAATTTGAAGTCGAAGGTCATTTGCGTCGTATCTTTGCTGCCATCATTGTCGATAAAGAAAGTCAGAAACCGATGCTGATCGGTCGAGACGGTGAAAAGCTAAAACAGATTTCAACTGAATCGAGACATGATATGGAAGCACTCTTTGGGGGTAAGGTATGGCTTGAGACTTGGGTGAAAGTCAAAAGTGGCTGGTCAACTGATCAGCGTGTTTTAAAATCATTAGGCCTTTAATTTCTTAAATGGCAACGTCAAGTCATCGTCAAGAAAATCAGCGTGTGTATATTTTGCACACCTATCCTTTTAAAGAGACAAGTTTAATCGCAGAAATTTTCTCAGAAAAATTTGGCCGCATACCAGTGGTCGCTAAAGGCGCGCGTCGTCCGCGATCATCCATTCGCGGTATGCTTCAGTCTTTTCAAGTGCTTCTTGCAAATTGGTCAGGCAAATCTGAACTTAAAAGTTTAAATGGATTGGAATGGTGCGAGAAACTCACCATCTTAGAGGGTGATGCACTGATGTGTGGCTTTTATCTGAATGAATTGATGATTCGTTTATTACCTAGAGATGAGCCTCACAGCGAACTCTTTCATTTTTATCATGAAACGATTTTAGCCTTAAGTGAGGATCGAGAGCTCACCATCACATTAAGACGCTTTGAGTTAAAGCTTTTACAAGCGTTAGGCTATGCCGTCACTTTAGATTATGATGAAGATTCAAACCCGATTATCCCTGATAAAATATACCGTTATGAAGCTGAATACGGCGCATGTGATTTAACGAAGACCGATCGCGGCATTAAAGTTTTAGGTAAAACGCTCCTTGATATGGCACATGACCAATATCTAGATAAACAGACTCAGCAACAAAGTAAGCAACTGATGCGTTATTTATTAGGTTTTTATTTAGGCGACAAACCCCTTCATTCAAAACAGCTCTTTGTCGACTTAGAAGGATAAGACAGACTATGATTAAGCTCGGTATTAATATTGACCACGTCGCAACGCTGAGACAAGCAAGAGGGACGAAGTACCCAAGTGTCGTTGAGGCAGCGCTCCGAGCTGAGCAAGCAGGGGCGGATAGTATTACACTTCACCTTCGTGAAGATCGTCGTCATATGCAAGACGAAGACATCTTTGCAATTCGACCACTCCTTCAAACCAAAATGAATTTAGAGTTAGCTGCGACTGATGAAATGATTGCGATTGCATCCCGCGTCAAACCCCAAGATGTATGTATTGTTCCTGAAAGACGTGAAGAGCGAACCACCGAAGGTGGTTTAAATATTAAAGAGACTTATGATCATCTTTACCGCGCAACGCAGACATTAGGAGAGCAAGGGAGTCGTGTTTCTCTTTTTATTGCACCTGATTTAAAAGACATTGATCTCGCAAAAAAAATGGGCGCACCCGTGGTTGAAATTCATACAGGCAGTTATGCAGGTGCTGAAGATGAAGTCACTAAACAAAAAGAATTGAAACGTGTTCAAGATGCGGCTATGCATGCCCTATCTTTAGGTCTTATCGTGAATGCAGGTCATGGTCTTCATTATCATAATGTGAATTTAATCGCTGGCATTCGAGGTATTGAAGAACTTAATATTGGACACGCAATTGTAGCGCACGCACTATTTGTGGGTTGGGATAATGCAGTCCGTGAAATGAAATTATTGTTACGTACCTATTCGAAGTAATATTTAAGAAGATAAACTTATTATGATTTTTGGTATTGGTACTGATGTTGTTGAAGTTTCTCGCATTCATGACTCCATTGAAAAATTTGGCGATACATTTGCACGCCGAATCTTAAGTGACTCCGAATTTGAGGGTTACTTAGTGTCATCGACACAATCTCGTTTCTTAGCGAAACGTTTTGCCGCTAAAGAAGCTTTTGCAAAAGCACTAGGTACCGGTTTTAGATCACCTATTCGCTTTCAAAATATAATCGTAGGTCATGACGATCTAGGAAAGCCTATTCTAGAATTCAATGAAGCATTAAAAAGTTACTTAAAAGAAAAAAAAATCTTAAGTCAGCATATTTCTATTTCAGATGAAAAGAATATTGCAACTGCTTTTGTGATTCTCGAAATTTAAAATATCCTATGGAAGACATTGATTTCAATCGACGCTTCGGTGGAGTCGAACGTCTTTATGGGAAAAAAGCGTTAGATCGTTTTAAGCATGCGCACGTGTGTGTGGTGGGTATTGGTGGTGTAGGCTCTTGGGCAGCTGAAGCGTTAGGTCGCAACGCGATTGGCAAAATTACACTGATCGATTTAGATCACATTGCCGAATCGAATATCAATCGGCAAATTCACGCGCTCACAAGTACCCTTGGACAATCTAAAGTCCTAGCCATGAGAGAAAGAATACTCGAAATCAATCCCATGTGTGAGATTCATATCGTCGATGACTTTATTTCACATGACAATATAGAGACGCTCATTAAACCTCATTTTGATATCGTGATAGACGCTATTGATCAGGCCGCTATTAAAACTAGCTTGGCACTTCATACATTAAGTAAAAAAATTCCACTGGTGATGACCGGAGGCGCGGGTGGCCGTATTGATCCATCAAGCATCCACATTGCTGATTTAAGTTTAACCCATGGAGATAGACTGACCGCTAAGATTCGGCATGACGTTAAAAAAGCTTTGGAATTAAAGGAATCACAAAAAGTAGGTATTGATGTTGTCTTCACTGATGAAGTTATGATCAAACCTGAGGGCGCTTGTGATAAGGATGAAGCACTGAAAGGCCTTCATTGTGGGGGGTTTGGATCAAGCGTGATGGTGACAGCTACCTTTGGATTGATGGCCGCATCACTTGCTTTAAAGAAAATACGCTAAAAAGTTTTTTTTCACCCTTGAAATTTAATTGGTGATCCCCATGTTAAGTGTCATCCCATCTTAATTTTGTTAAAAAAAGGTAATAGACATGGCAACAAAAGAAAATGCATCTGAAAAATTAGTCTTCCAAGCCGAGGTAAAGCAACTTCTTGATCTCATGATTCACTCTTTATACAGTAATAAAGAAATCGTGATTCGTGAATTAATTTCTAATGCGAGTGACGCTGCGGATAAGTTACGCTTCGAAGCGCTCAAAGATGCAAGCCTTTATGAAAAAGATTCTGAATTAAAAATTAGGTTAAGTTTTGATAAGAAGCAACGCACCTTAACCATTTCTGATAATGGGATTGGTATGAGTCGAGATGAGGTCATTAATAATATTGGTACGATTGCAAGATCAGGTACAAAAGAATTTCTAAATAATTTAACAGGCGATCAAGCGAAGGACGCAAATTTAATCGGCCAGTTTGGTGTCGGTTTTTATTCCTCATTTATAATTGCCGACCGTGTGACGGTGATCACAAGACGCGCAAGCGCTTCACAGGGTATTCAATGGGAATCGCAAGGTGAAGGTGAGTACACCATCGGTGAAGTGGATAAAAAGACACGCGGTACCGATATTATTTTACATCTCAAAAAAGACGAAGATGAATTCTTAAGTGACTGGACCTTGAAAAGCATTATTAAGAAATATTCAGACCACATCACACTGCCTATCGTCATGAAAAAATCAGAATGGAAAGACGGTGAAGAAGTACCGACGGATGAAGATGAGACCGTCAATGCAGCTTCAGCGCTTTGGGCGCGCAACAAAAATGAGATTAAGGAAACTGAATATCACGAGTTTTATAAAAATTTTTCTTACGATCAAGAGCCTCCGCTTACCTATGCACATAATCGCATTGAAGGTAAACAAGAATATATTTCACTCCTTTATATACCAGCGAAAGCACCCTTTGATTTATTTGATCGCGAACGTCATCATGGTGTAAAGCTTTACGTGAAACGTATCTTCATCATGGAAGCCTCAGAAAAACTTATGCCAAATTATTTACGCTTTATTAAAGGGGTGATTGATAGCGCGGACCTTCCTTTAAATGTATCGCGAGAAATTTTACAAGACAGTAAAGAGGTGGAAGCGATTCGTGCGGGCTCCACTAAAAAGATTCTCGATCTTCTAGAGGAAATGAGTGAAAAAAAACCAGACGACTATAAAAATTTCTGGAAAGAATTTGGTGCGGTGATGAAAGAAGGTCATAGTGAAGATTTTGCGAACCGAGAAAAAATTGCAAAACTTTTCCGTTTCAATTCGACACACGAAGCGTCTGATGCACAAGTGGTCTCTTTAAAAGATTATGTCGCTCGCATGAAGGATGGACAAGAAGTAATTTACTATATCACTGCTGATTCCTATGAAGCTGCAAAGCATAGCCCGCACTTAGAAATTTTTAGGAAGAAGGGGATTGAAGTTTTATTACTCAGTGATCGCGTTGATGAGTGGCTTCTTTCTACCTTCCACGAATTCGAAGGTAAGAAATTACAATCGATTGCAAAAGGTGATCTTGATTTAGGAAAGCTCGAAGACGAAAAAGAAAAAGAAAAGAAAAAGAAAATTGAGAAGGATGCAAAATCTCTCGTTGAAAAAATTAAAAAAGCCCTAGGCGATAAAGTGAAAGAAGTCAAAGTCACGCATCGTCTCACAGATTCACCCGCATGCTTGGTCGCTGGCGAGCATGATTTATCAGGCAATCTAGAACGCATATTAAAAGCTGCAGGACAAAAAACACCAGACACCAAACCGATTTTGGAAATTAATCCCACCCATAAGCTCATTCAAAAGCTTGAAACGACAGGTGATCAAACTCGCTTCAATGATTTTGCTGAAGTGATTTTTGATCAAGCGTTGATTTCTGAGGGAGGTCAACTAAAAGATCCGGTCGGTTTTGTAAAGAAAATTAACCAATTTTTAGTCGAATAGCCTTGATTTTAGGGCGAGATAAGTTTGACAGCCCTTCAAAAAAGGTGCTATAGTCCCACCTCTCTGCGTCATGTATGCAGATCGATCGCGGGGTGGAGCAGTCTGGCAGCTCGTCGGGCTCATAACCCGAAGGTCACAGGTTCAAATCCTGTCCCCGCAACCAAGATCAAATACCGTTCTTTAACAAATAGACAACTGATAAGTGTGGGTGCTTATAGTTTTAAGACAAATCCTTATGGCTAACATGGGTCAAACTTTGTTCGTCTTAAGGATCTCAAAATATAAGTGCTTTACACTTTTTTAAATTTATGACAAGACACTTAGCTTAACTTAATTAGGCTAATAACCTTATCAATGAATTTGAGATTTAATAAAGCAAATGCAATATACCGATCCTTTTCTATGAAGAGGATCAAGTAATAGTTTTGGATTAAACTGAAGAGTTTGATCCTGGCTCAGATTGAACGCTGGCGGGATGCTTTACACATGCAAGTCGAACGGCAGCACGGAGAGCTTGCTCTCTGGTGGCGAGTGGCGAACGGGTGAGTAATATATCGGAACGTGTCCAATAATGGGGGATAACGAGTCGAAAGATTCGCTAATACCGCATACGCCCTACGGGGGAAAGCAGGGGATCGTAAGACCTTGCGTTAATGGAGCGGCCGATATCTGATTAGCTTGTTGGTGAGGTAAAGGCTCACCAAGGCGACGATCAGTAGCTGGTTTGAGAGAACGACCAGCCACACTGGAACTGAGACACGGTCCAGACTCCTACGGGAGGCAGCAGTGGGGAATTTTGGACAATGGGGGCAACCCTGATCCAGCCATTCCGCGTGAGTGAAGAAGGCCTTCGGGTTGTAAAGCTCTTTCGCAAGGGAAGAAAACTTATGATCGAATAAATCATGAGGTTGACGGTACCTTGATAAGAAGCACCGGCTAACTACGTGCCAGCAGCCGCGGTAATACGTAGGGTGCGAGCGTTAATCGGAATTACTGGGCGTAAAGCGTGCGCAGGCGGTTTTGTAAGTCGGATGTGAAATCCCCGGGCTCAACCTGGGAACTGCGTTCGAAACTGCAAGGCTAGAGTGTGTCAGAGGGGGGTAGAATTCCACGTGTAGCAGTGAAATGCGTAGAGATGTGGAGGAATATCAATGGCGAAGGCAGCCCCCTGGGATAACACTGACGCTCATGCACGAAAGCGTGGGGAGCAAACAGGATTAGATACCCTGGTAGTCCACGCCCTAAACGATGTCAACTAGTTGTTGGTAGAGTAAAATCTATGAGTAACGTAGCTAACGCGTGAAGTTGACCGCCTGGGGAGTACGGTCGCAAGATTAAAACTCAAAGGAATTGACGGGGGCCCGCACAAGCGGTGGATTATGTGGATTAATTCGATGCAACGCGAAAAACCTTACCTGGCCTTGACATGTACCGAATTGAGCAGAGATGTTCAAGTGCTCGAAAGAGAACGGTAGCACAGGTGCTGCATGGCTGTCGTCAGCTCGTGTCGTGAGATGTTGGGTTAAGTCCCGCAACGAGCGCAACCCTTGCCATTAATTGCCATCATTTAGTTGGGCACTTTAATGGGACTGCCGGTGACAAACCGGAGGAAGGTGGGGATGACGTCAAGTCCTCATGGCCCTTATGGCCAGGGCTTCACACGTAATACAATGGTCGGTACAGAGGGTTGCCAACCCGCGAGGGGGAGCCAATCCCAGAAAGCCGATCGTAGTCCGGATTGTAGTCTGCAACTCGACTACATGAAGTCGGAATCGCTAGTAATCGCGGATCAGCATGTCGCGGTGAATACGTTCCCGGGCCTTGTACACACCGCCCGTCACACCATGGGAGTGGGTTTTACCAGAAGTAGTTAGTTTAACCGTAAGGGAGACGATTACCACGGTAGGATTCATGACTGGGGTGAAGTCGTAACAAGGTAGCCGTATCGGAAGGTGCGGCTGGATCACCTCCTTTCTAGAGAACGTCTTGAATTATCAAGCATTCACACTTATCAGTTGTTGGGTATTATCAAAGAATCATTGGCCCGTTTTATTTAAGGGGTCTGTAGCTCAGCTGGTTAGAGCACCGTCTTGATAAGGCGGGGGTCGTTGGTTCGAGCCCAACCAGACCCACCAGATTTAATCTTTTTTCCGAAACTTGGGGGATTAGCTCAGCTGGGAGAGCACCTGCTTTGCAAGCAGGGGGTCGTCGGTTCGATCCCGTCATCCTCCACCAATTCTTTGATAAGTAAAGATAAGCCTTAAGGGTTGTGATTCACAATCTTTAACGCTTAGCTTTAATGCTAAGTTCGTTCTTTAACAAAATGGAAGAAGTAAAGTGAATTTATCTGACTTGTGATGAGCAGATAAATTCAAATGGGTAATTGATTGCAAAATCAGAAACAACAGATGACTTTGTTTATACCTTATATTTGTAGTTTTTTTGTAAGGATATGAATATGGGTCTTAAGTTGCTTTAGAAAAACTTATAACAGGACGTCTCATGCGTCATAAAAAATTTGAGTTTAAAAGGGCTCAGGTTTTAATGTTATAGGGTCAAGTGAATAAGTGCATATGGCGGATGCCTTGGCGATTACAGGCGATGAAGGACGTGGTAGTCTACGAAAATTTTCGGGGAGCTGGCAAACAAGCTTTGATCCGGAAGTGTCCGAATGGGGGAACCCACCCGCAAGGGTATCTATCTCTGAATATATAGGAGACAAGAAGCGAACCGAGTGAACTGAAACATCTAAGTAACTCGAGGAAAAGAAATCAACCGAGATTCCGATAGTAGTGGCGAGCGAAATCGGAGCAGCTTGTTATTTTTAGCATACGTGTTAGTAGAACGGAATGGAAAGTCCGGCCATAGAGGGTGATAGCCCCTTATACGAAAACCCGTGTGTGGAACTAGGATAACGACAAGTAGGGCGGGACACGTGAAATCCTGCCTGAATATGGGGGGACCATCCTCCAAGGCTAAATACTCGTAATCGACCGATAGTGAACTAGTACCGTGAGGGAAAGGTAAAAAGAACCCCGGAAGGGGAGTGAAATAGATCCTGAAACCGTATGCATACAAACAGTGGGAGCCCGCAAGGGTGACTGCGTACCTTTTGTATAATGGGTCAGCGACTTACATTCAGTAGCAAGCTTAACCGATAGGGGAGGCGTAGCGAAAGCGAGTCCTAATAGGGCGATTCAGTTGCTGGGTGTAGACCCGAAACCAAGTGATCTATCCATGGCCAGGATGAAGGTGCGGTAACACGTACTGGAGGTCCGAACCCACAAATGTTGAAAAATTTGGGGATGAGCTGTGGATAGGGGTGAAAGGCTAAACAAACTTGGAGATAGCTGGTTCTCTCCGAAAACTATTTAGGTAGTACCTCGTATATCATTCTCGGGGGTAGAGCACTGTTATAGCTAGGGGGGTCATAAGACCTTACCAAACTATTGCAAACTCCGAATACTGAGAAATGTAATTACGGGAGACAGTCCATGGGTGCTAACGTCCGTGGACAAGAGGGAAACAACCCAGACCGACAGCTAAGGTCCCAAATGACGTGCTAAGTGGAAAACGAAGTGGGAAGGCATAGACAGCTAGGAGGTTGGCTTAGAAGCAGCCACCCTTTAAAGAAAGCGTAATAGCTCACTAGTCGAGTCGTCCTGCGCGGAAGATGTAACGGGGCTAAGCACGTAACCGAAGCTTCGGGTGTGTAGCAATACACGCGGTAGGAGAGCGTTCTGTAAGCCTGCGAAGGTGTCTTGTGAGGGATGCTGGAGGTATCAGAAGTGCGAATGCTGACATGAGTAGCGATAAAGAGTGTGAAAAGCACTCTCGCCGAAAGCCCAAGGTTTCCTGCGCAACGTTCATCGGCGCAGGGTGAGTCGGCCCCTAAGGTGAGGCAGAAATGCGTAGTCGATGGGAAACAGGTTAATATTCCTGTACCTCAATTTAATGCGATGTGGGGACGGAGAAGGTTAAGTCAGCCGGGTGTTGGATGTCCCGGTTCAAGCGTGTAGACAGGTTCTTTAGGCAAATCCGGAGAGTCAATGTCAAGGCGTGTTAACGAGAGAGCTTGCTCTTGAAGTGACTGATACCATGCTTCCAAGAAAAGCCACTAAGCTTCAGTTAAGTTGAGACCGTACCGCAAACCGACACAGGTGGGCAGGATGAAAATTCTAAGGCGCTTGAGAGAACCCAGGAGAAGGAACTCGGCAAACTAGCACCGTAACTTCGGGAGAAGGTGCGCCCCGGTAGGTTGTAGCAATTTACTTGCGAAGGCCGATGGGGTTGCAGTGAAAAGGTGGCTGCGACTGTTTAATAAAAACACAGCACTGTGCAAACACGAAAGTGGACGTATACGGTGTGACGCCTGCCCGGTGCCGGAAGGTTAAATGATGGGGTGCAAGCTCTTGATTGAAGCCCCGGTAAACGGCGGCCGTAACTATAACGGTCCTAAGGTAGCGAAATTCCTTGTCGGGTAAGTTCCGACCCGCACGAATGGCGTAACGATGGCCACACTGTCTCCTCTTGGGACTCAGCGAAGTTGAAATGTTTGTGAAGATGCAATCTCCCCGCGGCTAGACGGAAAGACCCCATGAACCTTTACTGTAGCTTTACATTGGACTTTGACAAGATCTGTGTAGGATAGGTGGGAGACATTGAAGCGCGGTTGCTAGATCGTGTGGAGTCAACCTTGAAATACCACCCTGATGTTGTTGAGGTTCTAACCTAGACCCTGAAACGGGGTTGGGGACCGTGTATGGTGGGCAGTTTGACTGGGGCGGTCTCCTCCCAAAGAGTAACGGAGGAGTGCGAAGGTAATCTAGGTACGGTCGGAAATCGTACTGATAGTGCAATGGCAAAAGGTTGCTTAACTGCGAGACGGACAGGTCGAGCAGATGCGAAAGCAGGTCATAGTGATCCGGTGGTTCTGTATGGAAGGGCCATCGCTCAACGGATAAAAGGTACTCTGGGGATAACAGGCTGATTCCTCCCAAGAGTTCATATCGACGGGGGAGTTTGGCACCTCGATGTCGGCTCATCACATCCTGGGGCTGTAGCCGGTCCCAAGGGTATGGCTGTTCGCCATTTAAAGTGGTACGTGAGCTGGGTTTAAAACGTCGTGAGACAGTTTGGTCCCTATC
>Ga0194110_10000629_pt1 | contig 45772 bp, 43 predicted proteins | sample TA2Kig1200mmetaG_FD_146192 | JGI IMG/M metagenome (GOLD analysis project Ga0194110, IMG submission 146192) | Freshwater microbial communities from Lake Tanganyika, Tanzania - TA2015032 Kigoma Deep Cast 1200m | ecosystem: Environmental > Aquatic > Freshwater > Lake | place: Tanzania: Lake...
AGACGACCTGCAAGATGGCCGAGGCCGCCATGAACCACGCGGGGGAAATCCTCATGGAGTTCGTGCGCCAGGCCCAGGACCAAGACGGCTTCGCCGGCCGGTTCCACGGCAGCTACGCGGTGATGGGGGTCAAGCACCAGGCCAAGGTGGTCTTTGCCAACAAGTACTCCATCAACTCCGAGGATGAAGGGGAATTGGCCGCGATCCTGGGGGAGAACTTCGATGGCCTCATCGAGAAGAAATTCTCCGTGAAGCTCAAGGAGCAGGTGTTCACCGACGAGGCCCTCCAGGCGGAATTGATGGAGTTGGTGGGGGAGCGGTTCGCCGATTTCTTCGAGACCACGGTGAGCCTGGGGGTGTGCGACAACTTCAACCAGCTTATCTACCAGGCGGTGGCCCCGGAGCAGATGGAGAGTCTCAGGACCTTCGCCCGGCAGTATAAGCCGTCCATCAGGTAGGGACCGGGACAGGGGGGGCAGGGGCGGCCCTGCCTCCCCAGGAGGGCAGGATGCGGATAGACAGCTTCAAATACTTCTACCCGGAGCGCCCGCGGCTCCTGCACATCGAGCAACCCTTGTTCGAGCAATTGAGCCGGGACCCGAACTGGGTGGCGGAGCCTAAATACAACGGCAGCCGGTTGCAACTGCACTATGTCAACGGCGCCTGGCAGTTCTGGAACCGCCATGAGCAACCGATGGTTTACACCCCCAGCCGGGAAGTGTTGGAGGCCCTAGCCGGATTGAACCTTGAGGGCTACTGGCTGTTCGACGGGGAATTGCGGCATAAAAAAACAAGGGGTATCAGCCACAAAATCGTGCTCTACGACGTTTTTATCAGCGAAGGGGAGTTACTCCTGGGCCAACCCTTCGGGGACCGTAGAGGCGTCCTGGAAACCCTGCTGCACTACCGGGGCGACTACCATGTCCTGAGCCTGGCCCCGCAATATGCGGAGAACTTCCGCCAGGTCTTCGGTCTGCTCACCCAGGATGAGGAAATCGAAGGGCTGGTGATTAAAAACCTGCAAGGGCAGCTTCAACTTGGCCGGAGCCAGGCCGTAGAAAGCCGGTGGATGTGGAAAGTGAGGGAGCCTTCCGGCAGGTATCAATTTTAAGGAGGCATCATGGCAAAAGTGGTTATCACCATGGAGGGCGGTGGAAATCGAGGAGGCGCTGTTTAAATGCTGAATTGGCGGAACGCAGTAGCGATAACGGTGTGGGTCATCATTCTGGCCTTGCTAATCTGGGGCCGGGGATAGTAAAGATATGAAAAAGGCCGCGTGCTACGTCCGGGTCTCCACCCAGGAGCAGTCCGCCAACGGGGTGAGCCTGGAGGCCCAGGAGGAACGGCTGCGGGCTTACTGCGCCCTGGCCGGGCTTAACATCGCGGCCATCATCCGGGAGGAAGGCGTCTCCGGGGCGAAGCCCTTGTCGGTTCGCCCCGGAGGCATGGAGTTGCTGGCCCTGGTAGCCGCCAGTAAGATAGGGCACATCGTGGCCCTGAAGCTGGACCGGCTGTTTCGGGACGCGGCGGACGCCCTCCATCAAAGCCGGGCCTGGGACAAGGCGGGCATCGCCCTGCACCTGGTGGACATGGGCGGGCAGAGCTTGAACACCGCCTCGGCCATGGGCCGCTTCTTTCTCAACATGATGGCCGGGGTCGCGGAATTGGAGCGCAACCTCATCGCCGAACGCACCGGCCTGGCCCTGGCCCACAAGAAGGCGCACCGGGAGGTTTACGCCCCTACGCCTTACGGCTTTGACCGGGAAGGGGGCATCCTGATCGAGAACCCTACGGAGCTTGAAATCGTGGCCCGGATCAAGGAATGGCGGGCCCAGGGGTGGAGCCTCCGGAAGATCGCCCGGGAGTTGAACGAGACGGGGACCCCGGCCAAAAACGGCGGGCGCTGGCATCCCGGCACCGTCAAATACCTATTGGAGAACAACCTTTATGACGCCGGCAGAATTTAAGGAACTGCGCCTCAAGCTGGGATACGAAACCCGCCGGGAATTGGCGGACCAGATGGGAGTCACCCGCTCCTGCATCGAACATTGGGAGTACGGCCGCCGACCGATCCCGAAGTATGCTGAGAAGCTTATCAAGTGCCTGCATGTGGCGAAACTAGCGGAAAAGCAGTTGGGGATAAAGGTGTGAGGCCCGCTATCTTATAACTTGTTGATTTTAAGTAAATTATTAATAACCAGATGATTTAACACACATTTTTTATCTATTGATTTTTATAAAAAAATCCTATACTTTAAATTATAGTTTGGGAGATTAGCGATGAAGCAAGCTCCATACTATGTTGTTATTGCTATCTTCTCTGCCCTCATATGTACACAATCATGCGGCCCTTTATTTATTTCGGGACGTGTCAGTACCGCTACTTACCAGCCGAATCCCACCCCCGCCAAATTCTTCGTTGTTCCAAGTGATAAAACCACACTCACAGAAAAAAACATCCAAAATCTCATCGCGAGGGAAATGGAAAAAATTGGCTTCAGGCGTACCACCAATTTTGCCGATGCCGACGTAGCAGTAGTCTATTCTTACTCAATCGGTCCCGGCATCACCTCTGTTTCAAGTTCCCCTGATGTTGTCTTTGGAGGCCAACAGGTTGGGTCTTCGACCGCGTATCCGCGCTACTTCTATGTTGGCATCATCGACCGGGTACAAACAATAAACCCCAAAGATCCTGCCTTTATATGGCAAGGCGAGATCTATAGTTCTGGCTCTATTGCAAACATCGCTTTGCTTGCAGAGAGTTTTGTCTCCGAACTTTTCAGATGGTACGGCAAAAATGTCACAAATAAAAAATTCATGATTCCTCTTTTATAAAGGAATACTGAATAAAGAAAATTAAGGATGCCTCAAAGTCGCTTGTAAAAGAAGCCAAAGAAGAGCAACGCGAAGGACCTCCATTGAACCGACATCCAACTCTAACTGCGATTTGGGCGCTACTCTTTCTATTCTCATTGGCCGGGCCGATCCTGGCCCAGAAAGACTTGCCCAAGCTGGTTAAGAAGATCCAGCCCGCGGTGGTCACCATTATCGCCTACAATGCCCAGGGCAAGGTAAAGGGCCAGGGAAGCGGCTTCTTTATCAGCCCAGCCGGGGACTTCATCACCAATTACCATGTCCTGACCGGGGCCGCCCGGGCCGAAGTGAGGACTAGAGAGGGAAGGCGCTATCCGATGAGCAGGGTTTTGGCCCAAGACCAGGCTGGAGACCTGGTAGTGGCGGCCATCGAACCTCCCCGGGTAAACCTTCCCAACCTGAAAATCAGCGGTGTTCCACCAGAAGTGGGGGAGAAGGTGCTGGTAGTGGGCAGCCCCTTTGGATTGGAGCAAACTTTAAGCGACGGGGTAGTTTCGGCAGTGCGCCGGATTCCGGACCTGGGAACCATCCTGCAGATCACCGCTCCCATCTCTTCTGGCTCCAGCGGCAGCCCGGTGGTGAATATGAAGGGGGATGTCATCGGAGTAGCAACCTTCATTTTTAAAGAAGGACAGAACCTCAACTTCGCCGTTCCCGGAAGCCGGGTGTTGGCTTTGCAGCGGCAGGCGTCCCAAGTTCCTGAATATCTGGGCCCGCCCCGGCCATCTGTGACCGATACCAGCCCCGGCCATCTGCGCACCCAACCGACCGACCGGGCTCGGGCTTTGATTGGTCAAGCCAACAAATTTTTCAAGGCTGGGGACGATGAAAAGGCGGCAGAGGCTTGTAAGGAATTAATCCGCATCCAGCCGGGCGAGGCCATGGCCCACTATAATCTGGGGGGGGCTTACCGCAATCTCGGCCGCTGGCATGAAGCGGCGGCGGCTTATAAAGAGGCAATCCGCCTCCAGCCAAACCTTGCCGAGGCCCACCATGGTATGGGGTTAGTCTACCGCAATCTCGGCTGGCGTCAGGAAGCGGTGGACGCCTTCAAACAGGCGGTTCGCCTCAAACCGGACGACCCGTACTCGTACTTATTTTTGGGGGAGTCTTGTTTCATGCTCCGCCGCGATCAGGAAGCGGTGGACGCCCTCAAACAGGCGGTTCGCCTCGCGCCGGACAAGAATATGCAAGCTTTGGCCCACTACCTCCTGGGTGGGGCTTTTGTTGGCCTTGGCGACCGTGGCGCGGCCCTGGAGGAATATAAGATCCTTAAGGCTTTAAACCCGGAAATGGCAAAAACTCTATTTGATGTGATTTATAAGTAGGCATTCCAGGAACTGGAAGGGCCGTCTTGAATAATGGTTACGATCAAGTCCAATTGGGGGGGGACAGTTTACAGACAAAGGATAGGCGAGAATGACTTGTTATGAGAAATGGAGCTTAGTTATTCAAGGTGCAGTTGCGGCGGGAACTTTCATACTTGGCTTTATTGCAATCTGGGGCGATCGTATTCGTTCTCGATTCTTTGGTCCTAAGCTAAGGGTATTTCTTTTAAACCCAATGGGAGAGCTTAATCCCCTTAATGATGGGAGACAGTGTCGAAACTACCACTTGACAGTTACCAATAATCGAAAGTGGGCTCCCGCGCACAATGTACAGATTTTTCTTACGAAGATATTTCGACAGGCAGCGGATGGTAGCTTGATCGACAAGTCATTTAGCGGGCCATTACAACTTACCTGGCAGTTTCCAGAATACCACCCTCAACGCTTATTAATCGGCCCTGACCGCGTATGTGATATCGGCCGCGTAATAAATGGGAATCCATTCGAGTTGATGCTGTATTTTACGCCGAACAATTTCTCTAAAGATGTTGAGGCACATCAAAAGACCCAGGTGGAGGTAGTTGCGGTAGCGGACAATGGCGAATCGGAACCGACGCGCATTGAGATCGCCTGGGATGGCAATTGGAGCGACGATACCATGGAAATGAATCGTCACCTGATTGTCAGAGAGGCACGATGAGGGTCGCGTTAAAGGCTTCTTCATACCTTACTTGCCTAAAATGTCCCTTGAGAAAAGCTTTTTGCCCCAATTTCGGCAAGAAATTCTACTTGCCGAAAAAGCCCCTGAAAAGAGGCTTTTTCCCCTCCAATATCGGCAAGTAAATCTTGTAGGTTCCCATGCCTTAAGAATTTAGCTCCCTCTTGAAATCCCGGGCCGGCTTGAAGTTGATCCCGGTGGAGGCGGGTTTCTTGACGGGTTTGCTCCCCGGGGCGAAGGGGGCGCGATAGCTCCGGGCGGCCCGGATCACCGGCTTGAAGATCCCCAGGTTGTTAAGGTTCACCTTCCGCCCGGCCATCAGCTCCCGCCGCACCAGGGACGTTGCCGCGTCCAGGACCTCCTTGACGTACTTCTGGGCGATCTGGGTTTCCTTCGCCACCCGCTTTACAAAATCCGCATGGGTCAGTCTGTCCTTAGCCATTCCTTTGACTCCTTTTTTTTATGTAGTGCCCAAACAGCCCAAGGCCGTTTGAAAAAGTGTCCACTTTGTCCACTTTGAGGCGAGGGTGAAAAACCTAAAATTTTCTTCGCCTCTGCCGTTTAGGTTTTATACGGTTCTCTCAACATGGACAAAGTGGACACTTTTCAGCTTTTTTGCTTCCCCCCTCCAAGGTGGACAAAATGAACATTTTTTTGAGGGCCATGTCCACCTTGGGAGTCTCGGGAAAAAATATTTTTGTCCATTATGTCCATCTTGAAGGGTGGTTTAAAAATTATGTAACCGAGCGAATTATTGGTTAAATATCAATTTTCCCTGCTTCCCCGAATGTCCATCTTGTCCACCTTGACGAGGACTTAAAAATGTCCACCTTGCAGACTTTCCCCATGTCCACCTTCGCTCTCATCAACCAGGTTATGGTCGCTGAAGCTGTATTTCGCGGCGTCGAGCTTTTCCAGCCTTCCTATCAATTTGAACAGGCGGGGCTCGGGGGAGTACCCGGTATGAATATTCGACTTCACCAGCCGATTCTTTACAAACCAGGACATTTCCCGCTGGATCGTTTTCTTGTCCACGTCGAATTCTTCCGCCAGATCGTTTTTGCGAAGCCGTTCGTCTTTCTGGCATCGCAAAAGCTGGGCCATGATCCTGGCAAATCGTCTGCCATGAAGCCCATCCAGCTTCTTATCAATCTGAATTTTCAGGTCTTCCAAATCATCCAGGCCGTAGCTTTCCCGGTACGCCTGGGCGTGCTTGTCCAGCCGGCAGTTTTCGGCCCGGTAGATCCAGTCCACCAGCAGCGCCGCTTCGCTCACGTGGTCCGGGAGCACGATCACCTGGGTGAAATCCTCGTTGGTGGAGAGGTCCAGCACGGCATAGGCCGCGGCCAGGCGGGCCAGGGTCTTGCGGAAGTCCTCGGGATAGACGATGGGCGGCTTGTCGCACCCGAACACCCGGCTGAGCTTCAGAGACCTGTGGCGGATTTCCTGGCCCACCTCAGGGGAGATAACGACCTGGTCCTCTTTCAGGTTCCAGGCGAAAAAGATCAAGGCCCGGAGGTCTTCCGCGGTCACCTGGGGCGGGTCCAGGTCTTGAGGAGGATTGAAAATCTCCTCCTTGTTCTCGATGTCGCCGGAGGTGGCGAACAGAAAAAGATCGACCCGGCGCAGCATCATGTCCGGGAATAGCCCCTCCAGGGCCTGGCAGCCGTGGCGGAAGTCCTCCATCTTGCGCTGGTTGCTGAATTGCTTGGGGTCCCGGGGGTTGCAGGAAAAAATGGTGCGGGTGGTGGACTCGAAGGTCTTGTGCTGTATCCGGTCGATCTTGATGAGGCCAGTGTCCAGCCCCTCGGCCATGGTCTTAAGTTCGTGCTGGGGGAGGTCCTGGGCCTCGTCCACGATGAGGGCCTGGCGGCTCATCTTGAGCAGGGCGCCGGCCTTGACCCGCCAGCCCTTGCGCTCGTCGTGGTCCAAACCGTAGGTGATCCCGGTGCGGGAGGCGGTGAGGCCGCTGACCCGGTCCCCGGCCCGGGCGAACTCGAAAATCCCCTGGCTGATGCTGGTCTTGCCGGTGCCGGTGTCGCCCACGATGATGCTGCTCAGCCAGCCCCGGATGCGCCCTTCGCCGGGGAAGTTGATCCACAAAGGGGAACAGAGTACAAGCAAAACCCCCAGATGAAGCTCCTGGCGCTTGTAGATACGGGTGACGTGATAGCTGAGGTCCAGGGCGATCTCGTCCACGTCCATGGCCTGGAGTTTCTTGAGGCGGGGCCGGGCCGCGTCCAGGTCGAAGCATTGATAATCCTCGTCCTGGGGGACCAGGGTGTCCACCAACAGGACCGGCTGCTGATCCCGGTAGCTGCCCACGATGCGGCCGGTGGCCTGGTACTTGCCGATCTCCACCAGGTCGCCGCCCAGGACGTAGATGGGCTTGTCCAGCTGGTTTTTCTGATTGAACTGCATGGGCTCGAAAATCTGGTGCGCGAAGACCTCCCGGACTACGATCTTGTCGGTGTCCTCCACCTTGAGGGTGGGGCGCTTGTCCCGGTCGCAGACGTAATCGCGCAGGAGGTTTTTGAACTGGCTTTCCGTGGCCCGCACCCCGGCGATGAGTATCCGGTCCCCCATGGGCACGGGAATATCTTGCTGACAGGCGCCATTGCTTTGGCCGGTTTTTTCATCCTTGGGCCCGTTGCACTTCCCTTCCACCCGGGCCTGGCAGTGGGTCACCTTGATTTTCATGGCGGCGTAGTAGGCCACGGTATTCTCCCCGAAGACCTGCAGGTCCACCGTGACCCGCTGGCCGGCATTCTCCGATTTGTCGATTTCGGTGAAACTCTTAAGCTCGATGGGGTCGGGGAGGTGCCGGATGGAGGTGGGGTAAGCGTAAGGCGGGGTTTCCTCGATGAGCTTCTTTAAAGCCTCGCCGGAGCCGCCGTCCGTGACAATCCAATCGGTGAGGTCCTTGTGTTCCTTGTCCGGCTTGTCATAGAGCCAGATTACCTTGAGGGATAATACCCGGCCACTTTCCACCGCTTCCCGGAACGCGGGCAGGACCAGGTTGTGCACCCCCTCCCGGCCTTCCTTGTCGGCATCGTAGAGCAGAACCACGTGGCGGCCATGGAAGTGTTTCACCCAATCCGGCTTGAAGGCCTTGACGCCGTTGGTGGAGCTGACCCCGATGAAGCCGGTGACCTGATCGGCCAACATGGCGTCACAATTGCCAGAAATATACACCTTACCTTCTTGCCTCACCAGGATCATCCCGGAAGACACTTGTACGCAATAAACCTCTCCTTGATAATCAGTATAACTTGTTTTAATGCTTTGCCACGAACTGTACTTTTTGTTAAGCAGTATCGAGACTTTGAACCATGAATATTGCGCCCGCTTTCTTAGCATGATCGTGGACACCATGCCGCTGGTATGGGCCATAGATTGAACAAAATCGGCATTTTCTTTGATAATCGTTGAATATTCTATTTGATTGCGATTAGGAACAGAATTGCCATCCCAGTGAAGCAACTCGCCCAAAATGAGTAGCCTTTGGTCAAGAGAAGCTTGCACCAGCCATTCAGAAGGAAAAACTTTGCCCGGAACCCAATCAGGCAAAGAAAAGCAGATTGATCTTGTGCCATCAGACAATCTGTTGTCAGAATACTCTATTTCAAGAGCATCCAGGATATGACGAAGCCTTGAAATCTTGCGTCCTTTGTGTAAACCAAATCTAGCATAACGCATTTCCTTTGGGAAGTTATTGTTATATCCATTTCTTTTGAGCTGGTCTATTGTTGCATCGGCGCTTACTGCAATGGTAAGCATTAATTGATATTCATTTAAAGGAATGCCAGGACCGTCAATCCACGTTACACGGGGAATTTTGTAATGACGATGCAAAAGCTTGGATGCATCGTGCTTTAACCACTTTCCCGCAGAATTGACGGAAACCATCTGGTGCTTAGGTGTAGAGACGGAGGTGAAGAACTTTGAATAATTCCTGACAAACTTGCCCTTATAAGGCTTTTTGATGAAAGCCTTTGGCCTGACAAAATCAGCAGCCCCGCCCTCCTTTACTTGAACAACAGGCTCGCCATTATATTTCGAGAAAGGGACCCAGCCATCGGGAGTTAGAACTTCGGCATTTCCAGGGAAACACTCGCCTTCCGTGATGATCGCCATGGACCCCGGGGGTGCCTGGGCCAGCCGTTCCAGGCCAAAAAGCCGGGCTTCCCCGAATCCCGGCCAATTCAACGTCTTGGGGGTCTTTTTGGAATTATGGAACCTGATGTTCACCAGGCGCTTGCCCACCGGGGCTGGCTCCCACACCGGGATGGTATTGCGCCCCCGGGATGGATCCCAGCCGATGTCGAACCGGGCGATGCTGGCTTCGGTTAGTCCCCGCTGGTCCCGAAGGTCTTGGATCATCTCGGGCGTCAGGTTCCGCTTGAACCGGGCCACGTCATCCAGGGTGGGCGGCTGGTCCTTGTCCCGCCTTCCGGTCTTGGCCTCCCCGGTGATCACCCCGTACTTGCGGCCCAGGGCGTAAAAGGCTTGGTTCCGGTCAATGTAAGGACCATGCAACGCCAGCATGTCGAACACGCCCAGGGCCAGCCAGGGCTTGCCACCCGTGCCGTTCTCCCCGAAGTCCACGTAAATGCCCTTGGCCTTGAGGTCCGGACCCACGTTGATGGCCGCGGAAGGGTTTTTGTCCTCCCGGTGGAAGCTGTGGCAGGGAAGCCAGCCGGCCGCGTTGGGCTTGGCCCCCTTGGCGATGCGAATGCCGATGGCCATATATTCCGCCAGCACGTCCACCTTTTCCAGAATCTGGTTGCGCAGCTCACTCATTACCTGGCCATCCATACTAGCAGTATTTTCATGAACGGTTCCATAGCCCGATAAATATGTCAATCCGTCAGCATTTGTCAAGATTATTTTTGACAGGACAAACTCTAGGATTTTCTGAAGGGAAAAATTATGGTATTCCTAATTGCCAGTCAAGGGGAAAGGATGATATGACAAATAGAAAAACGGGGGGCTGAGATTCCGAAAAATCGATAATATTTTGTTAAAAATGACTTTTTCTTGACATTCCACATAAATAAAGCTTGACAGGGGTGACTAAATGACATATGCATATTTTCAGTATGGACATCAGTCAGAGGGTAAAAGCGCTACTGAAGGAGCGGGGTCTGAAGGCAAAACCCTTCGCCCTCCAGGCAGGGGTCGAACCAACCCAGCTTTCCCGCATGCTCCGGGGCATTCGCCAATGGACCATCCCCCATTTGCAAAAGGTGGCCACGGCCCTCGGGGTGCAGATAGGGGACCTGACGGATGAGGTCCGGACCGTCCCCATTATCGCTTCCATCAGCGCCTTCCAGGGATGCCCCTTTCCGGAAAATATTGAGTCGGCCCCGGCTATCGGATATGTTCCCTTGCCGCGATTCGGACTGGAGAAAGGAGTAAAGGAGCCTTTGCTCAGCAAGCTCTACATTATTCAAGTCGAAGATGACAGCTTCATGCCGGCTATCGAAAAGGGGGTGAAGCTCATCATCCAGAAGGACACCCACGAAGAGCTTCACGAAGGCAACCTGGTGGTTTATTGCGACGCCACCGGTAAGGCCAATATCGGACGCCTGTCCTTTTATGATGACCATCTGCTGCTCAAATCCTTGAACCCCGGCGTTAAAGATTTGATCCTCCCCAAGGCCCACCTCAAGCTGATGGATCGGGTCATCGCCCAGATATACGCCTAAACTGGTCGATCTTTTCACATCTTCTCAAATCCCCTAGCCAGCCGAAAGAAAACTCCGCAGATTTTTTTATTGACAAGGGTGACAATATGCCATATTAGATGAGGCGGAAGGTCACCTGGCGAGGATGACTTGAAAAATAATTCGGGCACTAAGAGATGGCAGTTATATCTAGCCTCACGAAAAGATTCAGAATCGTCCAGGAAGAGTCCTGGTACCACGAAAAATCAGAGATTCGTAAACCAGACCGGCGATGGTATGAAATCATCCCCTTAAAAGGTTTTGTGAAAGGACCGTCCCAGGAAGGCCCTTTTATCGGCCTCTATTCCGAGGCCCCGCCCACCTTGCAGCTTTATACCACTCGGGTCAAGCAGGCTCGGATCATCTGGAAAAAGATCAAGAAAATTCCCGGTTGCCGGGCCGATTTCCACCTGGACGGCGAGGCCGTCCTCTACTTCCCTCCAGAATTGTTAGAGCAGGTGGCCGAGATGGCCGGCGCGAGGAAACGCCGCCAGCTTTCTGAGGAGCACCGCGCCAAATTAATTGAAGCGGGGGAAAAGGGTCGAGCCGCCCTCCAAATTTGGAAAAAGTCAAGGGTACAGGATGGGGAAATGACCCGGGAAGAGGAGGATACCTTTCCAGCCAAGGTTACCTTTCGGTAAAGATATGAAACTTAAGACTCGTCCCCTTTATATACGCCCGAAGCAAGCGCCGGACCTGTTCGGCATTTCTGAGAGACAGGTGCGCCATCTGATGATGCGGGGGGACCTCAAAGAGGGTTTGCATTGGTTCAAGAAGAGCGGTAGGATGGTGTTGCTTTCTGTCCAGGCCCTTGAGGAGTGGATCAAGGAGGGCTGATGGCAACCATCCGAATCGTCAAGGGCCGTATCTACTACCACTTTCGCTTTAAGGGGGTGAAATGTACTGAGAAGGCCGGCTTAAAGGCAACTAAAGAAAACATCAAAAAGGCGCAAAAGTTTGTCAAGCTCATCGACGCCGAAATCGCCAATGGCATCTTCGAGTACGAGAAGCATTTCCCCCACGGGGCAAAGATCGAGATCTTCGCTCCCCAGCGGGAAGACCAACCCTTCAACCGGTACTTCGCCGATTGGATGGCGGGAAAGGTACTCAAGGAGACTACCCGGCGCAACTGGGAGAGCGCTTTCTGGAAGCACCTCTACCCATTTTTTAAGGATCGTCTCTTGTCCATGATCACCAGGGCAGATATATGCTTATTCCAAAGGACCCTGGTTGACAAGGGCTTAGAACCAAGCACCATCAATGACAAACCTATGAAGGTGCTCCGCATGATGCTGCATCAAGCCTATGTGGACGAGATCATCCCCAAAAACCCGGCCTTGGCGGTGCGGCGCCTGCCCCAGGGCATGACCGACGTGGACCCTTTTACCTTCGAGGAGCGGGAAAACATCATTACGGGCTTTCAGCGGTTGGCCCCTCTCTATGTTAACTATGTGATCTGCGGTTTCTGGACCGGCTGGCGCCCTAATGAGGCCTGTGCCTTGAAGTGGCCGCGGGTGGACTTCCTCCAGGGCAAGATCCTTATTCGGGAAGGGCGGGTGCTGGGGCAGACCGGCATTCCCAAGAGTGCCGGGAGTCTTCGGGATATGGATATGCTGGCCCCGGTACGGGAGGCGCTGATAGCCCAGAAGGCCAACAGCTGGCTATTGGGCGGCTTCGTCTTTCTGGATGGGAAGCAGCAGCCAGTGAACCAGGAGCTTTTCCGCATGAAGGTCTGGGAACCGGTATTAAAGCGTCTGGGGATCCGGTACCGGCCCCCCTACCAGATGCGGCACACCTTTGCCACCCTGGCAATCTCGGCCGGCGAGAACATCAACTGGGTGGCGCGGATGCTGGGGCACAAAAGCCCGGTGGTGACCCTGGAAAAGTACAACCGGTTTGTGCCGAATTTGACCCGGCAGGACGGGAAGGCGCTGCTTCAGGCCGCAGAAATGGCGAAACGTTCGGGCCTCCCCGAAAGTTTTTTGGAGGAATATCAATAGGTTAAACACCAAAATGGTAGTCCCAACGGGAATCGAACCCGTGTCTCTGCCGTGAGAGGGCAGTATCCTAGGCCGCTAGACGATGGGACCCTGAACTGATTTTTAGCCAAAAAGCCGCGCCTTGTCAATGGGGTTTTGTCAATAAGGGTTGGAATAAACAGGACTTCGAAAAATATGTCGGCAGGTTGGAGGAAGGGTGGCAGGATGCGACTCCACCGGAAAGCCAGGCGTTGCCGATCCCTCACCACCCCTGCCCTTTCAACGTCTCCAGGCTGGTGTAATGGGTGAGGTCAAAGTGGATGGGGGTGATGGAAACGTAGCCGTCCTGAAGCGCGGCGTAATCCGTGTCCGTTTCGACGCAGCGGTGTTCGTTGATTTCCGCCAGCCAGTAGTAAACGCGCTCCCGGGGGTCCACCCGGCGCTGAAATCGTTCCACCAGTTTGCCGGTATCCTGGCGGGTGACCTTGACGCCCCGGATCTGTTCCCGGGGCAGCGCCGGCAGATTGATATTAAGAACCACGCCATTGGTCCAGCCCGGCCATTGCTGCAGACGCCTCACCAGGTCACCGGCCAGGGACGCGGCTGAATCAAAGTCCGCGTCTTTATAAGTGTTGAGGGACACGGCCACCCCCTTGACCCCCAGTATCGCGGCTTCGGTAGCCGCGGACACGGTACCCGAATAGAGCACGTTGATGCCCACGTTGGGTCCCAGATTGATGCCCGAGACCACCAGGTCGGGGGGCTGAGGCAACAGTTCGGCTATGGCGATTTTAACGCAGTCCGCGGGAGTGCCGGTCACCGCCCAGCCGCCGCCGCCGCCGGGCAGGGCCACCTGTTTCACCCTCAGAGGCGTGGCCAGGCTGATGGCGTGCCCCACCGCGCTCTGTTCGCTCTCCGGGGCCACCACCGCCACCTGGCCCAGATTTTTAAGCTCACGGTGCAAGGCTTCCAACCCGGGAGCGAAGATGCCGTCGTCATTGGTTAGCAAGATGTTCATGTTCAGTTTTCAGTTTCAAGTTTCAAGTTTTTAGTTTTTAGTTTTCGGAGTCTTTGCAAAATATTCGCAATTTTTGTTGCCGCAGGCTTCAGCCTGCGCCGGCACAGGCTGGAAAGCCTGTGCCACCAAATGTTTTAGGAGCAATTTGATGAAATCTAAGCCTCAAAAGAATTTTAAAAGAGGCTCTGGGTTGAACAAATATTTATTAGGGCGCGGTGCACCCCCTATTTTTTGCTCTTTTCCTTGGGAGGAGAAGCGGTTAGCCGGTTCATGTCTTCCTGCCAGTCCCGGTAGGTCTTCAGAGGGACGAGGTATACCTGGGTTTTATCCCCCCGCCGGGTGCGCATTTCCACCTGGTTGCCGGTTTGGCCCCGGTCTTCCAGGCCAAGGAGCAGTTTGTCGGCGCCGTCGTAAATTTCCACACGATAGCTTTCCTTTTTCCCGGGGGAAGGCGCAGGCAAGGACTTGTGATATTCCACCTGGGCAAGTCTCCCCAGGGCCGACTCCAGGCGTACGGCAGGCTGGCTCAATTCCTGCTTTTCCGGTCCGGTGAGCTTCCAGGATTCCTTTTCCTTCACGCCAGTCCAGAGTTTTTCCGGGGTTCCCCAAACCACTTTGTGGGCCTCGGACGCGGGCCCGCCCCACAGGCGGCGGTCTTCCAATTGGGTACCGGTCTTGGTAAGGTTTTCCGCCAAAGTGGAATCAATGGCCACCACCCCATGGGGAACGAGCCGGGCGTAAGTCCCCTGGGGAGACCGGGTTCCCAAGTCCAGGGTTTGTTGCCCCTGGTCGGTTATCAGAGTGATTCCCCATGCGGCTTGGGGCGCCAGTCCGAAAGGCTTCAATTCTTTGGGGGCGTCGGAGATAAATTCCTTAACCCGGGCGTTTTTTAACTGGCGCAGGAGAGCTTCCACCCGGTCCGAGCGCAGGGGGAGTTGTTCCCGCCCCAGCCAGCGCCAGGTTTGGGGGCCGGTTCTTTCCAGATTGATCACGGTTTTGCCGGTCTTGATCTTGACGGCCTTGACCTGCTCCGGGGTAAAAGTCAGGAGGGTCTTATGCCGTAGGGCCGCCAGGGGCCGGTCCAGGGAATCCTTGTCGCCGGCGCTGATGAGCAGCACCTGGGGGTCCTGGTCTTTAAGGGCGTAATAAGACAGGGCGTCCGGGGCCTGGGCCCCGATGGCCAGGCGGTGGGCTTTCCCCTGGACGGTGAATTCCACCACGGCCGCGGGTTGGTCCAGGCCAAAGGGCTTGAGGTCTGTCGCGGCTCCCAGGTCCCGCATTTTCTGAAGGTGCCCCAGAGTGAGGAGCACCGATTTGACCGCGTCCTGGTCCGCCCGAATCTCCAAGGGGCGGCTGAGGCGCCATTCCTGGTCTTTTTTGACCAGGCGGATTTCATCTTTTCCTTTGATGACCGCGAACTCGACCACTTCGGCTTCTTTCACCGGAAAAAGCTTTTTGGCTTCCTGCTCCTGGGCTTCCCGGCGTTCCCGCTGCCAATTGAGGCCCAGGTAAACCCCCACCAGGACCAGGAAAAGGGCCAGGTACGGCAGCACCCGGCGGGGGGTCATCGCAGCCCCCTCCGGCGGCGGTAGGCGTAAATGCCTCCGGTGGCCAGGGCCAGGGGAATGAAAATCAGGCTGATCAGGAACAGAATCCAGGCCTGGGAGGTTTTCAGGATAAAGGTCTCGGCCTTTTGTTCATCCTTGCGGATGATGATTTGCTTTTCCTCCGCGGCCAGAAAGTTCACGGTGTTCAAAAACATGTCGCCGTTGCCGAAGAGGTTGAAGTAAGGGTTGGCGGCAAAGTCGGCGCTGCCGTAAACCGCCAGGTAAGCCTTGGCCTCGTCCGGTTTGGTCTCCGCAGGTTTGGGGGCCGCGTCCGCCTTCTGCTCTTTTTTCTCCCCCGCCGGGGGGGCCGTTACCTTGATTTCCGCCAGGGCCGCCAGGGTAAAAGGCCCCTTGCGATCCCTTTGTTCGTCATAATTGAATTTCCCCCCCCTCATCCACTCCTTCCCCAGCTTTTCCCAACTGGACGGCATGGAGATGGCCAGGGGCAGGAGCGGGGTTTCCTTGGCTTCCCGCTTAAGGATCAAGGGCCGGGCCCGGGGAAAGACGGTGGCCAGGTTGAAGTCCCGGGTGATGCGGTGGGGGCCGTACTTGAACACCAAGGGCATTTCCACCCCCAGCCCCAAGGCCACCTGGCTCAGGTCCAGCACCATACCGTCATCCAGGCCGATGCCGTAGCCGGCCAGAAAGTCCTGGAGGCCGCCGTCGTTAAAAGGCTCCAGCATCACCAGGAGCTTGCCGCGACGGCCCAGGTAGTTCTTCAGGGCCGAAAGCTCCTGGGGCACCAGAGGCTTTTGAGGAGCGGCCACAATAACTACGGTGGCATCCTGAGGCACTTCCGCCTGGGTGAGCAGGTTCAGGGGGTGCACCTCGTAGCCCTCGTTCTCCAGGGCCTTGCGGGCCACCTGCAACCCCGGCGCCTTGGCGTCATTGATATCCCGCTCCCCCTGGCCGGTGAGGAAATAGACCTTTTTCTGCTGAGGCTTCAGGAGCCGGCGCAAGGTGTTGACCACGGCCTCTTCATCCAGGCGCTCGGCCATCTGCCGCCGGCCGTCATACTCTATCAGGACGTTTCCGGCGAAGCGAAAACCCGCCTCCTTGGCCTTTTCCGGCTGGCGGTCCGGGTCCACAAAATTAACGGTGATCTGGCGGCTGTGGTAAAGGTACTTTTGCAGTTGTTCCTTGGCATTCTGCCGCTCCACGGAGCCTTCCGGATAAAAGACCGTCATGGTGAGGGGCTTGTCCACCTCGCCCAGCAGGGCCCGGGTCCCCGGGGTGAGGGACTGGCTTTGTCCCCGGGACAGGTCCCACCGCACGTAGTAGCGGTCCGAAAGCATCGCGGCCACCACCAAAATGCCCACTACCAGCAGCACCGCGGCCGCGGTGCCGCCTCCGTACACCATGGCGCGTTTTTTCCACAGTTTTTCAGAACTCACGGTTAAGCTCTCCAGCGACGAGATTCCAGGATTCTCTTGGTAAGAAAGAGAAAGAAAAAGATGAAGCTGACATGGTAGACCAGATCCCGGGTGTCAATCACCCCCCGGGTGAAGTTGTCGTAATGGTCCATGATGGACACGGCCTGGAAAACCTTGGCCCAGGGGCCGGTCCCCAGCATCTGCGCCAAACCGATGATCCACAGCAGGAGCAGCAGGGAGAAGCCCATCACCGCGGCGATGATCTGGTTCTCCGTGAGACTGGAAGCGAACAACCCCAGGGACAGCAGCGATCCCCCCAGGAGGATCATCCCCAGATAGCTGGTGAGCAGCGCCCCCCAATCCACGGAAGTGAGGAAGCCCGTGGCTATGGCGTAAATCGCGGTGAAAGCCAGGAGCACCACGTAAACCGTCAGGGCCGAGAGGAATTTTCCCAGGATGACGCTCCAGTCCGTCAGGGGGTAGGTGAACAGCAGTTCCGCGGTGCCCGAGCGCTTTTCTTCGGCCAGAAGGCGCATGGTCAAGAGCGGCACCACCAACAGCAGCACCACGGCCAGCACCTGGAACAGGGGGCGGAAAACCATCTCTTGGGCGTTCAATTGGGCCTGAAGCTGGGGATTTTGAGCCGCCTGCTGGGCGATCTGGATGCTGAGCATGCTGTAATAGACCAGGTTAGTGTAGAAGAAATAGCCCGACAGCAGCAGGAAGAAAAACCCCATGATATAAAAAATGGGGGTGGCGAAATAAATTGTCAGCTCTTTGCGCACCAACGCGGCGCAGCCACTCAGGTTCATCATGATTCCTCTTCCGGTTCTTCTTCCGTCACCAGGTCAAGAAAGACTTCTTCCAGGGTGAACTCCTGGCTTTTAAGTTCCAGCAAGTCCCAGCCCTTTTCCACCACCAGCCGGGCCAGTTGCGGCCTTAAGTCCAGACCGTTGCCCGTTTCCACCAGAAACTTCCCTTCTCCCTGGCCCGAAACCTGGGCCACTCCCGGCGCGGTGCGCAGCGCCGCGGCCACCTGGTCTTCCGGGCCTTTGACCAGCATCAGGATACGGTCTCCCCGCCCCACTTGCCGGGAAAGGTTCTCCACGGTGTCGCTGGCCACGATCTGCCCCCGGTTGATGATGATCACCCGTTGGCAAATCTGGCTCACTTCCGGCAGGATGTGGGTGGAGAGCATCACGGTGTGGTCCCCGGCCAGGTCCTTGATGAGTTGGCGGATTTCCACGATCTGGGAGGGGTCCAACCCGATGGTGGGTTCATCCAGGATGAGCAGGGGCGGGAGCTTGAGCAGGGCCTGGGCCAGGCCCAGGCGCTGGCGAAAACCTTTGGACAGGGAGGCCGTCAGGGTGTTCCGCACCTCTTCCAGGCCGCAGTCGGCCATAACCCGGTCGATCTCCGCCTTCTCCGCCTTGGCCTCCACTCCTTTAGCCCGGGCCGCAAAGCGCAGGAATTGGGTAACCGTCAGATCCGGGTAAATGGCCACGTTTTCCGGGAGATACCCCAGAGAACTGCGAACCTCCAGGGACTGGGCGACGCAGTCGTAGCCGTTGATGCGCACCATTCCCGAAGTGGGGGGGAGATAACCCGCCATGATCTTCAAGGTGGTGGTCTTGCCGGCGCCGTTGGGCCCCAGGAAACCCACGATCTCACCGGCGGCCACCTCAAAATTGAGGCGGTGCACCGCGCACGTGGCGCCGTAATACTTGGTCAGGTCCTGGACTTCGATCATCGTTTCCATAGATTATCCATCCCCGGGGGATTGCCGTCATATCCGTAACTAAACTCTAATTCTAACCGTTCGTGGGAATTCAGCAATGGGAAAAACGAAAAGGCGGCGGCCGGTCTTTCAGTTCGTTGGCAGGTTGGTTCTTCGAATCTCCTAGCTGACTAGATCGGAATATTTCCCTTGCCTTGGGTCAGTTTTTTGGAAAATAATTGCAAGCGGATATCGCCAACCATATTTTCCTTTGCCGACCTCAGGAAAGGGATTACGGGAGACAGCTTATGGAACCTATTAAAATCATGCCCTGTTTGGACATGAAAGATGGCCGAGTAGTGAAAGGTATTAATTTTATTAACTTGCGGGATGCGGGAGATCCTGTGGAAAACGCGCGGTTTTATGAACAGGAAGGGGCTGACGAATTGGCAATGTTAGACATTGCTGCCACGGTCGAAAACCGAAAGACTAGATTGGAGTGGGTCAAGAACGTGTCCGCGGTGATCAGCATACCTTTGACCGTGGGTGGAGGTATCGCGACCTTGGAGGATATTGAGTGGGTGCTCCAGGCTGGCGCCAACAAAATTTCCATGAATAGCGCCGCGGTAAAAAACCCCGATCTCGTTAGCCAGGCAGCTAAAGAATATGGTCCAGCCAGAGTGACCATCGCTATTGACGGTAAGAGGGAAAAGGCCATGCCTTCGGGCTTCGAACTGGTGATTGCCGGGGGCACGAAACCTGTGGGCCAGGATGCGGTGGCGTGGGCCAAAGAATGTCAGGAGCGGGGAGCCGGCTCCATATTGCCCACCAGCATGGACGGTGACGGGACCCAGGCTGGATATGATCTGGAATTTACCAAGGCTATTGCAGACGCCGTTTCGGTGCCGGTGATTGCCTCGGGAGGGGCAGGAAAATTGGAGCATTTTTATGAGGCTGTAACCAAAGGCGGCGCTCAAATTTTATTGGCGGCGTCGGTCTTTCACTATCGCATTTTCAGCATCCGACAGGTAAAAGAATACCTTCGGAGCAGGGGTTTGACGGTTATTCTTTAAAGATCACCCCAATAAGCTCGTTCCCAAGCTTTGGCTTGGGAACGAGGCTGTTAATGAAGCCCCGGTAATGCTGCTCATTTGTTAAGCCCAATTTTGTTTTTCATCTCAGCAAGGGGCAGCCGATCTTCAGAGGCCCTTTGCGGAGCTAGTGCAACAGTCGATTTCCCCTCTTCAAACACGGGCGGGGAGACCCCGCCGCTACATGGGTGCTTAAGTGAACAACATTGCGGTTAGCCCTCCCGGCACGGGAATGGTGAGAAGTTAGAAAAAAATTGACTTTTAACAAAATATGTGCTAGAAGATAAAAAAACCAGCCCCTGGCGAACCGGGCGGTTGAGAGAGAAACGCGGGGAATAAAAACCCCAACGTCAACTTGAGAGATGCAACAAGCCGCATCATTTCGGGTAAAGTCTTTCCTCTAAACGGGTGAAGCCATGAAGAAAAAGAATCAGGAAGCCGATGGCCATGAGGTAAAGCAGGACTCCCAAGAAGAGGTCTTGACCAGGCGGAAAGCCATTAAACGCATTGCCGCGATTTTTGCCGGCGCCGCGGTAACCACCAAGGCGTTGGGGCAGACCCCGGCCTTCGGACAGGAACATTTTGCCTACTTGTCCAAGGCTCCCATCTTTCCATACGCCGATTCGGTTTACGCCAGTCGCCAGCCCAGTTACCAAAGATATATATCTTATTATACCAGCTACCGAAGCCATTATACTTCGGTGCCCCCTCCTTATTCCAGTCGTAAGTAAAGCATTACTGGATAAGTTTGACGTCATGCCGTCTAGTTATAATTACTGGTGTTGTGTTCCATAAATAAGGCTATATTCCACAACACCGTGAGCTCACCTAATTTGGCCGTTTTTTGTGGGGCGGTTCGCGAACCGCCCCTACAGTCTTGTCGCCCGCCTCTTTACCATGATCCAGCTGCAGCCGAGGGTAATAAAGTTTTGCCGATGGACTTCTCCTTGCCGGGGCCGGTATGAAAAAACCCAATAGATATAAGCTTCATATTAAGATCCATTTGGAAAGCGCTTCTTTGGCCCAAACGGGGAAAGCTCTGGGGGCGCTGTTCCGAAAACACTTAACCCCCCGGCAAATTGGTTGCACCATCGAGAGGACTAACGATACGGAGGCGTCCCACCAAGCCGAAACGGTTATCCGCAAATTGCTGGGGCGGCCCTCCCCCTGGGATCAGGGGGAAGACAGCCCCCCGGCCAAAGTCGAGACCATTTTCCTGGATGATAAAAAGGTGGGCCAACTGGCCAAACGCTGGGGCAGTGGCGGCATTGCCGAGCATATGGTGGTGGTGCCTCACATCTTCTACATGGCTCTCCTGAAGTGCTTCAGGCGGAACCTGGAATTGAAGGCCTCGGAGATTCTCAGCCAAATTTGCCTCTTTTTTGATTATGCCGTGATTGACCGGGCCCCTGAAATTGTGAAACAGTGCTTTTTCGGGGAGCGGGCCGAAGTGTTGAGGTATGCGCGGAAGATGGGGTTGCCCTTCATCGATCCCGGTCGCCAGTTGTTTTTGGAAAATCTCATATCCCTGGCTTGCTATATGATTCCGGCCCAATGCCTGGTTTTCATGGATGACGATTTCTTTATTAACCACCCGGCCTCCATAGACGCGCTGGTGGACCCCTTGAAGCGCGGCTGGCTTATGTCCGGAAGATATGCCAAACCTATGGACCGGCTTCATACCTCCTTTTTCGCTTTGCGGCCGGAGGCCTTGCGCGATGAGTTGGCGCTCTTCGATGGTGGCGAGAACTATTACGCCGACGAACTAATAGACACGGGGACCATTACTTACCGGGAATTGCTAAATCGCGATAAAGGCGTCTTTATCCTGGGCGAATATTACGATAACGATCTTACTTTCGGCCGCCATTTGATCCACTGCACCACTGAGTTGTGGGTGGATTTCCCCCAAATTTTGATGTTCCACTTTGAGCATGATAAATTTCCCAAGGATATCGGCAAGATGAAGCTGGATATGTCAATCCTGCTGGAAGCCCTGGCCCTGGTGTTCCAGTTGCGGCCCCGGCAGGGAGGCGACTATGAGCCGGTGTTCAATGAAATGAGGATGAAAGCATTTGATGCTCTAGTCCCTTACTTTGAAAAGATTTATAATAATTACCATTGGCTTAAGCGTCATGCTGATTCTTACTGAAGCAAGATAGTGTAATTGTAGAAAAGGTCTCAAGTTCGGGTCCTGCTGCAACAAATCTGATCACTAACTTATCGATAATTAATAATTTTTAACTAAGAACTAAGAACTAAAAACTAAAAACTGCATTATGGCCAACATTCTCCTAACCACCCAATGTAACCGTTCCTGCCCCTATTGCTTTGCCCAACGGGAAATGTCCGGCTCCCCCCGGGACAACCTCCTTTCCTGGGAAAATCTGATCTACATCGCCGACTTTCTCAAGGCCTCGGGGGAACGCCAGGTATCGCTGCTGGGGGGAGAGCCCACTCTTCATCCGGAATGTGTGGATATCATCCTGTATCTGCTGGAGAGAGGCTTCGACGTCACGGTGTTCACCAATGGCATTTTGAGCGCCGCCCGGCTGGAAGAATTCCGACGCCATCTTACGGATATCCCCATCGAGCGGCTCACCTTTACCTGCAACCTCAATGACCCGGTACAGACTCCGGCTTCCCACCAGGAAGCCCGGAAGATTCAGCGGTTTCTTTTTGTTATGGGGCCGTGGACGATGCCGGGTTTCAATATCTATCGCCTCGACTTTACACTGGATTTTTTATTCGACCTCATCAACCGTTTCGGCATGAAGCGCCACCTGCGCCTGGGGGTCTGCCACCCGGTGCTCGGACAACGAAGCGGGTTCATCGGCCCCAGGGATATGGGGCAGGTGGTGGAACGGCTCTATTCCTACCGGCGTCAGTTTGATGCGTTGCGGGTCAAGCCGGGGCTTGATTGCGGCTTTCCCCTCTGTCAGATGCCCGATGAAGTGCTGGGCTGGCTGCACCGCTTCCCGGGGCCGGTGCAATTCGGATGCGGACCGGCAGTGGACATCTCCCCGGATATGAGTGTCTATTATTGCTTCCCCTTAGCCCGATACAAGAGGAAATCGCTCTTTGAATTCGACTCGCTGGGGCAGCTTGAGGATCATTTTCAACTGCTGCGCCATGAGATCAAAGCCGAGCTTCCCGGAATCTATGACGAATGCGACGGCTGTCCGCACCTGGAAAACCGGGTCTGCGAAGGAGGAGGGCTTTGCCACGTTCTGAACCGCTTCATGGACGAAGCTCCCATAAGGATTCCCGAGATCGAAAATGAGCTGGCCCAGAATCGTTTGTCCTCCTAACCGGAGCCTGCTGCGCAGCTTCACCGAACGCACGGTGGCCGTGAGGGTGGCCCATCCCCATCAGGCGGCCCAGGCTGCGGCCCGGGTGTGGGAATCGGGGAACCACCTCTTTTGCGTCATCATCGATTCGTCTTTTTCCCTGGACAAAATTGAATTGGGGGAAGACCTGAAGCACGTCCCTCTGGCCGTGATGGCCCCTTCTTGGGGGAAATTCCGCCATCTGGCCCGGCGTCTGGAACGGCTGCGGGATTTCAATCTCCGGATTTATCTTCCCGGCGATGTCCTTGAAAATCTCGCCGGGCTGCGGATTTTATCGTCGCTGGGGATCCACACCTGTGCGGTTCTGGGAAACGGCCGGATGGATTGGGACGCCCTGACCGACTTGATGACCTATGCCGTGCTGGAGCTGGCTCCCCATGCCTCCATGGAGCCTTTTTCCTTTATCGCCTCCCGCCACGACCCTTTCTCCTACCTGGAGTGGGGCGCCCTTTACTTCGATGACCCCAAGAGCTTTCTGCATCTGGATGCTAAGGGCCGCGTCGCCCTCTCGGCGGCCGAACTCCGGAATAAACAATTTATTGCCTCCAGCCTCAAGGAGATAGGCGAGCCGGCGGAGTTCCCGGCCATCCGGGACCGGCTCCAGTCCTGGAGACAGTTTTTCGTGGACAACCACCCCTGCGCCTCTTGCGGCGGCTGGAAGATTTGCCTGGGGAGATTCGCCGTCGCACTTCCCGAGAACCAGGGGTGTGCCGGGTTTTTCCTGGAGCTGATGGACGTGGCCCGCCAGTATCAGGCCCGGAAGGTTCAGGCCGAGGAGCTTCGGATATGGCAACCGTGATTTTCAAGCCCACCGAGGCCTGCAATGCCCGGTGCATCTATTGCGACGTGGTGCAAAAGAAGCCCCGGGCGCCCGTAACCATGCCCCTGGAAACCCTGGAGCTCTTTTTTTCCCGCATCAATGAATTCTTGCGGGAGAAGCCAGGTGAGGAGATGGAGGTCATTTGGCACGGAGGCGAACCGCTGCTGCTGGGCCCGGACTATTTTTACCAGGCTTTCCATTTCCAGGAAAAACATTGCGCCCAAACCGGCAGCCGCATCCGCCACTCCATTCAGAGCAACCTCACCCTGTTTTCCCGGGAATTTACTGATGTAATGAAAAAGCTGGGAATAACCAGCTTCGGCACCAGTTATGACCCCATCGAGAACCTGCGCGGCCTGGGAAGAAAACGGGATTCCCAGGCTTATAACCGGCGGTTTATGGAAGGCATCCGCCTGGTGGAAGAAGAGGGCTTCGGTTGGGGGATCATTTATGTGGTCACCAAGCTCTCGTTGGCGAAGCCTTTGGAAATATTTCGTTTTCTTTCCAACTTCTCGCCCTCGGGAGCCTTTATGTTCAACCCCGTGCTGCTCTATGGCCGAGAACTGGAGCACCTGAAGGTTACCCCGGAAGAATATGCGGATTTTCTCGGAGCCATCTTTCCGGTCTGGTGGCGCCATCGGAATGAATTTCCCCAGGTGGAGCCGTTTTCTTCTCTGGTGGGCAATCTTTTGGAGGACAGCAGATCCTTGATGTGCTGCGACTCCGGGGCCTGCGCCCATCATCACATTAACCTGTTGGCCGACGGCAGCATGTCCCAATGCGGCCGGTCCGCGGACTGGGGCTTGCTGGACTATGGGTCCATCTTTGACAAGTCTTTTTCAGAGGTCCTGGCCGATCCCCAAAGAGATGTCCTGCTGGAACGCAACACCATTCTGCCCGAGACCAAATGCAAAGGGTGCCGTTTCTGGGATATTTGCCACGGCGGCTGCCCCCTGGATGCCTGGTCCGCGTCAAGGTCCTTTTTGCATAAGAGCGAATGGTGTTACGCCAAAAAGGGGTTTATCGAAAAATATTTCGAACCCCTGGTAAATCCATGCGCCATTGCCGGTGAGGGTTGGATGGCTAAGGAAGACAGTCCCCCGCCGTCAGCTCAACCGAGAAAAAAGGGTCGAACCCGCAAGAGCAAGCCGGCCCCGGAGAAAGAAGAAAGTGGGGATCTGCCGTGGATCAACCCCATCGGCGGATTGGGCGACACCTTGATGATTTCCGGGGTGCTGAAGCAGGTGGTGGAAAAAGATCCCACCCGCCGGTTCAATCTGGTGGCCCGGACCAAATACCGGCCCATGCTGGAAGGTCATCCGGCCATTGCCCATATCGGCCATCCGCCTCCGGGGGCCGGGTTTATCAGCACCAATTACTGGGATCATATGGATTACCGGTCGCCGGGGAGAAGGGCCTTCCAGATTCTTGCCCGGATTTTCGGGTTAAAACCGGTGGAAGAACGGTTATATGTTCCCTGGGAGCTTGAAGACGATCCGGCGTTCCTGGAGCTTTTTCCCTGGAAGTCGCGCAATGTCTTGATCTGCCAAAGCTCAGACTCGCCGCGCAAGCAGATGGGAATAGAAAAATGGGAAGCGCTGGTGGAGATGTTGGCTGGGGACCAGGTCGGCGTCTTTCAAGCAGGGAAAATGCAGGACCGTTACATCCGGGGAGCTTACAGTCTGCTGGGATTAACCACCCCCCGGCAACTCATCAATCTGGTGCGCCATTTTGACGCGGTGGTGACCTCCGACAATTTCATTATGCACGCCGCGCACCTCTGCGGAACGCCGGCCGTGGTCCTCTGGGGCCCCACGGATCACCGGGTCTATGGCTACTCGGGACAGATACACCTGCAATCCCAGGCGGATTGTGAATACCCCGGGGGGTGCCTGGGACCGGAAAACGGGCACTTATATCAAATCATCTGCCCCCAAGGACCGGCGCACTGCCTGAATACCCTGCCGTTGGCAACCATCTACCGTGCCGTCATGGGCCTGTTGGAAAAACCCTAGGCGCTGCTTTTGGGGGAGGGGGTCAGAGGCGCATGGCCCCTGCCCCCTCCCCCAACCCCCCTCCCCCAACCCCTTAAGGGTGATATAAGATGGCCGTGGAAGGCGGGGCCTAAGGCCCCGCCTTTCACGGCCATCTTATACCATTTTCTCTTTCAAGTGCAACAAACTTAATCTGTAACTTATTGATAATCCGTAATTATCTTTACCGAAAACCGAAAACCGAAGACCGAAAACCATATTAGAGGGTAGGTTATCCCCTGGCTCTTCCCTTCAAGACTCAGAAAAAACTATGCACATGCCTCTGGCCTGTGGGCGCTGCCTGTCCTGCCAAGAAACTCCCGTTGACGGGGGGTCATGGCAGTGGTCCCCTAACTGAGAGTTTTAAGTTGGTGGGGTGGGCTTCCGCGCCCGCCAAACCATGCTTTGCGGGAAAGGCTAAAACTTAGGCGGGCGCAGAGGCCCGCCTCACCAATATTCAGGAAGCACGGATATCCATCTCCCCGAAAGGGGAACCGTTTCACTGTTGCAGATTAGCAACGAATGCAACATTTATTGCAATATTATTTAAGATATTGATATTTCATATAAAAAAGGATAGCCATTCCCGGCTAGTTGCAATATGCAATATTCCCAAAATTCGAATGAAGGATGATAGTATTATATTATAAAGTAATTTCAATATGTTATAGGTTGGCAAGGTTCTTGAATAGAAGAAAAGCAAAGAGGAGGGAGAAAGCTCCCTGATATTGGCAGCGTCAGAAATAAGGAAGCTCAGACATGCTGCGGGAATTAATGAAAAAGCTTTGGCCTAAGAGAATTGGGAAGACCGAACCGGCGGATGGGGCGGCTTCTTCCGAAGGGAACCCAAATGGGGGCCAGGGGGGAGCAACACCTCTTCGCGCTCAGCCGGAAATTAAGCGTAAGATCCTGGTGGCGGTGCGGGGGTTGACGGTTTCGCCGGGGGTCCTGGATTATGCGGCGCAATTGGCCCAGAGGTTGGACTACGACCTCCTGGTCCTGAATCTCAAACCCGCGCCCCCGCCGGAGAAGAAGTTTTCCCTGTATCAGAAATACCTGGAGGAGAAATTCGCCGGCCAGGCCCGGGCGGCCTGGTCCGAAGTCCAGGGCCAGCTTGTGGGTCGGGGCATTTCCTACCGGCAGATGGCCAGGTTCGGGGAGGTGGGCCAGGCGGTGGCTGACCTGTGCCAGGAATTCCGGCGCATCGACTTTGTCATCACCGACGGCCTCAAAGACGAGGAAATAACCGGGAAGATACCCCTTCCCGTATTCAGCATCACCGGCTATCAAGGAGAAATGGTTATGGCTAAAAAACAAGGCAGGCTGGAGTTGACGTCCTGGGGCAAGACCGCGGTGTTCGGCGGTCTCACTGCGGCGCTGTATGCCGCGGTCTTTTTAAACGGCGGCACCGTGATGAGCTATTTCACCCTGGGCGGTTGGTATGCAGCCCTGCCCATTGCCACAGTCTTCGTCTTTTCCTTTGTGCATGGGACCTTTGCCCATCACCTGTGGGAAGCCCTGGGGATAGAAGCTCCCCGGAAGGCCACCCAGCCCCGGCCGGCGGCGAAACGGCCGATTCGCCGGCAGCGTCCCCGCGCCCAGTTGCGCCTGAAGTCTTAATGATTATTCGCGGGATCGATAAGGAGGAAAAACATGCAAGACGTGGCCCCACAGGCAGTGCAATTTATCGACCTCAATTCCATTACGGTGCTGTTTCTCTTTGTGGTGGGCTTCATCGGCGGGTTGGTGAGCGGCTTCATCGGCTCCGGCGGGGCCTTCGTCCTCACGCCGGGGATGATGAGCCTGGGGGTGCCGGGCGCGGTGGCGGTGGCCAGCAACATGTGCCACAAGTTCCCCAAGGCCCTGGTGGGCGCCTACAAGCGCTGGAAATACGGGCAGGTGGACATTAAACTGGGCCTCATCATGGCGGCCTCCGCGGGCGTGGGCGTCCAGGTGGGCATTTTGATCCAGGAATATATTCTGAACAAATGGGGGCAGGCCGGGTCCAATCTCTACGTCAGCCTGTCCTTCGTGGTGGTGCTGGTAGTGGTGGGCGGTTACGTGTTCTACGACGCCTGGAAAATTTCCCGCTCCGGAGGGGGCGAACAAGTGGCCTCCCTGGCCAGGTACCTGCAGAAGATCAACCTGCCGCCCATGGTGCACTTCAAGACCGCGGACGTGCGCATCTCCGTGTGGTTCACCCTGCCCATCGGCTTCGCCACGGGAATGCTGGCGGCCACCATCGCGGTGGGGGGCTTCATCGGGGTGCCGGGCATGATCTACGTCCTGGGGGCCTCGGGCCTGGTGGCCTCGGCCACGGAGCTGGTCATCGCGTTTGTCATGGGCTTCGGCGGCACCGTGAAGTGGGCCATTAACGGCATGGTGGATATCCGCCTCACCCTGATCATCCTGGCGGGATCGCTGCTGGGAGTGCAATTGGGCGCCATCGGCACCACTTATGTTAAAGAGCACATGATCAAGATCGTTATGGGCTCTATAATGCTCATCGTGGCCGTGAGCCGGGGTCTGGCGGTGCCGGTCTATTTGAATGACCTGGAGGTCATTTCCCTTAGCGGCACGTTGGTGGCCTGGCTTAAGGGGATGAGCTTTATCATCATGTGCATCGCCCTGGGGGTGGGCGCCATTATTATTCTGGGGAGCATGTGGAAGGCCAAGCGGAGTGAAGAGACTCTGGAACCGGAATACCTCACGGATTGAGGTCCCCGGGTTAAAAAAAGGGGGGCGGTCTAACCCGCCCAGGCGTTAGGGCGGGCGCAGCCCGCCCTATTCTATTTCATCTCGTGACCAATATGCGTTTGGAAAGGAAGGTGCGCTCGGCGCACCTTCTTTGCGTCTCATGCCGGAAGGCACGGCTTGGTGGCCACGGCGGCCCGCCCCCTTGGCGCCTCGGCGGGAAGATTAAAGACCCGGTTGACCTCTTGGGGTAATCTTGTTAAGGTTCAGCTAATCTTGCCTAGTACAGGTTTTTCATGCTTCTGGCGAACCTTTATACGGACCGCATCGACCTGGCCCCGTACCTGACCGTGGAAGAATGTGCCGGAACGGATGTGGCAACCCCGTCCCAGTTGGCGGCTGCCCTTAAACGCGGTTTCCTCCGTCCCGAGTACTGTCCGGGAATGTCTCCCTGGAAGCGTCATGCCCTGTCTCTGGCCCTCCGGGCCGAAGAGATTTTGCCGCCAGTCCAGTCTCTGGAGCTGCCCCGGCCGGTACAGCCGGAACTTTATGAACTCAATGACCCGGAGCCGGACGCGCCGGTATTGGTTACGGGCAACAGCGAGTTCACCCTGACGGTCCTTACCGGACTACTGGCCCTCACCGTCAGCCCCTTTTTCCTCTTGCTGGTGGACTGCCGCGGGGACACGGTGGACATGGCCATGATTTACCGCAGCTTCACCCCCCAGCGTCTGGACCAGGCCCTGGAAGCCCACCGTCTTAAAGACCGGGTGCGGCATCGCCGTCTCATCATTCCCGGATGGTGCGCGCCCCTCAAGGAAGAGATGGCTCATTACACCGGCTGGGAAGTCATCGCCGGCCCTATCTGCGCCGCGGAACTGCCTTTGTTTATGGGGGAGGACTGGGAACCGCCGTCATAAAGACGGTTTTCGGTCTTCGGTTTTCGGTTAAAAGAGCATAAATTATTAATAAGATAGGTTGCTATACATGGCGGAACGTGAACGAATGATGGTGTTGGGGAAAGTTTCGAATCTAAAAGGGACGCTATCGCAAGCATAGTGCAGCCTAATAAATGACGCAACAGCGACTCTAAATGCCTTATACAGAAATCTCAAAACGTTATAAGAGAATCCACATTTGCTAGTTTCCCCGATTGCTACCTGCAGATGGCTGACATATATTAGGGGGAAGGTTAATTATTGAGGAGAGCGCCCATGAAAACCATCCTGGTGGCGGACGACGAAGAGCCCATCCGAAAACTGCTGGAGGGGGAACTCACCGATGAAGGCTACCGAGTGGTGCTGGCCGCCAATGCCCGGGAAGCCTTGAAAATTGTGGAAACCCAGCCCATTGACCTGGTGGTCCTGGACATCCGCATGCCCGGCATGGACGGCCTGGAGGCCCTGCCCCGCATCCTGGGCCTCAAGGAAGGCATCCCGGTGATTCTCCACACCGCATATTCCCAGTACCAGGAAAGTTTCATGAGCTGGGCCGCGGACGCCTACATCATCAAGTCCGCGGACTTTACCGAACTCAAAGACAAGATAAAGGAATTGCTCCACGAGAAATAGGCAATGCTGGAATCTTTGAAAGGACTCACCACCATCATCATGGCCGGGGGCAAGGGGGAGCGGCTGGACCCCCTGACCCGGGACAAGGCCAAACCCTCCATCACCTTCGGCGGCATCTACCGGATCATCGATTTCACCCTGTCCAACTGCATCAACTCCGGCATCCGCCGCCTCTACGTGCTCACCCAGTACGGCGGCTTTTCCCTGGACCAGCACCTGCGCCAGGCCTGGGACATCGTGCACCCGGATTTGGGGGAATATATCTACTCCATGCCGCCCCAGCAGATCATGGTGAGCCGCTGGTACCGGGGCACCGCGGACTCCATCTACCAGAACCTCAACCTTCTGGAAAAGGAGCGGCCTCGGCAGGTGTTGATCCTCTCCGGGGATCACGTCTATAAGATGAATTACCTGGAGATGCTGGAGTTCCATCGGTCCCGGAACGCGGATATGACCGTGGCCGCGGTCATGGTGCCCCGGGAGGAGGCCGGCTCCTTCGGCATCCTCAAGGTGAATGCGGCCTCGGAAGTGGAGAACTTCCTGGAAAAGCCGCCGGAGCCGCCGGGGCTGCCGGATAACCCGGATTTTTCCCTGGCCTCCATGGGGGTTTACATTTTCAAGGCCGAAGTCCTGGTTGAGGAAGTCATCAAGGATGCCAAGAAAAAGACCGGCAAACACGACTTCGGCGCGGACATCATCCCCCAGATGGTGGGACGCAAACGGGTCTTTGCCTTCAATTTCCAGGACGCGGCCGGCGCCCCCCGCTATTGGCGGGACATCGGGTTGCTGGACGCTTATTTCCGGGCGCATTATGACCTGTTGGGCGAACCTCCGGTGTTTGACCTGTTTGATAAGGGCTGGCCCATCCGCGGTCGGCCTCAGCTCTGTCCCCCGAGCAAATACATTTATTCTGGGAAAGCCATTATCGTGGAAGACTCCCTCATTGCCTCCGGCTGCATCATCGAGGGCACGGTCAGGGAGTCGGTGCTTTCACCGAGGGTCCGGGTGGGGCCGGGGGCCCGGGTGGACGCGGCCATCTTGTGGGACGGGGTGGAGATCGGGGCCGGGGCCCAGGTGCAGCGGGCCATCATCGAAGATGGGGTCAAGGTGCCCCCGGGGTTTGCCATCGGCCAGGACCGGGAACTGGACGCCCGCCGCTTCCCCGTAACCCCGGAAGGCGTGGTGGTGGTGCCGAATAACGTGGTCCTGGAAGATATGCAATGACCATGCGCCTCAAGGCCATCCCCGGCCAGGAACCCCCCACCCGCCTCTATTTAATCCGCCACGGCCAGGTGGCCGACGGGCATACCCACCTCTACCACGGGCACAACGACATCCACCTGAGTCCCAAGGGAGTGGCGCAGTTGGAGAAGCTGGCCCGGCAACTAAAGGCCGCGCCTCTAACCGCGGTCTATAGCTCGGACCTGACCCGGTCCTTGGAAGGGGCGCGGGTGCTGTGCCGGGGCCGGGGGCTGGAGCCGGTCATCGTCCCGGAGTTCCGGGAGATCAATTTCGGGGTGTGGGAGGGGTTAAGTTTTGAGGAAATCGCGGCCAAGTATCCCGAAGAATTGAACGCCCGCTTTCAGGATCTGGCCAACTTCCGCATTCCCGGAGGCGAGAGCCTCATGGACGTGCGGGCCCGGGCCTTGCCCCGATTGGGGGAACTGATTGAGCAGCATCAGGGCCAGGCCTTGGCGGTGGTGGCCCACGCCGGGGTCAACCGGGTGGTCCTGAGCGACGCCCTGGGCGCGCCGTTCAATAATCTCTTCCGCATCGACCAGAGCTACGGTTGTTTGAATATTATTGATTATTTTCCCGACCTGGCGGTGGTGCGGCTGATTAATGGCGGGGTGAACGGGGTGGTGTAAAAGACTCACCACCAAAACACCAAGACACAAAGGGTCACCAAGAAACAAGGGGGCCGGGATGGTTAAGACCATCCCGGCCCCATCTTTTTCTCTTTGGTTTTCTTAGGGTCTTGGTGTCTTGGTGGTGGGTCTTTTCCCCTTTAATCGCAGTTCCAGGTGTAGAACTTGGCGCCGGCGGTCTGGGTGGAATTCTTTTTCTTCTTTCCCGAAGAAGTAGACGCGACCCGCCGTCACCCTTTATTTTTCTTGGCCTTCACTTTGCCGGAGGCGCTGGTCTTTTGCCGTTTGTCCTTTGAGGCGGAGGGATTCCCGGCGTTGAGGGGCGACGGCCAGAGCAGCAGAAAGCCAAGCAGGCCGCTAAAGAGGCAGGCCAGCAGTCTGAGGGCGGGCTTGTTGGTGGATGACTGCATCAGCATGGCCTAAATCTCCTCTCCCGAATATCGGACTTGATGAAGGCAGGGGAAATCTGGAAACCACCCAGTTTGCCTAAAGGGTACGCAGGAGCAGAGGGGGAGTAAATCGGGGAATGCCTGATTTTTCAGGGATAATTCCTGATATTCAACCACAGAGACACGGGAGGCACTAAGAATTGCACCGGAAACACCTAAAATATTTTCCGATTGTTGCCTTAACCCGGAAAGAGCCTTTGAAGATCGGCTGCCTCTTGCTGAAATGAAAAACAAAATACAATGATATGAGTGGCACAGGCTTCCAGCCTGTGGGAAGGTTTTTTGGCAGAACAGACGGCGCCCACAGGCCAGAGGCCTGTGCCACTAATATTTTTCTGGTTGGTGGTCTCTCTCGAAATAGGGAGGTTTTTTTAAGATGACCTCTCTGGATTGCCTTTCCGGAGCAAAGGCAATAATTGGAGATTTTTTACGCCAAGGCGCAGAGAAAATAAAAGACCGATGGGTCAGCCGCGCCCCATCGGTTCTTTGCATCTTGGCGTCTTTGCATGAGGTTTTAATCCAAACACGTGGCTTCCCGATCGCCGGGGACGGGGTGCTCCCCCAGGCGGGCCAGAAAATGGAGCAATATCCGGGCGGTGGCCCCCCAAATCACCGTCTTGTCATGGGTCCAATAACAGACCCGGGTATGGCGGCCCTGGTAAGTATAATTTCCCGTGCTCCAGCGTTGGGACTCGCAGAACCCTTCCAGGGGGAAGAAAAGCAGGCGCGCCACTTCCCGGGGGTTGAGGTGAAACTCATAAGGGTGGGGGATGACCCCCACGTAACCGGTGACCCAGTAGCCGGTGATGGTGGCGATGGACTTCAGGGAACCCAGGACCTCCACCACTTGGGGTTCCAGGCCGATTTCCTCCTGGGTTTCCCGCAACGCGGTGGTGAGCAGGTCCGGGTCCTCGGGGTGCTGCACCCCTCCAGGGAAAGAGATCTGGCCCTTGTGGTCTTTCACCGTCAGGGTCCGCTGGGTGAAGAGCACGTGGGACATCCCATTCTTCAGAAACAAAGGGAGCAGCACCCCGGCGGAGACCATGCCCTCTTCCGGGGCCGGCAGGGGCGGTTCCAGTGATAGGCGCTCTTTGAGGAAATTCAGACTGAACCGACTCATGGGATTTTTTAACATGGAGGAGGATTGATTGGCAAGGCTGCGGTTTTTCCATAGGGGGATGGCGGGGAGGAAGTTGAGATAGGGCGGGCGCGGTCCGCCCTATTTTTTTCCACGGCGGCTTTGGCGGGAGACGTATGAGGAATTGACAAGGCTGCGGCCTGGTTTTATGTTTGGATAGACTATTGAATCACCAGCCCAGGGTTTTCCCTGGGGCAGACCCGATACAGGAGAAAATCCCATGAAAGTTCAGGAATACATGCTGCAGGCCTTGAAAGACGCGGTGCAGATGGAAGTGGAGGGCCGCCAATTTTATCTGGAGGCCGCCAAGAAAGTCCAAAGCGATGGCGTCCGGGAAATCCTGGAATACCTGGCGGAATCGGAAATTTATCATATCCAGAAGTTCAACGAAATCTACCAGAGCCTCCAGAAGGACCCCCATTGGACGAATACAATGGCGGAATTCAAGCCCCCCAAGCACGAACCATATGTCTGCGTCTTGGCCATGGCCAAGGAAGAAAAGGAGGCCGGGGGCCAGGACGACCTTCAGGCCCTGCGCACCGGCATCAAGATGGAGGAGTGCTCCATCGACTACTACACCAAGCTGGCCCGGGAAAGTCAGGACCGTCTGGCCCGGCGCTTCTTCATGAGCGTGGCCCACGAGGAGCGGGGCCACCTCCTGGCCCTCCTGGACATGCACAATTATCTTAGCGATCCGGCGGACTGGTTCTACGTCAAACAGATGGGGCACGTGGACGGTCAGTGAGGCAGTGACCAGTGATCAGTTAAACAGGTTTCAGGTTTCAGGTTTTAGCAAAAGCCTGCGTTGGGTCATTTAAACTAATCACTGACCACTGATTACTGATTACTGATCACTGGTCACTGAACTAAGATGGAACTAATCGTCATCGGCTCCGGGACCGGGGTTCCCTCCCTCAGGCGGGGTGCACCGGCCTATGCGGTGAAGGCCGCGGGGAAGCTGGTCCTCCTGGACCTGGGGAGCGGGACCCTGCGGTCCATGCTGAAGTATGGACTGGATTTTAACCAGGTGGACATCATTGCCCTGAGCCACTTGCACCCGGACCACGTGGGCGACCTGGTTCCATTTCTCTTCGCCACCCGCTATGCCCTGGGTTATACCCGGAAAGAGCCGTTCACGCTCCTGGCGGCCCGGGGTTTCAGTGAATTTTATGCCGGCCTGAAGATGGCCTTCGGCGACTGGGTGGAGGCGCCCCCGGGACTGGTGGACCTCAGGGAACTGCCCACGGACGGCACGGGAGAAGTGTCCTGGCCGGGGCTGGTGATCAAAAGCGCCCCCCCCAACCATATCGACAGCAGCCTGGCCTACCGGCTGGAGGCGGAAGGGGTAAGCCTGGTGTACTCCGGGGACACTGATGAAAGCGACTCTCTGGTGGATTTGGCGAAAGGCGCGGACCTCCTGGTGTTGGAAGCCGCCAATCCCTTCAAAGTGCCGGGGCACCTGACCCCGGCGGAGGCCGGCCGTCTGGCGGCCCGGGCCGGGGTGAAGCGGCTGGTGCTGACCCATTTTTATCCCCCCTGCGATGAGGTGGATGTGGCGGCCCTGGCGGGGCAGGAGTTTTTCGGGGAGATTATCCGGGCGGAGGATGGTTTGCGGGTAACGATTTAACCACAAAGACACCAAGAGCACAAAGGCACACAAAGAAAATAAGAGGGGCCTGGGCAAAAGCGCCCAGGCCCCGCAATAATTCTTCTTGGTGTAATCTTTGTGCCCTTGGTGTCTTTGTGGGGAGATTTTTTAATGCGTCCGGTCAAGCAGTTCCGCGGTGATGGCCAAAAAAGACTCTTTCTCCCGGGTGGGAGGGAAGAGGGCCAGGTTGTCCTGGGCTTTGAGGGTGTAACCCCGGGCGATGCCCCGGGCATGGTTTAGAGAGCCATATTTAGCCAGGAGTTCCCGCAATTCCGGAACCAGCTCCGGGGTCAAATTCCGGGCCACCTCTTTGAGGCGTTGGCGATCCTCAGGTTCGGCCTGGGCCAGGGCGTGAATCAAGGGCAGAGTGACCCGGCCTTCCTTAAGATCGGCGCACACCGGTTTTCCCAACTCCTTCTCGTCCCCTACAAAATCCAAGATGTCGTCCACCACCTGGAAGGTGATGCCCAGGTTTAGACCCATCTGGGCTAGGGCCTCTTCCTGCTCCAGGGGGACGTTCCCCAGGATGGCGCCGATGCGGCAGGCCGCGGCCATGAGGATGGCGGTTTTCCGGGTAATGACTTCGAAGTACTCGGCTTCAGTTAAGTCCAGGTTGCCGGTGTGCAGAAGCTGCAAAATCTCCCCTTCCGCCATCATGGTGGTGGTGTGGGATAGCACCTGGAGGACCTTCAGCCGGTTGGTGGTCACCGCCAGGGACAGGGCCTTGGCCAACAGGAAGTCCCCCACCAGGATGACCGCCTGGTTGCCCCAGATGGTGTTGGCGGTGGACCGGCCCCGGCGCACGCTGGCCGCGTCCACCACGTCGTCGTGGAGCAGGGTGGCGGCATGAAGATATTCAAAGATAGTGGAGAAGTCGGCCAGGTTGTCCCCCCGGCAGCCGCACATGCGGGCGGACAGCAGAAAGAGCAGGGGCCGGACCCGCTTGCCGCCGCTCAAGAGGATGTGCTGCCCCACCTGGGAAATCAGGGGCACGTGGGTCTGGAGGTTGGCCACCAGAGCCTGGTTGATGGCGGCCACCTCCCCTTTAAGTTCCTGGAGGATGGAGTTGGGCTTCATAAGAGATTAATTATTGTGAAGAAAATAACTTACTTCCGGGAGGAAGTCAACCGAAGATGGAGGGGGACCGCAGATGCACGCGAATAAACGCAGATTAATAATATCTGGGTTCATCTGCGTTCATCTGCGGTTACAATCTCCCCCACCAGGTCATAGGCCAAGGCCCGGGTGATTTTCACCGTCTGAACTTCCCCGGCGCGGCCAACGCCAGAGGTGATATAGACCTGGCCATCGATATCCGGAGCCTGACTGATGAGGCGGCCGGAAAGGAGGTATTCGCTTTCGGGGCTGACTCCTTCCACGAGGACCGGCTGACGGGCGCCCACCAGGGCCTTGAGCTTTTCCTTGACGATGCGGGCTTGGAGCGCCTTGAGGCGGTTGGCCCGCGTTCGGGCGACCCGGCGGGGCACGATGTCGGAGAATTTTGCCGCAGGCGCCCCCTCTTCCGGGGAATAAAGAAAAACCCCCAGGTGATCGAAGCGGATTTCCTGGACCAGGTCCAACAACGCCTGGAAATGGTCTTCGGTCTCCCCGGGAAAGCCTACCATCACCGAGGTGCGCAGAGCCGCCTGGGGCAGCGCCTCCCTAATGAGGCGGCAGGTATCCAGGACCTTCTTCCGGCTGTAACCCCGGCCCATGCGCCGCAACATCTCGTCGTGGCCGTGCTGGATGGGGATATCCAGGTAAGGGGCGACTTGGGGCTGGGCGGCCATGGCCTCCAGCAGTTCCGGGGTAATGCGGGCCGGGTGGCTATACAGGACCCGGAGCCAGGTGAATCCGGGCAGGCGGCCCAGTTCTTGAAGCAGGTCCGCCAGGCCCGGCCCCCCACGGTCCCGGCCGTAGGCGGTGGTGTCCTGGGCCACCAGGATCAGTTCCTTGACCCCGGCCGCGGCCAGGTCCAGGGCCTCTTTGATAAGGGTCTCCAGGGGCCGGCTGCGGTATGGCCCCCTAATCCGGGGAATGACGCAGAAAGTGCAGCCGTGGCTGCAGCCCTCGGCAATTTTGAGGTAGGCCAGGTGCCGGGGGGTGGCGGCCAACCGGGGCTGGGGCTCCCGGTAGTCATAGGGCCGGGCCTCATACCACAGGCGGCGGTGGTGACCCTCCCGGACCCGGCTTAAAATTTGGGGTAATTGAGGGAAATCTTGGACCCCCACAAATACGTCCACCTCGGGAAGCAGCCCCTCCAGGTCCGGGGCGTACCGCTGCACCAGGCAGCCGGTAACGGCTAGAATTTTAGCCGGGTCAGCTTCCTTAATCCGGGCCAACTCCAGGATGGTGTCCACCGCTTCCTGGGATGCGGGGGCAATAAAGGCGCAGGTGTTCACCAGGAGCAGGGACGCGGCCCGGGGATCGTTTACTGCTTCCCAGCCCTCCCGGCTCAAGCAGCCCAACATGATTTCGGTGTCCACCAGATTTTTGGGACAACCCAGACTGACGGTATAAACTTTCATTTAGTTGCCAGTTGCTCAAGTTTCGAGTTTGAAGGTTAAAGATATTGGCCGTTGTTTCCCGGGGCATACAAGTGGTCTAATTCCCCAATTTCAGGAGGGTACCAGATTTATTGCGCCTGGAACGGCGGGGGTGCAAAATCATTCCCGACTAACGGTTGCCGGTTGAAAGCGCTTCAATATTATTACAGATATTAACTCAGGCGGGAGAAGTTGACAATTTTTAGTGCAGTCCCTCTTGAGCCGTTGGCTCACCCGTAAATGATGAAAAGATATTTTTGGGGGGAGGGCCAGGGAGTTTTTTGTAAGTGCTCTCTGCCCTCCCCCCAACAACAACTTTTCGAAGCAGTGACCTAAAAAAGTAAGGGCGGGCGACCCGCCCGCCCTTACTTGGGGGGAGGTGAAAAAAGCCAGGATGGGGGGATATCAGGTTTTCCTGGCTTCGGTGAAACGGCCCGAAGGCCGTAAAAGACTTGGTTTCGGCAAAGAGCGTCAGGGCCGGTAGGAGATTTGGTGCTCCTGTCCCCCGTTTCTGCCAAGGTTATTAACACAACTTTTGGCACAACGTCCGGAATTTGTCAACAATTTTAGCAAATAAGAAATTAAGAAAATCAGAAAAGCAAAGGCAGGGCCGAGGCGGCCCTGCCGGAAATATGCAGAGATGTTGAGGACTTATCTTTTACTAGCTTAATTTCTCGTTCCCCAGTTAAACTTAGGAACGAGAAACGAAGGTTAACTTTTTCTTAGCTTCCGCCCCGCCAGGGCCAGGCCCAGGAGGCCGGAGCTTAAGAGCAGCAATGACCCCGGCGCCGGGACCGGGGCGCTGGGGGTGGCCAGGAAGCCGTAAGCTTGCCCGTGGGAGTAGCCTCCCACCATCACCCCGGAGTTGTTGATTCCCGTAATGGTAGTGTGCCCCGTCCCCAGGAGATCAACATCAAAAGGGGTGAAGGTTACCCCATCATAAATGAAGCCATGGGAGTATCCATCCGCATAGCTGTATTCACCCACTATCTGGCCCACGTCATTGATGTCAAAAACCCGGGTGAAAGCGGAGCCGGGGAAGTCCAGGGTGGTGTAAGCGCCGCCACCGGGACCGGGAGTGTAAAGAAAGCCGTGGCCCACGGTGCCCATTTTGTAGTAACCCACCACCTGCCCGGCATTATTAATGCCGTAAGCCGAAGTGCTGGTGGCCCCGGGGACATTGAGGGAAGTATAACCTCCTCCGGCCCCGGGGGTGTAAACGAAGCCGTGGCCGCCGCCCAGATAATAATAGCCCACCACCTGGCCGGAGTCATTGACGCCTTCGGCGGAAGTATAGATGGAGCCGGGATAGAAGATTTGATTATAGGTATCGCCGGTTTTCAGGAAGCCGTGGGCATAGGGGCTGTTGTAAGTTCCCACCACCTGGCCGGAATCATTGATGCCAGTGGCCGCGGTGCGATAGTTGGAATATTGAAAAGTGTTATAGGTTTGGGCGGCGGAGTTATAAATAAACCCGAAGTCCTGGGAGTTTTTATAGTAATCCCCTACTACTAAACCGGAGTCATTGATTCCCCGGGCGATGGGCTGACCGCCTTCGGGGTGGGAAAGCAAGGTAATGTCGTAGTTGTCGGCCAGAGCCGGGGAAGCAGCCCCTAGGGCCAGGAGCACCACTGCCAGAAGGCCAGGAATAATTCTCAGCATATGCGCTCTCGGTAACTGAAATTTTTATGCCATCCTGGCCGGGTGGGAATCGCGATTTCCTGATCGCGGAGTAGCCTGGGGCAGAATGAACCGCCTCTAGACTTGGATTGTTAGATTCTTGTCATAATTTATTGGCTTTTGTCAACGATTTTGAGAATAAAGAATTAATTTAGGAAATATCTACCCCTTTCAACCCTGGCTTTGCTCCTTTTTCCCTTGACAGCGGGGGAAAGGGCGACCTATAGATGTTGGGTGATCAAATTTCGAAGGAGCCGCGCCCTATCATGGATTCTTACAAAATCAACCTGAGCGAAGCCGAGATGCCCCAGGAGTGGTACAACATCCAGCCGGATCTGCCCCGTCCCATGCCTCCTTATCTCCACCCCGCCACCGGCCAGCCGGTGGGGCCCCAGGACCTGGCGCCCATCTTTCCCATGGAGCTCATCATGCAGGAGGTAAGCCAGGAGCGGTGGATTCCCATCCCGGACGAAGTGCAGCGCATCTACCGCCTGTGGCGGCCCTCGCCGCTCCACCGGGCTTACCGGTTGGAGCAGGCCCTGAAGACCCCGGCCCGGATTTATTATAAAGACGAGTCGGTGAGCCCGGCAGGCAGCCATAAACCCAACACCGCAGTGGCGCAAGCCTATTACAATAAAGCGGCGGGCATCAAGCGCCTGGCCACGGAAACCGGCGCCGGCCAGTGGGGCAGCGCCCTGGCCCTGGCCTGCAACTTCTTCGGTCTGGAATGCACCGTGTACATGGTGAAGGTGAGCTACTTCCAAAAGCCCTACCGCCGCTCCCTCATGCAGATCTGGGGCGCGGAGGTCTTTCCCTCCCCCACGGACCACACCAACGCCGGGCGCCAGATCAAGGCCAAAATGCCGGATACTCCGGGAAGCTTAGGCATAGCCATCTCCGAGGCGGTGGAAGACGCGGCCACCCACGACGACACCAACTATTCCCTGGGGAGCGTCCTCAACCACGTCATGCTCCATCAGACCGTCGTGGGGCTGGAGGTCAAAAAGCAACTGGACCTGGCCGGGGAGAAGAAACCCGACGTCCTTATCGGCTGTGTGGGGGGAGGGAGCAATTTCGCCGGCTTCTGCTTCCCCTTTGTAACCCGTAAATTGCAGGGGGAAGACATCAGGATCATTGCAGTGGAGCCCACCGCCTGCCCCACTCTCACCAAGGGGGCCTACGCCTATGACTTCGGAGACACCGCGGGACTGACTCCCCTTATTATGATGTACACCCTGGGGCACTCCTTTGTGCCGCCGGGGATCCACGCCGGGGGCCTGCGCTACCACGGGGACGCGCCGCTTTTGTGCCTCCTGGTGCACGAAGGGGTCATCGAGGCCCGGGCGGAGCCCCAGGTGCCGGTCTTTGAAGCGGCCCGGCTCTTTGCCCAGACGGAAGGCATCATCCCTGCGCCGGAGACGGCCCACGCCCTCCGGGCGACGGTGGACGAAGCCATCCGCTGCCGGGAGACGGGGGAGTCCAAGTGCATCGTGGTGAATTTTTCCGGCCACGGCTTCCTGGACCTGGGAGCATATGACGCATTCCTGGAAGGCAAGTTGGAGGATTTTGAGTATCCGGAAACGGAACTGCAAAGGGCCCTGGCGGAGTTGCCCCAGGTGCCGGGGAGCTGATAACCTCACGCAAAGGCGCAAAGGCGCAAAAAATTGATAATATTATAGGGGCGGGTAACCCGCCCCTATTTTCTTGGCGGCTTTGCGTCTTTGCGGGAGAATGATAAAATCCCATCCAAGCATATATATTACAGGAGCCATCAAAGTGGCCGAAAAAACAAATACCTCTGACTCCGGCTTGGGCCCGACGTTGGATATCTCCGACGAGGATATTTATGAGGCCATGACGGAGATTCCAGGGTACCTGGACATCACCCCCGGCGATTTCAAGGAAGTCTATCTGCTGGCGCTGCGCCATGCCGCGGAGCGACTCAAGCGTTCGCTAAAAGCCAAAGACGTCATGACCCGGGACGTGGCCTGGGTCAGCCCCGACACCCCCCTGGGAGACGTGGCGGGACTCATGGCCCGGCGGGGGGTGTCCGGAGTTCCGGTGGTGTCCCAGGGGAAGGTGGTGGGGATCATTTCGGAGAAGGACTTCCTGTCACACCTGGGGACCGGAGAAGTAAGGAACTTCATGTCAGTGGTGGCCCAGTGCCTGAAGCAGAAGACCTGCAAGGCCCTTCCCATCCGAGAGCGGACGGCCGGAGATATCATGGCTGCCCCGGCGGTGACCGTAGGGGAAGATACCGCGGTATTGGAAATTGCCCGGATTTTTGACGAAAAGAAGATCAACCGGGTGCCGGTCATTGACGCTCAGGGGCGCCTGGTGGGGATCGTGGCCCGGGGCGATATAGTGAGGATTTCTTCCCTGCCATGAGCGCAATCAGGGATTATTTCCGGAAAATGAAAGGCGGGGGCGCGCCCCCGCCCCGGGTGAGCTTGGGGGAGATGGGGTGGTCCTTTGTGGGAGCCTTCGCGGGGATGGGCCTGGTGGCCTGGCTCAATTATAATTTCCTTCAGGGGACTGGTCTTATTTTGATGTTAGGGTCTTTGGGAGCTTCTGCATTTCTCATTTTCGGGGCCATTAAGACCCCGGTGGCCCAGCCCCGGAACCTGGTGGGGGGCCAGGTGCTTTCGGCTATTATCGGAGTGGCGGCGTATAAGATTTGCGGGGGGCAACCGGGGCTGGCCGCAGCTCTGGCAGTGGCCGCAGCCACCGCGGCGATGCTGGCCACCCGTACAGCGCACCCGCCCGGAGGGGCCACGGCCCTGATTGCGGTCATCGGGGATGAGAAAATCCATGGCCTGGGGTACTTTTACGCGGTGATGCCAGTGGGGGCGGGGGTCTTGATTTTGCTGGTGGTGGCCCTGATAATCAACAATATTCCCAAGACCCGGAGGTATCCGGAGTTCTGGATTTAGTTGCACCACCAAGACACCAAGACGCAAAGATACCCAAAGGCCAAAAAAGAGGGTTTGGCGTTAGCGCCAAACCCTAATTTTTTTCTTTCGTCCAACCTGTCCTGAAAAGTTGTTGTTGGGGGAGGGGGCCAAGGGCACCCGCCCTTGCCCCCTCCCCCAATCCCTTAAGGGGTAATAATCAGGCTGAGGAAGTCGGGGCCTGCGGCCCTGACTTCCTCAGCCCCCTGAAAGGGTTGGGAGGGGGGCTTGGGGGGAGGGCAGGGAGCACTTACAAAAAACTCCCTGGCCCTCCCCCCAAAATATCTTTTCATCCTTTACGGGTGAGCCAAAGGCTCATGCGCAACTATGGTCTTGGTGTCTTATACTAAGTTGCAGTCTAATGACTATTTATGGTATGCTTTTCTCAGGAGGAGAGAGGCATGCGAACCCCAAAGCCATTGCCGGAAGGCGCTTATGAGAATTTGGCCATGGAGTTGAAGCGGGCCAGAACCAAAGGTGAGTTTCAAAGGGTGCAATGCCTCTGGTTGCGCGCTTCGCTGGGTCTTTCGGCCGATGAGGTGGCCACCGCCATCGCTTGGCATCCTGCATCGGTGCGCAAGTTCCAAGCCAGATATTTACGGGAGGGAGAAGCGGTACTTAAAGGTGCCAGGCGGGGAGGACGGTATTATCAGAATCTAACTCTGGAAGAAGAAGGACAATTACTTCAAGAGTTTCTGGCCCAGTCGGAAAAGGGTGGAATCCTGGAAGTGAGCCGGGTCAAGGCCGCCTATGAACAGGTTCTGGGCCGCAAGGTTCCCAAGTCCACCATTTATCGGATGTTGGCGCGTCATGGCTGGCGCAAGGTCGTCCCCCGACCCCGCCATCCCAAGTCCGATGCCGCCACCCAGGCGGAGTTTAAAAAAACTGCCGCAGATCGTTGAACAAGAGGTGACCCGGCAGGCCCCCGTAGGGCGGCCAGTCCGGCTGATGTTTCAGGATGAGGCCCGCTTTGGCAGGATCAATGACCCGCGACGTTGCTGGGCTCCCAGAGGTTTCCGCCCCGAAGCGGGAATGCAGATCGTGCGGGAATATACGTATGCTTTTGGAGCCGCAAGCCCGCATGACGGCGCTTTGGACACACTGGTGCTGCCTGTGGTAACCGCGGCGGCGATGTCCATCTTTTTGGCGGAAGTAGCCCGGCGACATCCGGAAGAGTTTATTCTGATGTTCCTGGACGGTGCCGGCTGGCATCGGGCCAACAGCCTGGTAATACCGGAGAATATGAAGCTTGAGGCCCTGCCGCCGTATAGTCCGCAACTCAACCCCATGGAACACATCTGGGATGAGGTCCGGGAAAAGTGGTTCGCCAACGAAGTCTTTGACAGTCTGGATGGCATTGAAGATCGCCTGGTGGAGGCGTTAGTAGCCCTAAAAGGCAATCAGGATTTGGTCGCCTCAACCACCGGGTTCGATTGGATTATTAATTGTCGATTGACTGCAACTTAGTACTACTACGTTAGATTATTATCGATAATCGGTGAAGGGGAACCTTTCTCTTGCATATAGGGCACACTCCCAGGATTCTCTGGATCAACCATCGAATCATCGGAAGGGTCAATCCAGGCGTTTTTTTTACCAAGAATAGTTTCAAGCAAGAGAAATCCATAGGCCACCATGCTCAAGGTGACATGGTGGTGCCAGCCGAGATAACCTCGGCCCTCATAGTGATCCAAACCTAACTCTTCCTTTTGCTGTTGGTAGTTTTGCTCCACCCTCCACCTGATTTTAGCCAGGCGGACAAGTCGCCGCAGGCCAGCTTGAGGAGGGAGATTGGAAAACCAAAACTTGCAGGGCTCCGCCTGACCGGTGAGCCATTCTATCAACAACCATTGGCGAGGTGGCAATTGCTTATTTTGGCTGTATCCATGAGCCGGGGCTACTCGAATAGCCGCGAAACGGGAGACCAGTCGTTTCTTAGTCCCTTCTCGCCAACGAATAGTTTTCCAGTGCCACGACGGCAGAGACTTGGACAGGTCTTTGACCGAGATGGTATGGAGCTTTTCCCTTGCTTCCTTGGGACGCCCCCGGCTGGGCTTGCTCATGGGCGGCGGAGCCAAGACGATAGTTTTGCTCTCAATTTCTGCCATGTAACAAAGCCGGCGGTCTAGCAACCCCTGCCGAAAATCATTAACCTTCCCGTAGGCAATATCGCAAACCACCACCCCAAGAGGAAGGTCCCAACCCAGGGCTTCATCGATCAAATCCAGGGCCAACTGCCATTTAGTCTTAAAAGAAGCGCCCGCCGGAGCCCCAGCTTTTTGCAGGCGCTCCGGGTTATCCGTCCATTCCTGCGGCAGGTAAAGCTGGTAGTTCAAAGGCATGCTGGCCTCGTCAGTAGCCAAGTGCAGCGATACCGCCACCTGGCAATTGGCCACCTTACCCAAGGTACCCGAGTATTGACGGGCTACACCTACCGATTTGTCCCCTTTTTTGGGAAATCCAGTATCGTCAACAATCCAGGCGCATGCAGGGATCAGTTCCTGGGCCATCCTCTCTGCCAGCCTCCTCCTCACAGGCGTAAAATCCCAAGGACTCTGACCTATAAGTTGCTGCATAGCTTGGACGTTGCCCTCCGGCATACGGTCGGCCATAGGTTCGATGGATTTCCGTTCACCGTCGAGGAGCAAACCCCTCACGTAAACGTTTCCCCAGTGTCGACGTGTGGCTCGACCAAGCGGCTCGAGAAGATCTTTAAGGAAGCTCTCCAGCCGATTCCGATTCACGCAACTGTTTGGCATCCATGAACCCATGTTAGTGAAAATAAATTAACGTAGTAGTACTAAGATGCCCTACCTTGATTGCCTTTCTGGAGCAAAGGCAATAATCGAAACTGGATTAATGCAGAAAGGGGATATTCACCAACAGCAGAAACCCGTTTAAGGACAACAGGACCCCCAGCCCGGCGCACACCATGGAGAAGTAATACATGGGCGCCGAGGAGGCCAAAATGGCGATGGAGGAGGCCACGATGGCGATTTGCAGCAGCACCTCGGCGTAATCAAAATAGGGATCCTTATTGCGGTTGACGTCTCGTTCGCGCTCCAGCTTGCGGGCGTCTTTTTCGATGTCTTTCTTTTCTGCCCGGAACCTTTCTTCTTCTTTGGCCATCTGTTCCATTAAAGCTTCATAGCGTTTCTTGACCTCAGGCTTCAGCCCTTCCTTTTCCAGGAGATCCAGTTCCAGGCGCAGTTTCTGACTGCGGTACAGGTGCTCCCGGATGACCTTGGCCTGATAGAAAGCCCATTGGTCGGAAGACTGCTGCTGAGCCAGCAGCATTTCCTTCATGGCGTTGTTGCCCCCCAGTGCCGTGATGGCCAGAAATACCGCGTAAATGGCGGTGGTGAGGGCCACCCGCCTGGTAAAGGGACTGGCCTTGTGCTCTTCCAGTTCTTCCGGATCGTGCAGCTCAATCTCCGCCACGAGAGTCTCTCCTGATTTAGCTGTCAGCTGTCAACATTGATGAACTAGTAAAAAGTTCAGGCAGCCATTTTCAACTCGACTGGGTTGTAATCGGCATCCGGGATCAAAAAATCGATGATCGCGGTTCCCAGTCCGCTAATTTGCTCTTT
>Ga0194110_10000631_pt1 | contig 45718 bp, 43 predicted proteins | sample TA2Kig1200mmetaG_FD_146192 | JGI IMG/M metagenome (GOLD analysis project Ga0194110, IMG submission 146192) | Freshwater microbial communities from Lake Tanganyika, Tanzania - TA2015032 Kigoma Deep Cast 1200m | ecosystem: Environmental > Aquatic > Freshwater > Lake | place: Tanzania: Lake...
TCTTTTGCCGTTTTGAGGAGTTAGCGAGTCCGTCAGGACGAAGCTAACTCTTTGTTGTTTCGCGCGTCCCGACATTTTTCAGTCGGGATTGTCGGGACCAGACGCACGGGTTCTCCGCCTACGCTTGAACAACAGCTTCGGCGGATCTCACTTCGTTCGAGAATCCCGTTAGGGCTACGAGCTGCACCCTGAAACTCAATTGCGTTTTTGGCCTGAAAACGCTGTTGGGCGCTGACAGGAAAACTCGCTGCACCCTGAAACACGGAAGGTATCTGTGCACGGTCTGTGACGTTGGGGATTATGGGCAGGGGTTTGATGTAGCAGCGGACTTTGCGTTCCTCCCGGTTGACCAGAATCGCTTCTACAATCCTCTTGAGTACTTCTTTTCTCTCCATCACTGACAACTCGTCGAAGGTCCTTTCGAAGTCCTCTATGAAAACTCTGACAGCTTTGGCGACGCGCTTCGGATCCAGCTTTGGAGGCTCAAGTGCGAGCAATCGCCTTCTCTCTTGCTCAAGCTTCTCCTGAATTTCCTCGAGTTCTCTGATTCGAACGCTTACACTCCTCAATCCTGCTCCCTCTTCTGCAATCGAGAGAAGGTTCGCTATTTTTCCTTCGTTTTCCCGGAGGATCTCATCGATGTTTTCGAGCCTTTGCTCAATTGCTGACGGCTGCTGCTTGTTAAACTCTTCGACGTATTTGAGGACATTTTGCGCAGAACCAGGATTCAAAAACGTTTGCTTGATGCTCGTGAGAACGAAGTCCTCCAACTTGTCCTGCCTGATCGTGAGCTAGCCCCCGAAAAGAGATCCAAGATTTAGTTAGGAAGAATGTTATCTTGGGTCAAAGGAGGCAACATGGGAAGACAGAAACACACGGCGGAACAGATTATCAGCAAGCTGAGAGAAGCGGAGGTACTCCAAGGCAAAGGCATGACGCTGGAGGAGACGCTTCGTCAGCTGGGCATCAGCGATGCGACATACTACAAATGGCGGAAGGAGTATGGCGGGTTGAGGCTCGACCAGGCTAAACGGCTGAAGGAACTTGAGCAGGAGAACAGCCGATTGCGGAAGGTGGTGTCTGATTTGTCGATCGACAATGCGATTCTCAAGGAGGCAGCCCGGGGAAACTGGTAAGCCCGGTCAAACGGCGCCGGGCGGTGAAGGAACTCCAGGAGGCCATGCATGCCTCGGAACGACGTGTATGCCGTGCATTGGATCAGCCACGAACGACTCAGCGACGCAAGAGGATTGTGAAGGGAGACGAGGAAGCGCTGAGGCAACGGATGACGGCTTTGGCGTGTGAATATGGCCGTTATGGTTATCGCAGAGTGACGGAGTTGTTGCGAGCTGAAGGATGGAGGGTCAACCACAAGCGGGTTGAACAATTGTGGCGTCAGGAGGGCCTGAAAGTGCCCAAGAGACAGCCAAAGCGGAGACGATTGTGGCTGAATGATGGCTCGTGCGTCCGCTTGCGACCATTGTATCGGAACCACGTCTGGAGCTATGATTTTGTCGCTGACCGGACCAGTGACGGTCGACCGTTGCGGATGCTGAACATCATGGATGAATACAGTCGGGAGTGTTTGAGGATCCACATTGACCGACGAGTGAAAGCAACAGATGTGCTCTATGAGTTGTCGGATCTCTTTGTTGAACGCGGAGTGCCAGACTTCCTGCGATCGGATAATGGCGCAGAGTTCACCGCCAAGCAAGTACGCGAATGGTTGCAGAGGCTGGGAGTGAAGACGCTGTTTATCGAACCAGGTAGTCCTTGGGAGAACGGGTACATTGAATCGTTCAACGGCAAGATGAGAGACGAACTGCTGAACGGAGAGATCTTCGATACGATCCTGGAGGCAAAGGTAGTTACAGAACGATGGAGGAAAACCTACAACACAATACGGCCACACAGTTCACTGGGATATCGGCCACCAGCCCCAGCGGCCAGATACCCCCTCAGCATGCCAACCTGCCTGCCGGCAGGCAGGTGGCAGAATGCATAAACTAACTTATCATTGGCACCACTACTGGGGGCTGGTCAAGTTTGCTTGATTCAACGTTGCAAACTTTGGTTCGGCATTGTATGCAGGCCATCATCTACCAGCTAGGATCTCGAGCCCTGGAACCGCGACGACTGTAATCGCTGTGTCTTTGTAATCGGGTGGTATCTCCCCAATATTCCATCCTGTCGATGTCATTTCAACATAGTAATACCTTTTACCATCAGACTCGGCATAAACACCTTTCATGCCTGTGGCACCTGCAACCCCAAGTGCAGCATGTCCTGGCAAAAACAGTAACGCCACATCGTAACCCATCACTTTTAGTATAGCTGCTCCAAGAATAGAAAAATCCTCGCAATCGCCGGCGTCTTCAACAAGGGTTTCAACGGGATATTTTGGGTACTCACCGACATCGCTCCTGTAAGTGATTACACTCTGTACGAAGTGAAGGATAAAATTAACCTCAGCGAATGTCCCAAATGGATTACCAATTTTAATGAGTTGATATGCTAGCTCCCTCACTTCACCGCAAATGCCTTTTGCGACATATTCTTTAGACCATTCAGAGGATGGTACACGCGGCTCTGCTCTAAGGTGTTCATAGATTGCGCGTCTGATGACTAGTCTGAGGGAATAATCCTTTCCGTTCTGATTCCATTTGTATTCCTTGACGATATCCTCTGGTATTTGAGGCTTTGTCAATTCGGGGATAGAGACAACTCTGGAGGGTACAACATCTTCCTGCAACAACTTCGGGACTATTTCAATGCCCAGAGCATTTGCTAATAGAATCGCTGCAAGGGGGACAAGCGCACCTACTGTCGCAACAGAAAGCCCAACGATAGAAAGGGAGAATAATAGGACTATGATACCGCTCGCGCCAGTTAACAAAGCGATCCATTTGACTCCTCGTACCCTGATTAAGTTCCTAGTGAACAACTTAAGATCCGGCTTGTACGAATGGATGAGAAAAACCATTATCCAAAAGATCAACAAAGAGATAGCAAAGAAAATTGGGATTGAGAGCCAACCTACCACTGGGAAAAGGTCAAAAAAAGGCTCAATCAGAAAATGATAAGGTAACCAGAGTATCAGGTAGATTATAAGGCTAAGCAGAAGCATCGTTTGGTCCAGACTTCTTGGAGATTGCTCAATCCTAAACTAGTATGGATTCAAGATTCACGCCCTCAGAGAAACAGTAGAACGAGATTCTGTAAATGCTTTTTGCGCTTTGAACCTCAACAGTTCGAAAGTTATGTTCGATGGCCGTTGTTATTCTCGAACGGATATCATCACAGCCCTCAGATTGAATTTCTATAGTAGGCGCGTACCCTCCTCTTGGTTCGTCTGGCTTCAAAACAAGGAAGGGCTCAGCAGATCTAATAATTAGTTCCAAAATGTTGTTGAATTGTTGCTCATTTTCTCTTAGCAATTGGCAAGCGGACAAGTCCAATACTGGTGTGCTATGTGGCAACAAGTGAAGAGCTGCACCCTGAATGAGTTTCCACTCCCATTCGTTCCATTCACTCGTACCTTTCGGAGACAACCTTTGCCACAGTTCAAGAGGTTGACGCGAAACAAGATACTCTCGCGTGAGATTCCCTACGTTCACATTTATGAACTTCTGGTATTTGACGATTTCTTCTCTACGATTGACCACATACATCCAAAATGCCGAACCAGATGGCGCCGGGGCAAGATACTTCTCCTGACTGAAATCAATTATTTCCTTCAGCCGTTCAGCAGCACTCTCTATCTGAGAAACAACCTCATCAATAGTTGCGAAGTATTCAGGCAGTTTCTGATACATTACTTTCGTGATTTCGTGGTCAAGCAGCGAATTCCATTTACCCAACAATGTCTCCCAAATCGAGACGACAAGCCGTTCAATTCGTGTAGTCCATGCGTTCCAGTAAATGAACCCTGTTAGAGCGGCGAGAAACGCAAAACCCGTGGCAAATAGACTTGAATCAATGACGGTCCATCCGATAAGAAAGCTAGTGAAAGCAAGAAAGATCGTTCTTACACTTACTGATTCTTTTCGAGGTCCACGCTGTACATCCTGTGCAAGTCGACGGGTTAGCGGAACAACATCAGAATATTGGGCGGGAGAAGGTTCTTTCGGGATAAGCTTTTTGATATGTTCTCTTAGTTTTTGTAGAAACGATTCGACCACGTTCAATCCACCGACCTCTCCAGAGATAATCGCATTCACTTCTTCGAGAAGCTGATACCGGAATTCTTCCAAGTGCTTACTGGCGATCTGTAGCATGATCTTACCATTTTCACTAGCCAAGTCTGGAAGACCCGCATCGATAGTATCCACAAAGGAAATGAACTTCTCCGGGTTCCGAAGATCCCATTTTGATGGTGTTTTACTGCCGACCTTTTGTCTCTCTCCAAAAGGATTAGGAAGTGGAAATCTTTCATTCTGAGCAAGTTCCTTACGAAATACGTCAGCAGAATTGAGCGAGCTTTTATTAAGAAAAGAAAGCACACGTGCGTCCGCTTTTTCATCCGACGGCGTTTGAAATAAAGCTTCTTGGAGCAATTCTCCAGCCTTCCCTATCAATATGGTTTCCATGATTTGATCGATGGGAACTAAAACAGAAATGCCAGAAAAACCCGTGCACCAACCATTCGAGGGACTGTTGCCTTTAAGCCATTCACGATACTGATCTGTTCTTGATTCAATGGTCGCATCAATTGGTCCTTTTGTAAGTACGTACAGAACATGCCCAATTAGGAAATGCAGATCTGTTGGGTCGGTGTACATCGCGCCACGAGGATTGGCCATGTTTACTATGAAAAGTCGATCTAAGTGCTCTTGAGCCCATGCAAAAACCTCATCATTTGATAAGTTTTTTCCTCGATCATCTGGTCTAACAAGAAATATTCCTGTTCTGAAAAGTGGGAGTGAATCACCCGTTTGTTTCTTGTGAAGATCGGCAAAGAATTGATCAATCTTCTGAATTCGTTCGTGCGCTTCCTGCTCGGACAAATCTGCGACAAATATGAGTTGATTAATTGTATCTACAATGCGGTATCCTTTTACTATCAGACCATTTATCGTTTTCGCGTCGAATGACTGTTGCCATGTCCTCAAGAGCACATCTTCTTTTGAAGCTTGATCGGAGGCAATCCAGGGGTAGAGTAGTTCCAAACCGCTCTCAGTAAGCGGGAACCATTGATGAAACCAATCGGCGATGTGACCCAAGGACGGAGAAATCATTACGTAGAAGGTCCTCGACACGTACTTACTTTGTGGAACCTTGCGAGGACCGGTCAGCGCGTGTATTTTCGTTCGTAACTCTTCCAAGGGCATATTTGCTGATAGATTTTTTAGATTCTCTCCCGCAACTCCAGCACGGCAATCTCTACCTTTTGGTCGACTACCGCGAAAAGGGAATTATACAAGGCTCTCAAAACCTCCACTCGCCTCTTTTCCTTCCCTTTCGTCGGCACTTTGGATGAAATTTCGATCTCCCTTCGGAGGACTGGCTCAAAATCACTAATTAGTCTCGATCGAACTTCAGATCTTTTTTCACTAATTCTCGCTTCCACAAGGTTTCGTACTCGCTCGCGCCATTCTGGCTGAACAGTAAAATTCTCAACTGCTTCCTCAATCCCCGTACCAATCTTGATCTTTTCTTCTCCTGCCCCAGTTTGTATGAAGTATACATTACCTCTATTGTAAATGTATGCTTCATTCCTTTTTTCGTCCGTAGGATACAGATAACTAAGGGCTCTTCCCAAAGCAAATAATTCAAAAGCCTCGTCCTCGCCCTTCGGTCTTGGAACGAGTTCCTCCCACTTAGATGCATCAGTCCAACAATGAATGGGTCTATGAGCGATTCCCTCTGAGAATGCTTGCTCATAGCGAGCTTGCAGCATGTCGTAGTTTGCCTTATAGGTTTGCAACCTTGTAAGGGAATGGGCAGTGTAACCATGTCGAATGCAATAAAGAACTACTTCGAAGGCGTTTGGGAAATAAGCATGCATCATTCCATCGCCTTTTGGCTTGTAGTTTCCAAATAGTTGCTGAAAATCCTGCCTGATGCTCTGGTGAACGGCGGTGATCCAACTTGTTTCATACGCTCCTTCTTGCTTGCTACTATCGAGGGGGAAAAGTGCATTTGCGAGGCTGACCAATGACGTAAAGAGAGAATCTTTCTTCTGCTGTTCTGAGTAAAAGTGATTGATTACAGTCAAGATGTTGACTCCTAAAAGCTTGCTCTGAATCTCATCGTTGATTGCTCCTTTTACTTTCGCGACCCACATTTCATCACTGGAGGATGTGTCTGTAATCATCTCCGTTTCACGCCACAGATGACGAGCTCGTTCGGCAATCGCCTTTTCTAAATCAGACGGGATGTATTGATCATACAATACCTTTGCTCGCTCCTTATCAACAAGGCTAAATCTATTCCCAGCTCCACGCTTGCTGATATCTGAGAGGCTGTCTATTTCTAAACCTGTCGCAACGGCACTGTTTCTCACAAACGCAGACCTTCCTCTTAAGGAGTCTTGGACTTTCACCCATCGGCCATGAAAACCCTTCAGATATGAAGATAGCTTCTCATAGACTTGGATTCCTATTTCCTGAGACCACACAACTACTTGCTGGTTCAAATATGCCTCAAGATCACCGTCAAAAGACCCCAGAGCAGCTTTGATCTTACCACCTCTTCCGACGATGAAGCTTTTTGCTGCCATTCCAACCGCACCAGCCGATTGGGAGAGTTTGTGATCAGCTTTGACCAACCGTTCTTTGTCTCTATGAAACTCTTGTTCTAGAGCTTTCCGGTGAGCGGAAACTTCATTTGACAAGCGTTCAAGAAAATCAACTGCCGCTCCTACCGACTGACCTTTGAGAATCTCGTGGAACCTTAATTCTAAACCTTTCTTCGCCAACTCCAACAGCACCGATGAATTCTTTTCCATGATCGGCTTGTATTGTTCGGAAACTGAGAGTAGTTTCTTAGCCTTTAGGTCTGAGCAGGCTTTTATGAGTTCCGTCCGTTTCTTGTCTCCGATTTCACCAACCACGTCTATGGCAATCCTCATAGGGTTGCCTTCTTTGTTTTTTCGGATCGCTCCTTGCAGCTGATCAGCCTTAGCTTCCGACAAATGATGTTGGTCTATCCATTGATCCACTTCGCTTTGGCCGACGGAATCCAGCAACTCCTTGTCCAGAGCATGGTCAATAATTCGAAGGGCATAAAGCTCGACCAGTTTCTCCATCGGTAGTCCGAATCGGACTGTGCCAATCGAGGATAGAAACTTAGGCATATCATCAATTCCAAAATTGGATTGCTGAGGATTCTCTTTATCCTGGACCTTAGGCTGACCCTCGCTCGTTTCGAGCGGACTCTGAATCTCGAACATGAGGTATTGAACAACCGAATCCGCAATGTCCTTCATTTTGTCAAAAATCACTTTGTCGTTTCGGTCCGTTACTAGGAAAAGTGGATCAGGCATGAAATCTTGTGAGACCATAACATTTTCGTATCCGGGCATTCCATACGTGACTGTTTCTTTGTTGCCACGGATGAAATGAAATATTTCTTTCAAGGACGCATACACGTTGGCGTAGAAGTCGGGGAATTTAATATCCTGTGCCTCATCTTGAAGAACTTCCGGTGTGACAACAATCGATTGAAAAAGATAATTAACTCCAACGTTGTCCGATAGGAATTTCTTCGTGACGATGCAGGCGTCCGCGAACATTCCTGATCCAGTACCTCCTGCGAGACTGGAAATCAAGTACACCTTCGTGTTGGCTCGGGCTCCGAAGTTTTGTTTGAACCTGTTTACGGTGGTATAAGCCGAGTTCAGACTAGCAAGAAATTTGGTTAGCGTAGGAGGAAAAAGAAAAGCTATTCTCCCCAGAGGCTTGGTCATATCTACTCCACCGGAAATTGTTTTTGCACTCCATTTGCCGGCAAGTTTCTTGTACCATCCTAATGACTTTGCATTCCTCGGATTGCTAGCGACAGTGTCCGGATGAATCCCTATCATTTCGATGTACTCTACCGGCGTAAGGATATCCGTAGTTTCACGAGAGTGAGTATCTAACGCGATAAAGGCAAAGCCGTCTCGAATTTGCGGAACTGGTATTAGGTCATTGATGCTCTTTTTAAGCGCGCGCACAACCATGCACCCGAAACCACCAAGCCCGATGTAGATCGTGGGCCTGAATGATGCGTTGTGTTGTAGCTCTTCCCATGTGCCTTTGTAGTTCTCATTTCGGACATGAGGATTGATAATGTCGTTCCAAAAGTCTGGCATGGGGAAATCCCTTTCTTTGTTTTGGCTAGTTTGAAAATCGGGTTTTTACCTCAGGTAGGCGAACTCGTAGTCACCGACCTTTAGTCGTAGCCCTGGTGAAAGATCATAAGTTTCCCCGGGCTCTCTCTGGATTTCAATGTCCACGTCGGGATCTTTGACGTTAATCTCTTGTTTAGATTCCTCCGGACTATCGTTCTTTATGTAGTCCCGCCCAAAGCGATAGAAAATAAGTTCTACACGCAAATCGTCTGGAAGCAATTCAAGAACAATATCCCCGTGATCCCGGCCAATACGAATTCTGTTCTTCTTCCAGTTAAGCCACCTACTCCAAATGCCCCTTTTGACCTTACCGAGCTCAATGTCATCCAACAAAACTCCAGAAGGAGCACTGAGGGGGCGAAGAACACCTACTGGCGCTTTAAGCCTTGCCCAAAGCAGAACGAGGACAAGTAGAACTATGAGCAGTATTCCGAGTACAACAAGCAAAGGCAATGTGAGTTTTTCCCAGATACTGGGGACATGGACACTGTATCGAACCTTAAAAGACTCATTATGATTTGTTGAGAAAGTCAATTCGCCCTCATAATCACCCCAGCATCCGTCCTCTGGGATCGCCATCGCGATTTCACGAGAGAGCGCCTCACCGGGCTTGATTGTGAAGTCGGTACTGCTAACCCGAGGATGCTTTGCTACTTCGTCTTCACACCTGCTAAGTTGCGTGGTCTTCGAATGGACTCTTACAGTTCGATTTTCTTGAAGACCGGATACAATCCTCACGGTGTAGGTTTTGGTTTCACCCTGATCAATATCTCCAAAACTTATGTAGTCTGGTTCAACGTAGAATCGAGGCAAAACCATGCACTGAAATTCTTTGCTCGGTCGAGGAAACATCTCATTCCCGTTCTTGTCCCGAGCGTGAAGAGTGAATCTCAATTTCAGGGTTCCTACTCTCGCAACGGAATATTCAAGGGAAAAACCCTTTTCAGTTTCTACCAACGGAATAGAAGACCGCAACTGATCTTCAGTCATTACATCTACCACTACTTTCGAGCCAGGACCAAGGACACCACGTGCATCTTTACCACCAATGGTCACTTTCACGGAACACTCCAACCTCTCTCCAAAGAGATATTTTTGCTTCAGTCCTTCGACCTCGAGTTCGATCATGCTTTTCCCTACGATCAGCAAACGATATTTCCCACTCCCGGAATCGAATATATAGGACCACGAACCAGGCGGGGTTGCCTTTTTGAGAGGAACTATCTTTAGATTCTGATGTGTATATCCGAGGGCTTCCTCCTCTAAATTATTTGGAGCTCTCAACTTGAATTTAGCGGCCTGATCGGTCAAGACTATGAACTTCCCATCCCTCACATACTCATCAATAAAGATTCGCTTTGATGAATGGAGTTGAATTATATCTTCTTCAGTATGCAACTTGATGCTATTCTGCCAGAATTGTAAGAGACCCAAAAAGACATCCATCAGGTCAACTGCTTCATCTGCAAAATAAGCATGCGATTCAGTCTTTGACTGGCTCGTCTTTTCGGCTAAATAGGAAAGGAATTCCCGATCAGCATCTGTGCTGAACCCAACACAGAAAACCTCCACCTGCTGCTCCACGAAGAGCGGTAGTATATGCGAATCAATGATTCTCCTCGCAATGGGGGTAAGCTTATTACGATAGTGCTCGTTTATTCGTCTGATTGATTCGCGGTCTTCTCCCCGGATGGCAAGTCTATACTCTATGTTGTAGGGAGCATAGCGATCACTAAACGGGTTAGGCTCGAAAATCCCATCCGAAAGAAGTAAAATAACCTTTCTGGAATTAGCCGGCGCTTCCTCAATGACATTCTTTGCTGTTTCAAGCGCCGCCCTAAAATCTGTGTGGGCTCCTTTATTCCCCGCACGAGCTATTGCATTGATGATTTTCTCCTTTTCAGATGCCATACTCCAATCAGAAAGAACCCTACCATCGGAGTCAAACTCAATCACAGCAATCCTGTCAACAGGAGAAAGTAGCAACGCTATAGCTTGAGCTGCGAGTTTTCTGAACTCCGATGAATCTGTCGTTCTCATGCTGCCCGAAGCATCCATCAGGAGAACCAAGGAAAGAGGTCGTGAATCCAGCGATGTGTTCTTCCCAACGGACTGATTCGCTTTGAAGCCCTCCGAATCGGAAGTGAAAACAGTGAAAACCAGCAGAAGCAACATTACAGAAGCTCCAAGGCCTAATTTGATGTGCACGATAACCTGCTTCATTTGATGGGTCCTTCTAATCAGAGCACTCCGAACACTGCCAGGATTAACCTCAGGGAGATCATAACCCATCCAACCAGCACAATTATCCACGTGGCCTTACGCGCTGCCTGAACGAGAATGAGAAACGCTGTAACCACCGCAAGATAGTCTACCGGATTGATCAAGTCATCGCGCAGCGCGAGACTGGGGAAGATTATGCCGATAGCGTTCAGAATTGCGAAGCCTACGTAGTGTGCGGTTGAATGGATAAATGTGAGTATCTGATGCAGTACCTCCTGCCACAGATTGTCCGGAAACATCCCAAGTGAGAATGTCATGGTTTCTCCAAGAGCAGTGATCGCGTCGTCGCGCGATGCATTGTGTATGTCGCCAGGGAGTTGTTCTCGCCCCGAGACAATCCTCCGGGCGGCGAGGACTTGTACATGAGCGTCGAATTGTAATGGGGTGACTTTATCTGAAGAGGGGAGTAGTGAAAAAACACTGGACTCACAGGCCTCTGGCGGCTCGAAGGGTCAGTTCTGAGCGTGCTGCCAGACGCGGACGGCAACAGAACTAGATGAATCGATGAGGAGACTGGCTGAATGGACCTTGACCGCAAGTGCCGTTGTGAAAGGCTTTGTTCTTCCACAAGGACCGAGCTAGCCTGTGAAATGAGGAAAACATATCTGAAGGCTGTGGCCATTCTGAGGCAGTTACCAAAAAGAGACAGAGTTTATGGTGCCCCTGCCGCACGGTTCCCCAACACGGGAATCTTAACACTGTATAAGCCAAGCGAATATCTTCAACCTAAGTCTAATTGGCGAACGGTCAAAGTGCTGAAGGAGAACAGCGAATAGACACATTTTCGAGGAGACATTATACCGCCATAAAACCTTAGATTCAACTAGCAAACCAAAGAAGAGGTCGCGAATCCAACGATGTTTCCATCCCACCGGTTTTATGGTGAGGAGCTATTTATTGCTCCTCTTCAACAATAACGACCACGCTTCTATCTCCGATCGCAAAAGCCTGATTCACCCGGCCGGTCACCTTAAGTTTTGCCCCTTTTGCGGGAACCGACTTCTTTGCCACGACGACGATTTCACCCGTTGCATCTCTCACCGCGTAATATCTCAAGAAGATAAGATTAACGCTTTCAGTGACATCACCGGAAATAGTTACGGTCTTCCCGTCATATTCACGTGGGTCATCAAGAATCTTCTTTATGTCCGTTGGAAATAGCTGTGAACACGACGCGCAAATGAAGACAAGAATGGGTAATATGACTGTTACCAAAACCATAGGCTCGATTCCTGGCTTGCTTGCGACACTCGCACGTTGAAATAGGAGACGTCTTTCCTCTCGGTCACCTGTACTGCGGGAGATAATGTCGATAAAAGAACTAGTCATTTGGGCTTCGTGGGAATCCTATCTTCATTGACTCTCGCAGTTCATCTGCAATTCTGTTAAGCTTGATGTCTGTTCTGAAACCTACCGTTTGCGCCGCGCCAATGATGATACGGTATGCATTTCGTTCGGGGATGTTCAGCATTTCCGCAATCCTCATTATTACACCGCCCTCAGCATCGAGCAAAGCACCGTCCGCCAGGGCAATGTCTGCCAGTCGGGACAGAATAAACTCTTTGTCATGCTCATCCCCATCTCTGTTTACCTCTGCAATAACCTTTGGAAGTTCTTCCAAAACCTGATCTCGATTCGACAAGATTTCTTTCTCTGGCTCATCTGTGAACCAGCGATGAAGTATTTGAATTAGAATCTTTGCCTCTTCATTGCCGATATCACCGTCGGCACCCAGTGTGAGGACACCGCTGAGAGCAACTGCTTTCATGACAGACTGGTGCAGTGTTTTGTAGGGATAACGGCGAGTCAGGTGAATAAGATCGTCAACGCTGTCCTCTAGCTCTTCGTCGTTCAATCTTTGTCCTTGCGTCTTGAGTCCATTTCTTGTCGCCTTTTCGGACCGGGAAAAGAGTTCGAGAGCTTTCAAGCGTATGGGTAACACCGGATGAGACGCGAAAGTCTCTTCCATCAGTTCCGGGTGACCTTTTATCTCGTCGATTTGGTGAAGAAGAGAGTCGATATCCAGATTCAGATTCTTTTCACTGAGGCCGAAAGCGCATTTCATCAATGAGGTTGCCGAAGCTTTGAAATTGCCGCACGCAAGAAGACCTACGCGATCAGCGCTTATCTCCGCCTTTTTCCTCCAGCGCAGATACAAACTCTCACCTAGAGGTGGCAAAACTGTTACTGCAGGGTTCTTTTCATCTCGTGTGAGAAGGGCGTTGAGGCGATTATTCCTGAAGAGGAAATGACCCATTTCATGACCGAGCACGGATTTGATTTCCGCATCTTCGAGATTCTCAAGTGCGCCGGCAGTGACCGCTACCAGGGAGTATGTGCGGGACTTTTGGATATCCAGAGAAGCAAATGCATTTATTTCCATTCCCGGGAGGCAATAGATTTCTTCCGTTGCCTCTATGTCGAGGCTGCTGCACACGTCACGGAAAATTTTATGTATGCGAGGTGATAGGCGATCCGTCAGCTTGATTCCCTCTTTCATCAACTTTTGGCGTAAACCAGAGTCATCCTGTCTCAGACGCTCTTCATACGTATTCAGATAGTTCTCAACACGGTAGACTTCAAACAACTCCTTCACATCTTCTGCGTCACCGCGATAACGAATATCTTCGTAGTTGATTGGCATGGCTTTATTTCCAGTTTAGCAGATCAAAAGGCATTCCTCCAGTCCGATGCCGCAACCGCACTAATCCTCCCGCACAATTTTCACAATCGCAAAGATTATGAATGCGAAGACCGCCAGCGCAAATACAGTCTCTGAAACGATCACAACCGGATCACTTGCGGAGGAGAATTGAGTAACGCTATCAGCCGTCGCTTCAAGAGCATCTGATCGTTGTTTGCCGCTTGAATCGGCACCGGAGAGCAACCTAATATCCAGTTGGGAGAACACAAGGTAACTCAGAGCCAAAACAGCTCCGATGCCAGGCATCCGTAGGTTGGGATGATAGCCAGACTCTCTCTTTCCTTCCTCCGTGTCCGACCAGCGAAGCTCAAAGGCAGCGTAGTCAAGCAACAGGAAGGCGAACGGCAGAAAGATAAGAAGACGCAACGCTGTGTCAGCATCGTGCAACAAGGAATCAACGATCAGTGCGAAGATCAATAGCGTAAGCACCAATCGCCATGCCCGAGTTACAAAAGCTCGAATGTGCTCAACTATTTTCATTTTCTTACTCCTTAGCGCCTGGTGATGAGTGTGTAGAGATGCGCTATGAATACTCCCAAGTGAATGAATCCTGTAAACATGGTCAAGAGTGTGAGGGCCTTCGCGCCCGACGTCCCAGGCAGATCTATCGGTTGAAGGCCGAAAAAGGTACTATAGGCGTTGACCACATGATCACTCACTTGCCAACTTGCATCGAAGTCGATCTTGAGCCAGTAGCCGGCGAGGCCAAACACGAGGGGCCAAGTAAGAAGGGCAATGATAAACAGAGCAAACGACCCGACAACCGTTTCGACATACCATCTAATTGGCCAGAAGAAGGCAAACCACGGGTGGCTGGAGAAATACCACCGGCGATTCAGATCCCTAAAGTGCTTCAAACACTGTTGCTCCTCGTCGAATTGCCCATATTGCCGGAAGATGCGAGCAATTTGGGTGATGATGCTCATCTGTGCATTCAGCAAAGATCTCTGACGCACACTTGAGTGAAACCACCGTGCCACTGCTTTGGCTTCCATCTCGATTTCTTTGAGTCTGTTTTTCACATCGATGTTGTAGGCAACACCGTAGAACATACACTCGGCTTTCACTTCGAGTTGATGGCGGAGAGCTGTTGCCTCTAGAGCCGTAGTGGGCGTCCGGAAACCCAAGAGTTCGGATGCTTCCAGTGCCAACGTCGCGCCTCGAATGCACTCTTGAACTGAATCGGCTTCTTTGAGGATCTTCTCGGCGCGGTTGTTGAGCCTCTCGGCGACAACAAGAAGGCGGCCGGGAGCGCTGTGGCCTGAGGCACCCTCCTCCGCAAAACGGCGAGGGTCAGTATCATCTCTCCATTTACGTAGCCTTTGCCAGTAGGCGTTGAGCAAGCCGGCCTTTTCAAGCAAATTATATATGCCGCCGCTGGGTTTGAAGATTCTCTTGATTTTCTTCTCGAGGATAAACAAACGATTCCTCTCATACGACTCGCTGTGCTTGTGTCCGACGGTAACCAAGATGTGCCGCTTGACGCGATTCAATCCTTTATACCGCTCCTCAAATCGCTTGTGAAGGTCCGACCGCCCCTCGCGCTCCGGCTCATCGGGAAAGTTGAGATAGATATCCTGAAAAGTTGTCTCCAAGTCGCTACTATTCCTCTCATTTCCAAATAACTCGTCCATCATTCTTTCAGTTGTGACAAGATGAACACGATAACCGAGTTTGTAAAGAAGGTACCCATGCATGAAGGCATAGGGTTCTTCTTCGTCAATTGCGGCGGCGCATTTTGTCCGCTCGAGGAACCCTAGACTGTCGTTAGGGAGCCTCATGTTGTACTGAATTGCGTTTCTAAGTCCGGCGGGATCAAACAACGATCGGTAATGTGATCCCGTTGCTTTCCGTAGATTGATCATCCCGCGCAAGAAGTTATGCCAGTCAAGCAGATGAAACTTACTGAGTGTAGAAATATCGACTAGTCCATTAGCTGTGTCCATCTTTGGCCGCAAGAATCGATCAGCGGAACCGGTCAAGACTAACCAATGTGCTTCAGGAAAAGCAAGAACCAGCATAGAATAGACCTCTGCTGCTAACGAAGAGAACTCTGGTCTAGTATAGACTGGATTCATTTCCCGAAGCCTTTCCAACGGTAGTCTAGTATCTTTCGACGTAGAGTTGAAAAGGCAGGGATCAATCAGGCCAACCAAGCTTTTGTCTGTCTCAGACTTTGAACAGTAAGCCTCTAATTGAGAAGACAGCTCCTCGAACTGTCGAACTGCATTCTCGCGACTCCAATCGCAAAGGGGCTTAATCCACACAGATTCAACTCCCCCCACGAAAGAAAGATACCGCTGGAAAGCATTCGCAAAACTAGAATCACCGGTGAAAAGATAAAAGGTCATAATTTAAGTGCAGTTCAAGATTGCTTTGTCAAGCTTTTAAGTTCCTCCTTCAGTTGCCATACATCGATAGGTTTGCGCAAGAACTTCTCTGCCCCGCTATTAAGACAATCTACGGCTGCATCGAAATCTCGGTACGCTGACATCATCACCACGGGTATAGCAGGGTAATTTTTCTTCGACCAACGGAGAACCTCGATGCCACCTCGATCTATGCCAGGACGAGATTCATCCAAACAAATATCCACCAGCAATAAGGATAACTCCTTCGACATCTTGCCTTTCGCTTCATCGAACGATGTCGCAACAACAATCTCAAAATCATTCTCCAATGCTCGGCGGAGCGAATTGAGGTACTCAGGCAGGTCATCAATAATAAGAATCTTTGCTTTTGCCATTGAATCTGATAATCTGAATTGCGGTTCTTGGACTTCAGCCAATTGTTTTTTCGAGCGCTTTGTCCGTTGCTCTAATCCAAGCGATAAACTGCTCGCCGCCGAAGTTCGGTATCTTCTTTCCACAAATAACATCGACCATAATTTTTTCATCACGCTTTTCGAGAGCATCATTCAACGCAACCAGGAATTTTACAACATCCGACTCTAAATCAATTTCACCATTGTTCGTTTGCTTGACCAAGAACAGCTTCCAACTGAATGTTTCATCTCCCAGCAACTTCCTTATGGTATAATCGTCAGGCAGATCCGTGTCAGTACAGTGTGTGGTGATCTTAGTCAGTAACTCGAAATCCTTTTTACCCAAGACGAAGAATTGGTAATCGGCCAGAAGTCGCAGATAGTAGTTTTGCTCAACCTGATGCTCCTCGATTACCTTGCGAGCATACTCTAACCGTTCATGCTCGCCGGAACGGATAATTCCAGCGCAGTCAGTCCTTAGAGAAAGGAAAACATGTCCGAGCCGGTGTTTAAGCACTGATAATCCTCTTGGCCTCTTGCGCGCTTCGACTTGTATTTCATCCCAGGAAGGAATTGTTCCGTACTTGGGGGAGTTCCAGTTGATCCCATCGCCTTGCAAGCAATTATTGATTGCGTTAATCAGCCAAAAAGGAAAATAGTGCTGTCTGTCGTGGGCAAACCCCGTTGCGAAAAGGTGATAGCATAGATCACCCTGAACAGAGAGTTTATAGAAATCTTCGTCCTTACTTCCTACATTATGCTTTGTGTGTGCCCCGTGTGCAAATATGACAACCTCGTCTTGTCTCAACTCTATTCCGATTTTCTTAAACAACTTTTCGAAGAACTCATCCGATGTCCGACCTTCGCTAGGAAGATTCACAAAAACGACATAATAATCTGCAAGCTCATAGGGCTTGGAGTATGCAAAACCACTCGGCAGTTCCGAAGCCTTGGTTGCACAACTCCCCCAGCTATCCATACCTGCATATCCAGTTAGAAGCAGATACCTTCGCATTTCATAATTCCTCAAGATCCATAAATCGCTTTCGTGAGCAAATACTTTGCGCCAAGAGCAGGGGAGTAGGGCTCGACCCTCGATGCATACTCAAAGCAGCGTTCAAGATTCTCAATTGGGATGAATCTTACCTTTTCGGAAACCTTTTCTGTCAAGCCGGTCAACCAGTCCCGCCCTCGTCCGGTCGTAACAATAACATACTCGTATCTTTGTACCACACTGCTGTGATTACTAAAGAAGGCTTCGACAGCATCTTTGTTTCTTTTCGTGGTCAGCTCTTCGATAAAGCTTAGATGAATAACCAGAAAATGTTTTGGGTTTCTACTCTGTTGAATCGCTTCTTCTTTCTCGTTGAAAGCTTCTACATACAAGCGATTTAACAATCCCTCTTGATCTGTGTTCACTTTGTCCACATGCGATTTCAGTCTGTCATCGAAAATATCGATCATCGTACCAACGATTTCCACAAATTCTGCTCGTAACGCCTCTCCATTTTCTGCGTTCATGTTATTGAATTTCCCCACGAATCCATCTTTTTTGAATTGAGCGTGGGTTGAAGCATCATCTTTCTTGTTTCGATCCCTGTGATAAAAGTTGAAAGCATTATTAAACGCCCACCCAGAAGCTTGATAGAACATATTCTTGCTGAATAAATAAACCTGGTCTTCGCCAAAATACTCGCAGTGAATTTTCAAAGGGGAACGATAAATCCTCTCATTCAGCACGAACTCTTGAACCCATTGTTGATATAACTGCCCAAAAGTGTTCTTGTCATTCTGGTCAATAGAATTCGGATCGTTGATTACCCGATGTCTGATAGGCGAATGCTCTTTACGATACTCGTCGAGTTGGCTACTTTGAACAAGGATGATCTTGTATCTGCCAGCTACATCTTCGAGATTGGATATTCCCTTCTTGACACCCTCCCAAGCCGCCAAGGGTTTACCTTTCCAGATTTCGAATCGATATGTCACAGCGGATAATTTGTGGTCATAAACAAATTCGATAACGGGTTTATCTGTCATACGCTGTCGTCGATCAACATCCCAGAAACTAAGTCCTCGAACCATACCAGCACAAAGAACGTTCTGGGACGTTCCCCCCATATTCGGTCCTGGTCGTCCATTTTTTGAAAGAACCCCGCTCCAATTTTTCATGCCTTCCACTTTTTTCATTACTTCTTCGGGATTTTTCTGTCCGCTTAACTGAATCCAGACTGTTATTTGTATTCTTTCTGTTTTCTTGTTCAGTTGATCAAACCGTATGTGGAAGGGTAATGGCTTTTTATCTCCGTTCTCCAGCTTGCAGTGCTTGACGTTTCTAATAACATTTTCCCAAATCGTGTATACAGCCTGTTGACCGACAACTCCTTCGGGTAGATATATGTCGGCATCCTGAAGTGTCTTCTTAATTGTTTCAGCACCTGCTGGTTTGTAGCCGTCCACTCCAGAAGTTCCTAAGACAATGCCATCCTGATCCTGATTTCCAATGTGACACGTAAATTCGATTTCTTCGATTCCGTCCGATTCAACAAGCGATCCACAGAGTAGATAGTTTTTCATGAAATCTTCTATCAGTTCCCAGCAGCTCCTTACTTCCCCGCCATAAAGATGGCCTCCACGCGAGATCGCATTCCAAAATGCACTTTTCCCTTTTAGGTAGTTCAAATACTCAATGAAGCCGGCGTGACTCTTGAGTAACTTGCCAATCTCTTTTTTTACATTTGTTTCCACATCTGCATTGAACGCAACGCTCTGAAATGCACCAAGTACGGAGCTATAAAGAGATTCCTGCTCTTGAATGGCCAATTCTTCCATGCTCTTCTTTGTGAGGTTTTCATGTATCGCCTTTACCCCTCGCAGCTCTGTCCATTGTTTGTGTAGAAATTTCGTTAGTCCATCGAGGGCGTGTGCACCCATATTGTGCGCATAAGATTCAGTGAGAATGGCTGAAGAAGCAGCCTGCACTGTAGCTTTCCGTTCGGCACGCCGGATTCTAAATGCTTCAAAAAGTCTATCTCCCAATCGTTTCAACCATTCCTCCTCTCCTTTTTCTACAGACGATACGTCCATAATTACGGCCACTACACGCTCAACCCTGTCCCAGAGCCAATAGCCTGATCGGTATTTTTCCCATCGAGGTGACATTCTCTCCAGTTCATCGGACTCAAGCATTTTGCTTCCCGCAGGATGCTGGTCAGATTGCTGGGTCGCATCACGGGCCGCCCAAGCTTTAGAAAGGTAGGTTGTCAACTCCTTTTGCTTGTACCAGTTTCTCCAGAGATAGTGCCGAAGGGTCTCTTCGTGTAGTCTGATTGACCGTGGAACGTAAGTCTTCCCCTTTTCCTCCTTCGGATAGACTGATAGTGAGAAACCTCCTGAGTCTTGAGGACGCCATTCAATATGGAAATAAGACTTTCCTGAATCCCCCTTTGCCTCTATCTTGCCGTGTTTAAAGAGTGAAAGTAATGGGGGATAATCATCAAGAACCTCCTTAGCCTTTTGTTCCCCCTTTTTCAACAATATGCGACCGGCTCTTTCGATTGCTAAGAGCGTGCCAGGATGCTTAAGATAACTCTCGCCTTCATTCTCTACGTGAATCGGCTTGCCTTCGCCGGCATTGAGTAGGTGTTGGTTTGCACATCGAATTGGGCACTCGCCGTTCGAGGAGACAAAATTCAGCGACACGAAATCGTCAACAATTTCCCAGTATTCTATTCCCAAGATACTATAACGTAGGGTGTCGTATGATATCTTGTTCTCAGGTGTCTTTTGGTAAAACTCTGATAATTTATTGTGCGGCTTAACCTTTCCACCGTTCGGGATTTCAATTTCAACGGGTTCATACAACTTGCACTTCTCTTTCAACTTCTTCTCATCTCCATTGAACACGAAGTCAGCCCATACGTCAAACAGCCCTTTTCTAAGTTCAGCCAATCGCTTTGTCGTTGATACGTCATGCTTCGAACCTTCTTCCTCCCACAATTCTGATAGAAGATTTCCTAGATCCTCTACAAGAGCATTGATTTGCTCATTTACATTAACCGCGGTATCATTAGCTTGGTTGATTGGCCTATTAATGGTGTACAATCGAAGTATGAACCGATTCGAACGCTCTTGCTGCGGAATGACTTCCAGCCCATCATCAACACCACATAGAAAACGTCCCATGAATCCGATTGAGGCGGTTGAGGGATCTCTTAAAGGGCATGTGTCGCAGCTGTGTTGACCGGCGAGAGAACACCACAGCAGCTCTTGAAGCAGTAAATGTTCAACTTCGTTTGTATCGGTGTACAGATAATCAGGATTGGGCAACACCCACTCGTTTCCAACTGAGGTGAATATCATTGCTAAGGAAGGGCTGATCAATCGGGATTGTTCGATGACTTTAAGAATACTCGACTCTTCCCCAGAAATGAAGCCGGCTATTTCAATAGACCGACTGATCTCCTCGGTGAGAGTATCGTCCCGGTGCCTGTGTCGAAGTTCATCCTTAAACTTATCAACAACCTGCTTGACATCTTTTTTTGTGTCTTCCTTATTATTCCAAGCGTTTATGTAAGGAAGAAAGAAAGTTACCGCCAGTAATACCTTACTTTCCGCATGGTTCGGAGCCTTCTCATCGTCGTCAATTTGCTTCACTGGAATTGCAACCCATGAGTAATCCCTTATCAGGTAATCTTCGACACTGACGCTCGAGCGCGGATCATCAGCCGTATCATTGAGAATTTCGCGCTGGCCAGTCCAAGATAATACACCTACTGACGACCATCCAGACTTTACTCGCGCGCCGTCTTTTAGTAAGTCTATTAAGTCCTTTGTTTGGGTCTGTTCTGCTTCGTCAAGGGGAGGATATACTATTTCCCAATGTCTCATCACGTCTGACTGGGGCTCGTACTTCCATAACCACAGGGCAAGGAGGTTTTCTAAGATCGATTTCTTGGACCAGCTCTGTTGCGTTAGCTGCTCTTTGATAGAAGTGGCACCAAGTCTATCTAGAAACTCACTAATCTCTGCTTTGTCAGATTCACTTGGTCCCTGGATCAAAGGCTCCAATTTAGACTGAGCTCCTTTCAGAATCTCTGCGAGTATTTCTTTGAGCGTCTCCATATTAGAATTGCATGCGGTACAAAGGTATTACGCTTGCATTATGATTTGGCGCCACTCTTCAAGCAGTGGTATCTTCTCTACCTCTGCCGGTATTTTGTCGAAGCTGGGAATACTGTACTGTATTACCCCTCCGATTCTTTCCTTATGGAAAAATTCATGAGCGCGATGGTCAACAACAATTTTTGCCTGTCTGCTGCTATTCAAATTGTGAGTATTCACTAACTCGATAGCACGCTGCATGATCGCGTAGACATATTCTGGCGTGGCAAATCCCGGATTTACTGAGCGACTTCCCTCAAAACAGCGGTATATCGGATGACTTGACCTAAGATCGTTTTGTCCCTTCAGCATGTACCATTTCATGTCATAGTAACCCGCGTGTACCGGTTCTTGACCTGTGAGCCGGATCGGTGCATAATGGGGCAAATGGCTAAATGCCACTTCCGGCAAGAAACGCAAGATATTCATGGAAATGTAATCGGTGTCCAACTCGATTGCATTCTTTATGGTGAATTCGACATCTTCCCAACGTTCCGGAGTTAGAGTACCGTCGGGCATCATGCGAGCATTGCCAAAGATCAAAAAGACGCTGGGAGAGATTCTCGCTTCACGCAGCCAACGGTAGACTCTGGGCACGCATTCAAGGTAGTGCTGGGGTTTATGAGTCTTGTTCATTGCTCTAAGAATTTCTGGGACCAAGGACTCGACACCGCAAAACAAATAAACGCATCCTGATTCTCCCATGTATTTCACCAGCTCCTTTTGCACGGCATCAACACGAGTATTGCAACCCCAGATGAAACCTCGCTTGTGCACTTCTTTGATGAGCTCAATAAGCCAATCCGGTTTCAGGGTAAAGGTTGAGTCGTCGAAGTAGATGGCTTCGTACCTCTGTTTCTTCAGAAGATCAAGTTCCTTGATTATGTTCCCTAAATCCCTCCAGTGAGTCCTTGAAGGGAAAAAAGCCTCCGAACAAAAAGCGCACTCCCAAGGGCAGCCACGAACCGTCATCATTTGTCCGGTCTTGCGATTTCCCAAGACTCTGAAGTTGTACTCGGGAAACCAGTTCAATCTTGCTGGCATCAAGAAATTTGGATCTACTTCCTCGCGATGTCCGGTAGTAAGAACTGGTTTAGAACCATCCCAATATGCAACGCCTGGAATCTCCGCTTTCTTCGTATCCCATTCACCCTTGTCGATTGCTTTCGCTATCTGTTGGATTCCAATCTCTCCCTCACCTACGACACAGGCATCTACGTAATCATGATGCAATGGTAGTGTGTACATGTACCCTGTAATCTCGTGAAAGCCTCCTTTGACGACAATTGCTTCTGGTAAAACTTGCTTCGTCACCCAAGCAATATAGTTTGCAAGGTCGTTCTGGATGCTCATGTTAGTGATTCCAACTAACTGAGGTTGGAATTCGTCGAGCTTCGCCTTGTACTCTTGGAGCACATCTTTCTTCCTCACATAGCAGATGTCCAAGTCGAGGATCTCGACATTATGCTTGTGTGCCATGAGTGCAGCAGCAAGATAATCAAGACCCATGAATTTTCCCGGATAACTTCGCTCTGGAAGAGGAGGAGCTACAAGCAATGCTCTGATCATAGAACCACTTTATCGGGTTGCAGTAACAGAACCAGTCGGGACCCACGTAACCAGTGCGAATTTCCCGTCCTTGGCTTCATACAGATAGTACGGCTTGCTTACTTCTCCGTATGAATCGAACTTCGTGATGCCCGTAACGCCCTTGAACTCTAGTTTATAAAGTGCATCCTTGATTCCATCGGAGGTATACCCCCCACGTTTAATCGCATCGGCAATAACCAGAATTGCATCGTAAGCGTATGCCGCATAAACGTCTGGCTCACCCCCATATGCCTTCTTGAACCCATCAAGAAAGTTGGCCACCTCTTCATCAGACACTCCGTACCCCATAGCCATCAGTGTATAGTAAGAACCATTTGCTGCGCTGCCAGCTATGCCAAAGAGATCTGGTGAATATGCGCCATCCCCACCAACAAACGGAACTTGGATACCAAGTTGACGAGCCTGTTTCAAAATCAGTGCACACTCTTCGTAGTTTCCCGGAAAAAACACAACCTCTGGCCTCATTTGCTTGATCTTTGTCAAAGCGTGACGGAAGTCTTTTTGCCCACCTTCAAAAGTTTCCTGAGCGAGGATCTTCCCTCCAATGTTGCTGAAGTTCTCTATGAAAGCTTCCCCAAGGCTTTTTCCGTAGTCATCGTTTTGATAAAGCACAGCAGCGGTCTTCTTTTGAAGGTATTCAAGCACGAAATGCGCTGCCGTTTTTCCCTGATCACTGTTGGTTGGAACGTTCCGGAAAATGTAATCACCCACATACTTAATTTCATCAGCCGTGGAACTTGCTGAAAAGAGAACTACTTTTCGACTTTCCGCCGTCCCAGCAATTGCCTGTGTCTCAGCTGATCGGAACGCACCGAGTATTACCGGCACGCGGTCTACGTTAATAAGTTTCTGAAGGGCGTACCCAGCGTCCTTTGGCTCACCACGGCTATCCTCATAGATTGCTTCTACCTTCTTCCCGTCTATCCCGCCTGCCTTGTTGATTCTTTCGAAGGCAAGATCAACACCCTGTTTGGTGGCAGCTCCATACGTTGCACGGGAACCTGTAAGCGGTGTTATTACCCCAATCTTGTAAGCGTCAGGCTGCTTAGAGCAACCTACAAGTAAGATCGATACGAGAAGGACAATACTGCCGCAGTACATTGCAAAGGTTTTCATCTTTATTTCTCCTTATTTATGTTTGTAAAATAGTCTCAAAACTCTCTTGCTCAGATAAACTCTGAGGGTTCAGGTGTTCCTTTGAAATCACACCCTCCTTCATCGCGTATGCCCTGTTTGCGATTGACAGTGCTCGGCGTATATTCTGCTCCACGAGCAGTATCGTGATCGAAAGAGATTCGTTGAGTCCTTTGATCTTCTCGATTACTCTGTTCACCAACTTCGGTGCTAAGCCTGCAGATGGCTCATCTAACAGCAAGAATTTCGGCTGTCTGAGCGTTACCATGGCGAGTGACAGCATTTGCTGCTGTCCTCCGCTCAAAGCGCCTGCGCGCATCGGCTCAATCTGGGCAAGCTCAGGGAACAGTGAGAAAATATTGTCGGGTGCTGGGGAGCGTTCTGGGTTACTGTTTCCATTTGGACTGCTGGAGGCAAGGCTCAGGTTCTCCGCTACAGTTAAGCTCGGGAATATCGAACCGCCCTGCTTCAGGTATCCAATTCCGAGTCGAGCGCGTTCATGCGGATGCAGGTCTGTAATATCACTTCCCTCAAACTGTATTTTGCCCGCAGAGGGATGCAGTATGCCCATGATCGTTTTCAAGAGTGTCGATTTCCCTGCACCGTTGGGACCGATGAGGGCAACGATTTCTCCTCTCTCTGCGTGAAGTGAAATACCCTTGAGTATCTCTTTCTTTCGATAAGAAGCAACCAGGTTGTCAACAATCAGTAGTTGATTCATTCCCATCTTACACTCCTAAGTATGCCTCACGGGTGACTCTGTCGTGAATCACCTCGTCCGGGAGTCCGAACGCGACAACTTCGCTATCGTCCAGCACATACACCCAGTGGGCAAGTTCCAGAACAACGCTAATGTTATGCTCAATGAAGATGATCGTTTTCCCTTGATCAACAAGCCGGGACATCAAATCCATCACGGAATCGAGAACCGCCGGGTGCACTCCCGAGGCCGGTTCGTCCAACAACAGAATCTTCGCATCCATCGCAAGCAACCGAGCTATTGCGAGGAGTTTCTGCTGTCCAAACGATAAATTCTCCGCCACTGTGTTTGCCTTATCTGCCAGGGTCACAAACTCAAGCAATGCCTGTGCCCGTTCGATGTTCGGTCGCTCCATCTTCATCATCTGCGCCCGTTGGAAAATCGGCTGCCAGAACATCTCTCCGACTTGATTGGGGAAAGCCACGACGATGTTCTCCAGTGTCGTGAGCTTTCCAAACACTCGCACATCTTGAAACAACCTTCCGATACCCAGTCTGGCAATTTCCCACGGTTTGCGAGTCGTCAGGTCGCCCGTTCCAAGGAGAATAGCGCCGCTTGTTGGTGCAATGTAACCGCCAATCAGATTGAACAAGGTTGTCTTGCCTGCGCCGTTCGGTCCAATCAGCGCGGTGATTCTTTGCGGTGTAAAGGCAATGCTCACATTGTTAACCGCAGCAACGCCGCCAAAGAACCGACTCAGGTGCTTCACTTCGAGTGTGGGCACGTTGTCTGTCCGTCTACTCAAATCCATATTCACCGGCCAAGCCTCTCGGTCTATAGATTACCAGGAGGATAAGCGCAAGCGCATACAACATCATGCGGATGTTTGGCGCCACAGTATCCGGAATCTGTAAGAATCTCAACACCTCCGGCAGAACTACAAGAATAACAGTTCCGACGATTGGTCCCTTGATATTCCCACTGCCGCCAATAGCAAGGATTGTGATGAGAAACAGCGACTCGGCAATGGTGAAACTTGTGGGGTCAATATAGCGCATATATCCCGCATAGAGAGAACCAGCGATAGCTGCCACTCCGGCACCGAGAGCAAACGATGTCGTCTTGAAAAAGAGAGGATCTTTGCCGATCGCCTGGGATGCGATTTCGTCTTCACGAATCGTCTTCAGAACTCGACCAAATTGTGATGAAGTGATGAGATAGACAAATCCGACGGTTAACAAAGCGAAAGCCGTTGTCAGTGACACATACGAAGAAGGGGAATCGAACACGAAACCGAAAAGTGATGGAGATGGAATACCGGGTATTCCATAGGGTCCACGAGTGAACGAGATCCAGTTGTACATTATGCCGAAGATGATCGCTTGAAAGCCGAGTGTTCCTAGAACAAAGTAGTCTCCCCGAAGCCGCAACGTCGGGATAGAAACGACAAAACTGAGTAACATCGATATGACGATGCTGGCAATTAGAGCTACAAAGAAATTCACACCCCAACTCGTCATGAGGAGTGTCGAGGCGTACGCACCGATTCCATAGAAAGCCGCGTGACACACTGAGAGCAAACCCGTGTAGCCCATCACCAGGTTGAGCGATTGCGTGAGGATAAGGTAGATACCGATCATTACAAGTATGTGGAGCAGGTAATTCATACTTCTTCCAAACGAACCTTTTTCCCGAGAAGTCCTTGCGGACGCAGCACAAGAAAGAGAACAAGGATGCTGAATGTAAAGACATCCATCCAGCGCACGGAGAACTGCCAAACAACAAGACTCTGAACAATTCCGAGAACAACGCCGCCGACAATCGCGCCTTCGAACAACTTCACACCACCCACGACGACCGCAACGGCAGAGATCAGCAGTGCACTCATGCCAACGTGCGGATCCATTCCGATATCCATTACAGAGATGATTGCGGAAATACCGGCTAACAAAGAACCAGCCGCAAAGATCGCAATCCTGATAACGGAGGCATTCCAACCAAGTACCTCAACAAGGGCAGGGTTATCTGAAAAGGCTGTGAGCAGTCGTCCAAGTCGCGACTTTTTGAAGAGAAAGAACGCAACAAGTGTGACAACAAAAGTTGCAAAACCCAATAACTGAAAACGTGTCAGTATAACTGATCCGACTTCAAATGTGATATCGACGCCCGGTCTGAGAACTTTTGTCTCGTTACCGGCTATCAGTGCAATCAGGTTCACAGCGAAAAGATAGATTCCAAACGAGCCAATTAACGCTGCCAACGGAGATGCGCGCCGCTTCTGAATAGGGCGATACACCAATAGCTCAGCAAGCACACCGCTGAAAGCAGCACCGAGGAGTGCAACGGCGACAGCGACTGGCCACCAGATATTGGTTGCAACTAGCATTAAATATGTCAGGTAAGCCGCTATAGTATAGATTGCCCCGTGGGCGAAGTGGAAAACGCCCGTTGACCGATAAATGATACCAAAACCAAGGGCAACGATTGCATACAAAGCGCCAGCGCAAAGGCCGTTAGCAAGTAGCTGTGGTAGCATGAGAATGACACCCTGGCAACAAAGATAAGAGAAGCCTTTGGGCAAGCAAGACGTCCATTGGGAGTCAAAAGACTACCCAAAAGACTAAGAATCGATGTCAGCGGGGCTTACTATACCATATTTGATTGCGATTACGACTGCGTGCGCCCGGTTTTTAGCGCTCATCTTCGCCAGGAGAGCGGCGATGACGTTCTTGATTCTTTTTTCGTTTGTATGCAGGTGTTCAGCTATTTCCTTGTTGGATAAGCCCTGGGCGAGGAAGGTGAGGACCTGTTGTTCTTGTTCGGTAAGGTGGAAATCTTTTTTCTTGATTATTTCCCCTGCAACTTTCTTCTGGACGGCCTCGATGAGCTTCTTTGTTGCAGTTGGAGACAATCCAACGAGGCCGTCAGAAGCTTTTTCGATTACTTCCCTAAGAAACTTGAGTTCGTCCGACTTGGCAAAGTATCCTCTTGCTCCGCTGGCCAGGGCTTGTGCAATAACACCTGGCTCACTATAGTGCGACGTAAATATGGTCTTGATTCCGGGGAGCTCGCTCGAAATCTTCTTGGCCGCCTTAATGCCGGCAAATTCCTCAGCCGGATAATCTATGTCGAGAAGAACAATATCGGGACGCTGCTTCTTGAGGAGGTCAATGCAGTTCTGCAGGCTTTTCTCTCCGCCGACCACCTGAAAGCCCTCGAATTCAAGCCAACGGATATAGCTTTCCCTGACAGAATCGTGATCATCGAAGATTAAGATTTTAACTTTGCTGGGCTCTCTTTGCATCATGATTCCTTTTCTTTAACAATGCGGCGAGATTCTTGCGGACGATCGCAAGTCAGGTTTCGCCTTCCCCGTTCGATTTGCAGTCTTCTCAGCAATCATCCAGGATTCGTTACTTGATGAAACATCGGTACTTACGGGCGGGAGACACAACGAAACGACGCGACAAAGTAGGAAACTACTGCGAAGAAATCAATTTTGAACCGTTTATCCGTTATGAACCAGTAGTAGTGTCAGTTGTCATATTAACAACGTCCAAATGGGAGAGGACAAATCAGCACCGAGCTGCGCTTGCCCCGCGAAGGCCTGTTTGCCTGTGCAAACGGGCAGGCGGAAGAAGCCCACCAAAAGGTGAAGCATAGCGGGTAAACGGGGAATTGGCACAAAAACGAGTGTCCGGTGACGTGCCTGCACGCCGAAGTTTGTTCTACACAGGTGTTTCGGCACGTCCGCCTTCCGCAAGCGTGCGGCGGACAGGCAGGCGTGTGTCGAGGGATGATAGGTTTGTGCCAAGACCAGGCCGTTGTTTGGGCTGGACAAGCGCGCCTTCGTCCGACAGAAGCGGACTCCGGCGGTTAAACGCATTTGGGACAATAGAGAGGGAGTCCGCCTATGCTTCAGAATAACAGCTTCGGCGGGGGTCAAAACGGCACTCCCTCGCCGATCATTGTCTCGAGCTTTTGGATAAGCAGATTGTTCTGCTCAACTGCTCGTTGGGCAAGCTCTCGAACGATGTCGAGCCTGCACGAGCCGAATTGATTGAGATACTGGTCGCGCTCGGATTCGAGCGACTGAATGAGATAGCGAATTTCTTCAGGTGTCAGTTCGATGGTTGTCATAAAGTTCTCCTTTGATTCTGATCCCGCTTCACGTTTCAGGCGTTGAGAGCGGGATCCTCAACTTGACGACAGAGTTAGCTTCCCCCGACAAGTCGGGGTCGCTAACTCTGGTCAAGTTGGGACCTCTTCCGGTGTGAATTGGATTGTGATCCTGGATCCTCCTTATGTTTCAGATCCCGCTATCGGGGGTTTAGCCGTGAGGCGGGATTCTCAATTTGACATCATCGTTAGTCCCGCTCTTGGATTTTGCATATTAGCGGGATTCCAGAAAGCGGAACTTCACTGCGTTCACTAACGCTGGTCAAATTGGAATTTCCTCCAAGCTGAAATGATTTGTTCTATGGTTCTTATACCAACCTTGGGAAGGTAGTAGACCTCAAGCCACGTCTTGTAGGGACGGCTGGTGACAATGATTTCTATGCGGGCGGAGTTGATGCGTTCCTGAGAGAGAAGCTGCCAGAGCCGTGAAGTGGGCGTTTCGTTGAGCCAATTGAGACAAGCTCTTGCTTCATCATCGTCAGTGAACGGAAGTAGAATCTCGTCGTAACGAGTGCCCTGTTGCTCTATGTATGCGGGATGTGGTGCTCTGGGTATGTGCGGTGTGGGATTTGGATTGACGATGTAGGCGATGATGCCAACAATGACCGCGAGTATTATGAGGGAGAATGTGAGCAAGTCACCGACTTCCGGATGGAGTTGCCTGACTCGCTTTCTCAAGCGTGGGCTGTATTCCATCCACGTGATGGACTCGTAAAACTCCTTCAACCCCGTTAACGGGGTAAACTGTTTCGTCAGTGACTTGGCCCGCCAAACAGACGGCGGGCAGGGCTGCCACTGAAACGCAGACTGACCAGCAACCTGAACGGCACGCCACGAGCCACGACCGAGGCGAGGCAAACGGGCGGGAGAGAAACCGACGCAGAAGACGAAGACCGACACGCCGAGACAAGCAGCTAGACGGCAAGCGAGCAGAGAGCCACGGGACTTGCGAGACGAGAGAAAGCAGACGAGAGCGGAAGGACGGGCCCCCGCCTGACCGGCGGGCAGGTGAGCGAGAAAGCGAACGAGCGCAACAGACCGGCCGGCGAGACGCAGCCGCAGCGGAACACCGAGGCGACCCCCAGCCCACCAAGCAACGGAAGTGATATCCCGCTGATCGAAAGCGTGGTCGGCCTTCTTGTTTTGGTCACACAGCCTCCCTTAACATATTCTGCCTGATCGCCGATTATTGTGCTGCGCCGCTACGAAAAACCCGTAGAGTTAGCTCGCTGAGGGCTTTCTTCCCTACGGGTCACCTGCCCGACTACGTCGTTCGGGCGGGTTGCTCCATTCCTCGAAATGGCTCAAGAGAGTGGAACAGATATCGTATGAAATCTTACTCTCTCCCTCCTCTGCTCAGCACGTCCGGTTCGCCTTCAGTAGTGAAATGTCTGCGATGGGCGAGTATTAAGGTAAAACAAAATCGTGCAAAAACAATTTGTCGGTCGTTAACCCCTCCCTGATTATCTGGATTGTCCGGTGCGTTCAGCTCGTGATCTGTAAGGCTCAGAGTGCTCGTTGTGAAAGTGCCAGTTCTCGATGTAGCGGGAAGCCAGTTCCTTGTCGCGGACAACGAGAAGATTCTCCGCGTTGCTTTCTTCGGCTGCCTTGGAAAAGTTTGCGCCAGAGGCGCATCAGCCTTCCGCCAGAAAGACGGCGGACAGGTCGGCTAAGAACGAGCCCGTGATTACGGTTTCATTGTCGATGATCATTACTTTGTTGTGAGCAATGGCGTGCCTGCACGCCGAAGTGTACTACTAACCTTTGAGATTGTACAACCGTTTCGGCACGTCCGCCTTCCGCAAGCGTGCGGCGGACAGGCAGGCGTGAGCTGCATCTCCGCCAGAGGCGGATCCGCCTTCGGCGGGGATCTTCGTCGAAATGCCGGCATTGGCCAGGAAGTCGGCCGAGGAGTATTTCTCGGTTCTCTGGCTCTTGTCCAGTAGCACCTGGACCCTGACCCCTCTCCGATGTGCTTTGACCAGGGCTTCGGCAATCGGTGCTGAGGTGAAGGAATAAGCCTGAACGAGCACGCCTGCCTGCGCTAACGCTTCCGCCTTCATTGCGTTTCGGCCGACAAGCCGGCAGGCAGGGATGATTTGGCTTGCCCGCCATGCTTTGTGGCGGGCGTTGTCGAGGGCTTGACGGATGGCAAAGATGGCTCCGCCACGGGGACCCGCCTGCGTCTGATGGTTCGACAGGCTCACCATCAAAACGACTTCGGCGGGTAAAGAGAATCCGCCAAACCGCCACAAAGAAGGCGGTCGAGAAAGATGGCGGACAGGGTAGACGTCCCAGGTGGGGGAGGCGGGCGTGGCTGATTGGGCATTTGCTGCGACGTTGAGAGTGACACAGCAAATGAAGAATGCCGCTATATGTGCATGGAGTTTCCGCACCGATTCCTGCCTCATAGGGTCTTTTTTTTGAAATCTCTATAACACATTGAAATCAAACGAACTCCGTCCTCAAAATGTGCTTTGCACTAAATTTCTATTTAGTGTTATTTAGTTTTTAGAAGCTTACCGGTAGGATAGTAGCGCGTTCCGCGTCCCTTTCCTTCCTTTCTGAGCAATCCGTCGCTTACCAGCTTGCGTAATTGAACAGATGCAGTGACGACATGGATGTTTCCAGCAAGCCCCCGGTAGCCTGTGTTGGTCAAGTATTCTTTCCTTGAGAAGTGCTCTCTTAGCTTTTCTTCCAAGGAAGCTCTTTGCAAAAGAGGATAGTATTTCGCCGCTTTGCGTGTTCCAACGATTTCCACCACACCCAGATCGATAAGTTCCTTGATCTCCGCCTTTGCGGTGTCCTTATCGACGCGGTTGACTTTCACGTATTCTCGAAGAACGAAGTGGCCCTTCTTGTTTTGATAGGTCTCAGCCAGGATCCGACGTTGGCGGTTGTTCATTTTATCAAGTGGGAAAGATCGAAGCCACCGCATGGTTTCATCATCAAACACAACCGTGTTTCGAAGTTCCTTTGCGTGTCCACCATGCAGGCAGGAACACCCCGAATCCCGCCTGCTCAAAGATCAACGCCTGGTGCGTCAGAAACTCATGCGCACTACTCGTATCGAGTTCGTAACCGGCCGGTGCAGATTTTTTCAGACTTCGCTCTACGTGCTGCGAAAGGGCTGCTGCCTGACCCAGCGAGAGGAGCAAGTACTCCCGCGCGTGGTCCCAGGCGGCCTCTTGCCGTGAGCCGTTCTTCCATAGCTCTTTCACGGGAAGAAGGATGCTTGGATCATCGTGCCGTTGAAGAAGATACTCCACGCGCCACGTGTGGTTCTCTGCCTCCTTTCCTGATATCCTGCTCGGAATCGACCCGTCCGGCTCGTGCAACCTGAAACAAAGTCGAAAATCCGATTCGGAGAGGCGATCGATTGGTCGGCGCCATTCGGCTACTTGTTGCGCTAATTCCGCCAGAGATTTCGTCTCTCCGCGCAACATACCTGCCGGAATCTGTAACGCGTGTAGCCACTGACTGTGAAGACTCTCAAAAGCGGGCGGCTTTCGCTGAGATGGGCTTTCAATCATTGGGTGTTCACTGGCAGCGGCAGGTCGAACAAGGTGGTCAATAAATTCCGTAATGATGTCTGTCAAAAGCTTCTGTCTATCTACGGTGAGCGGCGTTTTCCTCGCCTGCGAGTAGCGTTCGCGCGTCAACGCATGAACCGATGGTGGCATCGCTTTCAATAGAGAAGTGAATCGCTCCTTGTCGGCATCGAGGAAAACCGGCTGCCATTGAGCACGGAACGATTCGCCGATAACGACTACCCCAGGGAGATACTGCTGGCGTGCAACCAGCGATCCGGCAAACCGGAGGGCAGCGCGGAAGAAAAGGACATCCTTCCCGAGAGCGACACCGTGGGCAACTGTTCGTGTGTCTCCAATGGAACAAAGAAACTGCAGCAGATCGTCCCAGGATATCTCGGCAATGGTAACGCGCCAAGGTTTTAACCTCGGCTTGACCTTCGAATCTGGAGAAGGCCCGATCAGCGCCGAAGATGGGAGCGCGCTCCCATTAACCGTCGGCAACCAAGCAGTGGCCTTCTTGAAATGAGTCGTTGCGAAGGCTGCATCTCCCAGCTCTTGCTTGAGCAGCCTGAAGTTTTCCTCGCCGGCATCGTAGGGAAATGTGGTGGAACTGCGTATGAGACGTCGTTGCCCCCTGGCCGCGCGTCCCTTCACAGGTTCATCAAAAGATCGCTCGGCCCATACAACAGGGCGGCTTTCAAGATTCGAGATGTGGAAGAGAATCATTGGTTAAACGACCCGGTGATCACAACTTCGTTATCGATGATCATGACTTTGTTGTGAGCAATCGCGTGCCTGCACGCCGAAGTTACCCCGTATTGTTTCTGTTCTTTTCTTTAGGTAGCATTTTTTTGTATTGGATTCGCTTGCTACTCGCAACTTAGTCGGAACTTACTCGGAACTCTGGCTGCTCTCAGGACAGCTAGGACTTTACTAGGACCTCACTAGGACCCTACTCGGACATCACTCGGACCGTCCAATCAGCTTGTCAAGCTGCAATCCTTCCTTTAGCGAGTACGTACCGGTTGGATCCGTCGCTGATTTCCCGGACCAGACAAGAATTTCTGACATTCCTTTAAGATTTCTCCGAACGACTCTGAGTGCAATACCCAGATACTCCTGGAGTTCACTCGTTCTCGCCTGACCATGCTTCTTTAAGTAACTGACGATCTTCTTCTGAGTCTCATTCAATCGAATTGGCGGCGCAGCTTTTCCTCTTGCAACTGCTGTCTTCGAGCGCTTGAAGGTCACGACAAAACTCTCTGACTTGACTGCGAATTCCGGGACAGATAAACCAGCTTCCTTGCACAGATCGATGATCCGGTTCGTTCCCGTTCCCCACTGCTCGATATATTTGATCAGATAAAAACAGTCCGCGACGAGTCCGTTTCGCGGCTTCGATTCGTGCTCGTGCTTCAATGATTCGGCCGTAATTCCAGGCGGCAGGGTACCCGGACTCCATACCTCAAGCCGGTCATCAAAAATCCGAATCTGGACGTTACCAGGATCTTCATAGTCCCGATGACAGACCGCGTTGACAATTGCCTCGCGTAGAGCCTCTTTTGGGTATTCCCAGACGTCCTCCCGCTCGGGTTCGCCCGTCATTTTCACACCCACATTTATATGCTTACGTATGAAATTCAGAGCTTCGGGAACTTGCTCAATAATCGATCCTTCAAAGACTTTCATGTCGATGAAATCAATTGGCTTTGTTCCAGCGAAACGACCGCAACGCAATTTAGCTTGGATAAGATGCGATTGCGGATCTTTGCCGAAGAGGAGTAAAGCCGCATTCGTCGGCTTCCCCTTCTTGAGCAAGTGGAGCCGGGTCAACAATTGGGAAATCTGTCGTGAGCCTTCAAATGTCGTGTTGCGTTCTTCTTCAGCTCTTCGGAGAAACGCTCGCACTCGCCCGCTGTCGACGTCAGAAAGCGATGCTTGACTTGGAGCTTCGTGATCCCAGAGAAATGGTAGACTGTCCCGGACGAGCTGTCTGATTTTTTCTGCAGAAGCGCGTTGATTGGAGCGGCCAACTCGAATGAAAACCTTGTCGGATGCCCAGACAGGCTTTACAGGGAACTCAGGGATTGAGATTTTGATGACATCCTTCCCGTTGATCCTCTGGGTTTCAATGGAAGGGAAAACTTTGGGATCGGTGTTTTGTTTGATTTCATTGGCGATGTTCTCCAGCGTGCGACCACCGATGTCCAGGCCAAGAACTTCTCCCGAAGGGTCAATGCCGATGTAAACAGTGCCACCATGCGTGTTTGAAAACGCCGACACGGTCTCGAGGATTTCCTTTCGTTCTGCTAACGAACTCTTGAATTCTGTCGTCTCGTTTTCTTTGAGTTTGAATTGTTTTGGCATTTGAATTCTTGTGGTCAATTCGTGGACACAGTGTTAGAGATTGACGATTATGGTTACACCGATCAGATGATAATAGAGTCTTTGTGTTCGGAGCACAACTTCACGATGGAAGTTTTCACTTTCCGGCGCTCGGCATAGCGGAACAACCTTCCCATGTTGATGCGATGCGCAAAGATGATGTTCTCAAATATGCGCTTGAATTCTGCCAGATCCATCAGGAACAGCCGGTCCTTCTCGAGAAAGAGATCAACGAGCGTTTTCTCGATGGTTGCGTAGTGACCGTCGACTGGCTCTTCTGTAACCAATTGACGGACAATGATCCGCCGATCAGACGCAACCACATATTTTTCTACTTCCGTTTGTTTGGGATTGGAATAGACCGTATACTTGCGGCCCTGCAAGTATTCTGCGACCGGAGTAATAGCATCCGTTTCTGTGTGGAGGAATATCGTAAAACGGCTCATAAGGTGATGAGCAAATGGCTGCAGCTGCTCCGTACTCCAGACAGAGAACTGCAGTTGGGGGAATTGCTTCTCTACTAGCCGGGCGATTGTTCTTACAGAAGCGTACTGTGGTTTGAACGGCGTCGGGATTGTAGAGTACCATCTTCTTCCGGCATCAAAGAGCATTTTGGATTCTACGAGCCTGTAGAGCGTCGTGTAGAGGGAGCTCGGCGGTATTCTGTTTTTGCTGCCAAGCTTTCTTCTCAACCCTTTGACGCTCGCATATTTTGCGGAATCGAGCGCCTGAAGTAGTGTGTCTTTGAGCGTCTTCGTGGCAGTGTTCTCCTGTATAACTAAGGCACATACATTTATATGTGCCGTAATTATACAACAAATGCCAGAATGTTGCAAACTCAAAGATGCGGGTTCAGAATACTTGGAGAAGTCCCAATAGGGAGAAGTAAAGCGTCGGATACACGGATTCGGAAGAGTCGGGGCCAGGAAAGCTTTTTGAAAATGGTGGAATTTTTCGTATCCTTATTATCGTAGCTCTAACTCGGTAATGACGACCTCGTCTACTGGGTGCAGAGAGTTGTCTTTTAGGGCTACTCCCAAAACGGCCCGCGAGCGTTGTGGGCGAGCGGCTGCCGTTTTGAGGATCCCGTCGATCCGCCGCAGGCGGAGAGACGGGAGCTGCCCCGCAAAGTCGACGACACGAGTTAGCTGCTTGTGATATCAGAGCGGCTACCTCGTCTGTCGTTTTGAGGAGTTAGCGAGTCCGTCAGGACGAAGCTAACTCTTTGTTGTTTCGCGCGTCCCGACATTTTTCAGTCGGGATTGTCGGGACCGGAAACACGGGTTCTCCGCCTACGCTTGAACAATAGCTTCGGCGGATCTCACTTCGTTCGAGAATCCCGTTAGGGAGGCATAACATTTCGGAATTTGGAAATCGGGTAATTTGGTAATTTGCCCAACGGACCCCGGGTTGACGCTTCTATTAACTCCGCTCCCCAGAAGTCTTCTCCCCTGCTCAACCGCTTTTTCCCACTCGCGTAGATCCTCATCGCTGAACAGGTGTGCATTCTCTTCCGTCAGGATCATCCCGGTCTTCCGGACGGCATAGAGCTGCACGGGGTCGATTTTCACCTCCATTCCTGCTTCGACAGATTCGTCAAGCGCTTCGCGGGGATCGGACTGTCGGGATCGAAGAAGAATGGATCCTTCGGTCCCGGCTCGCGGCCGAATTACCTTATGCAAGCGCTCCTTTCACTGCTTCATCCTAGCCACCGTTCACCGTTTACCCTTCAGCGCTTACCGCTTCTATTGAACCAGCGGGAGGCGATGAGGTGCAGCGATGTTCTGTGCTCACTTTCACCTGAGTTATCAAAGAAAAATGTTGTCATTATGCCATTTGAGAAACTCTGCGGTGGGTTTCTCCTGCTCTTTTAACGGGGTGACTATATCCGTCCCGTGAAACGGATAGTAAGACCTGCCATTGCTGTAATCAACGCGCAATCGGTTGCTTACTTCAAGCTTGAAATCCGTTGTGACAGTGATGTATCCCTGCTCAAAGAGCCGATGAAGGTCTGCACGTAGGAGCAGTCCGTTTCGAGTGTCATGAGGTCCTTCTTTGGAATACGGTCTGATATGAGCAGCTTCAAGGGCGGGAAGAGAATGTTCCTTTGTTACCGCACAGGCCCTTCCGTAGGCTTCGGTAACAGCAACGCGAAAGGCGCCTTGCCCTAAACGTGGTCTCATTGTTATTGGCGAACCAAATCGGGGGCGTTCACCTTGAACCACCGCGGTGTCGACCCCCGTAGGTTTCGGCAAATCGACCCGGACTCGAGAAAGACACTCATCCCAAACCCTCTTCCCTTCACCGACGGTTAGATCGTACCGAGTCGGCCGGAGAGTTCGGACAGGCCAATCGCGAGGTTGCGGAATCCATTGGCTTTCGGAAAAGAACGTGACATGAACGACGATGATACAACCAATTTGAGCGATGGGAGAGTCGCCTCTGTAATCAAAGCGCCGACGGATCTTTGAGATCCGGTTTTTCATCTCGTCAAATGAGGCACAACCGTTTCCCTCACCGAAACAATCCCATGCAAGCCAATCGGGGAGTGCCGCGTATCGGACAAAGAAACCAAATCCGGCGATTGCATTGTGAGGAGCTTTGAGCTTGAACAAAAACGGGGAGAATTCAGGAGCTCGGAAGGTCCAGTGGGACGATGGGGTCCAGAAATTGACCTCTTCCCTCGTAGGATTGCTGGCCAGAAAGTGATACCAACGATAATCAGTTATCGCAATTGTTCCGAAAAGGGACATTGAGGTCACGAGAACAACTTATGCACTTTTCTGTCAAAGAGATGTTGATGGAACGCCGAGGCGTGGCTCTTAGACGGAACGCCATCTGTGTGAAAATAGAGCTGATAGCGATTGCTTGAATGTTGCTGTGCCAACTTGCGAATTTCTTTTCCCGTGAAAAGCCAGATTCGGTCCGTTGACAAATCGACAAGCGCCACAATGTCGGCTGTGGATTTGTCGTCAATCCACAGGTTCAAAGACGGCCTTCCTTTTCCCCCGGCGGGCTTGGGCTTCAGATTCGTTTTCACTTGAATAGTTCGCGCTTTCTTCTTCCGCGCGGAAAAGACAACCATGTCAATGCCTGAATCCGTGGTCATGAGAGAAGAGTCGTAACTATAGAGCAACAACCTCTGTTGGACTAGTTCACCCGCTCGCCCTATTTGAGCTTTGGTGATCATTGATTTAATCCTCTGAATCGAGGAAATACACGGCCCGGAGGGGCAGGTGTCGCCGGCTGACGTCGGGAATTCTCTCATAATTCTGAATCCACAAATCGATCAAACGCCGCGAATCCACGAGCATAAGCCGGCGCTTTTCCTGATAACGCGCCTCCTCCTCGGCATCCTTTGTGAACCCACCCATTGCCACATAGAGACCTACATCTCCTTCGGAGACAAGGGCCAAAAAGGATCGAATTTCCTTTGAATCAACCTTGTCCGCTCTCCTCTTCACCTGGACCTTGATGCGAGGACCGTTGAGGCCAAGCGGGTCCGAATTTGCTATGATATCCACCCCCCTATCAGGACCCGGTGGAGCGACCCAGGCGACATGATAACCCATGCCCTTCAGTAACCCTGCAACAAGATTTTGAAAGTCGTAGGGATTCATTTGGGATAAGTGTAGTTCGAGCTCAGACCACGCAGCTTCCTCTGCTTCCTCCAATGTTGTCCCCGGCTCTGGCGTATCCCCTGCTCCAGTCCCGTCTTCTTCCGGCTGTTCCTTCCGCCACTTTCTGTAGAGCCGATCCGCCTCTCTGGCAAACTCCTCCGGATCCTTGTGTTTCTCGAAAGCCTTCAATCCGGCCTCTGAAATTGACCAAAGACCCTTATCCTTGATCAGCCAGCCTGCTTTCACGAAAGTAATCGTGCCAAATCGGACTATCCGCTCGTATCGTCGAACATTGGGCATCGTGGGGAATGCGCCTTCTTCAAACTCGGTTGGCGGAACGATCTTTTCCAGCTCGCGCAGGATATCCTTTGCGGGATAACCGTCGGGATGTTTTCTGAGGATTTCGAAGATACCCCGAACAAGTTAACCATTGCGTTTTCTTGTTATCTCTGGCATTTTAGTTTTCTCTATCGTGCGGTTATTCCTTTTCTCCCGACCCCAAGAGTCCACGCCTCAAACATCTACTCCAGATGCTCCCAGGTACGATGACACTGGTACATCGCCTCTGAATAGATCTACGCGATCAACTCCCGAATGATCTGACCCTTCACTTCTTACCATTAATCTCCGCCATGATTGCTCTGAAACTCTCCAGACCCGCCTCTAGATTCTCGATGATGTCTTCAGCGAGCACGTCAGGGTCGGGTAGAGAATCCAAATCGGTAAGACTCTTGTCCTTCAACCATGTAATGTCCAGACTCGTCTTGTCGCGGCTGAGTATCTCATCGTAGGTGAACTTTCGCCAGCGTCCATCGGCGTTCTTCTCCGGGTCGTACGTTTCCTTCCTCTTGTGCCTGTTCTTCGGATTGTAGCACTCAATAAAATCCTTCAAGTCCTCCAACTGCATCGGGTTCTTCTTCTGGGTGTGGTGGACGTTCGTCCGGTAGTCGTAGTACCAGATCTCCTTCGTCCATGGTTCCTTGGATGCTGGCTTGGCATCGAAGAAAATGACGTTTGCCTTTACACCCTGAGAATAGAAGATGCCTGTGGGGAGACGGAGAATCGTGTGGAGATCTGTGGTTTCAACAAGCTTCTTTCTGACCGTTTCTCCGGCTCCACCTTCAAAGAGAACATTGTCCGGAACCACGACAGCGGCCTTGCCGGTGGTCTTGAGCATTGTTCTAATGTGCTGGACGAAGTTGAGTTGCTTGTTGGATGTCGTTGCCCAGAAGTCCTGCCTGTTGTACGTCAGCTCTTCCTTCTCCTGCTCGCCTTCCTCGTTCGTAAATGTCATACTGCTTTTCTTGCCGAAGGGAGGATTGGCAAGCACGTAGTCGTACCGTTCACCCGAATCGGCAAGGAGGGAATCGGCTGATGAAATGGGACTTTCACTGTCAATATCGCCAATGTTGTGCAGGAAGAGATTCATCAGCGCAAGACGGCGTGTGCCGGCGACGACTTCGTTGCCGGAGAATGTCTTGAACTTCAGGAACTGGTTCTCCGACCTGTCCAATTTGTTGTTCTTGACAATGAAATCGTACGCTGCGAGGAAGAACCCGCCCGTACCGCATGCGGGATCGGCGATGGTCTTCTTGGGTTCGGGACGGATACATTCAATCATTGCTTTGATAAGTGCACGGGGCGTGAAATACTGTCCCGCACCGCTCTTGGTATCCTCCGCGTTCTTCTCCAGCAAACCTTCGTAGATGTCTCCCTTGACATCCGCACCCATCACGACCCAGCTTTCCAGGTTGATCATGTCAATCAGCTTGTAGAGCTTGGCGGGATCCTGGATCTTGTTCTGGCTCTTGGTGAATATTTGTCTGAGGATGCCCTTTTGCTTGCCGAGTTCCCTGAGGAGATTGCTGTAGTGAAGCTCAAGCTCAGCGCCTCGTTTGGAGACGAGGCTCTCCCAATTGTGTTCCTTCGGAATAGGGAGCTTCCTACTGTACGGTGGCTTGGAGTATTCATCCGCCATCTTGAGGAAGAGGAGATACGTGAGTTGCTCAAGATAATCGCCGTAGCTCACACCGTCGTCTCGGAGTGTATTGCAAAAGCTCCAGACTTTGGAGATGATACCTGTGGTGTTCGCTGTGTTCATCGCTTTCTATTTTGAAAACAAAGCAACATACTCTTCAAAGGAGAATACTCTGTTCCTACGGTTTCCCGTTTGTTCGACAAGCACCTTGAGATCCACGAGGTCTTGAATCAGCTCATTTGCCGATTTTGGGGTCACGTCGAGGATCCTCCCGACATCCTTTGCCGTCACGCTCGGATTCTTGTAGAGGTTCACAAGAAGCTTCGAAGCATTGGTCGCTTTCTTGCCAAGCCGGGGAAGCCTGCGCGCCTCGACATCCTCCCGAAGTTTCAGAATCTTCTCAAATGTTCTGACCCCCTTGTCGCACGTCTCAACGACGGCAACGAGAAAGAAGATGATCCACTGTCCCAGGTCGTTTTTCGATCTGGCGAACATCAGCTTGTCGTAATACACGGACCGATGTTTCTCGAAGTAGTCGGAAAGATACAGGGTCGGCTTCGTCAAGAGTCCCTTGTTGACAAGGTAGAGGGTAATGAGTAACCGGCCAATGCGTCCGTTGCCGTCCAGGAACGGATGAATGGTCTCGAACTGATAATGGCCGATGGCAAGGCGGACAAGATTCGGAACCTCAATCGTGTCGTTGTGAAGAAAGCTCTCCAGATCGCCCATGAGCGCGGGCACTTCTTCGTGAGAGGGAGGAACAAACACTGCGTCTGCAATGGATGACCCGCCGATCCAGTTCTGACTTCTGCGATACTCGCCGGGCTGTTTGCTAGCCCCGCGCCCCTTGCTCAGAAGTATCTTGTGCGTTTCCTTCAGGAGTCGTGTCGAGAGAGGCACGCGTGCGAGTTGCTTCACTGCATGGTTCATTGCAGCAATGTAGTTCTGCACCTCCTGCCAATCGTCACGGCGTTCGGGGTGAACGGCATCCGCCTTGAGCAACGCCTCGCTGATGCTTGTTTTTGTTCCCTCGATACGACTCGATGCTGTTGCCTCCTTGACAACATGCATACGGATGAAGTAATCAACATCGGGAACCTGCCTGGAGAACGCATCGAGCGCGCCAAGCTTGTGGTTCGCCTCCTCCAACAGCGTGTTGACTTTCGGGTTGCTCCATACCCAGGTATGGTTTATGAAGGATGGTGTGAAGCTCTTGTACTGATATTGCTGCTTGTGCGTCCCCGCTTTGAAGTCTCTAAGGTCCACTTCTGTGCTATTTTCTCCGGGTAAAATAAGGATTCGATTATTTTAGTTTACCGTGCCAAAGTAAAATAAGAGAATTCTTGTTTTAGTCAAGTCAGAGTCCTCCTTCGGGGTGTTGCTTTGCGCCTTTCTTCTGGTTTGCTGATTGGCTTGTGTGTTCCTTTTCCGTCCTGATCTTCTTCAAAAGCTCCGACGCAGGCGGGCCTGCCCGCCGAAGTCCCTCTCTCTCCATCTTAATCTTTTCAAGCAATTCGGACGCAGGCGGGTCCGACGGATCTTGCGGGACCAGCTTTCCCTCAAACGCCTTCTTCAAAATGCTCTGCCTCAGCGCTTCGGACTGGAGCAATGCTTCGGCGATGGTTTCTTCCACCTTGTCGCCCGCCTGCCTTTTGGGATTCTCTGGGGCGTCTATAGAAAAGAATGTCAAGGGAAAACAGTACAGCGCTCGAGGGCCGAAGCACTCGTTTCACTGACATGGTCTCGCTCATCGAACCAGCTGCATCAAACAGCACCAACGTGCTTGAGGTTTTGAGATCTTACTTTTGCTGGCGTTTCCGATGCGTCTATGTGAGCTCTCAAGGGCTATTGCAAATGGGTGTATAAAACCGGAGTGGGCTAACCGGGCAGATGGCGTATACCTGAACAGAGAGGTTCGCACGCCTCAGCGTGAGCTCTCACTCCGAGTGACCAGATTCATGAAGCTCCAAGCACAAGACAACAGCACTGTTGACAGACCGGGTTCGATCAGCATGGTGTCACGATATGGTTAAGCTGCGTTGTTCTTGAGCGTCAGGCTGTAAGGTTTGTAAGGTGTCCCGGTCTTTAGGATGCCATAGGTGATCCGGGCGATGTAACGAGCAAGAGCATGTCGGGCACTGTGATCAGCCACCCCCTGCGCTCGCAACAGATCGTAATATTCTCGCAGCGGATTGTTGGGTGAACTGATGGCGGACATGGCTGCGAGTTTGTAAATGCGTTTGAGCATGTGGTGATAGCGAGCCTTTCGTTTGCCGTAGTCGCGTCCACCGCTTTGCTTGCGGAAGTGGACCAGACCGCAATAGACCAGATAATGACTCGAGCGTGGGAAGCGTTGTGCATCGACCACAATAGCCAAGATGGTGAGCGAGCCGATGACACCGATACCCTTGATATCCTGGAGAAGCCGTGCAAGTCGATACTGGGTGGAGAGCTCTTGGAAGCGTTGCTCATACTGTTTCTTGGTTACCTCGTAGAGACCGATAGCAGTATCAAGATGTCTCAGGACGAATGGTGCTTCGCCAGTTGATTCACTGGGACCATGATACAACGCATGGCGCTGGTTCTTCAGGCCCACGCCGGACTTGTACTGAACCCCGAAAGTGAAGACAGTTTTTGAGTTGTTTTGGTTGAGTATGTTTCATGCTGCTTTATGTGATGTGAGCTGTTCAAATTCAACGGGGCTGAGTTCGCCGAGCATGGAGTGCGGGTAGTCGTTGTTGTAAAAATCGATTGTCCGTTCACCAGTGGTGATGGCATCGGCATACGAGAAGAACTCATTTGGCCAGATCGCTTCTTCTTTGAAGGTTCGGATGGCTCGTTCGATTTCTGCGTTGCCCTTTGGGTTAGCATAGGACGTCGTCACGTGCTCAATGCCCAGGCTCTGGACGACCGTTTCATATTTTTGACTCGTGGGCTGTGAACCATTGTCCGTCATCAGATGAATGTCGTAGGAGCGACTACCGGCGGGGCACTCGTTCTGGACCGCCATCTGAAGAGCATCGATCCACAGCTGGGTGTCCGGTCGAAGACCAAAACGATGGCCGATGATTTTCCGGCTGAACCAGTCCAGCACAATCACCAGATAGACCCAACCGACCGTGTGGACGTAAAACTTGGTCATGTCGCTGCCCCACCAGTGGTTCTTGTGGGTTGCCTTTGGCTTGTGGGTCTGCACTGTCCGCCTGGCCTTGTAGTGCTTGACCTGCCCGCCAGACCGCTTGTCGGGCTGGAACTAACAGACCATGCTCTTTCATCAGGCGATAGACGCGCTTACGATTCACCGGTTTTCCAAGCCTTTTCTTGGCCAGGGATCGCACCCGACGGTAGCCCCAGAAGGGATGCTCGAGCTTGATGGCTTTGATCAGCTCCAACAGTTCCCGCTCCGACTCGGTCACCAACGGAGATTTCATGGTTGCTTGTCCACTCTTGCGGTAGACGTTGCTGCGGGGTATCTGTAGGATCCGGCAGGTGGTAGCCACGGGATACCCTTCAGCTGCAAGCTTCGAGATAAGCTCCTGGTCTGGCATCAGCGGAGATTCAAGTTTTTTTTCAGTACCTGGATTTCAACGGTCTGTTTGCCAATGACTCGTTCCAACTCCTCGATCTTCGCTTTCTCGGCGGTGTTCGAAGCTTGACCGTTCTCCATCAGAGCACGCTTGCCGCCTGAAAGGAACTTATCGCGCCACTTGTAGAACGTTGTCTGGGTGATCCCGTGCTTGCGGCACAGATCAGCAATTGATTGCTCTGAGCGGAAGCTTTCCAGAATCAGAGCCAAGCGTTCATCGGTACTCAGTTGAGATGCTTTAGGCATGACAGGGTCCTCCTTGAGAATGTGCGTGAGTGAACATCGTTAGAGATCCCTTCACGGTCAAGCCGTCAGCCTGCCTGCTGCAGGCAGGCGCCCCAAGAGCACTCCCCCCCACCGCACTCGTGCTCTTGGGGGATAGGAATCTCTAAACCAGGTGACTGTCTCACTCTCAAGGGGTGCAATATAGTTGGCACTTCCGCTTCGATTCCCGTACCATTCATCGTATCCAAGGTTTTCGTTCGCTATGAGCACGAAGCCCTTGAGCATTCAAGGCGCACGTTGATCCATCGACGACGTTCGCCCTCATCGGGATGCAGAGCATGTGATTGAATAATGTCGAATTGAGTGGAGCCAACATGAACCGTATCGTTCTTCTCTATTCCCTCCTGATCCTCCAATACATCTCATTTGCCCAGACCATCAAGTCCCCTGACGGGACGCTTTCACTCACATTCGCACTCAATGCCGAGGGTGAACCAACATATCAGCTGAAACATGGACTGATGGAAGTCGTGAAGACCAGCAAGCTCGGAATCCTACTTACGGATGGCCCCTCGTTTGACAAGTCATTCTCTCTCGCATCGATCGATACTTCGTCACATGACGAAACCTGGGAAACGGTTTGGGGTGAGGTGAGGTATATCCGGGACCGCTACCGCGAGCTGACTGTAACTCTCAAACAGCCGTCGGTCAAAAGCAGGACGATTATCCTCCGGTTCCGCCTCTTCAACGATGGGCTGGGATTTCGGTACGAATTTCCGAAGCAGGAACACCTGAGTTATTTCACCGTTTCGAATGAATTAACCGAGTTCACACTCACAGGGGACCACAAGACATTCTGGATTCCGGGAGACTACGACACGAATGAGTATGCGTACACGACTTCGCTCCTGAGCAAGATTGATGCGACGACGGGGAACGCCGCGGATGAGATCTTTGCCAAAACGCCGATAAGCCGTAACGCTGTTCAAACACCGTTGATGATGAAAACGGGAGACGGCCTCTATCTCAACATCCACGAGGCCGCGCTGGTCGATTATCCGGCGATGAATTTGATCCTGAATCAGCAAACATTCTCACTCATGACACACTTGGTGCCTGATGCCGTCGGCAACAAAGCGTATCTCCAGACGCCGGCAAAGACTCCCTGGCGCACCATCATCGTTTGCGATAACGCTCCCGACATCCTGAACTCCAAACTGATCCTGAACCTGAATGAGCCGACGAAACTTGAAGATGTCCGCTGGATCAAGCCGCAGAAATACGTTGGGGTGTGGTGGGAACTCCACATCGCCAAGTCGTCGTGGAACTACGCCGATGTCAATAACGTGAAGCTCGCGGGAACCGATTGGAGTGCTCTCAAGCCAAACGGCCGTCATGGGGCCACAACCTCACGAGTGAAGAGATATATCGATTTCGCTGCCGAGCATGAAATCGATGGCGTGCTGGTGGAGGGATGGAATATCGGGTGGGAAGACTGGTTCGGCAACTGGAAAGAAG
>Ga0194110_10000635_pt1 | contig 45629 bp, 41 predicted proteins | sample TA2Kig1200mmetaG_FD_146192 | JGI IMG/M metagenome (GOLD analysis project Ga0194110, IMG submission 146192) | Freshwater microbial communities from Lake Tanganyika, Tanzania - TA2015032 Kigoma Deep Cast 1200m | ecosystem: Environmental > Aquatic > Freshwater > Lake | place: Tanzania: Lake...
CGCTCCGGACCGTCGAGTGGGTTGACGAGCCCGATGCAGAGGAGGAGGCGGCGCCGGCCGCCCCGGTCTTCCCGTGGTGGGAGGCGGCGGCCCCGGCGGCGGCGCCTCCGGCGTCTCTGGTCTCCGAGGATCTCTCCGCGGGTCCCTCGACCGCGGCGCCGCCCGGGGAGGGCGGCGAGGAGCCCGGGGAGGGCGGCGAGGAGCCGAAGGCGGCCCCGGCGGCAGCCGCACTGATCCCGCTGGATCTGTTGAGCGCGACGGCGGCGCCACCGCCTCTCCCGGCCGTGCCGGGCGAGTCGGCGATGGGCCCGCCCCTGCCCCCGGTTCAGACCGGCGAGGGTGGTGAGGCGCCCGAGGAGCTCCCGGAAGAGGATGCGGGGCCCGGTCTCTCGACGGCGGTAGCGGATCTCGAGCAGGCGGCCTCTGCCCTGCTGGCCGAGCTGGGCGAAGCGCCGGAGGTGGAGGTCATCGAACCCGGCGAGGCGGGTCCGGTGCAGGAGGATCTGCCCACGCTGCCTTGGGTTCCTGCCCTCGCCGATGTCGAGCCGACGGGGGAGCCCGGCGAATGGGGGCGGCCGGGCAGCGAGGAGGCCACCGGAGCCCGGGAGGGAGGCGTCGCGTCGGAGTCGTGGCCGGAGGAGACCGCCTCCGACGACGGTGCCCCCGCCGGCCCAGATGCTTCGGGACTGGTGCTGGCGGCCTGGGAGCCCCCGGCGCCGGCGACGCCCACCGGGCCGGTGCCCGGCTCCCCGGACTCGGCCCTGCCCGAGGCCGGCGAAGACCTCGAGGCGGCGGGGGCTGAGGTGGGGGCTGAGGTGGAGCCTGAGGTGGAGCCTGAGGTGGGGGCTGAGGTTGAGGCCGAGGTAGAGGCCGAGGTGGATGAGTGGCTGGCCTTCGTGGAGGGAGCGCCGGCCCCAGCCTCACCTGCGGCCGGGTCGGCGCTGCCCCCGGCGGCGGAACCCGCGGCGACCCCGGCAGCACCGGCGGCGGAGCCTGCGGCGACCGCGGCAGCACCGGAGGCGGAAGCCGTGCCGACAGCATCTCCCATGAAGCCGCGTCGGCGCGGCTGGCTGGGCCGCCGCCGCGAGGTGGAGCCGGCACAGGCCGGGGTGGCCGATGAGGAGGAGGCGGCGCGGCCGCCGCCGTGGCTGCCCCCGGCGGTGGAGGAACTCCTGCCGCAGCCGGGACCGGACGCCGGGGCCGACGACGCGATCGCCACCGAAGCCGCCTGGGATGCCTGGCAGGCGGGCGGATCGGAGGGCGCAACGGGGGTGGCGGAGGGTTTCCCGGTACCCGCGGGTGCAGGCGAGGCGGCCCCGGGGGAGGAAGAAGACGGAGGCCAGTGGGGCGAAGCCGAGTGGTCCGGCGAGGCAGAGCCCCCGGCGGCCGGGTGGTACGCCGAGATCGACGAGGATGAGGTTGCGGTCCCGCCCGTCACTCTCCCCGAGGAGGATTGGGAGGAGGAGTGGGCAGAAGAGCCGGGATGGCCGGGCGTTCCCGACGGAGAGCCGTCGGGGAGCGCGGCCGCTGCCCGGCCGCCGGAGCTGCCGCCGGCGATGCCGGCGTGGGGAGAAGAGGGCGGCGCCGCGAAGGTCTCCGGGGAGGGGGATCGGGCTGAGGGGCAACAGGAGGACGAGGAGGGGGACGAGGACGACTGGGAGGAAGAGGGCTTCCGCCAGGCGGGTTGGGTGCCCTTCCCGGAGCCCGGGGAGCCCCTGGCGGAGTTGAGGGACGAGACGGAGGAGGCTGCCGGGGCCGGGTCCGGCGGGTTGGGGGCCGGGGAGTTGGAGGCGGCGGGGTGGGAGGCCTTCCCCGAGCCGGGGATGCCGCCGCCCCGGCCGTCGGCGGGGCGGGCGCCGGAGGATCCCCCTCGATATGGGCCGGTTCTTCCGGTGGCCGACGCTGCCGCTCCTGGGGAGGGCGCCGGTGTCACCGGGCGCACCCGGGAGATGCCCCCTCCGGTCTTCGACTTCGAGAGGCCGCCCTCCGGCCCGGGTCCAATCAGCGAGGAGACCCTGGCGGGGGCGGTGACCATGGAGCACCGCGGCCTGGCCGAGGAGGTGGCCGCAGCCGATACCGGCGAGACCGAGTTGCAGGCCCTGGCCGCACCCATGCTCGGGCTGGAGTCCGGCGTGGTCGGGTTCGAAGATGTGGCCCACCTCGGAGCGGACGAGGAGGTGGCGGCGCGGCCCCGCTCCGATCTGCCGGTGCGGGTGGCGACCGGAATGGTGCTGGCCGCCCTGCTGCTCGGCTCCCTCTGGGTGGGGGGTGAGTTCTTCGCCGGATTCGTGGGGCTGCTGGCCGTGCTCGGCCTCGGCGAGTTCTACGGCGCGCTGCGGCGCAGCGGATACCAGCCCCTGGCCCTGTTCGGCTTTCCGGGGGGCGTAGGCCTGCTGGTGGGGATGTGGTTCTACGGCCCGGTGGCCATCCCCACCGCGGTAGTGGCGGTCACGGTGCTGTCGTTCTTCTACTACGCCTTCGCGCCCCGGCGCCGTGATGCGCTGACCAATGGGGGGCTCACCATCCTGGGCATGCTCTGGGTCACGGGGACGGCAGGGTTTGCCTTCCTAATTGCCGCCTCACCCCAGTTCCGCGTGCTGGTTCTGGCCGTCGCCTTCACCGTGATCGCCGCCGACGTGGGCGCCTTCTTCGCCGGCCGGGCCTGGGGGGCGCGGCCCATGGCCCCGGTGCTCTCGCCCAAGAAGACCTGGGAGGGACTGGCCGGGGGAGTGATCCTGGGCATAGGCGCCGCGGTGGCGGCCGGCTACCTCTTCGACGAGGTGGGCGTGCGGGCCGGGGCCATTCTGGGGCTCGTGGTGGCGGTGATGGCGCCGCTGGGCGACCTGGCCGAGTCGATGGTGAAGCGCAGCCTGGGGATCAAAGACATGGGGTCGATCCTCCCGGGTCACGGCGGCATCCTCGACCGCATCGACGCCTTCCTGTTCGTCTTGCCCGCGGCGTGGGTGCTCTTCGAGACGATGGGGCTGCTGCGCTGAGGCCGCTGATCGTCCTCGGGGCCACCGGCTCCATCGGGCGGCAGGCGCTCGAGGTGGCCGCCGGCCTGGGGATGGAGGTGCGGGGTCTGGCGGCCGCCCGGGGCTCCGCCTCCCTGCTGCGCCTCGGGACCGCCCACCCCGGCGCGACGGTGGCGGTGGCCGCCCCCACCGGAGAGGAGAGGGAGCGCTTCGTCGCGGAACTGGGCAGGCGGGTTTGCTTCGGTGCGGAGGGGGTGATCGAATTGGCCGGCACCCCGGGGTGCGTGGTGCTCAACGGGGTGGTGGGGTCCGCCGGGCTGGCCGCCTCGGTGGCTGCCCTCGACGCAGGGAACCGTCTCGCCCTGGCCAACAAGGAGAGCCTGGTGGCGGGCGGGCCGGTGGTGGAGGCAGCCCGGCGCCGGGGCGGGGGGGAACTGCTTCCGGTGGATTCGGAGCATTCTGCCCTGCTGCAGTGCCTGGCGGGCGAGGATATCGCCTTCGTGCGCCGGATCGTGCTGTCGGCTTCCGGGGGCCCTTTCCTGGGGCGGGCCCGAGCCGACCTGGAGCGGGTGACGGTGGCCGAGGCGCTGGCTCATCCCACCTGGCGCATGGGCCGCCGCATCACCGTCGACTCCGCCACGCTGATGAACAAGGCCTTCGAGGTCATCGAGGCCCACCTCTTGTTCGGCCTGCCCTACGAGCGCATCGAGGTGCTGATCCACCCGCAGAGCGTGGTGCACAGCCTGGTGGAGTTCGTCGACGGTTCCCTGAAGGCACAACTCGGGCCTCCCGACATGAGGATCCCCATCCAGTACGCCCTGACCTTCCCCCGCCGCGCGCCCGGGATGGCCCCGCTCCTGGACCTGGCCGGCCGCAGCCTCACCTTCGAGGCGCCCGACCCGGTTGCCTTCCCTTGCCTGCGTCTCGGGTACGAGGCAGGCCGGGCCGGGGGGTCGGCTCCCGCCGTGCTCAATGCCGCCGACGAGGTGGCCGTCGGGGCGTTCCTGGAAGGGCGCATCGGCTTCACCCGCATCCCCGGGGTCGTCGAGCGGGTGCTGGAGGCCATCCCCCGGCGTCATCTAGGGAGCGTCGCCGAGGTGCTGGCGGTCGACGCCGAGGCCCGGGCGGCGGCCCGGGAGGCGGTCGGTAGCTGCGGCTAGACGTTGCTGCCGGGTAACTTGGGGCTCCCGAGTGCGGAGTGGCAGCGGATGAGCGGCGGATTCCTGGTGGTCCTCGGGATCATCGTCATCGTGATGGTGCACGAGGCGGGCCACTTCTTCGCGGCGCGCGCCGTGGGGATGAAGGCCACGGAGTTCTTCTTCGGCTTTGGTCCCCGGCTGTGGTCCACCCGCCGCGGCGAGACGGAGTACGGCGTCAAGGCCTTGCCTCTCGGGGGCTATGTGCGGATCACCGGGATGAACCCCATGGAGGAGGTGGCGCCGGAGGACGAAGGCCGCACTTACCGGGACAAGCCCTTCTGGGCCAAGTCGCTGGTGGTGCTGGCCGGTTCGGCGACCCATTTCCCTCTGGCCTTCCTGCTCTTCTACCTGGCCGCCTCCGGCATCGGCATGCCGGTGCGCACCACCACCGTGGCCGACGTCCAGGCCGCCATGGACGACGGATCACCCACGCCGGCGGCGGTGGCCGGCCTCCTCGCCGGGGACACGGTGATCTCCCTGGCCGGCACACCCACCCCGGAGTGGGGCGACTTGGTGGAGGCCATCGTCGAACGGCCGGGGCAGACGGTGTCCCTTGGGGTGGAGCGCGAAGGGCGCGCCTTCAGCATAGAGATCACCCTCGCCGCGGTGGACGACGGCGCCGGCGGCGAGCGCGGCTACCTGGGGATCGCCCCCGGGACCCGAACGGCGCGGGCCGGGCCGGTGGCGGGCCTGGGCGAGGCCGGCAGCTCCCTGGGCAACGCCGTGGTGGCCAGCGGGAGAGGGCTCTGGGATCTGGTGACCGGGGTCCCGCGGCTGGTGGCCGCGGTAGTGGGGGGCGATGCCGACCAGGTAGGGGACAACCGCCCGGTGAGCCCCATCGGGCTGGTGGGGATCGCCGGCGACTTGGGGGTGTCGTACGCCGTGCAGCTGGTGGCCTACGTGGCGGTCTTCGTGGGCCTGCTCAACGCCATTCCTCTGTATCCCCTGGATGGGGGGCACTTCGCCGTGGCCCTCTACGAAAAGCTGCGCGGACGCCCCGCCGACGTGCGTCGCCTGGTGCCGGTGGCGGCGACGGTGATCGCCTTCCTGGTGGTGATCGGCCTGCTCGCCGTGTACCTCGACATCGCCCATCCCTTCAGGCTCGGATGACCTTCTCCCGGCGCCGCACCCGGCGCATCTCCCTGGGCGGGGTGCCCGTGGGGGATGGGGCGCCGGTCACCGTGCAGTCGATGACCACCACCCGCACCTCCGATGTGGAGGCCACGGTGGCCCAGGTGTACGCCCTGCGCAGCGCCGGGGCCGACATCGTGCGGGTCACCTGCAACGACGCTCCGGCGGCGGCCGCGCTGATCGAGATCGTGTCGCGCTCACCGGTCCCCATCGTGGCCGATGTCCACTTTCAGCACCGACTGGCGCTGGCCGCCCTCGAGGCCGGGGTGGCGGGGCTGCGCCTGAACCCGGGCAACATCCGCAACGCGGAGCACATTCGCCGAGTCGCAGCGGCGGCCGCCGCCCGCGGCGTACCCATTCGGGTGGGGGTCAACGCCGGCTCCCTGGAGCCCGACCTCCTGGCGCGTTACGGGGGTCCGGTGCCGGAGGCCCTGGTGGAGTCGGCCCTCCACGAGGTGCGCCTCCTGGAGGAGGCCGGGTGCCAGAACGTGAAGATCTCGGTGAAGCACTCCCACGTGCCTTCGATGGTGGCGGCTTACCGCCTCCTGGCGGAGCGCACCGACCATCCCCTCCACCTCGGGGTCACCGAGGCCGGGCCGCCGCCGTCGGGTCTCATCAAGTCGGTTGCCGGGGTGGCCGCCCTGCTGCTGGAGGGCATCGGCGACACCATCCGCTTCTCCCTCACCGCCGACCCGGTGGAGGAAGCCGAGGCGGGGCGGCGTCTTCTCGAAGTGCTCGGCCTGCGGGAACGCCGGGGCCTGGACCTGATCGCTTGCCCTTCCTGCGGGCGAGCCGAGGTCGACGTCATCGCCGTGGCCCGCGAGGTGGAGCGGCGCCTGCAGGCGGAGGGCCTCAACCTGCAGGTGGCGGTCATGGGATGCGTGGTGAACGGGCCCGGGGAAGCCCGGCAGGCCGACCTGGGCATCGCCGCCGGCAAGGGCAAAGGCCATCTGTTCGTCGAGGGGAAGGTGGTGCGGGTGGTGCCCGAGGCCGAGATGGTGGAGGCCCTGGTCGAAGAGGGCCGCCGCCTCACCGCCGCCTCCCGCGGCGAGGCCCCTTCCGTACCGGGCGGCGGTCCGCCGGGCCGCTGAGCGGTTGCGGCTATCCTCCGCCGCCGATTCACGCCGAGGTGCCCCGTGCGCTGGTCTCAGGCCTTCATCCCCACTCTGCGGCAGGACCCGGCCGATGCCGACGCCGCCAGCCACCGGCTGCTGGTGCGCGGCGGCTTCATTCGCCAACTCATGAGCGGCTCCTACTCGCTGCTGCCTCTGGGCCGCCGGGTGGCGGCCAAGGTGGAGAGGATCATCCGGGAGGAGATGGGGTCCATCGGCGGCCAGGAGTTCCTCCTGCCCGTGGTCCATCCCGGGGAGGTGTGGCGCCGGAGCGGGCGGTGGGACTCGGTCGACGAGATCATGGTGAAGTTCCGCGACCGGCGCGGGGTGGACCTGCTCCTGGCCGTCACCCACGAGGAGATCTTCGCTCTGCTCGCCGCCGAGTTGTCCTCCTACCGCCAGCTGCCCCAGCTCTGGTACCACTTGCAGACCAAGTTCCGCGACGAGCCGCGTCCCAAGGCCGGGCTGCTGCGGGTCCGGGAGTTCACCATGAAGGACTCCTACTCCTTCGACCTCGATGCGGCCGGCCTCGACCGCCAGTTCGCCAACCACTTCGCGGCGTACACGCGCATCTTCCGGCGCACCGGCCTGGAGCCCATAGCGGTGCAGGCCTCTTCCGGGGTGATGGGAGGCTCGGAGTCGGTGGAATTCATGGTGCCCAGCGAGGCAGGGGAGGACTTCGTCGCCGTCTGCCGGGGGTGCGGCTACGCCGCCAATCTGGAGCGGGCCACCTCGACACCGGCTTCGGTGGAGGACACCCTGTGGGAGGGACCGCCCGAGCGGTTCCCCACGCCCGGGGTGCGCACCATCGCCGCCCTCGAGGCCTTCGGGGACTTCGCCGCCGCCGGCCGGCAGATCAAGACCATGGCCTATGTGGTCGACGGCCGGCTCACCCTGGTGCTGCTGCGGGGCGACCACGAGGTCGTGGAGCAGAAGCTCATCGACGGCTTGGGGACGCAGGACATCCGGCCCGGCCACCCCGACGAGATCGGTGAGGCGCTGGGCGCGCTGCCCGGCAGCCTGGGCGCGGTGGGGGTGACCGGCTTGCCGGTGATCGCCGACCCGTCGCTGCGGGGCCGGGGCAACATGGTGACCGGCGCCAATCGGGACGACTGGCACCTGCGGGGGGTCACCGTCGACCGGGACATCGCCGTCGACCGCTGGCTCGACGTGCGCCGGGTCGAGCCGGGCGAAGGCTGCCCCGGCTGCGGGGAGCCCCTGGAGGTGTTCAAGGCCATCGAGGTGGGGCACATCTTCAAGCTGGGCACCAAGTACAGCGAGGCGATGGGAGCGCGAGTGTTGGACGAGGAGGGCCGGGAGCGCCCCATCGTCATGGGCTCCTACGGCATCGGGGTGGGCCGCCAGATGGCCGCGGTGGTCGAGGCGCACCACGACGAGGCGGGCATCGTGTGGCCGGTGAGCGTGGCCCCCTTCGAGGCGGTGGTCACCCCGGTGGGGTCCGACGACGCCACCACCATCGCCGCCGAGGGCATCTACCGGGGTCTGCTGGAGCGCGGCGTCGAGGCGATCCTCGACGACCGCGAGGAGCGGCCGGGGGTGAAGTTCGCCGACGCCGAATTGGTCGGCATCCCCTACCGGGTCACGGTGGGGCCGCGCCGCCTGGCCCAGGGAGAGGTCGAGGTGGTGCGGCGGCGGGGGCGGGAGACTCAAACGGCGCCTCCGGCGGCCGCAGCGGCGGTGGTGGCCGCCGCCGTCGCCGCCGAGCGCTGACCCGTCGCGCGCGATCGGTCCCCCGGCCCTGCCCGGCGGCGCCGCCTCTGATAGAATGGGGGCAACCGAACGCACGCGACGAGTGGGCGCCCTGGTGCCCACTCTTTCTTTGAGGAAGGACGGATGGACGACCTGGAGGCGCGACTCTGGGACATGATCGGGCCGTACCTCGCCGCCGAGGGGATCGAACTGGACGATCTCGAGGTGCGCGGCGTTGGAGGAGCCCGGCTGGTCCGGATCGCCCTGGATGCGGCGGGCGGGATGGACGTGGAGGCCCTCGCCCGAGCCTCCCAGGGTGTCTCGCGCCTGCTGGACCAAGCCGATGCGCTGCCGGAGGCCTACACCCTGGAGGTGGGCTCGCCCGGGCTGGAGCGCGAGTTGCGCCGCCGGGCGCACTTCGGCAAGGCGCTGGGGCGCGAGGTGGTAGTGACCACGCGCGAAGCAGTGGCGGGAAGCCGGACCCATCGCGGCCTGCTCGACGAAGTCGGTGACGAGGCGATGACGCTGCGGCAGAGCGACGGCGCGCAGCGCATCCCCTTCGGCCAGGTGGTGCAGGCCCGGACGGTGTTCCGGTGGGAGAAGGCCCCCAAGCCGGGGCACAAGCGAGGCTGACTATGGACTTCATGGAAGAACTGCAGGCACTGGAGAGGGAGAAGGGCGTCCCCGCCGACGCCATCCTCGACGCGCTGGCCAACGCCCTGGTCTCCGCCTACAAGCGGAGCCCGGGAGCCGCCGAGGAGGCCCGGGTGACCATCGATCCCGACACCGGGGAGATCACCGTCTACGGTCAGGAGTTGGACGAGGACGGCAACGTGACGCGGGAGTGGGTGGACACCCCCGACGACTTCGGCCGCATCGCCGCCCAGACCGCCAAGCAGGTGATCGTGCAACGCCTGCGCGACGCCAAGCGCGCCCAGGTCTTCGACACCTACGAGGGGCGCGAGGGCGACCTGGTGACCGGCATCGTGCAGCAGTCCGACCACCGGTCGGTGATCCTCGACCTGGGGAATGCCGATGCGGTCATGCCCTCGGGAGAGCGGATCCCCTACGAGCGCCTGGAGCGCGGGGCCCGGGTCAAGGCCCTCATCCTGGAAGTGCGGGGGGAGGCCAAGGGCCCGCAGATCGTGGTGAGCCGCAGCCACCCCGACTTCATCCGCCGGCTCTTCGATCTGGAGGTCCCGGAACTGGCCGATGGGGTGGTCGAGATCCGCGCCATCGCCCGCGACGCCGGTCACCGCACCAAGATCGCCGTCTCCTCCAACGATCCCAACGTGGATCCGGTCGGCGCCTGTGTGGGGGCGCGTGGCTCCCGGGTGCGCCAGGTGGTGAACGAGCTCCGGGGCGAGAAGGTCGACATCGTGGAGTGGCGCGAGGACACCCGGCAGTTCATCGCCGAGGCGCTGAGCCCGGCCAAGGTGCGCCAGGTGATCCTCGACGACGAGTCCCGCACCGCCACCGTGGTGGTGCCGGATCACCAGTTGTCTTTGGCCATCGGCAAGGAAGGGCAGAATGCCCGTCTGGCGGCTCGGCTGAGCGGCTATCGGGTGGACATCCGCTCGGAGACCGAACAGGCGGGCGGGCCTGCTGTTGCGGCCGGGGAGGGCGCGGCGCCGCCGGCAGCCGGGGCGGGCGAGGCGGCCGAGACCATGGCTGCCGCCGGTGAACCTGCCGAGATCGCGGAAACGGCGGGGATGGCGGCCGAGGTCGAGGAAACGGTGGGGATGGCGGCCGAGGTCGAGGATGTGGCCGAGGAGGCGGAGGCCGTCGCAGAACCGGCGGCCGGGGAGCCGGCAGCCGAAGCCGAGCCTGCGGCTCCGGAGGCCGCCGGCGACGCCGGCGCCGACGAGCACTACCAGGCCGACCCGGCCGACTAGGCCGGCAGCGGGCCGGCGCCGCCGTGGCACAATGAGCCGACCAGCAGGCTGAGGAAGCGTGATGCGCGCATACGAACTTGCCCGGGAACTGGGCGTGGAGTCGAAAGAGGTGCTGGCGCGCGCCGCCGACCTGGGCATCGAGGTAGCCGCGGCGTCCTCCGGCCTCGACGACGACTCCGTCGCCCTCATCCGTCTCGCCTTCGAGGAGGCGGCGACGGCTGCGGCGGCTGGAGTCGCTCCGGAGGAATCGCCGGCCGAGCCGGTGACGCCCGCCGGTCCGGAGCCGGAGGCGGCCCCCCTGTCGGCTCCGGCCGCCCCGACGCCGGTGCGTCCGGCGGCTCCCCTCCTCAGCGTGCGTCCTGGGGTCACCGTCTCCGGCCTGGCGGCGGCGGCCGGCCGGCCCGTCGGAGAGGTGGTGAAGGTCCTCCTCTCCCGGGGTCAGATGGCCGGGGCGGCGCAGCCGGTGCCGCCCGACCACCTGGAGGCCGTGGTCGGCGCCCTGGGATTCATCCTGCAGGTCGAAGACGCGACGGCGCCCGCCGCCGCGGCCCCATCCGGTCCCCGCTCGGCTCCGGCCCGGCCGACGGGCGGGGTGCGTCGGCCTCCGGTGGTCACCGTGATGGGCCACGTCGACCACGGCAAGACCAAGCTGCTCGACCGCATCCGCACCGCCAATGTGGTGGCCGAGGAGGCCGGGGGGATCACGCAGCACATCGGCGCCTACCAGGTGAGCCTGGGCGAGCGGCGCATCACCTTCATCGACACCCCGGGGCATGAGGCCTTCACCAGTTTGCGGGCCCGCGGGGCCGAGGTGACCGACATCGTGGTGCTCGTGGTGGCCGCCGACGACGGGGTCATGCCCCAGACCGTCGAGGCCATCAGCCACGCCAAGGCCGCCGGGGTCCCGATCGTGGTGGCCATCAACAAGATGGACCTGCCCGGCGCCGAGCCCCAAACCGTGCGGGCCCAGCTCACCGAGCACGGCCTGCTGGTGGAGCAGTTGGGCGGCGATGTGGTCAGCGCCGAGGTGTCGGCTCTGACCGGCGAGGGCATCGACCAGCTGCTGGAGTACCTGGACCTCATCGCCGAGCTCGAGGAGTTCTCCGCCGATCCCTCCGCTCCCGCCGCGGGGACGGTGGTCGAGGCTCAGCTCGACCGGGGACGAGGGCCGGTGGCCACCGTCATCGTGCACCAGGGGACCCTCCGCCGGGGCGATGCCATCGTGGCGGGAGCCGTGGCCGGGCGGGTGCGCGCCATGTTCGATCACACCGGGGCCCCGGTCGACTCCGCCCCGCCCAGCACCCCGGTCCTCATCATGGGGTGGGACGACGTGCCCCGGGCCGGGGACCGCTTCGAGGTGAAGCGCGACGAGCGCGCCGCGCGGGCCGCCGCCGATGAAGCCGCCGACTCTCTGCGGATCAAGGAACTGGTGATGCCCACCGCCGCCGACCGGCTGCAGTCGCTGCTCGACGAGCTGCGCAGCGACGAGCAGGCCGAGCTGCGCCTCATCGTGAAGGCCGACACCCAGGGCTCGCAGGAGGCCATACGGGAGGGGGTGGGGAAGATCGGCCGGTCCGGCGGCCGCATCACCATCGTCCACGCCGCGGTGGGCGGCATCAACGAGAACGACGTGCTGTTGGCCGACGCCACCGGTTCGGTGATCTTCGGCTTCGGGGTGCGTCCCGACGCCAAGTCGCGACGCGCCGCCGAGGACGCCGGGATCGAGATCCGTACCTACCGCATCATCTACGAGATGCTCGACGACATCGAGGCGATGCTGGTGGGCCGTCTGGCCCCCGAGGCGGTGGAGCGGGTTCTCGGCTCGGCCGAGGTGCGCGCCGTGTTCCGCTCTCCCCGCTTCGGCAGCGTCGCCGGGTGCTACGTCACCGAGGGTGAACTGGCCCGGAGCGCCCGGGTGCGCCTGGTGCGCGACGGCGTGGTCGTCTACGAAGGCTCCATCGCCTCGCTACGCCGCTTCAAGGACGACGCCCGGTCGGTGGCCGCCGGTTTCGAGTGCGGTGTGGGCCTGGAGAGCTTCAAGGACGTCAAGGAGGGCGACGTGATCGAGGCCTACGAGGTGCAGGAAGTCGCCCGCACCTGACGGGGTGACGCCGTGCACGCTGCCGCACTGCGCCTGGAGATCCGCCTTCCGGGGGTTCGCTCCCTCAAAGCCAAGCGCCGCGTCCTGAAGGCCCTGATGGGCACGCTGGGGACCACCTTCCCGGTGGCGGTCGGCGAGGTCGGGTTCCAAGACCAGTGGCAGCGAGCCACCCTGGGGGTGGCGATGGTGGCCCCCCAGGCCGGGCACCTGGAGCGGCTCATCCTCGCCGTGACGCGGCTGTTGCGCGAGCATGCCGAGGTGGAGTTGCTCGAGGTGGGCGTCTCCTACCTGGAGGAGCGATGAGTCCCGGCCCCTACCTGCGCAAGGTGAGCGAAGCCCTGCACCACGTGATCGCCGAGGAGGTGGAGCGGCTCAAGGACCCGGGGCTGGGCTTCGTGACCATCACCGGGGTGGATACCTCCCCCGATCTGCGGTGGGCCCGGGTCTACTATTCCGTGCTCGGCGACGAGGCCCAGCACGGTGAGACTGCCGCCGCCCTGCGGCGGGCCTCTCCCCGGATCCGGGCCGTGGTGGGTCGGCAGGTGCGCCTGAAGTTCCTGCCCGAACTGCACTTCGAGCCCGACGCCGCGGTGGAGCAAGGCCTCCGCATGGAGGAGATTCTGCGCCGGCTGCGAGAGGAGCGGGATGAAGGACTCGATACGCCGGGCGATCCGCCGGGCGGCTGACGCCCTGGCTGCCGCCCCGGACCTGGCGGTGGCCTGCCATGTGTCCCCCGACGGGGATGCCCTGGGGTCGACCCTCGGCCTGGCCCGGGCGGCCGCGGCGGCGGGGAAGCGGGTGGTGGCCTCGTTCGGCTCCCCCTTCGCCGTGTCGGAGCAGTTCGGCTTCCTCGACCGGGCTCCGCTGGTGCCTCCGGAGGACTTCCCTGCCTCCCCGGCGTTGATGGTGGTGCTCGACGCCGCCTCGCCGGACCGCCTGGGGGAACTGGCCGGGCCGGCCTCCCGAGCGGGGACGCTGGTGGTGGTGGACCACCACGTCACCAACCCGGGCTTCGGCCATGTGGCGGTGGTGGACCCCCAGGCGGCGGCCACCGCCGAACTGGTCTACCACCTCGTGCGCCGCCTGGGCTGGCCCGTAGATCGGCGGACGGCCACGGCACTGCTGGCCGGCATCGTCTCGGACACGGGGCGTTTCCAGTTCTCCTCCACCGCCCCGGGGGTGCTGCGGGTGGCGGCGGCCCTGGTGGCGGCGGGAGCCCGGCCAGAAGACATCGGGCAGCGGCTCTACGAGTGGCGTCCCTTCGGCTACCTGCAGGTGGCCGCGGCGGTGCTCGGCCGCGCCCGGCTGGACGGTGGCCTGGTGTGGAGCGTCCTCTACGCCGCCGACGCCGCCGCCGCCGGGGTGGGACCGGAGGACCTCGACCTGCTCATCGACGACCTGCGGGTGGCGCGCGAGGCCGAGGTGGCGGCCCTGGTGAAGGAAACGCCTGAGGGCTGGAAGGTCTCCCTGAGGTCGCGCGGGCGGGTGGACGTGGGCACCCTCGCTGCCGCCCATGGGGGCGGGGGGCACCACAACGCGGCCGGCTTCAACATGCGGGGCAACCTCGCCGCCGTGGTGGACGCGGTGCGTGCAGGCATCCATGGCTGAGGGCTGCGCGCTGGTGGACAAGCCGGGGGGATGGACCTCGCACGACGTGGTGGCCCGGTGCCGCCGGCTGTTCGGGGAGCGGCGCCTGGGCCACGCCGGGACGCTGGATCCCATGGCCACGGGCCTCCTCGTGCTGGGCCTGGGCCGGGCCACCCGGCTGCTGCGCTTCGTGCAGCACCTGCCCAAGGTCTACCGCGCCGTGGCCGTGCTCGGCGTGGCCACCGACACCCTGGACGCCGACGGGGCGGTGCTGGCTCGCCGGCCCATGCCGGTGACCGAGGAGGAGGTGCGGCGCGTCGCCTCCCGGTTCGTCGGCACCATCGCCCAGGTCCCTCCCATGGTGTCGGCCCGCCGGGTGGAGGGACGGCGCCTCTACGACCTGGCCCGTGAAGGCAAGGAGGTGGAACGCGCCGCTCGCCCGGTGGAGGTGTACTCCTTCGACCTGGTGGACTTCGCGCCGTCCGACTACCCGGAGGCCACCTTCCGCATTCGCTGCAGTACCGGCACCTACGTGCGTACGCTGGCCGACGACGTGGCCCGGGCCCTGGGGGGCCGGGCCCACCTGAGCGCCCTGCGCCGGCTGGCGGTCGGTTCGCTGCGAGTGGGGCAGGCGCACTCGATGGAGGCGATCGAGGCGGCGGCTGCCGCCGGCGAAGCCTCGGCCCTCCTGCTGGAGCCGGCCGAAGCCTTGGCCGACTTGCCGGCGGTGCGGGTGTCCGCCGAGACGGCGACGGCGGTGGGCCGCGGCGCGGTCTTCGCCGCGCCCCTGCTGGGGGTGAGGCTTCCCGCCGCCGGGCCCCACCGGATCCTGGACACGACGGGCCGTCTCCTGGCGGTCTACCGGGTTGAGGGGCGGGCGGCCCGGCCGGAGGTGGTGCTGGCATGAGGGTGCTCACCGGCCCGCCGACGCAGTGGGAGGCGGAGCCGCGGCCTCGGGCGGTGACCATCGGCGTCTACGACGGCTTGCACCAGGGCCACCGCCACGTGCTCTCGCTCCTGCGGCGCGCCGCCGCGGCCCGCGGCCTCGAGTGTGCCGTGGTCACCTTTCACCCGCACCCGCTCACCGTGGTGGCGCCGGAGCACGCTCCGCGCTTGCTCACCTCCATCGAGCATCGACTGGAGTTGCTGGCCGACGCGGGCCTCGACCTGGCGGCGGTGCTCCCTTTCGACGAGGCGATGCGCCGTCGCACCTCGGCGTTCTTCGCCGCGACGGTGCTTTCCTCCGCCCTGGCGACTCGCCTGGTCGTGGTCGGGGAGGATTTCCGCTTCGGTCACCAGCGCACCGGGAATGTGGCGTCGCTGGCCGAGTTGGGCGACGCTCATGGTTTTGGAGTGGAGGTGGTCCCCCTCGTTGGGGGCCAGGCCCCGGTGTCTTCGACCCGGATCCGCGCCATGGTCGCCTCCGGCGACCTCGATGGGGCGGCGTCGCTGCTGGGCCGCCCACATGAGGTGCGGGGGCCGGTGGTGGCGGGAGAGGGCCGGGGCCGGGGCCTGGGCTTCCCCACGGCCAACGTGGCGGTGCCCGGGGAACTCGCCCTGCCTCCTTCCGGGGTCTACGCCGTGCGGGCCGGGCCCGGCAGCGGGCCGCTGCTGCCCGGGGTGGCCAACCTGGGGAGGCGCCCCACCTTCGGGGGGGCGGCGGAGACCCTGGAGGTCCACCTGTTGGAGCCTCCCGGCGACCTGTACGGGACGGTGCTGCGGGTCGCCTTCGCCGGGCGCCTGCGCGCCGAGAGGCAGTTCGCCGGGCCGGCCGAGTTGACCGCGCAGATCGTCCGGGACCTGGCCGCCGCCCGTGAGGTGCTGGGTCTCTAGGGATCCCAGGCGCAGCGGAAACCGGCGCGGAAGTCGGGGCTGGAGCCGTGGCTGCTGGTGCGGTAGGAGGTGCGCGCCTGGTCGGCGTCGCCCGCCCACGAACCCCCGCGGCGCACGTGGTTCACCACGGTCACCGGGCCGGTCGGGTTGCGGTCGGGGGCGACGGAGTAGTAGTCGGCCTGGTAGTAGTCGGCCACCCACTCCTCCAGGTTCCCGGCCATGTCGGCGATGCGGTACGGGGAGACGCCGCCGGAGAAGGATCCCACGTCCACCGGCCCTCCGAGTCCCGCTGCGGCGGTGTTGGCCCGGGCTGGGTCCCACTCGTCGCCCCAGGGCCAGGTCCGCCCATCGGTGCCCCGGGCGGCCTTCTCCCATTCCGCCTCGGTGGGGAGGCGCCCTCCCGCCCAGGCGCAATAGGCGGCGGCCTCTTCCCAGCGCACGCCGGCCACCGGGTGGGCGCCGCGACCCAGCATGGGGTCCAGTCCCGGCCAGGAGGCGGCCCCGGCCAGGCCGGCGGCGGTGGCGTACTCGTCGTACTGACGGTTGGTGACCTCGTATCGTCCGATGCGGAAGGTTCCGAGGTAGACGCGCCGCTGGGGGGCCTCGTCGGGGCGATGCTGGTCGCTGCCCATCAGGAACCACCCCGAGGGGATCTCAACCCGGTCCTCGCTGGGGGCCGGCGAGGGGCCGACGGCCGCCACCACCGGGAAGCGGGTCGAGGCGACGGCGTGCCCGTGCCCGATGAGCCGGTAGGCGACCCCGCCCCGCGTGCCGGCCCAGACGACGTCGCCGGCTGCCACCAGGGCTGTGACGTGGGCGTCTCCCTCCAGGAAGCCGGGGAGCGGCACCCCCGCGGACGAGAAGCGGAGCACGCCGTCCCCGTCGGTGCCCACCCAGGCCGTCCCGTCCGAGGCGACCACGATCGCAGTGACCGCCGCCTGCCCCGGGGCCTCGCCCCGCACCACCCACCAGGTGCGCGCCGCTCTCTCCAGCATGACCACTCGGCCCCCTGCGCTGCCCACCCACACCGCGTCGGTGGTGGCCGCCAGGGGGCCGGGGAGGACATGAGCGGGGGCAGCCTCGTAGCCCGCCTTGGTGAGATGGGAGACGCCGGCCGCGCTGGCCGCCCACACGCCTCCCAGAGGGTCGGCCGCCAGGTCGAGCATCAGGTCGGAGCGCAGCGCCCCGGTGGCCAGGCCGTGCAGGGACCAGATGCCCTCGGCGCTCCGCCGCACCACCCCCGCCCCGTTGGTCGCCGCCCAGACCGAACCGTCATCGTCCGCCACCACCTTCAGCACCATCGAGGCCGAGGGGATCACCGTGGTGTGGTCCCGCAGAGGCCAGGCCTCGCCGCCGGCGCGACCGAGGCTGCCCAGGCCGGTGGCCGGGTCGGCCCGCCCCACCCAGATGCCCTCCGGTCCCACTGTGATCGAGGTGGACACCACCCCGCCACCGGCGGGGTCCAGCGCCTCCCAGCCGTCGTTGCCGAGACGGAACAGGCCGGTGCCGGCGGCGGCGATCAGGTCCTCGTCCTCGAAGACCAGGGCGCGCACCGATCCCCAAGCCGGGTCGTCGGGAGGCTCCACGGGAACGGCGGACGCGCCGAGGATCGCCAGGGTGCCGTCGAAGGTGCCCACCCAGGCTCCGGCCCCGCCGAAGGGGAGGATGGCGGTGATGCGAGCCTCTTCGGCGGTGGGGAGCGGGCCCGGGCCGGGGGGGCCCGAGGAGGGCGGCGCGGCCTGCGGGGAGCAGGCGGCGCACAGCAGCGTCACCGTGAGCAGGGCCGCCACCCGGGCTCGTGCCATCTTGCCTCCACCGCCCATTCTGCCCGGGCGCGGTTCGCCCGGCGCGCAGCCCCCTTGAAACGCGGGAGCGAGAGCGCCACCTTTGGGGGGCCCTCCACCCGGGAATGCCAAGTGACCGCCGCTCTCGTCCTCGCTCTCGTCCTCCTGGCCGATCCCGTCCCCGGCGACGGGATCCGCCTCGCTCCCGATCCTCGCCTGCCCGCGGTCGGCGCCGGCTCGCCCGTTCCCGGGGGGCCGACGGTGCCCCCTCTCCCCGCGGCCGTCGGAGGCGCCGTCGCCGGCCTGGCGGCACTGGCCGCGACGCGGGCCCGGGGCCGCAGGGGGGCAGGGGAGGCCCGGGGAGAGGCCGAGGGGGAGGAGCCTCTGGTGGTGTTCGTGTCGGGGCACGGGAGCGCCTCCGCCCCCGGCGTGTTCTCCCATCTGGTCGCGCTCATGGGCCTGGACTCGGATCGGGCGCGCTACTTCGACTACCGCTGGGCCGACGGGGGCCGGGAGCACGGCCGGGCCTCCGAGCAGGCCTCCATCGACGAGACGGCGGACGCGCTCGATGGCTACCTGGCGGGCCTGAACGAATCCGGCCGGCCCGTGTACCTCGTGGGCTTCAGCAAAGGCGGCGCCGGCATCGCCGAACTGGTGGCCCGCTGGGATCGCGGCGAGCCGGGGGCGGCCCACGGGGTGATCGGCGCCGCGCTGCTCGACCCTCCCATGGCCTCCGGGTTCCACGGGTGGCTGCAGAGCCTGGGCACCCTCTGGGGCCCCATCCCCGACGACGGGGGCTACGACCCGATCAGGTGCGACCTCAGGGGATGCGTCGACACGCGCCGGCACCTCGGCCGGGCGTCGGGGGTGGAGGTGATGGTGGTGCGCAACCCCCAGGCGGCGATCACCAACTTCGCCGATGTCCCCGAAGGACTGCGGGTCTATGAGGCCTCCGACGGCAAACCGGGCTTCCTTCCCACCTTGCTCACCCGTCCCTGGCAGGTCGGTTCCCGGGTAGCCGAGGCCCACCTCGCCGTGCTCTACGACCCGCGGGTGGCCGCCTGCATCGCCGCAGCGACGGCCGGGTCGGAGTCGTGCTCCCTTCCCCTGGTGGGTCAGCGCCCGGCGGCGGGAGTGGTGGTGCACGGCCCGGGCAGCGCCCTGAAGGTGCCGCTGAATCGCGTGCTGTGAAGCCCCGCCGGGGTGCGGCCGGCCGGGGGCGGGGTTGGCGGGCTGACCTGCTATGATGCTTCTCTGCCGGGTCCGACCCCGGCACCTTCTATGAAGGACACCCGCACCATCATCGAGGAGTTCGGCATGCACGCCGCCGACACCGGTTCGCCGGAGGTCCAGGTGGCGCTGCTCACCGAGCGGATCAACCACCTCACCGACCACCTGAAGGGCCACGAGAAGGACCATCACGGACGGCGAGGCCTCCTCATGCTGGTCGGCAAGCGGCGGCGCCTGCTCGATTACCTGAAAGACCAGGATGTCGAGCGGTACCGCACCGTCATCTCCCGCCTCGGCCTGCGCCGATAGGGGGAAGGCCGCCGGCCGGGGTGTCCGGGAGGGTCCTGGGCCGGCCGCGGCAGTCCGTAAGGCTCACCGGGGGACTCCGGGTCAGTTGCTAGTTGCCACTCCTTGCTCGCCTCGAGGTGTGACCACTGGTAATTGGCTCGCTCTCCCCCCCGAAGAGAGGTTGTAGAGCGTGTCCGAAGTAACCGTACGCGGTGCCGTGGGTGGCGCCGACATCACCTTCCAGACCGGCAAGCTGGCTCTCCAGGCCGACGGCGCGGTCGTGGTGGCCATGGGCGGCACTGAGGTGCTGGCCACCGCCACCGCGACTCGCCGGCCGCGGGAGGGGGTGGACTTCTTCCCCCTCACCGTGGATGTCGAGGAGCGTATGTACGCCGCCGGGAAGATCCCCGGCTCCTTCTTCCGCCGCGAGGGTCGGCCTACCGAGAAGGCGATCCTCTCGGCGCGTCTCATCGATCGGCCGCTGCGTCCGTCCTTCCGGGAGGGCTACCGCTGCGAGACCCACATCGTGGCCACCGTGCTCTCCGTCGACGACGAGCACCCCTACGACGTGGTGGCCCTCAATGCTGCCTCGGCGGCGCTCATGGTGAGCCCCATCCCCTTCCTCGGCCCGGTGGGGGCGGTGCTCATGGCCTTCTCCGAAGGTGCCTGGATCCCGATGGCCACCTACCCGCAACTGGAGAAGGCGGTCTTCTCCATGGTGGTGGTGGGCAAGCGGAACGCCGCCGGCGGCGTGGACATTGCCATGGTCGAGGCCGGGGCTACTGAGGACGCCCTGCGCCTGGTCGCCGAAGGGCAGGCCCCGGTGGACGAGGCGACGGTGGCCCGTGGCCTGGAAGAGGCCCGGGCGCACATCGCCGCCTTCGTCGATCTGCAACTCGAGCTGCGCTCGGCGGTGGGGGAGATCCCCGTGGTCGACTACCCCGTCACCCTCGACTACTCCGAGGAGCTGTTGGAGCAGGTGGCCGTGACGGCCGCCCCCCGTCTGGCCGAGGTGGTGCGTCTCGCCGGCAAGCAGGAGCGGAACGCCGCCGAGGAGGCGGCCCGCGCCGCCACCCTGGCCGACCTGGGCATCGGTGAGGATCACGAAGACTTCGCCGCGGCGACCCGCGCTTTCAAGACCGCCACCAAGAAGGCGATGCGGCGGCGCGTGATCGAAGAGGGGACCCGTCTCGACGGCCGCCGGGCCGACGAGGTGCGGCCCATCTCGGTCGAGGTAGGGGTGGTGGCCCGGGCGCACGGGTCGGGCCTCTTCCAGCGGGGTGAGACCCAGGTGCTGAATGTGACCACTCTGGGCATGCTGCGCATGGAGCAGATGCTCGACACCATCTCCTTCGAGGAATCCAAGCGCTACATGCACCACTACAACTTCCCGCCGTTCTGCACCGGGGAAGTTGGTTTCATGCGAGGGCCCAAGCGGCGGGAGATCGGCCACGGGGCGCTGGCCGAGAAGGCGGTGCTGCCGGTGATCCCCACCGAGGACCAGTTCCCTTACGCCTTCCGCCTGGTGTCTGAGGTGCTCTCCTCCAACGGGTCCTCGTCCATGGCTTCGGTCTGCGGTTCCAGCCTGTCGCTGATGGACGCCGGGGTGCCGGTTGCCGCCGCCGTAGCCGGGGTGGCCATGGGCCTCATTGCCCATGAGGGCGGGCACATCACCCTCACCGACATCCTCGGGGCCGAGGATGCCCTGGGCGACATGGACTTCAAGGTGGCCGGGACGCGGGACATGATCACCGCCCTCCAGTTGGACACCAAGGTCGAGAGCCTGCCCACTGAGGTGCTGGCTCAAGCCCTCGAGCAGGCTCGCGCCGGCCGGATGCACATCCTCGACCAGATGGACCAGGTCATCTCGGCTCCCCGCCCGGAGCTGAACTCCTATGCCCCGCGTATCGAGGCGGTGCAGATCCCGCGGGACAAGATCGGCGAGGTCATCGGCCCCAAGGGCAAGATCATCCGCCAGATCGAGGAGGAGACCGGCGCCACCCTCGAGATGGAGGACGACGGCACGGTGCGCATCGGCTCCCCCGACGGGGAGAGCCTCAAGAAGGCCAAGGACTGGGTCATGGCCATTGCCTTCCCGCCCGAGGCCGAAGTGGGCAAGGAGTACGAGGGCGAGATCGTCAACATCACCTCGTTCGGTGCTTTTGTGAACATCCTGCCCGGCCGCGACGGTCTGCTGCACATCTCCAAGATGGGCGGTGGCAAACGGGTGGAACGGGTCGAGGACGTTTTCAACCTCGGTGACAAGGTCACCGTGGTGGTCCGCGACATCGACCGCAACGGCAAGGTGAGCCTCGACCTCCCCGGGGCCGCCCCGGCGGGGGAGGGCGATGAGGGGCGGCGGCCCGAAGGCGGGTACGGCGACCGGGACCGCGGCGGCGAGCGCGACCGCGGCCCGCGCGGCGGCGGTGATCGTGACCGCGGGCGCGACCCCGGCCGCCGCCCGCGCGGCGATCAGCCTCGGGCCGACCGATCCCGCAGTGACCAGCCCCGCAGCGACCGGTCTTCCCGCGGCAACCGCGAGGGCGACCGGACGGGCCGCACCGTGGTGTCCTTCGAGGACGACTTCGAGCGGGGCCTGTAGGCCTTTCGATCGACTCCGATCCCCTGCGGAGGGCGGCCTGCGGGCCGCCCTCCCGGCGTTCCAGGTCCCCTTGCCTATCGAACATATGTTCGACTAAGATGTGAGGCCCGGCATAGGGAGGCGGGTGCCATGGCAGAGGCGGCGCGGGCGGAGGTGGTGGCCCTCGAAGCCTTCCCGCGGGTTGTGCCCGGCGTCGAACCGGGCCGGGTGCTGGGCCTGGTGGGGCCTCCCGGGTCCGGCCTCACCCGCCTCGGCCTGGCGCTGTTGGCGGGCCCGGCCCGTCGCGGCCCGGTGGCGGTGGTGGATGTGCGCGGCTGGCTCTGCCCTCCGGCCGCCTGGGAGGCCGGGGTGGCCCCGGAGCGCCTGGTGGTGGTGCGCTGCCCCGAGCGGAGCCTGTGGGGCCGGGTGACCGCCGCCCTGTTGGAGGGCCTGCCCGCGGTGTACGCCGAGGTTCCCGCCGGGGCCGATGAGGCCCTGCTCCGCCGCCTGGGGGCCCTGGCTCGGGCGCGTCGCTCCGCCCTCCTCCTCCGCCCTCTGCGCGGTGCTCTCCCCTCGGGCCTGGCCCACCTCAACCTGATGGGCGAGGCGGTGCGCTGGGAGGGCGCCGGCTCGGGGCACGGGCGGATCACCGGGCGGCGGCTCACCCTGCGCGCCGCCGGGCGGGGGGTAGGGGGTAGCGAACAGGTCCTCGAGGTGCTGGATGACGGCTCGGACGCTCTGCGTGTGGTTCCCCGACTGGCGGCTGCGCCGGCCGGACGCGCCGTCTGATAGCCCTTGCCAGGTGGTGGGCGCCGGGATGGTCCTCGCCGTCAACGGCCTCGCTGCCGCCGCCGGGGTGGCGGCGGGGATGCGACGGCGGCAGGCCGAGGCTCTCTGCCCGGCGGTGGTCACCCTGGCCGCCGACCCCGCCGCCGATGCCGCCGCCTTCGAGGTGGTGGCCACCGCTGTAGAGGATCTGGTCCCCCGGGTGGAGGTGGCCGATCCGGGGTTGCTCTTCGTCCCGGTTTCGGGTGCGGTCGGCTACTACGGCGGGGAGGTGCCCCTGGTGGCCCGGGTGGCCGCGGCGGTGGATGAGGCCGGAGGGCAGGGGGGGCGCCTCGGCTTGGCCGACGGCCCATTCGCCGCCCGCCTGGCGGCGGCGGCCGCCGGCGACGGGCCCGTGGTGCTCGCCGACACCCGGGCCTTCCTCGCCTCCCTCGATGTGGCGGTGCTGGGCCGGGAGGAGATGGCGGCCACCCTGCGCTGGCTGGGCGTCACCACCCTGGGGGCGCTCGCCGCCCTGCCCCGGGAGGCGGTGGCTTCCCGCTTCGGCCTTCCCGGCCTCGAAGCCCACCGCCTGGCCGCCGGGGAGGACCGCGGGGTGCGGCCCCGTTCCCTGCCCGAGGATCTGGCGGTCGAGGAACGCTTCGACCCGCCTCTGCGTGATCTGGAGCAGGCCGCTTTCGCCGCCCGATCCCTGGCCCACCGGCTCATCGAGGGGCTGGGGCCCTGGGGCGGAGCCCCGCACCGGGTGGTGGTCGAGGCCGGGTCGCCTTCCGGGGAGACCCGCTCCCGCACCTGGCGGAGCGCCGACCCCTTCGGCGAGGCGGAGGTGGCGGAGCGAGTGCGCTGGCAGTTGCGGGCCTGGGTGGAGTCGGGCGGGGTGCCGGGGGGCCTGGCGGTGCTGCGCCTGGCGCCGGCCGACCGCTCCGACCGGGGCCGCCAGTTGTCTCTCGGGGAGGACGCCGCCTCGGAATTGGAAGCCACCCGGGCCCTGGCCCGGGCGCAGGCGCTGGTGGGGCCGGAGGCGGTGCTCCAGGCGCGGCCGCAGGGAGGCCGCCGCCCGGGAGAGCGGGTGCAGTGGCACCGGTGGGGGGAGCCCGCGGCGCCTCCGGACCGGGATCCCCGGGCTCCGTGGCCGGGGCGCCTGCCCGGCCCCTCCCCGGCGCTGGTGCCTCCCGCCCCCCGGCCGCTGGAAGTGGAATGGGACGGCGGCTCACCGGAGCGGGTGCGTCTGGGCAGCCGCTGGGAGCCGGTGCTGGCCTGGGCCGGGCCGTGGCGGCAGACGGGTCGCTGGTGGGCGGGGGAGGGGCCCGCCGACTGCTACCAGGTGGTCACCTCGGCGGGCGCTCTTCTCTTCGAGGTCCGGGACGGGTCCTGCTACCTGGCCGCGGTGTACGACTGAGCCGGCGGCGGCACCGCGGCGCCGCGCCTACCCTGGTGGCCGTGGACCGCCGCGACTGGGATCGCCGTCATCGGGAGAGGGAGTTCATCGAACACCTAGATCCCAACCGCTTCCTGGTGCCCGAGGTCGAGGGCCTGACCCCGGGGCGGGCCCTCGACCTGGCCGCCGGGGCGGGGCGCAACGCCGTCTGGCTGGCCACCCTGGGCTGGGCGGTGACCGCGGTGGACTGGTCCGAGGTCGCCCTGGGGAAGGGCCGGCTCTTGGCCGAGCGCCACGCGGTGGAGGTGGAGTGGATCCTGGCCGATCTCCGGGAGTGGGAGCCGTCTTCCCGGGCGTTCGACCTGGTGCTCGTCGCCTACCTGCAGCCCGCGGCCGAGGAGCGCCACGCGGTGTGGCGGCGGGCGGCGGAGGCGGTGGCCGAGGGCGGCCGCCTCATCGTCATCGGCCACGACGCCGACAACTTCACCCGGGGCTGGGGCGGTCCTTCCGACCCCGCCAGCCTGTACACCGCCGAGGAGGTGGTGGAGGTCGTCGGCGTCGCCCTCGAGGTGGTGCGAGCCGAGCAAGTGCTGCGGCCGGTGGAGGCTGAAGAAGGCCCGCGGCAGGCGGTGGACAACGTCGTGGTGGCGGTGCGGCGGTAGGAGGCGCGGGCGCGCCGGCCCCGGGCCCGGCTACGCCAGGCCGCCGCCGTCGACGACCAGGGTGGTGCCGGTGACGAAGGACGACGCGTCGGTGGCCAGGTAGAGCACCGCCCGGGCGATCTCCTCCGGCCGCCCGCAGCGGCCCAGGGGACGGCCGGCGGCCTCGGCCAGGAACTCCGCCTCGGGGCGGCCCAACTGGCCGGCCTCGTGGCGCAGCATGGCGGTGTCGGTGTCGCCCGGGCAGACGGCGTTCACCCGGATGCCCTGGGCGGCGTGGTCGATGGCCATGGCCCGGGTGAGGTTGACCACGGCGCCCTTCGAGGCGCAGTAGGCCGCCGCGGCAACTCCTCCCTTGAGGCCCCAGCCGGAGGCGATGTTGATGATGGCACCGCCGCCGCGGGCCGCCAGGTGGGGAATGGCTTCCCGGCTCATCAGGAAGACCGACTTGACGTTGACCGCCATCACCCGGTCCCAATCGGCCTCGGTGGTGGCGAGCAGGTCGGCCCGCCGGATGATCCCGGCGTTGTTGCACAGCACGTCCAGTCCGCCGAAGGCGGCCACCGTGGCGGCCACCGCCCGGCGGCAGTCGTCGGCGCCGGTCACGTCGCCGGGGAGGAACAGGGCCCGGTCCCCGGCGGCCCTGGCCTCCTCGACGGCCGCGGCCCCGCCGGCCTCATCCAGATCCATGATGGCGACGGCGGCCCCCTCCTGCGCGCAGAGCAGGGCCGTCGCCCGGCCGATCCCCGAGGCGCCTCCGGTGACCAGCACCACCTTGCCCTTCAGGGTGTCCATGGTTCCGTCCTCACTGCTGGCTGGCCAGGCCGCCGGCGATCTCGCCGCCGTCGATCACGAAGCACTGCCCGGTGATGAAGGCCGCCTCGTCGGAGGCCAGGAAGGCGAAGAGGGCCGCCACCTCTTCCGGCCGGCCCAGGCGGCGCAGGGGGATCTTGGCCTCGTAGGCCCGGCGCATCTCCGGGGTGTACTCGGCTTCCTGCATGGGGGTCATGATGAAGCCGGGGCACACCGCGTTCACCCGGATGCCCGGCCCCAGTTCCAGGGCCATGGAGCGGGTCAACTCGACCACCCCGGCCTTGGAAGCGTTGTAGTCGGCGTAGTGGTGGTAGCCGGCCAGGGCGTTGGTCGAGCCCATGTTGAGGATCACTCCGCCGCCCCCGGCCCGCAGGCGACGGGCGGCTTCCCGGGCGACGAAGAAGACCCCGCTGAGGTTGACGCCGATCACCTGCTGCCATTCCTCAGGCGTGATGTCGGCGAAGGCGTGGCGGATGCTGATCCCGGCGTTGTTCACCAGCACGTCGAGGCCGCCCCAGGCGTCATCGAGGGCCCCGAAGGCGGCGGCCACCTGCCCGGGATCCGCGACGTCGGCCGCCAGCACCCGGTCCAGCCCGGGCAGCTCCCGGCGGGCTCGCTCGCCGGCGCCGGCGTCGCGATCGAGGACGGCGACGCGCGCCCCCTCCTCCAGGAAGCGCCGGGCGGTGGCCAGGCCGATGCCGCCGGCTCCTCCGGTGACCAGCACCCGCTTGCCCTTCAGACCGTGCACCTCTACCTCCCTAGGACGCCTCTAGATTCTCGTCGCCTTCCCCGCCGGCGGCCACCCGGTACATCGCCGTGTCGCGGTAGCCGGTGATGACCTCGAGGTAGCCGGCCAGCAGGGCATCCACCTGCTGGTCCCCGGTGTCCACCAGCAAGGGGTGGCCCCGGAGGGCGGCCAGTTTGGCGGACGGGCAGGCCACCAGCAGGTGAGCCCGCTCGACCCGGCGGATCACCTCCGGGGTGATCTGCTGGTTGCCCCTCCCGAGCAGGAACCCCTGCCCGCCGATGGGAGACAGGATCAGCCCGAGCGGGCGGCGGTCGAGCAGCGCCAGCACGTCCCGCTCGGCGACGTCGGCGGCCAGCAACTCGCCGCCGGTGACGACATCCACCCCCACCAGGGTCTTGGGAAGGCCGAGGCGCGCCGCCACGGCGCGGGTTGTGGTGCCCGGCCCCAGCAGGTAGGCGCGGCCCGGCACCAGGCGATCGACCACCTCGGCGGCGACGGCCCGGGCCTGGGCTTCCTCGCCGGCGGGGGTGGGCACCTTCTGGTTCTGCACCGCCCCGCGGCGGTAGGGGACCATCAGGTAGCCGTGGAGCACGGTGGCGATCCGTCCCCGGCGGTAGGCGTCCTCGTCGAGGTCGATGACCTCCGCCTCGCGCCGGAGGGCCCTGTCTCCCTCCAGGTACGCGGCGGCCAGGCGGCCGGCGGCGGCCGGGGAGACGGCGTAAGCCGCCGAGTGGATCTTGACCCCGGCGGGGACGCCCAGCACCGTGAGGCCGGTGCCCACCGCGTCGCAGACATCGCGAGCGGTGCCGTCGCCGCCGGCGAAGAGGACCAGGTCGGCCCCGGCCTGCTGCATCGCCCGGGCGGCGGCGCGGGTGTCCTCGGGCCCCGTGACGCCTCCGGCCGCCGGGCCGGTCGCCGGGAGCACCCGGGGAGCGAAGCCGGCCTGCCGGGCGATGCTCTCTCCCATGGCGCCGGGGGCGGCGAGCAGGTCGAAGGCCCCGGCCAGAGGCCGCAGGGGCTTCAGGGCGGCGGCGGCCCGCTCCCCGGCCCGGGGCACTGCCCCCAGGGCAAGCGCCCGCCTCTGGATCTCGGGGCCGTCGCTGCCCTTGAGGCCCACCCGCCCGCCGAGGCCGGCGACGGGGTTGACGATCAGTCCGAGCCGCTTGGGGGCCATGCCTCAGCCGCGGTCCTGCCCGGTCTTGCGCAGGTAGGCCCGCCAGGTCACCGCCCACTGGTCCGGGTCGTCGAAGGATTCCTGGCGGGTGCGGTGCACCGTGCTGCGATGCGGGGCGGTGGTCACCACCTCGGGCCGGGAGTAGGCCTCGTCGGAGATCTGCCGGAGCACGGCGGCGTAATCGTCCAGATCGGCCCGGGAGTAGGACTCGGTGGGCTCCAGGGTCATGGGCTCGGGGACGACGAAGGGATGGTGGCTGGTCCAGTAGTGCATGCCGTAGTCGGCCACGCGGATCTCGAGGTCCTCCGAGCGGACGCCGGTGTCCCGGGCCAGCTGCTCCCAGCTGTAGCGCACCTGTTCGATGCGCCGCTTGCCGGCGGCGTAGGGGGCGGAGACGCCCCGGATCTGCAGCACCTGGTGGAGCAGGTAGTTGTTGTTCAGCACGGCGATCTCGGCGACCCGGCGCAGGCCGGCGGCCCCCAGGCTCATGATCCAGGCGTAGGCCCGCAGCAGGTTCGGGGTCACTCCGTAGAAGGGGCGCACCTTGCCGATGCTCTGCGGGCGCTCGTAGTCCAGGCGGTAGCGGCCGTCGTCGCACTCCACCGTGGGGACGGGGAGAAACGGGGCCAGCTCCGCCGTCACGCCGCAGGCGCCGGCCCCCGGGCCGCCGCAGCCGTGGGGGGTGGAGAAGGTCTTGTGCAGGTTGAAGTGGCACAGGTCGAAGCCGGCCTCCCGGGCACGGGTGATCCCGAGGATGCCGTTGGCGTTCGCCTGGTCGTAGGAGCACAGCCCTCCGGCCTCGTGCACCACTCGCACGAATTCGGCGATGCGCGGGTTGAAGATGCCGGTGTCCTCGGGGTTGGTGATGAGGAGGCCGGCGGTGCGGGGGGAGACTGCGGCCTTGAGGGCCTCCAGGTCCGGGTAGCCGTCGGCGTCCGGGTAGAGGGTGATTACCCGGTAGCCCGCCACCCGGGCGGCGGCGGCGTTCGAGGGGTGGGAGAAGATGGTGGTGATCACCTCGTCGCGTTCGCCCTGCCCCCGGGCCGCCTGGCAGGCGCGGATCATGCACACGTTGGCGTAGATGGCCGCCGAGCCCGCTCCGGGCTGGAGGGTCACCCGGTCCATGCCCGAGATCTCTCCGAGCATGGCCTCGAGGCGATGCATCACTTCCAGGATCCCCTGCACGGTGGCCTCGTCCTGCAGGGGGTGGAGTTCCGTGAGCCGGGGATTGCGGGCCAGTTGCTCGTTGACCTTGGGGCTGTACTTCATGGTGCAGGTGCCCTGGCCGATGTCGGGGTTGAGGTCGACGCCCAGCGTCTCCTGGGAGAGGCGGGCGTAGTGGCGCAGCACCTGGTTCTGCGACAGCTCGGGAAGGGCGGGAGGGGTGGTGCGGCGCAGGGTGCCGGGCAGCTCCCGGGCGGGGTGTCCCACCTCCCGCTCGATCTCCGCCTCGACCGGCGGCAGCAGCACCCCGCGCTGGCCGGGCCGGCTCAGTTCGAAGATCACCGGCTCGTCCCAGGAGGCCTGATGGAAGCGGCGGGGGCGGGGCTTGGGGCCGATGGGCTTCACCGCACCACCTCCCGCAGGGCGTCCACCAGGCGGTCGAGGTCCTCCCCGGTGTGCACCTCGCTGACGCAGAGGAGCAGGCTCTGGCCCAGGGAGGGGAAGTCGGCCGACAGGTCCTTGCCCCCGAAGATGCCCCGCTCCAGCAGCGCCCGGTTCACCTGCGCCGCGGTCCGGCCGGTGCCGTCGAGGGTTACGACGAACTCGGTGAAGTGGGGGGTGGCGGCGAAGGGCACCCGCAGGCCGGGGATGGCGGCCACCCGTCCCATGAGGTAGCGGCAGCGCTGCATGAGCCCCTCGCCGATCTCCTTCATGCCCTGCGGCCCCATCAGCGCCAGGTAGACCCCGGCGGTGATCCCCCACAGCCCGGCGGCGGTGCCCACCCACTCCTTTCCCTCCTCGCGGCGGGCGAAGGAGGTGCGCTCGTAGGCCACGTCCCCGAAGCCGTACTCGCCCTCCACGATGGTGGGGGCGATGCCGAAGAGGCGCGAGGGGAACTCCATGACGAAGCGGGGGTCGTCGGCGGAGGCGATGAAGCCGCCGTGGCCCCCGCCGTAGTGCTGGTGGATGCCGAGGCTCTGGATGTCGCCGCAGGCGAGGTCGGCGCCGTACTGCGCCGGGGGCCGCACCACCCCCAGTGAGAGCGGGTTCACCCCGACCACCGCCAGCGCCCCGGCGGAGTGGGCGGCGGCGGCGAGGCCCTCGGCCCCGGTCTCGAGCACCCCGAGGTAGCCGGGGTTCTCGAAGTAGACGGCGGCGACCCGGTCGGAGAGCATCGCCCGGAGGGCGTCCGGGTCGAGGAGGCCGCTCTCCGGGAGGAAGGGGACTTGCGCCATCGACACGTCGGGGCGCAGGTAGTTGCGCACCATGGAAAGCTTGTCGGGGTCGAGCTGTTCCGGCAGCAGGACCGCCTCGCGCCCGGTGAGGCGGCAGGCCATGCGCAGGGCGGTGGCCGCCGCCTGGAAGCCGTCGTAGTTGGGGACGTTGACCACATCGGCATCGAGCAGTTCACCCATCAGGCTCTGGTACTCGAAGAGGGCCTGGAAACGGCCGTGGTCCTCGTAGGGCTCGCCGGCATAGGCGGTGAGGAACTCGCCCCGCCCGTTGATCTCGTCGCACACCGCCGGCACCTGGTGCTGGTAGCAGCCGGCGCCCAGGAAGCTGAGGGCGTCGCGGGTGGAGGTGTTGCGGGCGAGCAGCCCCTCGACGTGGCGGGTCAGTTCGGCCTCGGAGAGGAGCGGCGCCGGCAGGTGGAGGAGGCCTTCGACCCGAAGCTCTCGGGGGATGTCGGCGTAGAACTCCTCCACGCTCGCCGCTCCCACGGCGCGCAGCATCTCCTGCTGCACCTCGGGCACCGAATTGGGGATGTAGGGGTGGGCCCCGGGCTCTCCGGCTGGCATCTGGCTCCTCTGCGGTCGATCGTCCCGGCCTGGTCGGCGGCGCGGCTCTTCCCCGGCGGCGAGGGCTACACCTCCCCGCGGATCCGCTCGTAGGTCTTGCCGATGATCGAGTGCACCTGCTCGAGCAGCGGGTCGATGCCGGAGTCGTCGAGGCCGGCGGTCTCGATGGGGGGGTGGAAGACCATCTTGGTCTGCCCTCCTCGCCACCATCTCTCGCCGTGGGGCCAGACCTTGTTGGTGCCGGCGATGGCGATGGGGAGCAGGGGCATCTGGTTGTGCACCGCGATGCGGAAGGCGCCCTTCTTGAAGGCGTGCAGTTCCCCGTCGGCGGAGCGGGTGCCCTCGGGGTAGATCATCAGCGAGCGTCCTATCGAGATGACATAGCCCACCCGTTCGTTCAACAGGCGCAGGGCTTCGGGCGAGTGCGCCTTGCGGTCGGTCTCCACCATGCCGACGGCCCGCAGGGTCGACCCGAAGAGGGGGATCTTGTACAGCTCCTTCTTGGCCAGGAAGCGCACTCCCACCGGCATGAGCCCCAGGTGGTAGGGGGCGTCGAGGTTGGACAGGTGGTTGCACACGCAGACGTAAGACCGCGAGCGGTCGACGTGCTCCAGGCCCTCGATGGTCACCCGGGCCCCGGCAAGGTAGATGATGAGCCGGCCCCAGCTCCGGGCGATGACGTCGGTCTGCCGGGCGGCGGGCCCGAAGCGGGTAGCCACCATCAACCAGGTGCACACCGTGATGGTGTACAAGACGACGACGACGGCGCCGACGACGGTCCGGACGGCGTTGAATGCGGTCCGCATGGCATCGGTAGGCTACCCCTCCCGCGAGCCGGAGGCTCCATGCCCGATGTGCTCTACGAGGTGGCGGCCCATGTGGCCACCATCACCCTCAATCGCCCGCAGCGCCGCAACGCCCTGACCCTGCCGATGCTCGACGAACTGGCCGAGGTGGTGCGCCGCGCCGACGCCGATCCGGAGGTGCGGGCCGTCGTGCTCACCGGGGCCGGAGAGGGCTTCTGCGCCGGGCTCGACCTGGTGGAGGCAGCGGCACAGGGCCCGAGCGCGGTGGACGACATCGCCACCTCGTACCGCCCCGAGCGCATCCCGGTGCTCGCCATGCACGCCGCCGACACGCCGATCGTGGCCGCGGTGAACGGTGCGGCCGCCGGGTACGCGGTGGGCCTGGCCTTGAACGCCGACATCCGGGTGATGGCCCGAACGGCTCGCTTCGTGCCTCCCACTCGTCGGGCGCTGGTGCCCGAGAGCGGCGACACCTATCTGCTGCCCCGCCTGGCCGGGTGGGAGCGGGCGGCCCGCTTCTACCTCCTGGGGGAGGAGATCGGGGCCGAGGCGGCGCTGGCGGCCGGGGTGGTCTCGGAACTGGCCGATGATGCCGAAGCCTGCCGGGCCCGGGCCGTCGCGCTGGCCGGGCAGATCGCCGCTATGCCTCCGCTGGCGGTGCAGGCGGCCAAGCGCATGCTGCGGGCAGGGCTGACCGACGCCTATCCCGAACACGTCTCCCGGGTGCTACTGCAACTCCTGCCCCTGTTCCGCACCGCCGACTTCGCCGAGGCGACGGCCGCCTTCTTGCAGAAGCGCCCGCCCACTTTCACCGGCCGGTGAGGCGCCTCTCCCTCGCCACCGCCCGGCGGATGGCCCTGGCCGCCCAGGGCTTGGCGGCGCCTCGCCCCGAAGGGCGGGTCGACCTGCGCCACCTGCGCCGGGTGTTCGCCCGGGTGGGGGCGGTGCAGATCGACCCGATCAACGTCGTGGAGCGGGCACCCCACCTGACCCTGTTCTCCCGCCTCGGCCCCCACGACCGCGAGTTGCTGTGGCGGGCCTACAACGAGAAGCACGAACTGATGGAGTACTGGGCCCACGCCGCGTGCTTCTTGCCGGTGGACGCCTACCCCCTCTTCCGTCACCGCATGGAGGCCGAGCGGCCCTGGCGGGCGGTGCGCCTCCTGGAGGAGAAGCGCCCCGGCTACGTGGAGGCGGTGTTCGAGGAGGTGCGGCGCCGCGGCCCCCTGGCGGCGAGTGAACTGGAGGATCCCGGCGAGCGGGAGATCCCCTACTGGGGCAACCTGGGCACCGGGTGGACCACGGGAAAGCTGGTCCTGGAGTGGCTCTTCGTCACTGGGCGCCTGGTGGTGGGGGAGCGGCGGGGCCTGGTGCGCCGCTACGACCTGCCGGAGCGGGCGATTCCCCGGGAGTTCCTGGAGGCCCCGGCCCCATCTGGACCCGAAGCGCAGCGCGCCCTGCTGCTCCGGGCGGCCCGTTCGCTGGGGGTGGGCACGGCCGCCGACCTGTTGGCCTACTACATGACCCGCGGGCCCGAGCCCCGCGGCGCGCTGGAGGCCCTGGCCGCCGAGGGCGCCCTGGAGCGGGTGACGGTCGAGGGCTGGCGGGACCCTGCCTTCCGGCACCCCGAGGCCGAAGCGCCCCGGCGGGTCGAGGCGGCGACGCTGCTTTGCCCCTTCGACTCCCTCATCTGGGACCGCAGCCGCACCGAGCGCCTGTTCGGCTTCCGCTACCGCACCGAGATCTACACCCCGGCGGCGAAACGCATCTGGGGCTACTACGTGCTCCCCTTCCTGCTCGGGGAACGCCTGGTGGCCCGGGTCGACCTGAAGGCGGACCGGGCGCGCCGAGTGCTGCAGGTGCCGGGAGCGTTCCTGGAGGAGGGGGTCGACGCCGTCGCGGTGGCGCCCGCCCTGGCCGCAGAACTGGGCCTCATGGCCGGCTGGCTCGGCCTGGAGACGGTCGAGGTGGGCGAGCGCGGCGACCTGGCGGGCCCGCTGCGCCGGGTGCAAGCGGGACGGGCGTTCCGCTAGGTTGTGATCCGGGGTTAACGGGCTGGTTCGGGGCGCGGGCGATGCCCGTCGCCCGGAGAGCGAGGAGGCCGAGATGATTTCCTTCGAGAACCGGGTGGCGGTCATCACCGGGGCGGGGCGCGGCCTGGGTGCCGGCTATGCCGGGTTCCTGGCCGCACGAGGCGCGGCGGTGGTGGTCAACGACCCCGGGGGCGCCTCCGACGGCACCGGCGCCGAGGCCACCCCGGCCGAAGAGGTGGCCGCCGCGATCAGGGAGGCCGGCGGGCGGGCGGTGGCCGAGCACTCCTCCGTCGCCACCCCCGAGGGAGCGGCGGCCATCGTGCAGAAGGCGCTGGACGAGTTCGGCCGGGTGGACATCCTCATCAGCAACGCCGGCATCCTGCGCGACAAGGCCTTCCACAATCTGGAGTGGGAGAACCTCGATGCTGTGCTCGACGTGCACCTGCGGGGGGCCTTCTTCGTGACCCAGCCCGCCTTCCGCGCCATGCGGGCGCAGGGCTACGGCCGGATAGTGCTCACCGCCTCGAACGCAGGGATCCTGGGGAACTTCGGCCAGGCCAACTACGGCGCCGCCAAGATGGGCCTGGTGGGCTTCATGAACGTGCTCCGCCACGAGGGGGCCCGGTACGACATCAAGGTGAACACCGTGGCCCCGGTGGCCCGTACCCGCCTGACCGAGGAGCTCCTCGGCCCCTTCGCCACCCACCTCGATCCCGCGGCGGTGACGCCGGTGGTGGCCTACCTGTGCTCCGAAGAGTGCGCCGTCAACGGCGACCTGTGGTCGGTGGCCGGAGGCAACGTGAGCCGCTTCTTCGTGGGCCGGACGCCGGGCTACTTCAAGCATCCGGAGCGGGAGGGCGCCCTGACCCCGGAGGAGGTGGCGGCTCACCTCGAGGCCATCCGGGCCGAAGCCGGCTACACGGTGCCTGGGTCCGTACAGGAGGAACTGCAGGGCATGGCCCCGCTGCTTCTCTCCTGAGGCGGGCCGGGGTACTCGGCTCGGGCGTCCCGGGTATCGTGCCGGCATGCCTATCGACGCCGACCTACGCCGCCGTACCGAGGCCTGGATTGCCGCCGACCCCGACCCGACGACCCGAGCGGAACTGCAGTGCCTCCTCGATGCCGGTGAGGAGGCGGTCCTGGCCGATCGCATGGCGGGGGCGCTCGAGTTCGGCACCGCCGGCATCAGGGGGGTGGTGGAAGCCGGGTCGAACCGCATGAACCGCGCCGTGGTGATCCGCACCACCCGGGGCCTGGCCGACTACCTGCTGTCCACGCGGCCCGGCGCCGGACCGGTGGTGGTGGGCTTCGACGGGCGCCTGAGCAGCCGGGCTTTCGCCGCCGACACCGTGGAGGTCCTGGCGGCGGCAGGGCTTCCGGTGCGGTACTTCCCCGAGGTGGCGCCGACGCCGCTGGTGGCCTACGCCGCCCGGGTGCTGGGGGCGGCGGCGGCAGTGGTGGTCACCGCCAGCCACAACCCTCCGCAAGACAACGGCTATAAGGTCTACGACGCCAACGCCGCCCAGATCATCCCCCCGGTGGACGCGGCCATCGCCTCCGCCATTGCCCGGGTCGGCCCGGCGGCGACGGTGCCCCGGGTGGAGGGAGCCCTGGAGGGGGCGAGCGACCTGGCGCGGCCCATCGAGCCGGCCATCGCTTCCCGCTACGCAGAGGAAGTGCTGGCGCTGCGCCCGGCGGTCCCCGCCGATCGATCCCTGCGCCTGGTCTACACCCCCATGCACGGGGTGGGGCGACTCCCGGCCGAGCGGGTGCTGCGCTCGGCGGGCTTCGCCGACCTCCACGTGGTCGCCGAGCAGGCCGAGCCCGACGGCCGCTTCCCTACGGTGGCCTTCCCCAACCCCGAAGAGCCGGGGGCCCTCGACCTGGCCCGCGCCCTCGCCGGACGGGTGGGGGCCGACCTCATCCTGGCCAATGACCCCGACGCCGACCGCCTCGCCGCCTGCCTGCCCCGCGCCGGGGAGTGGCCGGCTCTCACCGGGAACCAGATCGGTCTTCTGCTGGCCGACTTCCTGCTGGAGCACTCCGGGCCCGGGCCCACCCCGCTGGTGGTCAACTCCATCGTTTCCTCGCCGATGCTGGCGGCGATCGCCGCCCACTACGGGGCGCGCTTCGAGGCCACCCTCACCGGCTTCAAATGGATCGCCAACGCCGCCCTCGACCTGGAGGCGGCCGAAGGGGTGCGCTTCGTCTTCGGCTACGAAGAGGCCCTCGGCTACACCGCGGGTCCGGTGGTGCGGGACAAAGACGGGATCTCCGCCGCCCTCCTCTTCGCCGAGTTGGCGGCCCACTGCCGGGCGCAGGGGGAGACGGTGTGGGATCGCCTGCACCGTCTGTACCGCCGCCACGGCCTCTGGATGAGCACGCAGCGCAGCCTGGTGCGGCCCGGGCCGGGGGGCATCGCCGAGATCTCCTCCGCCATGGAGATGTTGCGGCATCGCCGGCCGAGGCGGTTGGGCGACGCCGCGGTCACCGGCTGGCTCGATTTCCGCGAGGGAGCCGAGCAGCGCCCCCGCTGGCTGGGGGCCACGCCGCTGGTGGCCCTGGAACTGGGGGAGACGGGCCGGGCCCTGGTGCGGCCCAGCGGCACCGAACCCAAGCTGAAGATCTACGTCGACCGGCGCGCCGTTCCGGCGGGGGGCGAGGGCTTGGCTCGGGTCGAGGCGGCGGCTCTGGCCGGGGCCGAGACGGTCGCCGCCGACCTGGCCGCCTTCCTGGGCCTGGGGTAGCCGGGGCGGGTGCCTCCACTACCCTCCCCGCCCATGGTCCCCGACCCCGGGCACGACGGGCGCGACCCGTTCATAGACCTGCTGCGGGTGGTCTGCATCGCCGTGGTGGTTCTGGGGCACTGGGCCACCACCACGGTCATCTGGGAGCCCGACCGGGTGCTGAGCGTCAATGCCCTCTCGGTGATCTCCGGCAGCCGGATCAGTACCTGGCTGCTCCAGGTGATGCCCCTGGTCTTCTTCGCCGGGGGGTTGGCCAACTCGGTCTCGCGGCGGGGCGCTCCCTCCTACCTGTCCTACCTCGACCGGCGCCTGGGCCGCCTGCTGCTGCCCACCGGGGTGTTCCTCACCGTCTGGGTCGTGTTGGGGATCGCCGTCGAGGCTCTGGACCCGGCGTCGGCCGGCAAGGCCCGGGCCGCCGAGGTAGCCGCCCTGCCCCTGTGGTTTCTCGGCATCTACCTGGTGGTGGTGGCTCTGGCTCCGGCCATGGAGGCCGGGCACCGCCGCATCGGACTGTGGGCCGCGGCGGCCCTGGCGGGTCTGGTGGGGGTGGTGGACCTGGTCTCGATCGGCTTCGGGGTGGAGGGGGTGGGCGGGGCCAACTACGCCTTCCAGTGGCTCTTCGCCCACCAGCTGGGCTTCGCCTACGCCGACGGCACCCTGTCGAGATGGGGGCGGCGCGGAGCGGCGGCGCTGGCGGGGGTGGGCCTGAGCGCCCTGGTGCTGCTGACCACCGTCGCCGGCTACCCGGTCAGCGTGGTGGGCGTGCCGGGCCAGGCCCGCTCCAACGCCCAGCCGCCCAGCCTGGCCATGGTGGCGCTAACTCTGTGGCTGGTGGGCCTGGCGCTGCTGCTGCGGCCGGCGGCGATGAGGTGGATGGCTCGGCCTCGGGTGCGTCGCCGGGTGGGCCGGGTCCACTCCGTGCTGTTGACCCTCTTCCTGTGGCACGTCACCGCCATCATCCTGGGAGCGGCGCTGGCCCGGGCGGCCGGAGCCCCGGAGCCGGCCATCGGCTCGATTCGGTGGTGGGCGCTGCGCCCGGCCTGGCTGGTCTGGCTGCTGCCCTTCCTGGGCTTGCTCGTCTGGGCCGTCGGGCGATTCGAGGGGCACCCCCCGGGGAGGCTCATCCCCGACCGGCCCGCGGCTGCGGCGGCGGCCGGCTTCGGGGTCTTCTCGATGGCGGTGGGCATCCTCGGCTTCGGGGAGACGGGCTTCTTCCCCTTCGCTCCCGAAGTGGGGGAGCACATCCTGATGTTCACCTTCAACCCGCTGCAGAACCTCATTCACGTGGCCCTGGGGGGAGTGGTGTTGTGGGCGATGGGCCACCGGCGCCCGGCGGGGCCGGTACTCGCTGCGGCGGGGGCGGTGGTGTTCGGCGCCATGGGGGGGCTGCGCCTGGCGGGATGGGGCGCGGCCCGCTGGCTGGGCATGGATGGCTTCACCGCCTGGGCTCATGTGGCGGTGGCCGCCCTGGCCCTGGCCGGGCTGGGTTGGACCGCGCTGGCGGCGGCGAAGGCCTCGGCGGCTCCGAGCCTCGGCCGGCGCTGAGGCCGCCTGGGCCCGGGGGCCCGGTCGCTCGGACCAGGCCGTCGGCCGGGTCGGCACAACACCCGCGGCGTGGGAACGGGCGACGGACGGCGTCCGGTGCGACGCCATTCGGGCCGAGGGTGGTCCCGACTCTCCGGGGCCGGCCATGTGGGGTCTCGCCGGTGCCGGGCCCTCGGCGCGCCGCGCTCTGGCGGGCGGCTTCTGCCCGGGCGGTGCTCCGTGCGTGGCGTAGTCTCGAGGTTGTGAGCCGCCACCCAGGACATTGCCGGATCACCATCAGCCCCACCGCAGAGGCCGACCTCCCCGATCTCATGGCTTTGTGGAACGACGGGGAGGTGATGCGCTGGGTGGGGTTTCCTGAGGGGTTGGGCTACGACGCCGGGGACGTGGCGGCCTGGTGGCGCGCCGTCTCCGCCGACCCGGACTGCCACCACTTCGTGGTTCGCGACGGCAGCGGCTCCTTCTGCGGCGAGGTCTTCTACCGGGTGGAGCGCCCGGCCCGCCGGGCGGCCCTGGACGTCAAGTTGTGCTCGCCGGCGCAGGGCTTAGGTGTCGCCACGAAGGCGCTGGGGAGGCTCATCGAGCTGGTGTTCGCCGACGAGCCCGAGGTGGACGCCGTCTGGGTGGAGCCGTCGGCCGCCAACGCGGCGGCCCGGCGCCTGTACGAGAGGTGCGGCCTCCGGCCCCGGCCGCGGCCGGCCGACCTGCCGCCGGGGGACTCCTACTGGGAGCGTCGCCGGGCTTGAGGCGTTCCGGCCACGAGCCCCGGAAGTCCTTCGCTTCTGCGGGCGGCGTATCACAATGGGGCCGGCGACGCAGAGGAGTGTGGTGACCACCGCTTTCAATCCATGGGCCGACGAGGGCGTCGAGGTCCCGCCCAAGGGCGAGGGGCCATCGCGTCTGCTGGCCATCGAGTTGGACGACGCCCTCCGTGCCCAGGAGGCACTGCTGGCCTCGCTGCGGCTGCACCAGCGGCAGGCCATTCGCATCGAGGACGCCGCCATCGCGGCCAAGGATCGCAACGGGCGCATCCGCCTCCACCAGACGCGGGACGTCGGCCCGGCGCAGGGGGCGATGGCCGGGACCTGGCTGGGGATGTTGGCCGGCCTGATCTTCATGGTGCCGCTGGTGGGGGCGGTGCTGGGGGCGGCGATCGGCGGCATCTGGGCCAAGCTGCGCGACATCGGCATCTCGGACCGGGAGATGCGCGAGATGGGGGAGCATCTGGAGCCGGGCACGGCGGCGCTGTTCCTGCTGTTCGAGCCCTTGGCCACCACGACGCTGGTGCGGGAACTGCACCGATTCAACGGCAAGGTGCTCCGTTCGACGCTCCCCGACGATCTGACGGCCGAGATCGCCGCCGCCCTGGCAGAGATCGTCTGAGCCGGCTCAGAGGTGGGTGATGCCGGCGGGGTCTACGGCGAGCCGCACCTGATCTCCGGGGGAGGGCGCCCGGGGCAAGTGGGCCTCCAAAACGACGCCTCCGGCGGCGACCTCGACGGCGTAGGCCTCCCCGCGGAAGGTGCGGGCCATCACCTGCCCGAGGATGGTCCCGCCGGGATCGAGGCGGAAGGCGCCGGGGCGGATCACCAGCCGAACCGGGCCTTCGGGCGTGCCGGGAGGCACCGGGATGGTTCCCGCCGCCGTCTCCGCCCGGCTCCCCGTCACCCGCCCGTCGAGGATGTTGCGCAGGCCCAGGAAGCGCGCCACCTGCTCCCCGTCGGGCACCCGCCACACTTCCTCGGGGGTCCCCACCTGCAGCGCCCGTCCGGCTTCGAGGATCATCACCCGGTCGGCCAGGCCGAAGGCCTCTTCCTGGTCGTGGGTGACGTAGAGGGCGGTCACCCCCAGGCTGGAGAGCAGGCGGCGCAGTTCGCCGGTGAGCCGCTCCCGCAGGCCCCGGTCGAGGGAGCCCAGGGGTTCGTCGAAGAGCAGCAGGCGCGGGCCCGGGGCGAGGGCGCGGGCCAGTGCCACCCGCTGCGCCTCGCCCCCCGACAGGGTGGCCACCCGGCGACGCTCGATGCCGGGCAACTCCACTCGTTCCAGGGCGGCGGCGGCGCGGCGACGGCGCTCGGCCGCGGGCACGCCCTGCATGCGCAGGCCGAACTCGACGTTGCGGCCGACATCGAGGTGGGGGAAGAGGGCGAAGTCCTGGAAGACGAGGCCGAAGCCCCGCCGGTGGGGTGGGACCCCGGCGAGGTCGTCGCCGTCCCACAGGATGCGGCCGGCATCGAGGGCCTGGAGGCCGGCCACGGCGCGCAGGAGGGTCGTCTTCCCCGATCCGCTCGGCCCCAGCACCGCCAGCACCTCGGCGTCGCCCACCACCAGATCGACGCCCTCGAGGGACCAGTCGCCGACGCGCACCGTGGCACGCTGCACTTCGAGCATCAGAACTCCTCGAGCCCCGGGGGGCGCAGGCGGTCGATGAGCGCCACCGCCGCGGCGGTGACCACCATCAGGATCACGCTCATGGCCATCGCCCGGCCGAAGTTGAGCCGGCCCGGCTGGCCCAGGAAGCGGAAGACCGCCAGGGGCAGGGTGGGGGTGTCGGGACGGGCGATGAAGGCGGTGGCCCCGAACTCCCCGAGCGAGACCGCGGCGGCGAACCCGGCGCCGGCGGCGGCCGCCCGCGAGACCAGGGGCAGGTCGACCTCGCGCCACACGCGGCGCGGGGGCGCTCCCAGAACGGCGGCCGCCTCGCGCAGACGGGTGCGCACCGCTCGCATCACGGGCACCACGGCCCGCACCACGAAGGGAACGGCCACCAGGGCGTGGGCCAGGGGGATCAGCAGCCACGAGGAGCGGAGGTCTACCGGGGCATCGAGGGCCAGCAGGAAGCCGAAGCCGATGGTGACCGCCGAGGTCCCGAGGGGAAGCATGAGAAGGGTGTCGAACCAGCGCGAGGCGCGGCCGCGGTGGTAGGCGATCACCACCGCCGCCAGCAGGCCCACCACGAGGGCGACGGCGGTGGCCACCAGGGCGAAGGAGACGGAGTTGCCCACGGCCCGCAGCGGATCGACGAGGAGCGCGCCGGCCCGTCCCGGCCGGCCCAGGGCGCGGTAGTAGCCCAGGCCCCAGCCCTCCCCGGTGTTCAGGGAGCGGGCGACGAGCACCGCCGGGGGCCCGAGGAGCAGCAGGGCGGTGCCGGCCACGGTGCCCCCGACCAGGGCCCGCTCGGCGGGGGTGCCCGGGCGGCGAGCGACCTCGATCGCGGGGCGCAAGGCTTGCTCCACGGCACGGCGCTCCTGGTAGCGCGAGTAGGCGAGCAGCACCGCAGTCACCCCCGCCATCTGCACCAGGGCCAGCACCGCGGCCAGGGGGAGGTCGAAGAGGGCGGTGGTGTGCCGGTAGATCTCGACTTCCAGGGTGGCCAGGCCGGGCCCGCCGAGGAGCAGGACGGTGCCGAAGGAGGTGAAGGTGAAGAGGAAGACCAGCGAGGCCGCGGCGGCCAGGGCGGGGCGGAGCAGGGGGAGGGTCACCCGGGTGAAGACCTGCCCACGGCTCGCTCCCAGGAGGCGGGCGGCCTCTTCCAGCCGGGGGTCGAGGTGCGACCACAGCCCGCCCACGGTGCGCAGCACCACCGCCACGTTGAAGAACACGTGGGCCGCCAGGATCGCCCAGATGGTCCCGTCGAGGCGTATTCCGAGCAGGCCCCCAGGCCCGATCAGGGCCAGGAAGGCGGTGCCCACCACCACGGTGGGGAGCACGAAGGGCACGGCGAACAGCGCGCGCAGCAGGCGCTTGCCGGGGAAGTCGTAACGGGCGAACACGTAGGCCCCGGGGAGGGCTACCAGCAGTGTCAGCACCGTGGAGGCCGCCGCCTGCCAGAGGGTGAACCAGGCCACCCCGGGCAGGCCTCCTTCGACCGCCCGGCGGAAGGCGCCGCCCGCGAAGCGCCCGCTGGGGAAGAGGCCGGTGGCCACGATCGAAGCCACCGGCCACACGAAGAAGGCGAGCAGGAAGACCAGCGGCGGGGCCGCCACCACGGCGAGGGCGAGGCGGGAGCGGGCGGTCAACGCAGCACGATGGAGGCCCACTCGGCGATCCACCGGTCCCGGTTGGCCTCGATCCGGGCGGGATCCATGGTGAGGGGAGCCGTCGGCACCCGGGTGTGGGCCACGAACTCGGGGGGAAGTTCCACCGAGGCCAGGGCGGGGAAGACGAACATGGTGAGGGGCACCTCCTCCTGGAAGCGCTCGCTCAACAGGAAGTCGAGCAGCGCCCGGGCGGCGCTCTCGTTCCGGGTGCCGCGGAGAATGCCGGCGAACTCGACCTGGCGGAAGCAGCCGTCAGTCACCACCGCGGTGGGAGCCTCCCCGACCGGCGGGTCGGCGTAGATCACCTCGGCCGGGGGAGAGGAGGCGTAGGACACCACGATGGGGCGGTCCCCCTCGCCGGCGCCGCCGGAGAAGGCCCCGTAGTAGGCCTCTTCCCAGCCGGCGGCGACGCGGACATCGTTGGCTCTCAGGTCGGCCCAGTAGTTCTTCCAGGTGTAGGGGCCTTCCTCCCCGAAGGTGGCGATGGTGGCCAGCAAGAAGGCCAGGCCGGGGGAGGAGGTGGAGGGGTCCTGCACCACCAGCAGGCCGCGATAGGCCGGGTCGGCGAGGTCGGCCAGGGTCTGCGGTGATGGGATGGTGGCGAAGGCCGCCTTGTCGTAGTTGAGGCAGACATCCCCGAAGTCGACGGGGGTGACGCGGTGCTGCGGGTCGGCCGCCAGGCCGGGGTAGAGGCCGGCCAGCAGGGGGCTCTGGTAGGGCAGAAACAGGTCGGCGTCCAGAGAGCGGGACAGGAAGGTGGTGTCCACGCCGTAGAGCACGTCGGCCACCGGGTTGCCCGCGGTCAGCACTGCCTGGTTGACCATGGAACCGGCATCCCCGGCGCGCCGGACCTCCAGGCGCAGCCCGGTGGCGGCGGTGAAGGCGGCCCGCGCGTCATCGGAGATGAAGAAGGAGTCGTGGGTCAGCAGGCGCACCGTGCCCGCCGGGGCCGAATCCCCGCCGCAGGCGGTGGTGAGGGCGCCGGCGGCGGTGAGCAGGACGACGAAGGGGACGACGAGGCGTCTCATGGCTCTCTCCCGGTGTGGACGGCCATCACGACGCCGGTCTCCACGGAGACGGCGGCGGAGGCCGCGGTGAGTTGGTTGCTCACTCCGCGGGTGGAGCCCGGGACCAGGGTCTCTCCCAGCAGGGGCCAGCGCAGACCGGTGGTGGTGACGCCGGTGGCCGGGCCTCCGACGGCCAGGAGGGTGACCCGGTCGCCGGGCTCCCCGGTCAGGTCGAGCCGGTCGTGCACCGGAGCCACCCGGGCGCCCTTCACCCACCAGCGCAGCCGCAGCGGCGCGTACCGGGGGGAGGCGATCAGCAGGAAGTTGGCCACGAGGTGGTCGAGGCGGTCCCAGCCGGCCCCTCCGACGATGAGCACCGGAGAGCGGCCCAGGCGCAGCACGGCGTCGAGGGCGAGGGCGAGGTCGGTGGCGTCCTTGTCCGCCGGGTGGCGCTCGACCCGGGCGCCGGCGGCGACGGCGGCGTGCACCGCCTCCGGGTCGGCCGAGTCGAAGTCACCCACGAGCAGGTCGGCGGTGACGCCGAGTCGCCGGGCGAGGTGGAGGCCCGAGTCGGCGGCGACCACCAGGGCACGATCGGGGAGGAGGGGGCGCACCGTCTCGGGCACGGGATCCCCCCCGGCGAAGACCACCGCAGGACCGTTGCTCTCCAAGTCTCCCTCCGCTGGCATTACCCAGATCAGGTTCTACGGGTCGGCGGCGGGGTCGCGGAGGCGACCAGCCGCCCTCTCAGCTCGGCTCACCCGAGCTCCCCGGAGTGCGCCCTGAAGGGTAATGCCCTTCCGGTGCTGTGGGGCCTTGACACGGCGACTTCTTTGTGACATCATGGTGATGTCATCACGACACCATTAGAGACCTGAGGAGCGAGCCATGTGGTATCACAGCGATCTGGCCCTGGCCCTGCACCGGAGCCGGGCCCTCCGCCCGCCCCGGCGGCGGCGAGCAGGGGCGGCGCGGACCGCCCCCGAGCGGCTCGCCGCCATCCCGGTGCTGCGCCCGGTTCCCGGGGAACGCTGAGGAGTGGCCGTGGACGCCACCGTTGCCCTCACCAGGTTCCAGGCGGCTCTGGAGCAGCAGGTACTCCTCGCCGGGGGTGATCCCGTGATGGAGGCCGCCGGGCGAGCCTTGCTGGCCGCCTCCGGCCCGGCTCTGAGGAGCCTGGCCCTCGACCTCGCCGAGCAGGCGGCCGCCGAGGTGCGGGCCCAGCTGCCGGGGCACGCGGTGGAGGTCCTGCTCGAGGACGGGGAGCCGGCCCTGCGGGTGAGACCGGAGGAGACGGACCGGGGAGCGGCCTCTCGGCAGGAGGAGCCGTCCGACGCCCGGGTGACCCTGCGTCTCTCGCCCCGCCTGAAGGAACTCATCGAGCAGGCGGCGGCCGAACGGGGCGAGTCCCTGAACTCCTGGCTGGTGCGGACCCTGTCCGTGCACGGCAGCCGCCCCCGCGGCCGGGGCCAGCGCATCGAAGGGACCATCGAGACATGAGCGAGCGCACCGAGAGGTTCGAGATCGTCGGAACGCCTCGCCTGGTGCTGCGGGTGCCGGCGGGCGAGGTCCGGGTGGTGACGGGCAGACCGGCAGAAGTGGTGGTGCGGGCCCGGGCTGCCGAGGCCGACCTGAGCCGCCTGTTCATCACCGGGCAGGGCAACAGCGTGTCGGTCGAGGCCGACCGCTCGGGCTGGGGGCGCTGGGCGGCGGTCGACGTGGAGATCGCGGTGGGAGCCGCCCCGGAGATCTCCTCCCGCCAGGCCTCGGGCAGCCTGATCCTTCGTGTCACGGCCGCTGAAGTGGACTGCAGCAGCGCTTCCGGCGGGATCGAAGTCGGGGTGGTCGAAGGCCGGCTCACCGCCCGCCTGGCCTCCGGTGACCTGCGGGGCGAAGCCGCGGGGAGCCTGGAGGTAGTGAGCGCCTCGGGCGAGGTGCGGGTGACCCGGGTCGACGGCGCGGCGGTCGTGAAATCGGCCTCGGGTAACGTCACACTCGGTTGGGTGGGCGGCGACCTCACCGTGCGCACCGCCAGCGGTGATGTGGCGGTGGACGCCCTGGAAGGAGGCCGCCTCGACGCCAGGACGGTAAGCGGCGACCTGCGAGTGGGGGTTCCGGCCGGAAGGCGCTACGCGGTGTCCCTGCGGAGCCTCTCGGGGCGGGTACGCACCGACTTCCCCGTCTCCGGGGAGGGGGGCGGCGCCCCCGCCCGCCTCCAGGCAGGATCGGTGTCGGGGGACATCACCATCACCGCTGCCCGCGAGGCTTAGCCGGCGGCGGCGCGCTCTCGCCGGGCGATGCGGTATGCCGCTTCGAATGCCGGGGCGGCCGCCTCGGCGAACACGGCATGCCCCCTCTCGGAGGCGTGGAACTGGTCGCCGGCGAACAGCGTCGGGTCTTCGTAGAAGGCGGTGACCATGCGCCCGCGAGTGTGCACTTTGACGGTGCGGGGATGGGCGGCGGCCACCCGGACGCAGGCGGCGTCGAAGCGACTCGAGCGTTGGCTGAGGTAAGGGCGCAGGCTCGGCGGGAGGCGGGGGATCGAGCCGAGGTCGCCCATGCCCAGGACCAGCACCGCTCCCGCCGCTGCCTCCAGCCGGGAGACGATCCTCTCCAGGTCGGCGGTGAAGCGCCGCACGGGGGTGGCCCGAATGGCGTCGTTGGATCCCACGGTCACCACGGCGATGTCGGGCTGCAGATCGACCGCCGCCTCCAGTTGGCCCTCGACCACATCGCGGGCCCGCGATCCGCCGACGCCCAAGGAGATCAGTTCCACGCAGTGGCTCTCGGCGTAGCGGCCGGCCAGGCGGCGCAGCCAGACATCCCCCAGGTCGGCGATACCGGGGGCAGTCAGCGAGGAGTCGCCTACCGCCACCACTCGCAGCGGCGGGTCGACCGGATCGCCGAGGGTGGCCGAGATGTCATGGTTGGTGAACGAGGGCAGGTCGGGGCGATGGGCGGCCCGCCGCACCTGGTGAAGCACGAAGCCCACCCCCAGGAGGGGCAAAGAGGACGTGGCGAGAACCGGCCCGGCCCGGCGCATGGGGGGCGATCGTAGCCCGGCTCCCGCCCTCGCCCGTCTAGGAGGACGCCCCCGGCGGGGAGGTGGCGGCGATGTCCCCTGCGTACCAGAGGAGGGCGGCCCCCCCGAAGCAGACCCCGCCCCAGACGGCCCACCAGTAGTTCCCGGTGGCGGCGGCCAGGAAGATCAGGGCGGAGCCCGCCAGCGCGGCCAGGGTGCTCAGCAGCACGGCCGGCCGGGCCACCCAAGAGGGGATCTGAAGTGTCATGGAGCGGTGGCCTCCTCGACGCCAGATTAGCCGCGCCCCGGCCGCGGCTCGCGACGCCGCCCGCACCGTTGCGGGGCGGCCCGTCGGGGCGAAGGGTCGCCCGGGGACCGGTGGCGATGTCGGCGCGAGGCCGCCACCGGCCGTGCGGGGTGTACCGTCCGGCCATGCAATCGCCGCACCGGGTGGCCGGCGAAACCGGGGCTCTCCTGGCCGGGTC
>Ga0194110_10000636_pt1 | contig 45618 bp, 38 predicted proteins | sample TA2Kig1200mmetaG_FD_146192 | JGI IMG/M metagenome (GOLD analysis project Ga0194110, IMG submission 146192) | Freshwater microbial communities from Lake Tanganyika, Tanzania - TA2015032 Kigoma Deep Cast 1200m | ecosystem: Environmental > Aquatic > Freshwater > Lake | place: Tanzania: Lake...
GGGTAAATTGGGGAATAGCAAACACTTCTCCGTCCAGCCGTCCTTTTGGAACCATACCCTGCCCCCCTTATCCTTGATGAGGTTCATTCAGGGCAGGTTAGCATAGATCAGGATTCAAAGCAATCAAATTGTCGTTGTAGGGTTAAGATCCGGCAACTTCAAGAGCTCTTTCAGACACCACTGCCCAAAACCCAAAACCTAAAACCCCCTTCGTTCTCCTCACGGCCACACGCTGAACAGGGTGGCCGCGCCCAGAAGGATGCCCACCAGGCCGTTCACCGTGAAGAAGGCGTGGTTGAGACGCGACAGGTCCGTGGGCGAAATGAGCCGGTGCTCCAGGAACAGGAGGAGGGCGGTCAGGGCGGCCACGGTGAAATAGAGGAGGCCCAGCCCGGCCAGCCATCCGGTGAGGAGAAAGCCCGTCGCAGCCAGGAGGTGGAAGAGGAGCGCCATGCGCATGGCCGGGGCCCGGCCCAGGCGGCTGGGGAGGGAGAAGAGGCCGGCCCTGCGGTCGAACTCGTCGTCCTGAAGGGAATAGAGCACGTCGAAGCCCGCCACCCAGAAGAGCACCGCCGCGGACAGGGCCAGGGGCGTGAGGGTGAGGTCGCCCCGCACGGCCAGCCAGCCTGCGGCCGGAGCGATGGCCAGCCCTGCCCCCAGCACCAGGTGGGAGAGCGCCGTAAAGCGCTTCGTATAGGAATAGAAGAACACCCAGCCCAATGCCAGGGGCGAGAGCAGCAGACAGAGGCGGTTGAGTCGGGCGGCCGCGAAGATAAACAGCGCGGCGCTGGCCAGGATGAACATCACTGTGGCGCCCCGGCTGACGAGGCCTCGGGGCAGGGCCCGATCTTTGGTCCGGGGATTTTGCGCGTCAAACGGCTCGTCCACCAGGCGGTTGAAGGCCATGGCGGCGCTCCGGGCCCCCACCATGGCCAGCAGGATAAAAAAGGCCTGGCGCCCGCCGGGCAGCCCCCGGGCCGCCAGCAGCGCCCCCATGAAGGCGAAGGGGAGCGCAAAGACCGTGTGCTCGATCTTGATCATGTCGAGCAGGATTTTGATCTGCGTAATCATAGACTTTCCGTGCACCTTGTCCACTCCGCCTCATCTCTTGTTGCCAAGCAGTCTCGCATGGCCCTTTGGCCTACCCGCAACCCATGAAAGGCCGGTGTGGCGGGCGTCTCTGCCAGCCGCCAGGCCCAGCCGATGGTGCGCGGTGCGCACCCTACGAAACAACTCTTCAAGACACTTACTCATGACCCTTGGGCTCATCCGCAAAGCATGAAAAGTTCTCCCCTCACCCCAGCCCTCTCCCCCGCAGGGGGAGAGGGGGATAAGGAAATTTCCCTAGACAGAGCTTGCCGGGCACTTGGGTTCCCAAGCAGGAGCTTGGAAACCGGGGTGGCAGGGCATGGCGGCGGGCAGAGCCCGCCCTGCCGACCCATCCATCCCCCGACATTACGTCTCCAAAACCTGACACCTGACACCTGACACCTCTTCATCCCTCCTCGCCCCAGCGATGCGTGAGCCGGTGCTCCAGGCCCAGGTGGTCCAGGATGCGCCCCGCGAAATTCCGGGCCAGGTCCGTCAGGTTCTCCGGGCGGTGGTAAAAGGAGGGCATGGCCGGGAAGATGACGGCCCCGGCTTCGGCCGCGGCGGTCATGTTGCGCAGGTGGATGAGGTTCAAGGGCGTCTCCCGCACCACCAGGATGACGGGCCGCCGTTCTTTCAGAAAGACGTCTGCGGCCCGGTGGATGAGGTTCAGGGACTGCCCCTGGGCGATGGCCCCCAGCGTCCCCATGGTGCAGGGGACCACCACCAGCCCCTGGGCCCGGAAGGAGCCGCTGGCCAGGGGCGCGGCGAAGTCGGTTTCCGGGTGGAGGCGCGCCCCTGCTGGCAGCACGTCCTCCAGGGCCGCGTCCAGCTCCAGGGCCAGCACCTGGCGGGCCGCGGCCGAGGCGATGACGTGCAGCTCCAGGTCCGGCCGGGCGCCGAAGTAGGCCAGCACCTCCCGTGCATAGATCATGCCGCTGGCCCCGGTTAGGGCGACGACGTAGCGCTTCACGGCAGCCCCAGCTGCGGCCAGAGCGCGTCGATTTTGCGCACCACCTCCTGGTCCATTTCGATGACCTCCGGCCATTCCCGGGTGAACCCCTCTTCGGGCCACTTGCGGGTGGCGTCGATGCCCATCTTGGAGCCGTAGTGGGGCAGCGGCGAGGCGTGGTCCAGGGCGTCCACGGGGCCGTCCACGAAGACCACGTCCCGCCGGGGGTCGATGTTGTTGCCCAGCCGCCACAGCACGTGCCCCAGGTCCTGCACGTCCACTTCCTTGTCGTAGATGACGATGATCTTGCAGAACATCATCTGCCCCAGGCCCCACAGGGCGTGCATCACCTTGCGGGCGTGGCCGGGGTAGCGCTTGTCGATGCTGATGAAGGCCAGGTTGTGGAAGACGCCCTCCACGGGCAGGTTCATATCTACGATTTCCGGCAGGGTCTTTTTGATGAGGGGCAGGAAGATGCGCTCCGTGGCCTTGGCCATGAAGCAGTCCTCCATGGGCGGCCGGCCTACGATGGTGGCGGGATAAACGGCCTCCCGGCGCCGGGTCAGGGTGGTGACATGGAACACCGGGTACTCATCGGCCAGGGAATAGTAGCCGGTATGGTCGCCGAAGGGGCCCTCTACGCGGCGTTCGCCGGGCTCGAGATAACCTTCCAGGACAATTTGGGAATTGGCCGGGACGAACAACGGCGCGCTGACGCAGGGGACCAGATCCACCGGCGCCTGACGCAGGAACCCGGCGAAGATCATTTCGTCCAGGTCTTCAGGGAGGGGCGCGGTGGCGGCATAGGTGACCGCGGGGTCAGGGCCGACGGCCACCGCCGCGGGCAGGCGCTCGCGGCGGGCTTCGGCCACCCGATAGTGCTGGGCGCCGCCCTTGTGCCGGTGCCAATGCATGCCCGTGGTGTTCCGGTCATAGACCTGGAGGCGATACATGCCCACGTTGCGCCTGCCCGTCTCCGGGTGGTGGGTGATGACCGCGGGCAGGGTGAGGAAGGGGCCGCCGTCGCCGGGCCAGCAGGTGAGGACCGGGATTTTGGTGAGGTCCACCTCCTCGCCCCGCAGGATCACCTCCTGGCAGGGCGCGTGGCTCACCTTGCGGGGAAAGATGTTGGCCAGGCGCGCGAGCTTGGGCAGCATCTTGAGCTTTTTGATGAGAGTGTCCGGGGCTTCGGCTTCCAGAAAGCTCAGGATTTCTGCGGCGATATCCTCCAGGCTGCCCACTTCCAGGGCCAGGCACATGCGGCGCAGGGAGCCGAAGGCGTTCATCAGCACCGGCATGTCAAAGCCGGGGACGTTCTCAAAGAGCAGGGCCGGGCCGCCCCGCTTGCAGACCCGATCGGTGATCTCGGTGATTTCCAGATGCGGGCTCACCGGCGCCTGGATGCGCTGCAGTTCTCCCTGTTTTTCCAGTACCTTGACAAAATGCTGCAGGCTGTCGTAGCCCATGGTGGTCTCCGTTGGAAAGATTTATGGGGGGAGGGGGAGGCTCTTCAGGGCCATGACCCGGCCCCCCCATCTCATTATTCCAAAAACTCCAATGCCGGCATTTCCGGCAGTTCGCCCAGGCGGTGCAGGGCCGAGAAAAAGGCGGTCAGGCCCTCCAGTTGGGCGCCGTCCAGGTCGTAGTTCAGACGGTGGAAATAGGCCAGCAGCTCCGGCTGGGTCAGGGGCACCACGTCCGCCGCCCGGCGGCAGATTTCCGGAAGGTCGGCCAGGCCCAGGTTCTTGGCCTCCACCAGGGTGCGGTGCAGGGTGCGGGCGGTCTGGGGGTGGCGGGCGCAAAAATCCCGGCGCACGGCCCAGACGCCGAAGACGAAGGGCAGGCCGGTGAGGTCGTGCCAGGCCCGGCCCAGGTCCATGACATAAGGCGCACGGCTGGCGGCCTTAAGGCGCAACGCCTCGTCGCCGATGGCCAGCAGCGCAGCGCAGTCAGGGTCAAAGCCGTCCCCCACCGGGCCGACCCGGTAGCAGGGCCGGCAGCCGTACTGTTCCCTTAAGATCACCTTGAGCAGGGCCTGGGAGGTGGCGGAGCCGGCGCTCAGGAGCACGTCCTGGCTTTCCAGGCGGTCAAAGGGCAGGCGGCTGAAGAAGAGCACGCTGCCCGCATCGCCCCGGGTGCTGATGGACAGGTGGGGCAGCAGGAAATAGCGCCGGAAGTGGCGGCCATACTCCAAAGAGGAGATGGCGCTCAGGTCCAGGCGGCCGTCGGACAGGGCCTGGTTCAACTCCGCCGGGGTCCCCGCCACCTGGTGGAAGCCGTCGGCCACCTGCCCCAGGTCGATGGCGTGGTAGATGGGCAGCACGTTGATATAGCGGATACGCCCCATACGGGGTTTGGTGTGCATATCAGCCTTCCTCGTGGGTTTCGGGCAATCGCCTGACAGAGCCGGCGGCGCCGCAACGGAACAGGTCGGGCCACACCTCGGCGTTGGGCCCCAGGGGCGCGAACACCAGGCCCGGGGTTTTGCCGGGCTCCAGGCTGCCGAATTCTTCCTCCCGGCCCAGGGCCTGGGCCCCATGCAGGGCGCCCAGGGCCAGGAGCGTCTCCCCGGGGATGTGGGGATAGCGCTCGTGCAGGGCCAGCATTTCGCCGAAGAGGTTGAGGTCGGCGTTGCTGGCCAGAGAGTCGGTGCCCAGGGCCAGAGGCACGCCGGCCCGCAGCAAGGCCGGGAGATCGGGAAAGCCCGCGCCGGTGTGCAGATTGGAGCGGGGGCAGAGCACCACCCGGACCCGGCGCCGGGCCAGGAGCTCCCGGTCGGCCTCATCCAGCCAGATGCCGTGCACCGCCAGGGTGTGGGGCTCCCAGAACCCCAGCCTTTCCAGATATTGCGCCGGGGAGCAGCGGGGGGGGATGAAATCCTCCTGCCAGCGGTCCAGCCGGACGAGAAGGTCCCGGAAAAACCCGCCCCCGGTGTTCAAAAAATCCAGCTCCTCCCGGGATTCGGCCAGGTGGACCGCGCCCGTGCGGCCGTGGGCGCGGTTCCAGGCGGCCACCCGGCGGAACAGGTCCGGCGAGACGGAGTAGGGGGCATGGGCGGCGGCGGCGAAATGGGCGGCGGCGGCCGGCGGCTCGGCAAAAACGGGGAAATCTTCCTCCAGAGGAGCCTGGCCCCGGAGATGGAAGCCCAGACATTCGTAGAAATAATGAAAAGCCAGGCCGCTTTCCCGGAGAAGCGACAGGCTGGCGCCGGTATTGCTCCATTCGGCCAGCAGGACCGTGCCGTGAGCCCGCAGTTCACCCAAGGCCTGCACCATGCCGGCGTGCAGGTCCTCGGTAGGCGTCAGAAACAGGGCGGTGACCGCGGCCACCAGCCAGTCGCCCAGGCGCAATTGCGGGGGGACCCGCCCCTGGAGGGCCGAAAATTCCAGGTGCACGTGGCAGTTTACCAGCCCCGGGAGGATCACCCCGTCCCCATGATCCAACGTCCGGCCCTCGGGCCGGCGGCGGACCACCTCCGCGGCGGGCCCCACCTCCAGGATGCGGCTGCCCTGCACGGCCACGGCGCCGTTGTTGATGAGGGGGGCCGTCACCGGCGCCACCCAACCGGCCCGGTGGATGATTACGGGAACCACGTGCGCCAATCCTTCCCCAGATCACCCCGCAGCCGGTAGCGCTCCATGAGGCGGGGACAGGGGCAGTGGCGGGGCGTGGCGGCCAGATGGGGGAGCAGGGCCAGCGCCACTTCGGCAAAGGCGGCCTCCACGCGGCGCACGGCCGCCAGTTCCGCGGGCGTGGCCAGGCCCTCGAAGAGCACCCCGGGCTCGTAGGGCCGGTCCAGCACCCCTTCGGCATAATTGACCACGTAGCACAGGGCCGTGTAGCAGAATTCCAGCTCCCGGGCCAGGAAGACCTCGGGGACCAGGGTCATGCCCACCAGGTCGCCCCCCAGGAGGCGGAACTTGTTGATCTCTGCCACGGTTTCCAGGCGGGGGCCGGTGGTGGCCACGTAAACGGCGCGATCGTGCACCGGGAAGGGGCCCTCCGCCAGAGTCATCAGGAGCCGGCCCCGCAGTTCCGGGCAGAACACCGGGTTTTGCCGCACAAAGCCCGGCCCCCGGTTTTCGAAAAAGGTGCGGGGGGCCCGGTCCCCTTCGTCCAGAATGTCGTGGGGCGCCACCAGGTGGCCGGGCGCCATGGCGGGGTTGATGGCCCCCGGGGCGCACCAGGCCAGGATTTTGGCAATGCCCAGGGATTTCAGGGCGTAGAGGTTGGCCCGGTCATTCACGAAGGGCGCGGACACCTGATAGCCCTCCTCGCCATGGCGGGACAGGACGGCGAATCGCAGCCCCTGATACTCGAAAATATGGATGGGGTTGCTTAGGCCGAAGGGCGTGTCCGGAGTCAGGACGTCCAGGCGCGGCAGACCCCGCTCCAGGAAATCCCGGTGCGCCCCCACCCGGGCGATGACGGCCAGATGAATAGGCTGGTGCATGGTCGATTCGGATTTATTTGAGGGAGGGGGCAAGGGGTCGCCCAGATCCGTGCCCGCCACCCCCGCAGTCCCGAAGCAGGAGCTTCGGGGGCAAGGGCGTTCCCAAGCAGGAGCTTGGGAACGAGGGTTGTGCTCATCCCTCCGGCTCTACGCCCGTATCTCTCACCACCCGGTAAATCTGGTCCCGTTGCCGGGCCGTATACCCGGCGTCCGTAATGAGCCGCACCATGTCCTCCCGGGACAGCCGAAAACCCACGCCGGTGGCGGCCACCACGTTTTCTTCGATCATGGTGGAGCCGAAGTCGTCGGCCCCGAAGGCCAGGGCCACCTGCGCCGCCTTGGCGCCCTGGGTGACCCAGGACACCTGGAGGTGCTCCACGTTGTCCAGAAAAAGCCGGGACACGGCCAGGGTTTTGAGATAGTCCACCACGTCCGCGGCCTGGCCCCCCAGGGCGGTGGCCCCGGGCTGGAAGCTCCAGGGGATGAAGGCGGTGAAGCCCCCGGTGCGGTCCTGCAACTCACGGATGTGGGTCAGGTGCTCGACCCGTTCGGCCAGGGTCTCCCGGTGGCCGAACATCATGGTGGCGGTGGTGCGCAGACCCAGGCCGTGCGCGGTCTCCATCACCGCCAGCCATTGGTCTGTGGTGCATTTGCGGGGGGAAATCTCCCGGCGCACCCGGTCCACTAAAATCTCCGCGCCGCCGCCGGGGATGGAGCCCAGGCCCGCGGCCTTCAGGCGCCGCAGCACGCCCACCACCCCCAGGCTGCTCATTTCGGCCAGGTAAACGATTTCCGGGGGGGAAAAGCCGTGCAGGTGGAGGCCGAAGCCCCGGATGAAGGCCGCCAGATCGGTGTAGAAGTCCAGGGTCAGGTCAGGATTGAGGCCCCCCTGCAGCAACACCCCGGCGCCGCCCAGGGCCCTGGTTTCCTCGAGCTTGCGGGCCAGTTCCTGCCATGGCAGCACATAGCCCTCGGGGTGCCCCGGCGGCCGGTAAAAGGCGCAGAAGCGGCAGCCTGACACACAGATATTGGTGTAATTGATATTGCGGTCCACCACGTAGGTGACCACGGGTTCGGGATGCAGGCGGCGGCGGCGCCGGTGGGCCAGGCGGCCCAGGGTGAGCAGATCCAGGGCAAAGAGGGCCAGGCCTTCCTCCGGGGTCAGGCGCCCCCCGGCCGCGGTTTTATCGATGAGAAGCTGCATGGCCGCCTTTAGTCCTACTACGTTAAGTAGCTCAAAAGTCCTTTCATTCCCCCCTTTTCTAAAGGGGGGGGTCAGGGGGGATTTGTCAGTTTTTGTCAACGGTTAACCAGCAATTCCCCATAGTAGGGTTAGGAAGGAATTACATTGTACAGGGTGTCCCGCTCCACCGGCTCCCGGCCCGCCTGGCGGATGAGATGCAAAAGCTCCCCCCGGGTCATCCCCTGGGCCGTCTGGGCCCCGGCCATATGGGTGATGCGCTCCTCCATGACCGTGCCGTCGATGTCGTCGGCGCCGAAGGACAGGGACAACTGGGCGATTTTGGGGCCGATCATGATCCAGAAGGCCTTGATGTGGGGAAAATTGTCCAGCATGAGCCGGGCCGCGGCCAGGTTCTTGAGGTCGTCGAAGCCCGTGGTCTCCTGGAGATGGGGCAGATCGGTGTTCCGGGGATGAAAGGCCAGGGGGATGAAGGTGACGAAGCCGCCCGTTTCATCCTGGGCCTCCCGCAGGCGCACCAGATGGTCCACCCGCTCCTCCACGGTCTCCAGGTGGCCGTAGAGCATGGTGGCGTTGGTTTTGAGGCCCAGGCGGTGCGCGGTCCGGCAGACGCTGAGCCAGCCTTCGGCAGAGAGTTTTTTCCGGCACAGCATCCGGCGGATGCGGGGGCTGAAGACCTCGGCGCCGCCGCCGGGGAGGGAGCCCAGGCCGGCCTCCTTCAGGGCCGCCAGCGTCTCGGCTATGGACAGGCCGGCCATCTCCGCCAGATGGGCGATTTCCACCGCGGTGAAGGCCTGGAGGTGCACCTCGGGGCGGAGGGCCTTGATGCCCCGGAGCATGTCCAGATAATAGGCGAAGGGCAGGGTGGGGTGGAGACCGCCGACGATGTGGATTTCGGTGATGGGCTCGGCCAGGCGCTCCCGGATCTTTTGGAACACCTGCTCCAGCGTCATTTCGTAAGCCAGCGGATCGCCCGCCTCCTTGCCGAAGGCGCAGAAGCGGCAGCCGTTGACGCAGACGTTGGAATAATTGAGATGCTGGTTGTAAATATAATAGGCCCGGTGGCCGTGCCGGCGCTCCCGCACCAGGTTGGCCAGATACCCCAGGCCCAGCAGGTCCGTGGTGTCATACAGGGTGCAGCCGTCTTCGAAGGACAGACGCTCCTCCGCCAGGACCTTGTCGTGAATGGGGAGGAGACGGGGGTCGGTGCAAAAATCGAGTCGGGCCATGGGGTAAGCTCCTAGTTTCTATGACCGGGTGGTCATATGGCGGTCAAAAAAATTACCGGGCCAGGCCGCGGCGCAGGATATCCACCAGTTCCCGGATGCGCTGCTCCAACTCCGGGGAGGCGGCCCGGTCCAGGTCCAGGGCGACGTCGAAGGCCGGCACCGAGGCGGCCTGGAGGAAGCGGTCCAAGAGGGCGTCCAGGATAAAGACCGCGGTGCCTTCGGGCAGGTCGGCCCGCACCTCCCCCCGGGCCATGCCCTGGCGCAGCAGAGAGCCCAGGTAATCCGCGGCGAACCGGCGCACGGCGCGCAGCAGCTCGTCCCGCCGGGGCACGTGGCGGTCAAAGAGGATTTTCAGATAAATGCCGTAGATGCGCGGATGGCGGCGGATGAACTCCACCCCGGCCAAAAGCGACTTTTCCAGGCGGGTGAAGAAGTCCTGGTGGGCCGAAGCCTCCTTGACCTGCACCAGGGTGCGGCGCACCCGCGCCACGGCGAAATCGAAAAGATAGAGGAAAAACCCCTTCTTATCTCGAAAATACTGATAGATGGAGCCCTTGGCGATGCCGGAGGCGGCCACGATGGTGTTCAGCGAGGCCTGCTGATAGCCCTTGTCGGCGAATTCGACCAAGGCCGCCTCCACCACCCGCTCCCGTTTGTCCGGGGGCAGGTTGAGAAAGGTGGGGAGGACCGTTTCCTCGCCCGACGGGCCGATGAGAGAAGGCGATTGCTTCATGTGACCACCTGGTCATATCGCGCTGGCGGGGGATTGTCAAGTTTTTTCCAACCGGGGCGGGGGAGGTGTCAGGTGCCAGGTGCCAGGTGTCAGGTTTCGGGTTTTTGGTTCTGGGTTCTGCGTGTGGAATGTCACCTTATCTTTGCATCTTTGCGACTTTGCGTGAAAAATTAATCATGCCGAGACGCAGAATCCGTTTCATCGTCAATCGTTATGGTAATATGGGCATAGAAGGGAGCGACGAGAACCTGTTCAAGCCCTGACCTCATCCGGGGGTTATCCTTCATGATCGGAGCATTTGGGTTTTTCTCCCCCGTCAATTTTCGGCGGTATGCCATGTTTACCATGATGGCCCTGCTGTTGCTCGGGCTTTTTCCCCTGCTGGCGCAGGGTTCGGCGCCGCCGCCTGCTCAGCTGGACTTTGCGGCCTTTCGGGAGCAGTTCACCCGGGCGCTCACGCACAGGGACGGCGCCCGGATGCGCCGCCTGACCCAGGCCCACCCGCAACTGTGGCGGCCCTTGGTGCTGGCCTGGCTGCAGGAGTATTCCCGCCAGGTCGTGGAGAAGGACGCGGCCGGCGCCGGGCAAACGCTCCTGGTGGCGGCAACCCTGAGCCGTCTGTCCCGCTCCGCGTTTCTGACCCGTCAGGTCCAGCGCTCCCGCGCCTGGACGCCGGAACAGCACCAACGCAAGGTAGAGGGCGACGAAAACACGGCACGAATCCGCACCGCCTTCGACCAGGGTCGCTACGGTGATGTGGGGGAGTGGGGGGGCGCCACCCGGATTGCATATTCCGGCCTGGGCGACGCGCTGGGGGAGAGCGAGATGCTCCATTACCTGGGCCAGGCCGACCGGCGCCTGGGGAATTACCACGGGGCCAGGTTGCACCATCAGATGGCCCTGGAATTTGCCCGGAAGTACGGCGACCGCCTGGGGGAGGGCCGGGCTCTCATAGACCTGGGGGACGTGTGCGAGCGGGAGAAGGACCAGGAGAAGGCCATGGCCTTTTATCGCCAGGCGCTGGCCCTGCTGCGCGCCCCCGAGGACTGGCCGGAGACCGGGCGGGCGCTGCGGCAGTTGGGCGACGTGCACGTGGCCCTGGGCAATTTTGAGGCCGCCTACCGGGATTACCGCCAGGCCCTGCGCTACGCCCAGGAGGTGGGCGACGCCGCTCAGCAGGCGCAATTCCATGATTATCTGGGCTTCTGCTACCGCCGCCTGGGGGATCCCCGCCGGGCCATGGAGCAGCACCGCCTGGCCCTGGAACAGGCCGCCCGCCTCACCGACGCCGCGCCCCGGGCCCGGGCCCAGGCCAGGGCCTGGAACCACCTGGGGCTCTGCCTGGTGGAACTGGCGGAGCAGGCCATGGTGGACCAGAACACCCGGGAGGCCACCAAACTCTGGCGGGAGGCCCTAAATTACGAGGAGCAGGCCCGGGCGGCGGCCGCGCAGGTGGACGACCGCTGGCGTCTGGGCTACGTGCTGCGCACCCTGTCTTTGATTCACCGTCAACTGGGGACGCTCCTCGGCGGCGAGGAGGCCGTGCAGGAGTACCGGTGCGCCCTGTCCCGGGCACGGGAGGCCCTGGAGATGGCCGAGGTGATGCAGGAGAGGGAGTGGCGGGGGCTGGCGCTCCATTACCTGGGGCTGGCCCAGGGACTCCTGGGCGAGGACGCCGAAGGCCTGGCCACCTTCCGGGAGGCGGTGGCCCTGTGGCAGGAGTTGGGCGACCTCTACTCCCTGGCCCTGGCCCACCGCCTCCGGGCCAGACACTTCCACGAGCCCCGGCAGCGGTGGGAAGAGGCCCGGCAGGACTATGAGCAGATGCGTCTGTTGGCCGCACGCATCGGCGACCGGGAGATGGAGGGGCTGGCGCTGCTCCACCTGGCCCGGCTCAGCGCCGTCCAAGGCAGGGCGGACGAGGCCGGCGGCCTCTACCAGGAGGGCCTGGCCCGCCTGGAGAGGGTGCGCAGCCAGGCGGGATTCCTGGAGTTCAAAAAGGCCTTCCTGGAGAAGGTCTATCACCGCTACGAGGAAGCCACCCTGTTCTTCCTGGGGCAAAGGCGTCTTGAACCGGCCTTTCACTGCATGGAGAGCACGAAGGCCCGGGTCTTTCTCGACCAGCTGGCGGAGGCGCGGGTGAACCTGGAAAAGGGCATTGCCCCGGCCCTCAAGAAGCAGCGGGACGAGCTGGAAAGAAACCTGGCCCGCCTGGCGCGGGAACTAGCTGCGGCCCACAAGGAAAAACCGCTGCCGGAGCCCCGCATCGCCGACCTCAGCGCCCGGGGGGAGCGCCTGGCCCGGGAGCTGGAGGACCTCAAGAAACAGATCCGCCTGCAAAACCCCCTTTATGCCGCGGTGCACTATCCCAAACCCATCGCCCTGACCGAGTTGCAGCAGAAAATCCTGAAGCCTGACGAAATCCTGCTGGAATATTTTCTGTCGCCCCAAGGCGTCTACGGCTTTGCCGTCACCACCACCGGCTGCGAGGTCATCAGACTGGCCGACGGCGACCGGGAATTGCAGGAAGAGGTGCTCAGATTCCTGGAAAGTGTGCAGCAGCGGGCGGCAGGAAGCCGGGATTTCGATTCGTCACCGGCCCAAAAGCTTTACGAGATCCTGCTCCAACCCTTCGCGCACCTGCTGGGGGAGCGGACCTTGATCATCGTGCCGGACGGCATCCTGGCCCGGCTGCCCTTCGAGATGCTGGTGGTGCCGGGGAAAGACGGCCCGGAATACCTGCTGGAGCGGATCCGTATCAAATACGTGCAGTCCGCCACGGTCCTGGCCCTGCTCCGCACCCAGCCGCCCCGGGCGGGGGTGGGCCGCCGCTTCATCGGCCTGGGAGACCCGGTGTACGACTACGAAAATTTCCGGCGCCGGCGACCTGAACGGGACGGCGGCGCGGGAGGGGAGGGCGGCGATCCGAACCGGTCGGCGCTGTGCCAAAGGGCCCTGGCCGGCGGCATTAACCTGTGCCGCCTGGAGGGGAGCGGCGCAGAGGTGGCCGGCATCAGCCGGATTTTCCAGGCGAACCGCCATCCCCAGGCCGTCAAGCTGCGTCAGGAGGCCCGGGAGGAGGTGGCCAAAGCCCCGGCCATGCAGCAGTATGACTACATCCACCTGGCGGCGCACGGCATCCTCAACGCCGACTTTCAGGCCATCGTCCTCAGCCAGCTCCCGGCCAGCCCTGAAGACGGCTTCCTCACCCTGGGGGAGATCATGAACTGCAAATACCGGGCGCACCTGGTGGTGCTGTCCGCCTGCCAGACGGGCCTGGGCTCCTTCACCCGGGGGGAGGGGGTGACGGGGCTGACCCGGGCGGTGATGTACGCGGGCAGCCCGGCGGTGGTGGTCAGTCTGTGGAGCGTGAGCGACGAAGGCACCAAGGAGCTCATGGTAAAATTCTATGAGAACCTGATCCGGCGCGGGCTGGCCAAGGAAGAAGCCCTGCGCGGCGCCAAGCTCAACCTGCTGGCCGGCCCGCTCCGGCATCCCTATTTCTGGGCGGCCTTTGTGATGTACGGGGAGTGAGGCGCCGGGGAGCGGTTTGGTCGGCCCTTCCCGCCATCCTATAAGATTACTTGTTCACGAATCCCTTTATGGTATGATGCAGGCATGTGGAAGCGTCTCACCCTGCGGGCCCGCATTCTTCTCATCCTGGCCGCTCTGGTCCTCACCACCCTGGCGGGGGCCCTGGTGACGATGTGGCACAACGAGGCCACGGACACCCTGCTCACCTCCCTCATCGACAAGAACCTGGCCTCCTTCCAGGCGGCGGAGGAGTTGGAGGCCGCCCTGCTGAGGCAAAAGGGCTTCCTGACCTATTTTTTTCTGGACGGCAACCCGGATTGGCTGAGGCAGTTGGCAAAATATCAGGAGAGTTTCGAAAAATGGCTGCAACAGGCCAAAACCCTGGCCTATACGGAGACGATGCGGGAAATCCTGCAGGAAATCGAGGAGCATTACCGCGGTTACCTGGAGTCCCGGGAGCAGGTGATCGCCCTGTATCGCCGGGGGGCCCGGGAAGAGGGGGCGCGGCTGCACCAGGAGGTGCGGCGCCAGTACGCCGCCATCAGCGCCTTGTGCCAGCGCTACAAGCTGATTCACGAATACACCATCGCCCGGGCCCGCAGCGACAGCCAGGTCAAGGCCCGGCTCATCAACGGACTGGCGCTGGCCGCCATCGTGGGGGTGGCCGGTCTGGGGGTTCTGCTGGCCTATATCCTGGTGCGCCAGATCCTCTCGCCCATCCGCCGCCTGGCCAGCGGCGCGCCCATGGAGGGTGATCAGCGCTTTCCCGACGAGGTGCAGGCCCTGAGCCGCCGGGTGTACACGCTGATGGAGGACGTGGACCAGGCCCAGAGCCAGTTGGAACGCAGCCAGGAGACCCTGGTCCTGTCGGAGAAGATGGCCCTGGTGGGCAGGCTGGCCGCGGGCGTGGCCCACAGCATCCGCAATCCCCTGACCTCCGTGAAGATGCGCCTCTACTCCCTGGGCCGCCACCTCGGCTTCACCCCCACCCAGAAGGAAGATTTTGAGGTGATCTCCGAAGAAATCCGCCATATCGACAGCATCGTCCGGGATTTCCTGGAATTCTCCCGGCCGCCCAAGCTCAAGATGCAGCGGGTGCGCCTGGCCGACGTGGTGGAGAGCGCCTATCAACTGCTGCGCTACCGCCTGGAGCTTTACGGTGTGCAGGTGTCCTTCGACCTGCAGGAGGGGGACCAGGAGGTGCTGGCCGACCCGGAGCAGCTCAAGGAGGTGCTGGTGAACCTCCTGATGAACGCCTGCGAAGCCATGCTCAACGGCGGCCGCATCACCATCCGTCAGGAAGAGGTGGAGGTGGACAACCATGGCCGGGCGGCCCGGCTCACGGTCCAGGACAATGGCCCGGGCATACCAGTGAGCATTCAGGAAAAGGTTTTCCAACCCTTTTTCAGCACCAAGGAAGAGGGCACGGGCCTGGGTCTCAGCATTGCCCGGCGCATCGTCGTCGAACACGGGGGCGCCCTGACGGTGCAATCCCGGGAAGGGGAGGGAACGGCCTTCAGCATCACACTGCCGCTCACCGTGAGAGATTCTGCCAAGACTACCTAACCCCACTCGGTCAAGGGCTTATCATTGCTCACAGATTTCACGGCGGGGATGAGGCGGAAGCAAAACCCCGGTTCCCGGGTGACTGCCTTAAAATCCTCCGGGCCCAAACGGGGCCACACCCGAGGATGAGAATCCTGCCATGGGGGCGGGTTTCAAATTCGCCCCTGCACGACAGGGATTTTAACGATAACAGTCGCGCATGGGCCGCTGGCCCACCAGTAACACATAAAAAGGCCGGTGGGGCGGGCGTCCCCGGCCGCCGTCGGCAAGGGGATGCAGAAATATTTTCTCGCCCAGGTTCTCGGGCAAGGGATTAATATCCGGGTGTTTCGCCGATTTCCGGCCCTCTCCCCTCCGTTTCCCATAAAGTAATTGCTTTCCGGTGCCGAAAAGGAAAGAGAATGGCCAGGCGCCTGGCGCGTCTGAAATCCTTCGGCCCGGTGGGCCCCCTTTTGCCCATGCGAGAAAAACCCTGGCTGCTGGTGGTGGACGATGCGCCCACCATTCTGAAGCTGGTCAAGGACCTGCTGACCCCGGACTACCTGGTGGAGACCGCCGGGTCGGTGCTGGAGGCCCAGGTGCGCCTGGAGACCCGGGCCTTTGATTTGGTGCTCACCGACATGGTGATGCCCGGCTTGGGCGGCATGGACCTGGTGCAGCACGTGCGCCTGCACCATCCCCACATCCCGGTCATCGTCCTCACCGGCTACGGCAATTTCCAGGATGCGGTGCAGGCCGTCAAGTTGGGGGCCTTTGACTACCTGACCAAGCCCATCCAGGGTGACATTTTGCGCCACGCCATCTGTCGGGCTCTGGAGTTCCGCCGCCTGACCCAGGTGGAGCGGGACCTGGAGGTCATCTTCCAGGGGGCCGAGGCCCTGGGCTGGCAGGCCCTGGACCTGCTGACGGAGACCGCCGAGGCCGAGGTGCTGGCCTCGCTGCGGCAGGAATCGTCGGAAGCCGGCGACCTGTCCCAGGTGGCCCGCCGTTTTCTGCAGGGGGCCAAACGGTTGGTGGGCGCCACCCGCAGCTCCATCTTCCTGTACCACCCCGGGCGGCACCGGTTCCAGGGCCTGGCCGCCCTGGGGCCGGCGGCCACGGTCCGGGCCAACGCCGCGGTGGAGCTTAATGCCGGGGTCATGGGCCGGGTGATCCAGCACCGCCGCCCGCTGCTGGTGACGGACGTGCACCTGGACCAGCGCTTGGCCCTGCTGCCCCAGCGCTACCGCTATCAGTCCAACAGTTTTATGATCATCCCCCTTTTGGGCAGCCGCTTTTGGGGGGTGATCAACCTCACCGACCGGGAGGACGGCGCCTCCTTCGGCAGCCGCGACCTCTTTTTAGGGTGGCTGTTGGGCCGGCTCTTCGTGGAGGTCCTGGAGGCCCGGGAGCCTCAGGCCGACCTGGATCTGCTGCCGGTGCTGGGGTCCCTGTTGGACCAGCACCTGCCGTTGGGGCTGGCCCTGGTGGACGCCAATCTGCGGGTGGTGCACGCCAACCCCGCCCTCCTGGCCCTGGTGGGCTGGCCGGGCGACACCCTGACGGGGCAGGAGCTTTTGCCGCTGCTGAAATTATCCCCCGCCGAGGGGGAGATGCTGGCCCAGGCCTTGCACCGGCACCTGGCCGACCAGGAGTGCCGGGAATTTTCCGCGCTGAGCAGCTCCCTCCAGTCACCCCGGCCCCTCTTCCTCAGCCTCAAGCTGGCGCCCTTCCCCAGCCGCTCCGAGGCCCCCCAGAGCCTGGTGCTGGTGGAGGACGTGAGCGAGCGGGAGCACCTCCGGCAGCGCCTGCTGCTCTATGAACATCTGGCCATCATGGGAAAATTGAGCCTGTGTGTGGCCCATGAACTCAACAACCCCCTGGACGGCATCCGCCGCTACCTCTCCCTGGCGCTGCGCCGGAAGGAGGAGCCCGGCGAGGTGGAGCGCTATCTCACCGAAGCCCAGAAAGGGCTGCACAAGATGTCCCTCACCATCCGCTCGCTGATGTCGTCCGCCAATCCCCTGAAGGCCCCCCGGGCCACCGACAACCTCTGGAGTTTGCTGCAGGACGCGGTCAAGATCATGATGTTCCAGGCCAGCGACCAGCGGGTGGAGGTGATCCTCCACCTCCCTCCGGAATTCCGCCAGGTGAAGGTGAACGGCGACCTCTACCATGTCTTTGTCAATCTCATCAAAAACGCTCTCCAGTCCATGCCCGAGGGGGGGGAGCTGCGCATCGAGGGGGGGTTGCCGGGAGAACAGGTGGAGCTCACCTTCCAGGACACCGGCCCGGGGCTCTCTCCCGAGGAATTGAGCAAAATTTTCCTGCCCTTCTACAGCACCAAAGAAGGCGCCATGGGTTTGGGGCTGGGCCTCCCCATCTGCCGCAAGATCCTGGAGCGCTACCGGGGCGGCCTGCAGGTGGAGAGCGCACCGGGACAGGGCACCCGGGTCCGTCTGAGCTTCTCCCGGCAAGCCGCAGGAGGCCACCGTGCCGCCTGACCGCCTGCTCATCGTGGATGACGACATCCTGGTGTGCGACTCTCTCCGGGAACTGTTCACCCTGGAGGGCTTCCGGGTGGACACCGCCCTGGACGGGGCCGAGGCCCTGGCCCGCCTTAAAAACGATGACTATCAGGTGGTGCTCTCCGACATCCAGATGCCCCGACTCAACGGCATGGAGCTCCTCCGGGAAATCAAGGGCCTCCGCCCGGGCACCCAGGTGATTTTCATCACCGGCCACGGAAACATCGACGGGGCGGTGGAGGCCATCAAGCTGGGGGCCTACGACTACATCACCAAACCCATCGACGACGTGCGGCTCAGGCTCACCGTCCAGCGGGCCCTGGAGCAGCAGAAACTTCTGGTCTCCTACGAGTCCTTGAAGCAGCGCCTCAAGCCCTGGGATCTGCAGGACACCCTGCTTTTCCGGGACCGCCGGATGGAGAAGCTCCTGGAGACGGTGCACGCCATCGCCGACACCCTGGCCACCGTGCTCATCACCGGCGAGTCCGGCACCGGCAAGTCGCTGTTGGCCCGCTACATCCATGAGCACTCCACCCGTCGGGGTCGCCCCTTCGTCAAGATCAGTTGCGGCTCCCTGGCCGAGACCCTGCTGGAAAGCGAACTCTTCGGCCACGTGCGGGGGGCCTTCACCGGGGCCATCCGGGACAAGAAGGGCAAGTTTGAAGCGGCCCACGGCGGCACCGTTTTTCTGGACGACGTCAACTCCGCTTCGCCCGGCCTCCAGGTGAAGCTTTTGCGCGTGCTGCAGGAAAAGGTCATCGAGCGGGTGGGCGGCAACTCCCCCATCCCCACGGACGTGCGCATCATCACCGCCACCAACACCTCCCTCAAGGATGAGGTGGCCGCCCAGAATTTTCGGGAGGATCTGTACTACCGCATCAACGTGGTCTCCCTGACGCTGCCCCCGTTGCGGGAGCGCCTGGCGGACATCGAACCCCTGGTGCAGCACTTCCTCCGCCAGTTCAACGCGCTGCACCGTCGCAAGGTCAAGGGCCTGTCCCGCAGCGCCCTGCAGCTCCTGCTGCGCCACTCCTGGCCCGGCAACGTGCGGGAGCTGGAAAACGTCATCGAGCAGGCGGTCATCCTCTGTCCCGGCGACTACCTGGTGCCCGACTCCCTGCCGTCCTACATCAAAGGCGCGAACCTCACCGCGCCGTCCGCCCCCCCCGGCGACCTGACCCTGGACGAGGCCCTGGCCCAGGCGGAGAAGCACATCCTGCTGGAGGCTTTGGAGCGCTTCAAGTGGAACCGGCAGATGACCTCCCGGGCCCTGGGCGTCAGCCGCACCACGCTCTTCAACAAGATGCGCCGGTTTCGCCTCACCGACCCCCGCCGCCAGCCGCCCGCACCGCGCCCTGCCAGCGCCATCTCCCAGGACGCGCCTTTGCACTGATTCCATCGGACCGTGGGTTGGGAACGGGTTTAACCGACTGCAACAAGGCAGGGGGGAGCCGGATTGTGCCCCGGCCTAGAAAATGACGCGCACGCCGCCCAGATCTTCCACCGAGAACCGGTGTTTCTCCTCCGGAGCGCCGATGAAGATGTTGTTTTTCGGAACCTTAAGCTCGCTGGCGATGCTGTCCACGGCGGCCGGCCCGAAAAGCCCCTCCCGGGAGAGATAATCGATCTTGAGCGCCGGATACAACTCCTCCATAATCTTGAGACTCTGGATCATTTCATCTTCTTCGGCCTGATTGAATTTCGCATAGAGGCGCACCACGGTGATTTTCTGACTGGATTCGTTGTGGGCGATGTACTCGAACGCCTTGGATAAACGGTATAGCCGTCCCCCCCGGACAAACAGGACCAGGCGGATGTTGGTGATGTCGGTAATTTTGTCGATAACCTTGCTGCGCCAGACAAAGAGACGTTCGAAGGCCTCATTGATCAGGGTGAGAACCGCCTTGTAAATGGGAATGCGGCTGTACATCACGCCCACCAGGAGGATCGCCGGAATAAAGTACACCATGAAATACAGGAGGAACCGATAGTCAATGATGACGTTGCCGACGATGCCGACGGTCGTGGCCAGGACCCCCAGAATCACGGTAAGCCAGGAGGCCCGGTAGGTGCGTTTCAGTTCCCTGCGGTTCACTTTGAGGAGGATGTTGCCGATGCCGAAGAGCGTCATGACCCCCAGGAAGGAAATGGTGTAGACCCCGGCCAGGGAAAGAAGTTTCCCCCCGGTGAGATACAGAATGGAGATGCACAGGAGCATAAAGCTCAGGATGATGCGGTGGTAAGTTCCCCGGCGATTGGACTTGAGGAGAAATTGGGGGAAGCACTGGTCCAGGGTCATGCGGTGCACCAGGCCGGTGATGCCCACGTAGCTCGTCAGCACCGCGCCGGAGAGGACCAGGAAGGCATCCAGGACAATGAGGTTGTGGAAAAAATTGCCGCCGACTTCAAATCCCAGCCAGGCCAGGAGGTCTTCCTGGTGATGGTTGATCTTGGCCACCGGCATCAAACCCAAGGCCAACAGGGCGATCAGGGGATTGAAAATGCTGACGGCTATCCACATATTCCGCAAGGTCTTGCGAAACACCCCATGTTCCTGCTGCTCCACGAAATTGGCGGAGCTTTCAAAGCCGCTGACCCCCAGCAACGCCGCCGAAACCCCCAGGAATAAAGCCTTGGGCCAATTCAGCCCCTGAGACAGCGCATTCCAGTTCTGGGTCCAGATCTGGGAGGATTGCCAAAACGCCGGAATGCTCAGGAGGACGAAAAGCGTGAGACTGGCCAGATGGATAAGGAAGATGACCAAGGCCACCCGGGCTGATTCGGTGATGCCCAGGATGGTGAGGACGGCAAAAATCATGAGGACCGCCGCGGTGGTTTCCATGGTGGGCAGGAAGGGCAGCAGATTGCGCAGATATTCCACCCCGGTTTTGGCGGAAATCACCGCGGTGGCCAGGTAGGACAACAGGGTGAGACAGGCGGCCAGGGCGGCGGTGAACTTCCGGGTGCTGTTCAACAGGCAGTTATAGGCGCCCCCGTTCAGGGGCAGGGCTTCCACCACTTCGGTGTAGATTTTGCGGTACAGGAAAAGAATGCCGGCGACAATCAGGAGGGCTATCGGGGCCAAGACGTTGGCATAGACGGTGGCGATGGCGGACACATACAGGCAGGATGAGGTGATGTCGTTGCCGCAGATCGCCGTGGAATACCATTGCCCCAGTCGCTCTCTCCCCCCTTCCCCCTCAATCAGTTCCTCCGGAGTGGGGGAGGGACCGGGGGGCGGGGCAATGACCTCGCATTTTGCATCATCCATAGGGCCAAATTATCGCAAAATGCATGAACTGTCGATGCTTTTTATATGAAATGACCTTTCCGCAGTCAGCTATCAGCTTTCCGCTAAAGCAGAGGTAGGGGAGTAGATCGGCCCCAGCCCCTCAGAGGGCGCCGGAAAGCCGGCCGGGACGGCGGCCTCAGCCGGAGGGCCAGCGACAGGGCAGGTGGAGGAAAGGGCCGTCGGCCACCAGGAGCAGGCTCCAGCCGCAGCCTTGGTCTCCGGGGACGGGCGTCAGGCGGGCGGGGGTGCCCATGAGGGGCCAGGGCAGGGGCCAGGAGGTGGCCAGCAGACCGTGATGGCGGATGGCCCCGCTTACGCGGGGGGCGGAAGAGGTGGCTGCGCCCGCCCCCCGGTTCGCCCTGCCCCCATGCCCCGGCCCGTGCCTATGCACGTGGCCGTGGAGACAAAAGACCCGGCGAAACCGGCGCAACCGGGAGAGCAGGCCGGGGCCGTCCAGGGTCCACTGGCGCCAGGGGTAATAGAGGGGCTCCAGGGGCGCGTGGGAGAGCACCAACAGGGGCTGGTCCGGGTGGAGGCGGCTCAACTCCCCGTCCAGCCAGGCGAGTTGCTCCCGGCCCACCGCAAAGGCTGCGCCTCCGGGACCGGAGGCCAGGGTGGTATCCAGACCGACAAGCTGCAGCCCCGGCAGGCGGTGGGAGAAGCGCCCCGGCCCCAAAAACCGCCCCGTAAGTCCATGGGCGTGCCCGTCTCCCTCGCCCCGGACGGCCAGCAGGGGGGCCGGCAGGTCCTGGAGCAATTCCCGGCCCAGGGCCAGAGCCCCGGCATCACCCTGGGCGGCCAGGTCCCCGGCGAAGAGCACCAAGTCTGGCCGCGGCGACAACGCCCCCACCTCGGCCACCGCCCGGGCCAGGGCCCGTGCCTCGGGGCGGGATTCCCGGCCGTCCGCCAGGTGCGCGTCGGACAGGCAAGCCAAACGCAGGGGGGACGCCGCCCCTGCCGGACGCATCCCGGGCTTGAGGGCGGCCGGCAGCATGGCGACGGCCACCCCCCACCCCAGACCCCGAAGAAAATCCCGGCGTTTCACAGCCTGGCCTTCCTGCTCCTTTCTTGAAAAGTCCTTTCGTAGGGTGCGTCTCACGCACCATTACCAACGGTGGGCGCCGGGCAGAGCCTGCCCAACCGCGCTCTTCCTGTGTTCCGGGTGGGCCGGAGGCCCGGGCGCTCCTGGTGCTTCAGAGAACGGTGGTTCGGCCTGATGACATCGATTTTATTTAAAGAACCTCTTTAAATCGGACCAGGCGAACGGCGGGATGCGCTTCGCTTTCCCGCCCTACGGCCCCGTAGGGTGCGCACCGCGCACCATTGCCAGGCGCTGGCGGCGGGCAGGGACGCCCGCCCCACCGGCCTTTTCATGGGTTACGGATGGGCCAGCGGCCCATAAGGGACTGCTATGAGAAGTTCCTTATCCCCCTCTCCCCCGGCGGGGGCGCCATTGCGCCCTGGGCTCCTATCCCGGCGGCGACCGGCGGCCCAGGATGAGGGCCACCATGGCCTTGAGGTCTTCAAGATCCTCGGTCTTCTCCAAAACGGCCGCCTCACGGGAAAGGGTCTGGTGCTCGGACACCTCCGAAGCATAGCAATAGATGATGGTGGGCAGCGGCGGCCCATGTTCGGCAAAACCCGCCAGACCGGCCAGGTCCTCCAGGTAGGGAATCTCCAGATCCAGGACCAACAAGTCCGGCGGAGCTTCACCGCGGAGGAACAGCCAGACCTCGCGCCCGTCTTTGGCCGTCAGGACCCGATAGCCCTCCGCGGTCAACTCCCGGCAGACCAAGTCCCGCACATGGCGGTTCCGGTCGGCAATGAGAATGGTCAGGGGGTCGCCCACCGTCCTGCTCCCTTGCCCCTCGTTTGCAACGGTGGTGCCAATCCCCCGGCCGGAAGCCGGAATTTCCTCTTTCCCCCTTTTTCCGTCCTCCTGCTTGCCTGCAGGGGCGCCGTTTGCGGCGGCGGCCCCCGTTTCCGGCCCGGCCGGCCCCGTCCGCGCCCGGGTTCCCTGTCGGCTTTTTTTACACCTTGTCAAACGGAGCGCCTGCGCCTCCCCGTCCTGCTCAGTGACCGTCGCTCTTGATGCTGGTTTCCACTTTCAAATGATAGCGGTCTATCCGGGCCAGCAGGGTTGGCCGGGAGATGCCCAGGAGCTTGGCGGCCTGGCTGCGGTTGCCGCCGGTCAGTTCCAGGGCTTCGCTGATGAGCAGGGCGGCGAACTGGTCCATGAGCCGGTCGAAAAGATTGTCGCCCTCCCCCTTCAGCAGGACCTGCCGCAACCACTGCCGCACCACCTCCTGGACGGACCGTTCTTCATCCGGCCTGAAGAAACCTTCGCCGCTGATCACCTGGGCCAGATCTTCACTCTGAATGGGATAGCCCCGGCTGAAAATGAGGGCTTTTTGGAGCACGTTGGCCAGTTCCCGGACATTGCCGGGCCAGGAGTGGGCCTGCAGAAGTCGGACCGCCCCGGCGCTGAGGCCCGGGTTGACCAGGCCCATCTCCCGGGAGAAGCGGCCCAGGAAGTACTCCGCCAGCAGCGGCACGTCTTCCGGTCGCTCCCGCAACGGCGGCAGACTGAGGGTCACCACCTTGAGGCGAAAGTAGAGGTCCTCCCGGAAGCGGCCCGAGCTCAGGGCTCCCTCCAGGTCCCGGTTGGTGGCGGCGATGATGCGCACGTCCACCGGGATGGGCTCCCGGCCGCCCAGACGCTCGATGCTCTTTTCCTGGAGCAGACGCAGGATCTTGGCCTGGATGGAAAAAGGCATGTCGCCGATCTCATCCAGGAACAGGGTGCCCCCGTGGGCCTGCTCCACCTTCCCCACCCGGCGGGTCACGGCGCCGGTGAAGGCCCCCTTTTCAAAGCCGAAGAGCTCGCTCTCCAGCAGCGTTTCGGGGATGGCCACGCAGTTGATGACCAGAAAGGGTTTGTCCGACCGCAGACTGTATTGGTACAGGGCCCGGGCCACCAGCTCCTTGCCGGTGCCGGACTCGCCCCGGATGAGCACGGTGGCGTCGGTGGGGGCCACCCGGCCGATGGCTTTGTAGATTTCCTGCATGGGCCGGCTCCGGCCGATGAGGGCGTCCCCCACCTCGGCATCCAGGGTCCCATCCACCGTCACCTGGGAGCGCATCAGCCGCCCGGCTTCCAGGGCCTGCTGGACCAGGCGCAGCATCTGCGGGATTTCAAAGGGCTTCAACACATAGTCGAAGGCCCCCATCCGGGTGGCTTCGATGGCCGTTTCCGTGGTGCCGTATGCCGTCATGATGATGACCTGGAGCCGGGGGTCGAGCCGCCGCAAGGCAGTGAAGGTCTCCAGCCCGCTCATCCCCGGCATGCGCACGTCCATGATGACCAGTTCGGGGCGCTCCTCCCGCACCAGCTCCAACGCCGCCTCGCCGCTGGCCGCGGTGCGCACGCGGTGCCCCTCTTCGGTGAGGAGCTTCCCGAAGCTCTGCCGCAACTGCGGATCGTCATCCACTACTAAAATGGCGCCCATCGTTCTCTTTGCTTAGAAGAGCAGTTGGTGGGGGAGGAGGCTGAGGGGCGCAACCTCCCTCGTTCCCAAGCTTCTGCCGGGGAACCGGAAAAAGGGTCTTGAGACCCCTGTCCCCTTCAATACAACTGCCGTCCCCCTCACTTTGTGCGGCCGTGGTACTGCTGCTCCAGAAAGCGGCGGTATTCCCCGGTGCGCACCCGGTTGAGCCAGTCCTGGTGCTCCAGGTACCAGGCAATGGTGCGGCGCAGGCCCTGGGCCAGGGACACCCGGGGACGCCAACCCAGGGTGCGGGTGATTTTTTCGGTGTTCAGGGCATAGCGGAAGTCGTGGCCGGGCCGGTCGGGCACAAAGGTGATGAGGCGGGTGAGGTCGCCCAACTCCGGCCGCAGTTCGCCCAGGATGCCCAGGAGGCGGTGCACCAGGTCCAGATTGGTGCGCTCCTCCCCCGCGCCGATGTTGTAGGTTTCCCCCGCCGTTCCCTCCTCCAGGACCGTGAGCGCGGCCCGGCAGTGGTCCGTGACAAAGAGCCAGTCCCGCACGTTGTCGCCCCGTCCGTAGATGGGGATGGGTTTGCCCTCCAGGGCCTGGCACAGGACCAGGGGAATGAGCTTTTCGGGAAACTGGTAGGGCCCGTAATTGTTGGAGCAGTTGGTGATGAGCGCCGGAAAGCCGTAAGTGCGGACGTAGGAGCGCACCAGCCAGTCCGCCGCGGCCTTGGAAGCGGCGTAGGGGCTGGAAGGGGCGTAGGGCGAATGCTCCGTGGTCGGCGGGTCGCCGGCCGCGAGCGAGCCGTACACCTCGTCGGTGCTGACGTGCAGAAAGCGGGTCTCGCCGTAGCCGCCGTCCCGATGCCAGGCCTCCCGGGCCGCCTCGATGAGGGTATAGGTTCCCACCACGTTGGTGCGCACGAAGACGCCGGGGTCCAGGATGGAGCGGTCCACGTGGGTTTCCGCGGCGAAGTGCACCACCCGGTCGATGGCGTGCCGGGCGAAGAGGGAGGTCACCGCGTCCCAGTCGGCCACGTCGCCGTGCACAAAGATGTAGCGGGGGTCGCCGGCCAGGTCGGCCAGGTTCTCGGCGTTGCCCGCATAGGTGAGCAGGTCCAGGTTGACCACCTGCCAGTGCGGGCGCTCCTGATGCAGCAGGCGGACAAAATTGCTGCCGATGAAACCCGCGCCGCCGGTGACCAGGACCGTGGGCATGGTGCCTCCTGAGGGGGATGGGAGTCGGGCAGGCGCGCCGGACCTACCGCTCCCGGGATGTGCGGGTTCGGGGAGGGCCGGAAGCCGGGCTTTCCCCCACCCTTACTTCCCAGCATTATATCGGCTTTGCGGGTGGAATGGTCAAGGCTTTTGGAGCGGTGGGGAAAAGTTTCGGTGAAGCCCAAGGAGGACACCCGCCCCCGGAGGTACGTACCTCCGGCCAAGCGGGAGCTTGGCGGGCAAGGGCGTTCCCAAGCAGGAGCTTGGGAACGAGGAGGAGTCCAAAACCTCCAAGCCAAAACCCAGAACCTAAAACCCAGAACCCAGAACCCAGAACCTAAAACCCATCCCGCCGTCACCACCAGGCTCTAAGGCTGGCCGCCGATGACGACCCGCAGGAGCCACAGCACCAGGGGGTCCAGGTAGGGCCGGACCAGACCCCAATCACTCAGCCGGTCCGCCAGGGTCAGGGCCAGCACCAGGAAGGGTCCGGCCAGCATCAGGAGACGTTTCTCCTGAGACCGGCCTGGGGGCAGGGATTCCACCAGGGCCGTTCCCACCGCCAGGGGGGGCAGGGGGAGGAGGTGGTAAACTGCGGTGGTGAGGTTGACTCCGACCACCATGCTGAAGACCCGGGGGTCATATTCAAAGGCCCGCATCAGAAAAATCAGACTGGCGGCAATATTGGCGAGCAGGATATTGGCAAAGGGTCCGGCCAGACGGCTTAACAAGGTGTAAAGGAAAGGATGCTTGAATTTGGCGGGGTTGACGTCCATGTGTTTGGCCCAGCCGAATCCTCCCGCCAGATAGTTGATGGAACCCAGGATATCCAGATGAAAGAAGGCGATGAAGTGAAAGCGGTCTTTGGCCCCTACCCGGTGGTCCCCCAGGAGGGTGGATGCAAAGGCCTGGGCCTCGGCATTCACCAGTACCGCCAGGAGCACCGACACACAGAAGGAGACAAAGGCGTCCAGGGCAAAGTGAGCGGGATCTGGGACATAAGGAATGGGCCAGGCTGGCAGCATATATGCTTCCCTAAACAGGACAAGAGGCAGGGGCCAACGCCCCTGCCTCCGTAGGTTGTTAGTTTATCTAAGCTAGCCCGGCGGCAAGGCGTCGCCGCGAGGTCAGGCTGCTTTACTCGGTGATGTGCATGGGCCTCTTGGCGATCCGGCTGACGATCACGCCTAAAATCAGCAGGACGCCAGAGACGTAAAAGGCTATATCCCAGGTGCCGGTCCAGTCCTTGATGAACCCGGCGAACCAGGGAATGATGAAGGCGATTCCCCACCCGATGAACACCAGGCCGTAGTTCATGCCCAGGTTCTTGGGCCCGAAGAAGTCCGCGACGTATGCCGGCATCAAGGCCAGGGTGCCGCCGTACTGCCAGAAGGCGAAGCCTATGGCCAGGAACAGCAGGAAGAGGTTCTCCGATGCGATGATGGCGGGCAACAGGAAGCAAATAACGGCCAAGACCAAGGCATTTAAGGTGAAGGTGTTCGCCCGGCCGAGTTTGTCGGAGGTCATCCCCGTCCCGGGCCGGCCAATGGCGTTCATCAAGCCGCCGAAGGAGGCCAGAATCCAGGCGTTCGCCACGAAGAACTCCACTTTTCTGCCGGCTTTCATGAGAATGGGCATGGCGTTGGCGATGGCGATCAAGCCGGCCTGGGCCGAGCAAATGAACATAAAGACCAAGGCGTAGAACTGCCAGGTCTTGGGAATTTCCGAAGGCGCCCAGTCGACGGCGGTGCCCACCGCCTTGGCCGGCGCAGCGCCGGCCTTGACCGGCGCCGGCGGGGGCACATAGCCGGGCTGAGGCCAGGCCAGCAATTGCCCGGCGATGATGGTCACCGCGGCAAACCAGGTTCCCAGAAGGTAAAAGCTGCCACTGATCCCGTAGGCGTCCACGGCATATTTTGCCAGGGGGGAGATGTATAGAGCGGCGCCGCCGTAGCCCCCCACCACCAGGCCGGCGATGAGGCCGCGTTTGTGGGGGCCGAACCATTTCAGGGCCGCCGGCGTGGGCGCGGCGTAGCCGATGCCCATGCCAATGCCGCCCAGGACACCGAAACCCAAGACCAGCCCGGCATAGCTCTTCATCATGCCGGTGACGAAGCAACCCAAGGCCACGAAGAGACCGCCGATGGTGGCGCCCACCTTGGGGCCGAACTTATCCTGAATCCTGCCGCCGGGTATCATGAATAAGGCAAAAATAAGACCGCAGGTGAAGAAAGCCACCGTACCCTGGGCGTCAGTCAAATAAGGCCAGCCTGCATTGATGCCGGTCATGATTTCGCCGGCCTGCGCTTTTTTTAGGTCAACCAGCTTGGCTTTCCAAATGCTCCAGGCGTACAACACGCCTAAGCAGAGGTTGATGGCCATGCCGGCAAAAACTACTCGCCACGCCGTACCCGGAACTTTGTCTGCCATTTGCTCCCTCCTTGTGCAGATAACCAGCAGTTAAAAGCCCTCAATCCTCTTGAGGGATAAGATAAGGGATAAGATAAGGATAATAGGGAGATAATAAAAGTCCGCCTCCCCTGGGCCCAACGGCCTGTTTCACCTCCTTTCCGGGGATGACGCACCAAGGTTTATCTGCGGAAGCCGAATCCATGATAATAAGGTTGACCGGCTCTGGCAAGAAAAAAATGACGGGAACGGAGGGGAGGATCCGGCGCAAAATGCCGCAAAACCGGCGAAAAACGCCTCGACGGTCTTGGTTCCGTCACCCCACCTTGCAAGAGTTGGCGGGCCGGAGGGTGTTTTGCTGGGGAATTTCTCCCCACAGACCTGCTGAAAAATTTTTCGGAGAGGAACGGTGCGCCCGGCGTCGGCAGCGGGATTTCAGGACCAGGCGGATGCAGGGAATCCCTTGTCATTTGCCAAAATTTTCTGATAGTATTACTATTTCAATGCCGCCGGGAGGCGGGGAGGAAGGCCATGGCGCTCAAAGGCAGAGTGCATCGCTTCGGCGACGACATCAACACCGACGAAATCATCCCGGCCCGATATCTGAACACCTCGGACCCCCTGGAACTGGCCCAACATGCCATGGAAGACGCGGACCCGGATTTCGTCAAGAAGATGCGGCCCGGCGACTTCATCGTGGCGGGCAAGAATTTCGGCTGCGGCTCCTCCCGGGAGCACGCGCCCCTGGCTCTGAAGGCCGCGGGGCTGGCCGGGGTCATCGCCGCGAGCTTCGCCCGCATCTTCTATCGCAACGCCTTCAACATGGGGCTGCCCATTTTCGAGTCCCCGGAGGCCGCGGCGGCCCTCCAGGGCGGGGAGGAAGTGAGCGTAGACCTCAATACCGGCGAGATCGTGGCGCCGGCCACGGGCGCCCGCTTCGCCAGCCAACCCATCCCCCCCTTCATGCAGCAACTCCTGGCCGATGGCGGCCTCATGGCCCATCTCAAGAAAAAACTGGAGGCGCGTTAAGTGAAGACCTACAACATTGCTGTCATTCCCGGCGACGGCACCGGCCCCGAGGTGGTGGCCGAAGGCCTCAAGGTGCTGCACGCCGTGGCCGGTCCCGCGGGCCTGAAATTCGATTTCGTCACCTATGACCTGGGGGGCGAGCGCTTCCTGGCCACCGGCGAGGTCCTGCCCGACTCCGTGGTTCCCGAACTGCGCCGGTTCTCGGCCATTTACCTGGGCGCCATCGGCCATCCCGACGTCAAGCCCGGCATCCTGGAGAAGGGCATTCTGCTGCGGCTGCGCTTTGAGCTGGACCAATATATCAACCTGCGCCCCGTGGTCCTCTATCCCGGCGTGGACACCATCCTTAAGGACAAGGGTCCGGACGACATCAACTTCGTGGTGGTGCGGGAAAACACCGAGGGCCTGTACGCCGGGGCCGGCGGCAATCTGAAATACGGCACCCCCGACGAGGTGGCGGTGCAGGAATCCATCAACACCCGCAAAGGCGTGGACCGCTGCCTCAAGTTCGCCTTTGCCCTGGCGCAGAAACGCAACCGGGGTAAAAAGCTCACCCTGGTGGCCAAGACCAACGTCCTCACCTACGCCTCGGACCTCTGGGAGCGGGCCTTTTACGCCATGGCCCACCAGTATGCCGACGTGACCACGGACTACGCCCACGTGGACGCCACCTGCATGTGGATGGTGAAAAACCCGGAGTGGTTCGACGTGCTGGTCACGGACAACATGTTCGGCGACATCATCACCGACCTGGGAGCCATCATCCAGGGCGGCATGGGCGTGGCCGCGGGAGGCAACCTCAACCCCGAAGGCGTCTCCATGTTCGAGCCCATCGGCGGCTCCGCCCCCAAATACACGGGCCTGAAAAAGGTGAACCCCATCGCCGCCATCGCCGCGGCCCAGATGATGCTGGAGACCCTGGGGGAAGCCAAGGCCGCGGCGGCCATCGACGCCGGCATCAAGAAGACGGTGTTGCAGATGAAATCCATGGCCGCGGGACAGATGGGACTGGACACCACCCAGGTGGGCGATCTGGTGGCGAAGCACGCGGCCGAGGCGGTGTGAGGGGCTGACCAAAGCTTGTTGAGGGGAGGGCCGGGAGACCGAAGGCCCCCCGCCCTCCCCTCAAACTCCCCTCCCAGCCCCCCCAGATAAGGGATTGGGGGAGGGGGCAAGGGGCTGTGACCCTTGGCCCCTTACCCCACCCAACAACCACGAAGGAGCAAGAGCATGGCCAGGGAGTTTACGGTAGCAGTGGCGGGGGCCACCGGCGCGGTGGGTCGGCAGATGTTGCAGTGTCTGGAGGAGCGCCGCTTCCCGGTGCGGCGCCTCATCCCCCTGGCCTCGGAGAGGTCGCTGGGGCTCACCGTCCCCTTCCGGGGCAAAGAGCTGCCCGTGGAGGTCCTGGGCCCCGATTCGTTCCAGGGGGTGGACCTGGCCCTCTTTTCAGCCGGCGGCGGCGCCAGCAAAGACTACGCCCCCCACGCCGCGGCCGCCGGGGCCGTGGTCATCGACAATTCCAGCGCCTGGCGCATGGACCCGGACGTGCCCCTGGTGGTGCCCGAGGTCAATCCCGGCGACATCGCCGATTATCAGAAAAAAGGCATCATCGCCAACCCCAACTGCTCCACCATCCAGATGGTGGTGGTGCTGAAGCCCATACATGACGCGGCCCGCATCAAACGGGTGGTGGTCTCCACCTACCAGGCGGTGTCCGGCACCGGCCAGAAGGCAGTGGAGGAACTGTCCCAGCAGGTGCGGGCCCTGTTCGCCTGCCAGAGCATTGAAAAGAAGGTTTACCACCACCGCATCGCCTTCAACTGTTTCCCCCATATCGACGTCTTTCTGGAGAACGGCTACACCAGGGAAGAGATGAAGATGGTGCTGGAAACCAAGAAGATCATGGGGGACGAATCCATCGAAGTGACGGCCACCACCGTCCGGGTGCCGGTCTTTTACGGCCACTCCGAGGCGGTGAACCTGGAGACGGAGCGCAAACTCACCCCCGAGGAGGCCCGCCGGATCCTGGCCCGGGCCCCCGGCGTCAAGGTGGTGGACAATCCGGCCAAGAACGAATATCCCATGCCCCTGGACGCCGCGGGCCAGGACCTCACCCTGGTGGGCCGCATCCGGGAGGACTTCAGCATCAAAAACGGCCTCAACCTCTGGGTGGTGGCCGACAACATCCGCAAAGGCGCGGCCACCAACGCGGTGCAGATTGCGGAAATATTGATCCGGGATTATTTGTAGTGAGCGGTGAGCAGATAGGTAGGGCGGGAAAGCGAAGCGCATCCTGCCGTGAGGACTCGCCCGCCGCTGCACATCTGACGCCGCCCGGGGGGCCGGGGCCGTGCGCATCATTGCCGGGCATCTCAAGGGCCGGCGCCTGGCTCCGGTGAAGGGCCGCACCCGCCCCACCGGCGCCAAGGTGAGGGAGGCCATCTTCAACATCCTGGGCGAGGCCGTGGCCGGGGTCCGGGTGCTGGACCTCTTCGCCGGCACCGGCGCCCTGGGTCTGGAGGCCCTGAGCCGGGGGGCGCAGGAAGCGGTCTTCGTGGAGGATCACCCGGCCGCCCTGGCGGCCTTGCGCCGCAATCTGGAGGAGTTGGCGGTGCGCTCCCAGGCCCGGGTGCTGGCGTTGCCGGTCCGGACGGCCCTGAAAAAGCTGTCCCGGGGGCGGGAGCGCTTCGGCTTGGTCTTCCTGGACCCGCCCTACGACCAGGGCCTGTTGGCCCCCGCCCTCCAGGCGTTGGTCACCGCTGGCGTGCTGGCGCCCGGCGCCTGGGTGGCAGCCGAAATGAGCAGCCGGGAGGAGGCGCCGGTCCTCCCCGGAGCCCTCTCCCTGGTGGAAACCAGGCGCTACGGCGACACCCAGGTGGCCTTTTACAGGAGCCGGGAAAATGACAACTAGGAGCGGTGCAAGCTCATGACCAAGCTAGCCGTCTATCCGGGGTCCTTCGACCCCATCACCAACGGCCACCTGGACCTGATTCAGCGGGGCCTCCGCATCTTCGACACCATCATCGTGGCGGTGGCCAAAAATCCCGCCAAACAGTCGCTGTTCACTGTGGAGGAGCGCCTGGAAATGATCCGGGTGGCGGTGGGGGACAAGCCCCGGGTGAAAATCGACTCCTTCCAGGGCCTGCTGGTGGACTATGTGCGCAGCGTGAACGCCCGCATCGTGCTCCGGGGCCTCCGGGCCGTCACCGATTTCGAATACGAGTTCCAGATGAACATGATGAATCGCCGTCTGGAGCCGGAGATCGAAACCGTCTTCCTCATGACCGGCCTACCCTGGGTCTTTTTGAGCTCCAGCATCCTGAAGGAGGCCGCGGTGCACGGCGGCAACATCGAAGGCATGGTGCCGCCCTACGTCTTCAAGCAGCTCAAGCGGAAATTCGGACAGGAATGATTATGAAACGGCTGCGCATCTGCGTCATCGACGGCCAAGGGGGCGGCATCGGCGCGGCCCTCATCAAGCGCCTGAAAGAGGTTTACCGGGAGGAGCACGAGGTCGTCGCCCTGGGCACCAACGCGGTGGCCACCGCCCAGATGATGAAGGCCCGGGCCAACCGGGGGGCCAGCGGCGAAAACGCCATCGTCACCACCGTGCCCACCGCGGACGTCATTCTGGGGCCGCTCTCCATCATCCTGGCCAACGCCATGATGGGTGAGCTCACGCCCCGCATGGCTCAGGCCATCGCCTCGGCCCCGGCCCCCAAACTGCTGTTGCCCTTAACCCAGGAAAGGGTGGAGATCGTGGGCCTGTCCCCCGAGCCCCTCCCCCACCTGGTGGAAAAAATCGTCAGCGAACGTCTAAAGGAGATTCTCAGCCATGTGTGAAGCCGCGGCCTATCTGCTGAAAAACGGCCAGGAAGAGCTCTTCCTGGCCGACGTGGACACCATCGTCCCCGAAGGGGACCTCCTCCGGGTGGTCAACATCTTCGGGGAGCAAAAGACCATCAAAGCCTCCATCCACAGCCTGAACCTCATCAACCACAAGGTTTACCTGGTGGAGAAGGTCTGAGGTGGGGGCGCGGGAGGGGGCATGGGCGGCCGGCTCTGTCCTCTCCCCTCACTTCCCCATCCCGGTAAGTTCGTCTCTCCCCTCCCCCTCTCCGGCGCCATGGCCTTGCCGGGTGCGCCCGGCGAACTTTTCACCTCTCACTCGCTTTGCAGCAGCAGGTGCACGCCCTGACTGAGCCCGGCTCCCGGAGATCTTTGGCTTGGAGCAGCATCTGGCGGGGTTAGTTGTTCAGGGGAGGAAAACCCAGCCGCAGGGGCGGGTTGAAAACCCGCCCCTATGAGTGATATCAAGCAGTTGCAGGATTATTTATTTCATTCCAAAGCAAAGCAGTTATTGCTGCACCTTGACGTACTTGCCGTCCTTGATTTCGAAGAGGTAGACCCCGCCTTTGACGCCGCTGCGCACTATGTCGTGCTGGTCGTTGAAGGAGAGTTTGCCGGTCACCCCGTCGAAGTCCTTCATCTCATCCAGGAATTTTTTGACGCCGGCGCTGGTGGGGCCGTTTTTCTTCATGCCTTCCAGGATCATGGAGGCGGCGTCATAGCTCAGGGCCGCGAACATGATGTTCACGGGCTCCTTGGCCTCCTTGGCCTGGGCGTAGTAAGCTTCCCGGAATTTCTTGTTTCTGGGGGTGTCGTAGTCCTCGTCATACTCGCCGTTAATGAGGTGGCCTTCCGCCGCCGCGCCGGCCAGCTTGGCGTATTCCGGGTCCATGTCGCCGTAGACGCCGATGATCTTCTGGTTCAACCCCAACTGCCGGGCCTGGGCCGCGGCGGGGGCGGTCTCCGGGGTGTAGCCGGGGATGAAGAGCAGATCGGGGTTCTTTTCCTTGATCTTGGTGAGCTCACTTTTGAAATCCCGGGAGCCCCGGTTGAAGGCCTCCTGGGCCACCACTTCGATGCCCAGCTTGGCAAAGTCCTTGCCGAAGGCCTCGGCGCAGCCCTTGCCGTAGGGTTCGTTGCTGTAGAGGATGGCCACGGTCTTGGGCTTGAGCTTCTCGGCAATATAGAGGGTCATGGCCTGGGACTGGTGGTCGATGCGGGAGCAGGCCCGGTAGATGTACTGGCCGATGCCGCTCAGCTTGGGGGTGGTGGCGGTGGGGGTGACCAGCACCACCTTGGCATCCTCCGCGGTCTTGGCCGCGGCCGAGGACGCCCCCGAGGTCATGGGCCCCACCATGGCGATGACCTTGTCCACATTGATGAGCTTCTGCACCGCGTTGACGCCGGTGGTGGGGGAGTCCTTCTCGTCTTCCACCACCAACTGCACGGGCACGCCGTTGATGCCGCCGGCTTTGTTGATCTCCTCCACCGCCATCAGCACCCCGCGCTTGGCGGGGATGCCGTGTTCGGCGCCGATGGAGAGCCTGAGCACCGTGCCCATCTTGACGGTTTTCTTCTCCGCGCAGCCCGCCGGGGGCAAAAGCAATCCCAAGACTCCGAGCAGACCTGCCAACCACCATACTCTTCCTTTCATAAAGACCTCCTTTGCGATTATCCGTTCATCGAGGGAGGGGTGCGCCTCCCTGGTTGACGCCCTCCGGGGAATCTGCCGGCCATGGGAGTGACGGCGGGCGGGAAGGAGGGAGTGCGGCGGCAATCGGGCTTCCCACAGCCGGCGGCCCTGCCTCCGGAGTCGCCTCTGCCGGGCGGAGAGGTCCCTGCCAGGCAATGCCATCTTTTTCCCTTTTCAGAAAAAATTCAAGGAAAAATGTACCGGAGGATCTTGATGGACTCTTTACCAAAAATTCTGTCGACAGCTCAACTCCGATAACTGGCGTTGATGCGGATATAGTCCTCAGTGAGGTCCCCGGTGAGGTAATGGTCGGCCGCGTCGCCCCGATGGAGGTCGATGGCCACGGTGAAGGGGCCCGCCAGGATGGCCTCCCGGGCCTGGGCTTCGGCGGCCTCCCCCAGACCCTGGCCGGCCCGGACGATTTGCCGGCCGCCGATGGCCACCTCCACCCGGGCCGGATCGAAGCGGGCCCCGGAGCGCCCCAGGGCCGCCAGGATGCGCCCCCAGTTGACGTCCGCGCCCCGCATGGCCGTCTTCACCAAGGGCGAGGTGGCCACCGTGGCCGCAGCCCGGCGGGCCTCCCCGGGGGTGGCGGCGCCCCGCACCTCCACCCGGTAAACCCGGGTCACGCCCTCGCCGTCGGCCACCACCTGGGTGGCCAGGTCTTCCAGGACCTGGGTGAGCAGGCGGCGGAAGGGCTCCACCGCGTGGCTGTCCTCCTTCAGCAGGGTGTTCCCGGCCCGGCCGCTGGCCAGCACCAGCACGGTGTCGTTGGTGGAGGTGTCGCCGTCAATGCTGATGCGGTTGAAGGTGCGCCCCACCGCATCCTTGAGGCAGCGGCGCAGCAGCTTCGGGGCGATCTTGAGGTCCGTGAAGACGAAGGCCAGCATGGTGGCCATGTCGGGGTGGATCATGCCCGCGCCCTTGGCCACTCCGGCCACGGTGACGGGCCGACCCGCCACCCGGTCCGTCAGGTGCGTGGTTTTGGGGCGGGTGTCGGTGGTCATTATGGCCCGGGCCACTTCGGTGAGACCCTCGGGGTCCAGCCGGGCCACCAGGTCCGGCAGGGCCTCCCGGAAGCGGGCCACCGGAAGGGGCTGCCCGATGACCCCGGTGGAGGCGGGAACCACCAGGGCCTCGGGCAGGGCCAGGAGTTCCGCGGCCTGGCGGGTGGTCTCCCGGGCCGCCTCCATCCCCTCGGGGCCGGTGCAGGCGTTGGCGTTGCCGCTGTTCACCAGGATGGCCTGGAGCCGGCCGCTCCGCAGACGCTCGCGGCTCAACAGCACCGGGGCGGCTTTCACCCGGTTGCTGGTGAAGACTCCCGCGGCCGCGGCCGGGGCCTCGGCGACGATGAGGGCCAGGTCCAGGCCCCCCTGCTTCTTGATGCCGGCGGCCGCACCTGCGGCCTGGAATCCCGGCACTATCATTTCATGGCCTCCAGGGTGACGGGTTGTCGGATGATGGTCTTGAGGTTGGCCGGCGCGGTCCGCCGCGGGTCGTTGAGGTAAATCTCATGGTGCAGGCCGGCGAAATGATAGCCCTTCTCCTTGATGGCGCGGTGCAGCCGCTCCATGGTGGCGGCTTCGTCGCCGTAGGGCCCCACGTGCAGCACCTGGGCCGACAGGCCTTCGGCGAAGCGGGCGAAGCGCACCCCCTCCAGGGACGGGAGCTTTTTCTTTCGCTGCGCCTCTTTTAAGGCCTGGGACACCATCCCCGCGTCCACCAAGTCGGGCTGGCGGACCATCAGAGTCCAGCGCCAGCGGTCCCGGGCCGCGGGGTCGAAGGGGCCGCCGTCGGCCATGGCCCAGAGCCCTTCCAGAGGCAGGACGCGGTAATCCACCCCCTGCCTTTTCTTAACCATGAATTTCAGGGTATAGGAGGCTTTGAACAGAGCCTCCACCGTCTCCCGGAACTCCGGCGCCAGGTCGGGGTCGCCCACGCCGTCGGCCATGAGGAAGTGCAGCGGCGGCACCTCCACGAAGGCCACTTCCCTGGGGGCGGCCTGGTAGAGCTGCGGTTGGTCCTTGAGAAGATCGACTTGCGTCATGGCACGGCGCCGGTCCGAAGATGGTGCGCGGTGCGCACCCTACGGAACATCTTTTACCGTGAAAATCCCTATCATAGGGCGGCTTGCGGCCGCCGACCTCGTTCTGTAGGGGCGGGTTTGAAACCCACCCCTACGGCAGGGTTTTCATCCTCGGGGGTGGACCTGTCGGGGCCATGAGCATTTCAAGACAGTCGCTCATGAGCCTGGGGCCCACCCATAAATTATGAAAAGTTAAGCATCCTTACGGTGCGCAGTGCGCACCCTACAAAAAACTTTTCGGAGCAGGAGCTGGAGAACCAGGTTGGCCGGCAATTCTTTTCCGCCGAAACCGCGCGGTATTTTCTGGTTGAACTGCGGGAGCGCTGCCCCTGCCTCACTTGCCGCAGCACTTCTTGTATTTCTTGCCGCTGCCGCAGGGGCAGGGGGAGTTGCGGCCCACCTTCCCCGTCTGGGGCTGGGCCGGCTGGGCCGGGGCGCCGTCCCCGTGGCTGAAAAACATGGGCTGGGAGGCGGGCCGGGCCTCGGCCGGGGGCTCCTGGTGGGGCCGCACCTGGAGGTGGAACATGGCGCTCACCGTGTCCGCCTTGATGCGGTGCACCAGGTTCATGAACATGTCGTAGCCCTCCAGTTGGTATTCCCTGAGCGGGTCCTTCTGGGCATAGCCCCTGAGACCGATTCCGTCCCGCAAATGGTCCATGGAGAGGAGGTGCTCCTTCCAGTGGTTGTCCACGATCTGCAGGCTCACCATCTGCTGCAGGTGGGCGAAAAACTCCGGGCCGATCTCCTCCCGGCGGGCGGCGAAGCGCTCCCTCACCTGTTCGCTGAGGTATTCCGCCAAGTCGCCGTTCAGGGCCTCGTCCAGGTTCACCCGGAAGCCGAACTGGCGTCGGAAGGCGTCCTCCAGGGCCTGGAGGTCCCACTCCTCCTCCACTTTGTCGCCGATGTATTCGGCCACCAGGTCGTCCAGCAACTCCTGGGCCATCTCCAGCAGGTCCTCTTCCAGGTTTTCGCCGGCCAGAATCTGGCGGCGCTGGGAGTAGATCACCTCCCGCTGCTGGTTCATGACGTTGTCGTATTCCAGGAGGTGTTTGCGGATGTCGAAGTTGTGGGCCTCCACCCGCTTCTGGGCCTTTTCGATGGCGTTACTCACCATGCGGTGTTCGATGGGCTCACCGTCGCCCATGCCCATGGCGCCCATGAGGTTTTTGATGCGGTCGGCCCCGAAGATGCGCAGCAGGTCGTCCTCCAGGGACAGATAAAAGCGGGAGGTGCCGGGGTCGCCCTGGCGCCCGGAGCGCCCCCGGAGCTGGTTGTCGATGCGCCGGGACTCGTGGCGTTCGGTGCCCAGGATGTGCAGACCGCCCCGCTCCACCACGCCCAGCCCCAGGACGATGTCGGTGCCCCGGCCGGCCATGTTGGTGGCGATGGTGACCATGCCCTGCTGCCCGGCCGTGGCCACGATCTCCGCCTCCTTCTCGTGGTGCTTGGCGTTTAAGACCTCGTGCCTGATGCCTTCACGTTTCAGGAGGCGGCTCAACAGCTCCGACTTCTCGATGGAGGTGGTGCCCACCAGCACGGGCTGGCCCCGGCGGTGGCAGTCGATGATCTCCTCCACCACGGCCCGGTATTTCTCTTCGGGGGTTTTGTAGATGACGTCCGGGAAGTCCTCCCGGATCATCTTCTTGTGGGTGGGGATGACCATCACGTCCAGTTTATAAATTTTCTTGAATTCCTCGGCTTCGGTGTCGGCGGTGCCGGTCATGCCCGCCAGTTTACTGTACATGCGGAAGTAATTCTGGAAGGTGATGGTGGCCAGGGTCTGGTTTTCATTTTCGATGCGCACCCCCTCCTTGGCCTCCAGGGCCTGATGCAGGCCGTCGGAGTAGCGCCGGCCGGGCATGAGGCGGCCGGTGAACTCGTCCACAATGATGACCTGGCCGTCCTTGACGATATACTCGTCGTCCCGCTGAAAGAGATTCTGGGCCTTCAGGGCCTGGTTGAGATGGTGCAGCACCTCGATGTGCCGGGGGTCGTACAAGTTGTCCAGGTTGAGGAGCTTCTCGGCCCGGGCGATGCCCTCTTCGTTGATGAGCACCGAACGGGCCTTTTCATCCACGGTGAAATCCCGATCCCTTTTCAGTTGCAGGGACACCCGGTTCAGGATGTAGTAGAGGTCGGTGGATTCCTCGGCGGGGCCGGAGATGATGAGGGGCGTGCGGGCTTCGTCGATGAGAATGGAATCCACTTCGTCCACGATGGCGTAATTGAAGTCCCGCTGGACGTAGTCCTCCAGGGAGAATTTCATATTGTCCCGCAGGTAGTCGAAGCCGAACTCGTTATTAGTGCCGTAGGTGATGTCCGCGGCGTAGGCCCGGCGGCGCTCCTCGTCGGTGAGACCGTGGAGGATGGTGCCCACCCGGAGGCCCAGGAAGTTGTAGATGCCCCCCATCCAGGCGGTGTCCCGGCGGGCCAGGTAGTCGTTGACGGTGACGATGTGGACGCCGTGGCCGCTCAAAGCGTTGAGATAGGCGGGCAGCACGGCCACCAGGGTTTTGCCTTCGCCGGTCTTCATTTCGGCGATCTTGCCTTCGTGGAGCACCATGCCGCCGATGAGCTGCACGTCGAAGGGCCGCAGGCCCAGGACCCGGAGGGACGCCTCCCGGGCCACCGCAAAGGCCTCGGGCAAGAGGTCGTCCAGGTCTTCGCCCCGTTCCAGCCGCTCCTTGAAGCGGGGGGTGTAGGCCTGCAACTCGCCGTCGGACAGGCGGCGCAGGTCGGGCTCCAGGGCGTTGATCCGGTCCACCAGGGGGGCCATGCGCCGGAGCTCCCGGTCATTTTTGCTGCCGAAAATCTTTTTCAGAAAATAGCTGATCATGACTCCATCACGGCTGCTGCCTGGGCGGCGCCGCAACTTTCCTCAGACTGCGGCTTGCCCGTAAAATATAAAAGTGGGCGGGAAAGCGAAGCGCATCCCGCCTTCGGAATTTATTGCCCTCCCGGATGCCGAACCCCGTCATCTGCCGCCCGCTCCGGGTCATCCATCCCATGTGAACGTAACGGTAAAAGGGCCGTATTGCTGAAGGGGGGAGGCGCGGCGCTTTCCCGCAACGCAACTGCGGCACAATCTTTCCCTAGTTTAAGGTTATCCCGCCGGAAGTCAAGCCGGGCAACGCTCAGGCAAGACGGAGCATCATGGGAATTTCGTCGCAGTCCGGGTACTTGAGGCATTTGACGCAGTCGGCCCAAATCCGGGGGTGGAGCTTCTCCCGGGGGAAGATGCGGAAGCCGAAGCGCTCGAAGAAGGCGGTGCTGTCGGTGAGGACGAAAACCTGTTTCAGTCCCAATTCTCTGGCTTCCTCCAGGCAGCCGTTCACCAGGCTGCTGCCCAAGCCCCGGCCCTGGTGGGAAGGGATCACCAGCAGGGAGCGGATCTCCCCCAGGTCCTCCCAGAAGACGTGCAGCGCGGCGATGCCCAGCAGGGGCCCGCCGGCGTCGTCCCGGCAGACAAAGAAGTCCCGGACGTAGCTGTAGAGCTCGGAAAGTGAGCGGGGCAGTACGTTCCAGCGCCCGGAATACTCGTTGAGCAGCCGGTAAATCTCCGGGATTTCGGCGAGGCGGGCTTTGCGGATCATGGCGCCTTGACAGGGACGCTTCCCTCAGAGATGATTATAACAATCTCTGACCGCAAGGAAAACGCATGGAAATCATTTCTCAGGACAAATTTGTGCGTCTGGAATACCGTCTGCGTCTCAAATCGGGGGAATATCTTCGGGGAGAACCCGGCCGGCCGGCCCATCTCAGCTTCATCGCCGGCTGCGGCGAGGTCCTGCCGGGCCTGGAGCGCCGCCTCTGGGGGCTGCCGGTGGACGACCGGGTGGAGTTCGTGGTGCCTGCGGCCGAGGCCTTCGGCGCCTACGATCCCGACAATGTGCAGGTCTGGACCCGCAAGGTCTTCCCCGCCGAGATGGAGTTGGCGCCGGGGCAGAAGGTGTTGCCCGCGGAGCTGCCCTTTCCGCCCGAATATCCCCTGACCATCAAGGAAGTGCAGGGTGAGCGGGTGATCCTGGACCTGAACCACCCTCTGGCGGACCAGGACCTTTATTATGAAGTCCGGGTGCTGGAGGTGCGGCCCGCCACCGCGGAGGAACTGACGCCGCTGAAGCAGTGTCAGGCCTGTCGGGAGGAGAGCATGCAGGGCTGAGGCCCGATTGCGCCTCCCGGGAAAAAAACCCCGGCCCTCCAGGGGCCGGGGTTTGTCGTTATGGAGTAAAGATGCAGATCAGGTCTCGGTGATGGTGATGGCCCCAGAGGGGCACACTTCGATGCAGCTCTCGCAGCCCAGACACTCATCCTCGTTCACCACCACGGCCTTGTCGTTCTGCATCTCGAAAACCCCCGTGGGACAAACATTGACGCATTCTTCATCGCCGGTGCACTTGTCGGCGTCCACTTCCACCCGCCAAGCCATAAGGGAAACCTCCTTATCCGATTGTCTATGACTAAGTGCCAGCCGGCCCTGAACAGAGCCGGAATTGATGCCTTCCATACCCGGGCTGCCGGCCCCACCCCGCGGCTCCCGCCCGGGTGAGAGGTGGGGCTGCGCGGCACCACCTCAGGCCGGTTGCCGGCGACTCTCCGGTCGGGGCGGGATGACCGGAGCCGGGGTGGTTGCCTCAACGGGTTATGCTAGCGGATTTTTGCCCGCCGTTGGCCCCCGCCTTCGGTCCGTCGTTCCATCCCGCCCGGTTCCGGCGGGGCGGCGGCCTGTCGGCGCCGGTGATAGGCCTCGGCCTGCCGCACCAGGGAGGGAGCCCAATCGGGCGCGCCCAGGGCGTGAAGATGCGAGTATGTGGCCAGCACGTTTTGGTATAACAGTCCGTCCCGGTGTCCGCCGATGCCGGCCCCCCGGAGCACCCGGAAGGCCATGGGCGCCTCGGGGCCGGGCTCCGGGTCGATGCGGGAATAGTGGAACTCGTGGCCCTTGAGCCGGACGCCGGCCGGGAAAAAGGGGTTGGGGGCGCAGACTTCCAGGATGGTATAGCCGTGGCCCTGGGGCGCCCGCCCCATGACGAAGTCAAAGGGGAACACGCCCGCCATGGGGAAGCGCTCCCCCTGGAGGGTGGCGATGGCCTGCCCCAGGTACATGAGCCCGCCGCATTCGGCGTACACCGGCAAACCCTGCTGCGCCGCGGCCTTGACGGACATCCGGAAGGAGCGGTTGCGGGCCAGGTCCCGGGCATGGGTCTCGGGAAAACCGCCGCCGATGTAAAGGCCGTCCAGATCGTCGGGCAGGGCCGGATCGGTGAGGGCGCTGAGCCACACCAGCCTGGCTCCGTGGGCCTCCAGGGCCTCCAGGTTTTCCGGATAATAGAACTGGAAGGCCGAGTCCCGGATGACGCCGATGTTGACCAGATCCCGGGCCGTCTCCGGGGACGGTTCGTCCACTGCAGAGAGCGGCAGGGGCGGCGCCTGGCAGGCCACCTGCCAGAGACCGTCCAGGTCCAGATAGCGCTCCGCCAGGTCCCGGGCGGTTTCGATGGCGCGCTGCACCCCCCGGTGCTCCGGCGGCGGCACCAGGCCCATGTGGCGCTCGGGAAAGACGGCGCACTTGAGACGCGGCACCGCCCCCAACACCGGCACGCCGCAATAGTGCTCGATGGCGTTCCTGAGGATGGCTTCGTGACGGGGGCGGGCCACCTGATTGAGGATGACTCCCCGGAGGGGGACCTGCGGGTCGAAGTGCTGGCAGCCCAACACCAGGGCGGCGGCGGTGCGGGTCATCATGGTGCAATTGAGCACCAGCACCACCGGGGTGGCCAGCAGTTTGGCCAGTTCTGCAGTACTGAAGGTTCCCTGGGCGTCCAGGCCGTCGTAAAGTCCCCGGTTGCCCTCGATGACCAGGGCATCGGCTTGGGCGGCGTGACGGCCCACCAAGGCCATAATCTGGGCCCCCTCCATGAGGAAGGGGTCCAGGTTATGACTGGGACTGCCGGCCGCCAGGCCGTGCCAGGCGGGGTCGATATAGTCCGGCCCCTTCTTGAACGGGACCAAACTCTTCCCCCTGGCCCGCCAGGCGGCCAGCAAACCCAAGGTCAGGGTGGTCTTGCCGGCCCCACCCCGAAGCGCAGACAGGAGCAATCGGGGACAGGGCCGATGCATCAGTGTTTGGCCGCCGCTTCTTCGTGGGGAATTTCGACGAAGCTGCCACCGAAATAGGTGTACACGCAGCGACCGGCATCGACCAGGGTCTTGATAGCATCCTGGACGATCTTCTTATCCACCTCAGGATGTTTTTTAATCATATCCTTCCAGATGTCCGAGGCTTTGAGCTTTCTTTTGCCGTGGGCCTTTTCGACCATCTGAAAGATTTCTTCTACAAGTTCTTCCTTAGAAATTCCCATTTAACTCACCTACTTTAGAATTTAAAATGCATTGACGTCCTATAAGTTTCATACGCCTGGAACTTATAGTCGTCAATATGCTGGAAGGTGAACGGCAGGTCGCACACCTCGAAGAACTTTTCCCAACCGATGCGCTCGATCCACTCGCCCAGGCGCTCCCACTTGTTGGCGCCTTCCGCATACTTGATGAGGATTTTGCGGATGGTCTCCACGGTTTCCGGCCAGCGGGGCGGATTGTTGGGAATGTAAGGCACGGCCAGCCGGGAGAAGGCCGGCGGGCTCTTGGCGTTGGAAACCTTGCCCCCCACCAGGAGGGCCACGCCGCCTTTCTCGGAGTCAAAGCAGGGCAGGGCCGGGCACATGGTGTAGCAGTTGCCGCAGTACATGCAACGGGGCTCGTTCACCACCACGCTCTTGATGCTCTTGTCCGGATGGGGCCGGATGGCGCCGGTGGGACAGGAGGCGATGGTGGTGGGAATCTCGCACAGATGGCGCAGCTTTTGGTGATCAATCTTGGGCACCGTCCGGTGCACGCCGCACATGGCGATATCGGAGCAGTGCACCGCGCCGCACATGTTGATGCAGCAGGCCAGAGCAATGCGCACCTGGGCCGGCAGCTGGTGGCTGCCGAAGTACTCGAACAGGTCGTCCATCACCGCCTTGACGGGCCCGGAGGCGTCGATGGCCGGGGTGTGGCAGTGCACCCAGCCCTGGGTGTGGATGATGCTGGTGACGGAATGACCGGTGCCGCCCACGGGCCAACCCAGTTCCTTCAGATCCTTCTTCAGGGGTTCAATCCTGGCCTTGTCGGTGAGCAGGAACTCGATATTATTGCGGCTGGTGAAGCGGAAGTAGCCATCGCAGAATTTGTCGGCCAGGTCGCATACTTCACGCACGAAATCGGTGCTGATCAGGCGGGAGGCTCCGGCCCGCACGGAGTAAAGCTCCGCGCCGCTCTCGGACACATGCTTCAACACGCCGGGTTCAGGGATCTCATGATATTTCCACTTGCCGTAGTTTTCCTTGATGATGGGCGGCAAGAACTGTTCGTAATGCGGCGGGCCGATATCGGTTTTACGTTCGCTCATGATCCTTTCTCTCCTTAGTTGGCAAGTTGCAGCGGCAAGGCCTTATTCCACATCAAAGCCTTCGGTCTGATAGTATTTCCGGCCTTTGGCTTCGGCGTCAAAGTCGGATTGATTCCAGAAGAAGAAGGGGTTGGCCCGGGGGATCCGGACCTGCTGCGGCGCGGGCGGCAGTTCCGCGGCTTCCAGGAATTCCCGCATGCCCAGGCGCAGAATGAGTTCTCCCACTCTTTCCCGGTTCTTGCCGTGTTCGGCCCACCATTCGGTGATCCTGCTGTTCAATTCCTTAAACTCGTCATAGGGGGACTCCATCACCATGAAGGGCTGAATCACCCAACTGAGCTGCGCCCCTTCCAGGATGGGAGCATGGGAGCCCAGCAGAATGGCGGCGCCGGTTTCCGTGCCGGGCCGCAGAGCCTGGGGCATCATGTTGATGCAGTGCATGCAGTGGTTGCAGTTCCGATCGTCGATCTTCAGGGTCTTGCCGTCATAGCTCATGCAGTAAGTGGGGCACAGACCCACCACATCAGCCTGGACATCCAGCTTGTCAACGTGGGCGCCGCCACCCTTGGGCTTCAGCTCGCCGCCGGCGTAGGCCTGCACCGCAGACTGGTCGACGCGGATGTCATCCTTCCAGACGCCGATCACGGACAAGTCGGCCCGAGCCACCGCGGCCACGCAGTCATTGGGGCAGCCGGAGAATTTGATCTTGTACTTATAGGGGTAGGAAGGCCGGTGCAGGTCGAACTGCATCTCCTGAGTAATTTCGTAGCAGGCCTCCATGGTGTCGTAACAGGACCATTCGCAGCGTGCGGGACCCACGCAGCAGGAGGGGCTGCGGAAAGTGGAACCGGAGCCGCCCAGGTCCCAACCGGCCGCAGTCAATTCCGCGAAGCAGGGTTCCAAATTCTCGGTGCGGCAACCCAGGAAGATGACGTCGCCGGTGGCGCCATGCAGGTTCATGACGCTGCTGCCGTGTTTGTCCCAGATGTCGCACAGTTGCCGCAAAGCCGCGGTGGTGTAAAACCACCCGGAGGGCTGGTTGATGCGCATGGTGTGGAAATGTTCCACCCCGGGAAACTCATCCGGCAAGTCGGAATACCGGCCGATAATGCCCGATCCGTAGCCCAGGACGCCCACGATGCCGCCGTGCTTCCAATGGGTGATTTTCTCCTGGTAAGACCGTTCCAACTGTCCCAAAAGGTCTAGGACCTGGGGTTTCTTGGCGGCGATCCTCTTGAGGTCCGTGACAAAACTGGGCCAAGGGCCGCTTTCCAGTTGATCCAGCAATGGGGTTTTGGACATGAACGTTCCTCCCTCTTTTGAATGGTCCCCGAGGGGCTTATCCTTTTTTTCACAATACCAAACCCAATCTCATACCATCACAAGCAATTTGTCAACTAAAAAATATGGCCTAAATTTCGTCGATGAGATTCACCGGACAAATGGCCTCCAAAGCCTCCCGGCAGAGGGCCGCGGGGCCCACCACCAGAGTCGCCAGGGCCTCGGGGTGCAGGTGCTCCCGGGCGGCCGCCTGGACCTCTGCCAGGGTCACGGCCTCCATGGCGTCGGGATAGCGATTCAGATAGTCCAGACCCAGGTCGTACAGGTCCACCGCCACCACCTGGCGGGCCAGGGCCCGGGTGGTCTCCAGGCGCAGCGGGAAGTTGCCCACATAGAAGGAGCGGGCGTCGGCCAACTCCTGGGCCGTAACCCCGGACTTCTGCACCTGCCGGAGCACCGCGCCGATCTCCTGCACCACCGTGGCGGTGTGCCGGGCCGGGGTGAAAGTGGACACGGTGAACGGCCCCGGCGCCCGGCGGAAGCTGAAGCGGCTG
>Ga0194110_10000641_pt1 | contig 45387 bp, 40 predicted proteins | sample TA2Kig1200mmetaG_FD_146192 | JGI IMG/M metagenome (GOLD analysis project Ga0194110, IMG submission 146192) | Freshwater microbial communities from Lake Tanganyika, Tanzania - TA2015032 Kigoma Deep Cast 1200m | ecosystem: Environmental > Aquatic > Freshwater > Lake | place: Tanzania: Lake...
TACTGGCAGGAGTCTAACCAGCGGGCCGATCGTGGCCACTGCAAGCGGCGGCGTCGTGAACTCAGACTACGAGGCATCAAACTGTCCCAACTCAGGAAGTGCTTCAATGTTTTCTAGCGTTGTAGTGCTAAATCGCTCCAAGTCATTCACGCTGGCACCAACCCGAGCTACGGGGAAAATGGCATCTCAAATGAGAAAACGTTCAAGCCGTCCTGGCCGGGCGAATCAACCACAATACTCTCATAGGTGATCTCAAAACCGTGAGCTTCGGCAACCACCTTGGCAATCCAAAGCCCAAGCCCGGAACCCTGTGAGGTCAAGCTCTGAGAGACGGGTGCGCGTGTCCCGCGCTCAAAAATGGTCTTGCGCATTTCCTCTGGCACGAGTCGCCCATAGGATTCCACCGTCACTCTCACCTTGTTCCCTGGGACATCATTGATCCCGACACGCACATCCTTTCCTTCCCTGGAGTACTTGACAGCGTTGTCTATCAGAACCAAGGGGATCGTGTCAAAGGAGTCATAGCAGGAAGGCTTCCCATACGACGTGCCGAACATTCTGATCCCGACCTTCCTGCGCGCGGCGAGCTCCTCAAAAAGCCGGACCATGCGGTGGAAGACTTTGAATACCGGGGTCGGGTGCCTCTGCCCATGCCGAGCAGCGCTCGGGTTGGCAACGATAGAGGACATCGAGAGACGGGTCTGTAGAAGCTCGACTGACTTCAGCAGAGACTTGAGCGCCGGGGAAGCGTTCTCGATCTGTTCCTCGTCGCTGGCCCCAGGCAAGCCCGCGATTATAGCTTCCGCGTTCCGCGTAACGAGGCTTACGGCAGTCTTGACGTCATGGAGGCCGACAATCGCCTCTTGAGCTCGGCGATCGGCCTCGGCCTCAATCAACCGGGGCACTTCGCTCATCGCCCCACACCACTTCTGGATCTCCTGCCAACAGACCCGTTGGGACTTGTTTGCCTTTCTCACAGGCGCCGGACAGGTGGTGTTCAGAAGCGCTACAAGTAAACCATTGCAGAGCAGTGTCTTCTCCGACAACCGAACAAGCACCAATGAGAACCCCTTGGGGCACATGAAGTGCTGGAGCGTGTCCGTCGTGACCGGGCTTGCGTGGGTCCAACAGTCTCGGGCCTTGCACTTCTTGCAGAGGCTTGGTTGGGCAATCAAGTACCCGTCGGCCAGCTCCCCTGACTTGCTCACCGTGGGGTAAGGGCAAATGCCGGCGAGAGGAACCGCCATGTCTAGCGCCCCTAGAGACCAAGAAGAGCGGCCATCTTCGCGGCAAGTCTTGCCAGGCGGGAGAGGACTTCGGCGTTCTCAACTGTGGATGACAGAATGTCGGTCACGCCTTTCTTGTCCTTCCGCTCCAGTGCCCTAACAACCTTGTCCTCAATGCCAGAGATCTTCCGCTCGGGAACCCCTCCGTTCCTGAGAATCCCAGAGACGGTACCCCAGTAGTTCCGGATGGTGAGCTTCTGCTGCATGAGATTGTCGAGGAGCCGCTTACACTTGGCCGCGTCAACCGGTTTGGGCAGTGAATCGTCCGCGAGCCTCCAGAACCTGTTCTTGCTCAAGTCGAACGATTGGCCGGAGAACGCCACGACGACCTGTGCTGGGTTAGCCTCTTTGATAGCCTCAAGGACACCCAAGCCATCATCGACCGACCAGTGCTCGGCGACACCCCGAATGTCAAGCACAATTATGTCGTACTCGCCACGCTCAAGGCGTGCCAGATCCTCAACCTTGGGCCAGTAGTCTATAGCGTATCCTTCCCTCTTCAACAAGGCAATAGGGAAGCTGTTCTCGTCGTCGTCAATGACCAGAACCCTGGTCCTCTTCCGCAGTTCGGCAACCGGCAGGCTGGGAATGGAGTCTATCTTCCGCCTTCGGAATAGAGCCATTCTAAACACTCCTATAGCGCGCTCTTGCATTCTACCACGGAGTATCCTATTCTGCAAGCGGTCTGACGCCCATCAGGCGCCCAGGTGCATGGGGCAAGCACGGCGGTCGTTGACCCCAGCAGACACAAGGAGGCATGCAATAAAGAAGGACCGGATAGTGGCCGAGGTGCGGAAGATACGGGACGCCCATGCGGCCAGGTTCAACTGCAACATCCGCGCTATCGCCGAGGACTTGAGGTCGCGCGAGGGGAAGGACGGCGAACGCGTGGTGTCGCTGAAGCCGAAGAGGGTGAAGGCGAAGCAGGTGTGAACCGCTGCCCTACTTTCTGGCTGGCGGCTTGCCGAGGTTGAGTCTGCGGCGGACTTCGGCGGCGGGGATGCCGCCCTCGGCCCTCAGCCGCGCTCGGGAACGCTCGATGAGCGCGATGAAGTCCGGATTGGTGCTGAGGCTCAGGCTTTCCCAACATAGGGGCGAGGGGCGCTCAACGCTTCTTCTCCGCCAGGTACTCGCGGAACGGGCGGGATGGCTCGTGGCGGCGCTCGGCGATCATGGCGAGGTCGAGGAGGTCCTCGCGCATTTCGTCGTCATCGGCTATGCCGCAGAGGACCGCTTGCCGCTGCTTCTTGGGCAGCGAACGCAGGGCGGTCAGAAAGGCCTCTGCGGTAGCTTCGGCTTGGCTCATCGCGAATCTCCTTCTTGCGCTTTCGACACCATCGTTCTAACGCGATGGGGGCGGCAGCGCAACCAGAGGATTGCGCGTGCAGGCCTGCCCTGAGCGGAGCGAAGGGTCCGCACGCCCTACCTTGAGCCGTGCGCCTTTGCTTCCAGCGATTCGGCGAGGCAGCGGGATGCGAGGTCGGAGGGCGTGCAGCCAGACCGCCGCGCGATGCGGCGCAGCTTGCGGGCCACTCGTGCGTCTATTGGCACTGACACAAGACCACGCTCTGGCCGCAGATCAACAAGGCACTTGTCCCCCTCGAAGATGCCCTCTTCCTCGAAGTAGCCAGCATCAATGAGGTCCACCGGGTCGTACTTCTCGTAGTATGCCGCCTTCACCGCGTCGGATGCGCTCTCGGGCGGAGGGGGAGGAATGGTTCTATGCGTCTTCGTGCCCATGTCGTCTCATCCTCATTCGGAACAGGCGGACCAGCCGCGGCCTTGCGTCCATGGCGTGGAAGACCCACAAGTGATCGCCGCGGTCCTCAAACACGATTTCGAGATGCCGCCCCGCATAGGTCTTGCCGACGACCAGGTACGTTCCCCTTGGCCCCGACGGGTTGCGGGACTTCACGTGCTTCCGCGCAAGGCACTCGCGGACCTCTTCTTGCCGTACGCCATGCCTGGCAAGGTTCGCGAAGTGGCAGCGGACAGGCTTCACCGCATAGTCCTGAGCGGCTCACGTGATCGCACCGGTCATCAGCATTATAGCCCTGCACACCGGGATGTGCAATGTCTGGTAACGCTCGTCTGCGATCAGGCCTCCCCAATGTCTGTTCGGGTCAGGTCGCCGTACAGCTCGGGGCGGCGGTGGGCCAGGTAGTCGTGGGTGCGGCGGCGCACGTCGTAGCACTTCTTGGCAGAGAGCTGGGCGATGGCGATGTCCTCGCCCGTGGAGGCGCATTCGGCGATGATGTCGCCGTCAGGATTCAGAATCATGGAGCAGCCCTGGCAACCCTCCTTGTCCTCGCCGGCCTGGTTGACGAAGACGGCGAAGGCGGCGTTGTCGAACGCCCGCGCCCGCAGCCAGGTGAGGACCCAGTTCCTCGCCTGCTGGTGGACCTGTTCCGGCGGCAGGTCGCGCCACCAACTGCACCCGACGGCGACGTGGGGCATGATGATGGCCTCGGCGCCCCTGATCGCGTAGATGCGATGGGCCTCGGGGAAATGGTTGTCGTAGCAGATGAGCACGCCCGCCCGAATCTTCCCCAGGTCGAAAATGGGGAACGCGTTCCCTTGCTTGAAGTAGGCGTATTCGAGACCCGGGACGCAATGGCACTTGCTGTACTTGCCGATGAACCCGCTGGGCGAGGCGATGACGTAGGTGTTGTAGACCGCGTTGTCGCGGCGGAGCTCCGCCAGCCCCGCCATCGCGATTACGTTGTGGCGTCGGGCGATCTCGATCAGGCGTTGGGTCGAAGCCCCCTCGGGGACAGGCTCTGCGACCTCGTAGGGATGGACGCCGGGTTGGTGCCAGTCTGGCGGGAAACGGCCGGCCTCCGCGCCTGGGGCGCCTTCCCGCTCGTGCCTGCTCCCCAGACTCCACAGGTTATAGCCGGCGACCGCTTGCTCCTGGAAGCACACGATCTCTGCCCCGGCGCTCGCCGCTCGCGCGGTGAGGTCCGCGATCCTGGCGAGGTTCGCCTCCTTGTCCACTTGCTTGGGAGTGAACTGCGCGACAGCGATCTGGACGTCCCGCATGAGTCGGTCCTCTCTTCATCACTCGCCCTTGGTGATCTTGACGCGGTTCTCACCTTTGACGAGGGGGATTTGCTTGAGTGTGAGGAGGCCGAATTCGTCGGCGGTGGCGGCGCCTTTGGCGAGTTCCTTGCCAGCCTTGTCGGTGACGGTGTAGGCGAACTTGGCGCCGCTCGGGGTGCGGAACTTCTGGAGGCGGCGGGGAGTGAGGTCAACGGTGCAGGTGTCCTTGGGCGCTTTGTCGAGGAGGATGACGGTCAGCTCCCAGGCGGCCTCAGTGTCCACGATGTCCACAGTCGTCCACCGAAGCCAGGCGTTGTAGGCGCCCGTGGGGTCGCCGTCGAAGGGGTCAACGATGACCTCGCTCCGCTTCTTGGCGGCAACCTCTTCCTGCTGCCGCTTCTTCTCGGCCTCGATCTCTTCCTTCGGGCGGGGCTTGGCGGTGCCGATGTTGTTGTCGAGCGAGCAGTTGGTGAACGCGGGAAGCGACTGGTCGGTGCGAACGTCGAGGTCGAGGTTCGCGCCGATGATGGTGCGGGTGCCGTGGCCGCCGAGGCCCCAGTTGTAGAAGTGCGGGCGGCGGGTCTCCTGGAGCGTGCGGGCGAATTGCTGGGCCTGGGGCCAGCCGATGCCGCCGTCGTTCTTCCCGTTCGACGCGATGATCAGCCCCGTCTCGGCCTTCGGGTTCTGCTTCAGCCACCACACGTCGCTGAAGTGGTCCCACGGCGAGGTCTTGCCGTCGGGCATCGTGATGGCGGCGTCGCGCTTGCCGTAGCTGTTCTCGTAGGAGCCTCTGAAGCCAGGGCTGAGCTCGGGCACGTGGATGCCCACCCAGCCCATAGCCCAGGCGATGCGGTCGCCGAAGCGGATGGCGTACATGGGGGCGCCCGACGCGCCCATCGAGTTGCCGGCGGTGAAGACCCGGGTGAGGTCGAGCTTCGGCCACATGGCCCGCACCTTCTCGGGGGCCTCGGCGTGCTGCTTGGCCGCCCAGTCGAGGAAGCCGAACGTGCGGTTCATCGTGAAGGGCACCACGTGGCCGTCGCCGAAGCTCTTGGCGGTCCGCAGCGCCTCGTGGTAGCCGGTCCACCAGTCGTAGGGAATCTGGTTCGAGGCGATGAGAACTGCGCCGCGATGGGCGTTGTACCACCAGCCGTAGCCGCCGTTGAGGCTCCCGCCCCAGCAGTGGAGGTGGAGGCCGACGGGCGCGGGGTCCACTCGCATCGAGTTGTATTCCGCCTCGCCTCCCGGCCGCTCGGGCTTCGGCTGAAGCGGCAGGACCACCAGGTAGTCAATCGGGTTGTTCGGCACCGAAGAGTGGGGCCACGACTCCCATCGGGTGTAGATGAGGCGGGCCATCTTCCCGCGGCGATACATCCAGCCATCCTTAGGGTCCGGCTCCTCGATCCATTGGAGGATTGGCTCGCCCTGGCCGACTGTCTCCTCGACAGGCTCTGCCGTGCCGCTCACCTGCGAGAGGTCCTCCTCGCCGTTGAGGGCCACGCTGACGGCGTAGAAGGCTTTGCCCGCCTCGGCCGGGTTGTGGGCGTAGACGCCCGTGCCCCAGGCGAGCGGCTCGCCGAGGTCGCTTACCCGATAGAGCACGGGCGGCTTCTTATCCGTGTCGTACTGATGATAGGTGGCGTTCCAGCAGGAGAAGAAACCGCACTCGCCGACGAGCTTGGCCTTCGCGACGGTGTCGGGGGTGATCCTCTCAGCGCTCCGCCAGATGCGGAAGGCGAGGCCGGGGTGCTTCTTGGCGAAGTCGCCCACGAACGCCTTCACATCGCCGCCCGTCTTGAACTCGGGAATGGCCTCCAGCTTCGGCTCGGTGAAGGTGATGAGCGTCTGCCCCTTGCGATGGGCGGCCTTGACGCCTGTGGCCGCGGGAATCTTCTCCGCCCTGGGCTTGCCGCCGACGTAGGACACCTCCAGGTGCGAGACGCCGGCCGCGGTGGACATGACCTTGAGCGCGAGCGGCTTGCCCGCCTTGTGGGCCGCCGTAACCGCTTCAAGGGCATCCAGGCTCACGAAGCGGGGGGCGACGAACTGTAGGCGGGGCGTCTCTGCCCCGCGAACGGCCTCGCCCTCGGCGCTCACCTGCGTGGGCGTCAGCGACCGCTGCGTGAAGCCGGTCACGAGCCTCAGCATCAGCTCGGCGCGGAAGATCGCCGCGTCTCTCGGAATGCCTGATAGGTCCACCGTCAACGGGCCTGCCTTGCTGTCGGGCTTGAACGTGGCCGTGCAGGACCCCGCGTGGGCAAGCTGCCCGGCCGCGAGGCATAGCGCCAAGAACGAACGCTTGACCATCGGTGGCTCCTCAGAGAGACGTGAGGCGAATGTGACACGGATTGCGTCCCCATAGTATAATCACTCGCGTTCGCTTTTCCATTCCAAAGGAGACCAAACATCCCTACCCACGAGAGCGTAGGATTCAGTCCTGAGGCAATGACGCGGCCGCTCTTCCTGGGCGACCCGGCGCGGGTGGCCCACAAGCTGGAAACCGCTTCCGGGTTGCTGGGGGGCTACTGGGCGGACTTCCTGGCGAAGTTCCGCGCGAAGCGGGGCACGTCGTGGCCGATGGTGCATCTGCCCGCGGCGCTCCTGGGCGAGGGGGTGGACGAGGCGCGCGAGCAGCTTCGCGCCGCCTGGCGCTACCTCGGCAGCGCCGACACCGCGGGCGACTTCCAGTTCCACACCTGGTGCCGCTGCGGGGCCGAGACGCGGCGGGCGGCGTTCTTCGACTGGTTCGCCCACCGCGGCCTCTGGTCGCGGGCGGAGGTGGAGGAGGCGGCCGAGTGCTTCCTCGGCTTCGCCTTCAAGCACCCCTTCGCCGTCCTCCATGCCCGCGGGCGGTCGAGCAACAACCAGGCCATCTCGATGGCGCTCCACCTGGCCGTCGTCGGCTTCATCTTCGGCCACAAGCTGGCCGACCACCCGACGGGGAAGTTCCTGTTCGACTACGGCCTGGGCCGCCTGCCCGACCTCATCGGCCTCTTCCCCGCCGACGGCTATGGGGGCGAAGGCTCCACCTACACCTCGCACGTGAACACGCCGCTCGCCTACTGGACGGCGGAGTTCCTGCGTCAGGTGCTGGGGCGCGACTTCCTGGACGTGCCGTTCCGCCCGAACGGCACGACGCTGCGGCGGATGGTCGAGATGGAGCTGCGGATCACCAGCCCCGGCGGGCTCCTCGCGCCGTGGGACCACTACGGCTGGCAGCCGGGCATCAACGCGTCCCCCTTCGCCTACCTCGCCCGCACCACGGGCGACCCCAACTACCTCTCGCTCATCCCAGCCCTCGGCCTCTGGGAGCACGACGGCTACCTGGCTTGGGGCATGGACGACCCGATGTGGACGCTCCTCTGGTGGCCCGAGGAGTTCAAGGACTACGCGGATGCGAAGCTGCCGGCCAAGCTCTTCGGCTGGTTCCTGCCCCGCACGGGCGCGGCGCTCGACGACTGCAAGCGCCGCACCCGCCTGATGCAGGTTTGGGACCGCTCGGGCGAGACGATCGCGGTTGTGGGACGCCTTCAGGTGAACCCCAACCACCTGATGCTCGACTACGCGGGGGAGCCGGTGTTTCAGGACGGCATTCAGGAGGGCGAGCGGGACCCGTGGGGCTTCCCGCCCGATAAAGTGCTCGAACGCCTCGGGGCCGAGGAACGCGAGCGCTATCTCGCCTACCTCGCCTCGATTGGAATCGGGAAGGAGCAGTTCCACAAGGTAGTGCTCGGCATCGCCCCCGGCTTGCTCGGGGTGGCCAACGCCATCGTGGTGGATGAGGAGCCGTGGTACTGGCCCGGCGGCGAGCGGGTGGGCAAGCCCGAGTTCTATGCCGCGGGCGGCGGCCTCCAGGGGGTCACTGCCGATTGCGCCAGCTTCTATCAGCCGCGCTACGGCGTGTCCCGCGCCCGCCGCTCGTCGGTATGGACGGGAGCGGGCTTCGGCCTGGTCGTTGACACGCTTGAGGCGGCGTCTGACCACATCTGGCGCTGGCAGGCATATCTGAGGCCGAACGTGGAGATGGCGGGCGAGTCGCTCCGCATCCGGCTCACCAACGGCAGGAGCGTGCTCCTTGCGTGGGAGCCGGGGGCTGAGGTACGCACGACGCCCGTGGAGGGCTTCCCGCGAACCGAGGAGAAGCGGAGCCTGCGGCTCGATCTGCTCCAGAGGGGCCCGACCGCACGCTTCGTAGTCCTGATCGCCCCGGAGGCACGCTCAGCGTCCGTTCGCTCGGTGGACGATAGCACCGTCGAGGCAAGCATTGACGGCCAGACTCATCTGCTGCGCGTCGAGAGCCGCCGAGGCGCGGTCGGGGAGGTGCGGCCCGACACCCACGAGCTCTCCGACATCGAGAGCGACCGCGATCTGCAACTGGCGGAGTTCGAGGCGGCGGTTCGGTGGGCGTGCGCCCAAGCTCCTGCGGGAAACACGCTGGTCGAGCGGCTCGACGCCTGCCTCGCGCAGACTGCGGCGGCGAGACCCGATGCCGAGGTGCTCGTGGCGGCGCTGGAAAGCCCTTCGTGGCCGGTGCAAGTCGCCGCGGCGGAGGCCATCGGCCGGCGCATAATCCAGGCCGCGGCCCCTGCTCTACGGAAGCTGCTGGAAGCCGAACATGCCAGGCCGACCGCGGATGTCTATCCTCCCGAGGACGCGCAGCCGGGCGAGCGGACGGTGGAGGACATGGCGAAGCGCTGGCGCCTCAAGGTCGCTCTCATCGTGGCGCTCGGCAGGCTGCGGGACGCCGCGGCCGTGCCGCTCCTCGGGCGCATCCTGGCCGACGGGCGCGACTTCTACGCGGTCTACAGCGTGGCAGCCCAGGCCCTCGGCCGCATCGGGGGCCAGGCCGCCCTCGACGCCCTCGCCCCCGCCTTCCGCGAGAACGAGGTCAACACCCACTCGCGCGCGCTTTTCGCCAAGGCCGCCATCGAAAGGCAGGGAGCACGAGAATGAGCATCGGCGTCGGCATCTACGGGGCGAACGGACATCAGATACATTACATCCTCGAGGACCATCCGCAGGCGCGGCTCGTTGCGACCGCGGCCTTTCCGCAGAAGGACCTTCCGCCGATGACGCGGGAGGACCCGAGCGTGAGGGAGTACGACACGCTGGCCGGCCTGCTGTCTGATGACGAGGTGCAACTGGTCTCGCTCTGCTCGCCGCGGCGCCGCGATCAGGCGGCCGAGGCCATCCGCTGCATGCAGGCGGGCAAACATGTCTATGCCGAGAAGCCCTGCGCGATGACCGAGGAGGACCTCGACGCGACCATGGCGGCGTCGCGGGCCACGGGCCGCCGCTTCCACGAAATGGCCGGCACCGCCTTCGAGCAGCCCTACCTGGCGATGCGCGAGCTCGTGGCCGCAGGCACAATCGGCACCGTGGTGCAGGTGTTCGCCCAGAAATCGTATCCCTACCACGACCGCCGCCCGCAGGACGAGGACATTGACGGCGGGATCATCGGCCAGGCGAGCGTCCACGCCCTCCGCTTCGTCGAGCACGTGGCCGGCCAACGCATCGCCGACATCCAGGCGGTCGAGACGCGGCTCGGCAACCCCGTCGCCGGCGGCGGCCTGCGGATGGCGGCCGCGCTGATGATGACGCTGGAGAATGGCGGCGTCGCGAGCGTGATCGCCAACTACCTGAATCCCAAAGGCTTCGGCCGCTGGGGCAACGAGCACCTGCGAATCTTCGGCACCAAGGGCTTCGTCGAGGCCACCGACGGCGGGGCACGCACTCGCCTCGTCGTGGGCGAGCGGGACCTCGGGCCGATTGATGCCTCGGCCCCGAGCCGCGAGTACTTCGACATGTTCGTGGAGGAGCTGCTCGGCCTGGGCGAGATGCCGTTCTCGATGGAGGAAGAGCTGCATCCCACGAGGATGACGATAGGGGCGAAGAGACGCGTGACGCGTGACGCGTGACCAGGAGAAGACAGATCAAGAGCTCGCGTCGCTTGAGAGTGGCCACCTGCCAGTTCCCCGTGAGCGCGGACATACGGGCCAACGGGGCCGCTATCCGCCGGCAGATGCGCGCGGCGGCTCGGCGGGGGGCCGAGATCGCCCATTTCTCTGAGGCGGCGCTCTCCGGCTACGCCGGCTCGCAGTTCGCCAGCTTCCGCCGCTATGCGTGGAATGTGCTGGCCGATGAGACCCGCCGCATCCGCGGCCTCGCAGCCGAGCTGGGCCTGTGGACCCTCCTCGGCTCCACGCATCGCCAAGCGAGGGGCAAACCGCTCAACTGCCTCTACCTCATCGCTCCGACGGGGCGGGTGGTGAAACGCTACGACAAGTGCTTCCTCATGCCGCGCGACCGCGAGCACTACGCCCCAGGCCACCGCCTCGTGACCCACTCGATCAACAGTGTCAAGTTCGGCCTCCTCATCTGCTTCGACTTCCGCTTCCCCGAAATCTGGCGCGAGCACCTCAAGCGCCGCTGCCGCCTCATCTTCCTATCCTCTTATCTTGCCTCCCCGAAGCGCAACCGCCTCATGGAGTCCGTGGCCCCCGCCACGATGGCCACGCGTGCCTCCGAGAACTTCTTCTGGCTCGTGTCCAACAACACGTCGGGCGAGAAGCCCTGGTGTGGCAGCCGCGTGCTGCGGCCCGACGGCAGCGTGGCGTGCGCGGCGCCCCCCGGCTGCCCCGCCGTCCTCATCCACACGATTGACCTGGCGGAAGAAGCCAAGCTCTACAACCCCGTAGGTCGGCGGGCGCTCAGGGTGGCGAGAGGCGAGCTTCCCTGGGACAGGTAGCGTGCGGCAGGACATGAGCCCCGGCCGCCGAAGGTGTAGCGCCGCCATCTTGGCGGCCAGGATTCGGGGTGCCAGCGGGACGCTGGCGCTACGGTTCGTCGTAGCCCCTGAGCGGGCGGAACCAGATGTTGCGGTAGCGGACCAGGTCGCCGTGGTCCTGAAGGACGAGCGGGCCGGCGAGGGGGTGCGGGGCGTAGGGGGCGAGCTGGCGGTGTGTCGTGCGCCCGATTAGCTCGGCGTGATGGTGCACCACGAGGCCGTTGTGGAAGACGGTGAGGTAGGCGGGACGCCCGAGCCGGCTGCCGTCGAACCGCGGGCCGGCCCACACGACGTCGTAGGTCTGCCACTCGCCCGGCCTGCGGCAGGCGTTGACGAGGGGCGGGAACTGGCCGTAGATGGCCGCGGTCGTACCATCGGCGTAAGTCGGGTTGTCATAGCAGTCGAGCACCTGGATTTCGTAGAGGCCCATGAGGAAGACGCCGCTGTTGCCGCGGCCCTGGCTCTCGCCCTTGACGAGGGTGGGGGCGGCCCACTCGACGTGGAGCTGGCAGTCGCCCAACAGGGCCTTCGACTTGATATTGCCGGTCTTGGGCATGACCTCCACGTAGCCGCCTTCGAGCTTCCACTTTGCGGGCGAGCCGTCCATCGAGAGCCAGCCGTCGAGGCTCGTGCCATCAAAGAGCACCACGGCGTCGGAGGGGGGCGCGCCGGGCCGCTCCTGCGTGCTCTCCGTGCCTGGGGCCACGACGCGCGGCTGGGGGCGGGCGCTGTCGTGAACGCGGTACTTGCCGTCGGGGAGGAACGGCGTATCGTCGTAGCCTGGCCTTTTCTGTTCCTGCGCCATCCACGGGCTCCTGTGTAGGAAGGGGGGGTGACACAACAGGCATATCGTAACAACGCAGGCGCGGAGTGTCAACCCAGCTTGACAATCCCGCAGGTTCCGGCTACACTTGGAGAGGCTGGCGCAGCCGAAGTGGCGGAACTGGCAGACGCGCTAGGTTCAGGACCTAGTGGCCGTTAAGGCCTTGGGGGTTCGAGTCCCCCCTTCGGCACCACCTCTAAATCTCTATTTCCCAATCACTTATGGAAGGCTAGCGGAGCGGCACCCGGGTGGTCTCCCCGGCCGTCCGGAGCCCGGGTGTGCCTAAATTGTGCCCAAAATTCGCAACATGACGACCTGCGCGCGTGTTGCATCATGTGCTATCCTGCCCTTCTCGAGGCGTGTTCGGACTGGGGGTTTCCTCCCACAAACACATCGCTTGGGCTGCCCATCCTGAAGCCGCCGGAGGGCACAGGCACACCCAGGGTGAGGGCGCCACGTGCGCCAAGGCATGACGGGGAAGCAGTCAGTGGCCCCCCGGGGTCCGCAGTCAGAGGGATTGATGCTGACTGTTGGCATGACGGCGGCCCAGAGCAGCCGCGCCGGCCAGACGCCAACCATCAGTATTGCAGCCGCTCGACGGCCCCTCGCCTCACCTCAGGGAAGAGGTGCTGGTACCGGCGCCGCATCGCCTCCGTCTGGTGTCCCATCAAGTAGTCAATCGTCCTGTCGTCAACGCCTGCTCGAGCCAGGTTGCTGCTAAAGCTGTGCCGCAGTGTATGGAAGCCTATCCCCTCGAACTCAGTTCCCTTCACCACCCTCCGCAACGCCCTGTCGGCCCTCGATGGCTTCCAGGGCTCCGACTCGCGGTCGGCAAGGACGTACCTACCCCCGTTCTGTTGTTCCCGTTGTTCTGCCAATGCTTCGCGCACTCGGGGATGGATGTCAATCTCCCTGACCTGGTACCTGATCGAGCGCGACCCCTTCCGGCTCTTGATCCACAGCTTGCCTCTCTTCAGGTCCACGTCCGCCCACTCCAATTGGAGCAGCTTGCCGCGCCGGATCCCCGTGTACGCGACGATTGTCAAGGCGGGGTAGAGGCGACTCGTGGCTTCGAGTTCGAGCAGTCTGCCAATCTCCTGTGTATCCAGGTAGCGGAACCGCCTGAGTTCCTTCAGCTGCTCCACCGTGAGACCATCGTTGTCCCGCGTCACGTCCTCGATCTCCTCCCCTGTTAGGAACCTTCTCTCTGGCTCTGCCCTCTCGAATCTCTCGACATCGTCGAGCGGATTGTGGTCCACGTACCTGTAGCGTACCCCGAGAGCGAACACCTGCCGGAGCGTCTGGAGTTCCTTGTTCACCGTGTCGGTCCGAACCGTCTTCGCCCTGTGTGCCTTGTATCCGTCGAAGACGCGGCACCCCACCTCCTCCAAGGGGAGCGATGCCTTTTCACCAAGGAACCGCTCGAAGTGCTCCAGATGGATCATCTCGGTCGCGTAGCTCGACGGCGCCCTGCTGGGCGGTTGGGCGAAGACCCTGTACTCAGCCAGGAGTTCGGCGATCGTGACTGGAGATGAATCGTCGGGAACGACGTTCTCCTGCACTTGGTCTCGCCGTGCTCTCTGGCGTCCCAGGACATAGTCGATGACGCTTGTGTCAGGCGGGAGCTGTGCTTGGCCGGCTTTCAGCAGTGACAGTACACCATCAACCCGGTTCCTAGCTGCTTCGGCCTTCGTCCACCGAACTTGCCCAAGCGACGTCCTGTACCTCTGGCCCTCGTAGTAGAACGAAAGCCAGTAGCACTGCTTCCGTCTCACAATGCTAGCCATGATCCCGCTCCCGCCCCAGAACCGCGTCAATCTCCGCCCTGGCTATGAGGTACCGGCCGCTGCGCCCGTTGGTGCCCTTCGAACCGTCGAGTCTGCCCTCGCGCAGCCATTTCCTGATTGTGAAGGGCGTCCGCCCGAGTCTCTCCGCTACTTGAGCGACTGTGAGGAACTCGGGACCCTCCGAGTGTCTCTCGAGCGCGGAGAGTCGAGCGCAAAGCACGTCGAGCTTTTCTTCCTTCCGCGCGAGCGCACGCAAGACCGATCGGACTGTCAGATCCCCTGATGCGCCCGCGGCGCTGGCCTCGCCATCCGTCGTTTGCTCGCTAGGACTGCCGCCTCTGCCTGACGTCCTCGCCAACGTAACATTCCCGGCCTTCATGACCACTGATTCGAGAATGAGAGGATTAGTGTCCTTCGCGCGCACCGTGCTGTCCATGCCACGTGGTCGAAGGCATAACCCCGTTGCAGAGTCGCCGGCGCTCCGCCGCCGTGAACTGAGCAAGTGAGCGTTGAGTCCGGGTGGCCCAGGTGTCCCCACTCCCGCTGGATGCCCGTTTCGGGGAATCACGCGAACCATCGGCGAGGCGTCCTCTCCCACTTGGCCAACATGGCCTCTCGGCGGCTCCTTGGGCGAGATCAGTCCATGGCGGCTCCCGGCTACGGTGTCCCTTGCGTCGGTCCGCGTGGCCGCAGGTCGTGTCCGGCCGCGGATCTGGTCGCCGTGTGTTCGCATTGAGCCACCCTTCAGTCCGATTCTGGACGGCTGAGCGGAGTGATGACTCTCGGGCTCCCTGGTCTGTTGAGGTGAGTGGTCCGGGCTAGGCCTTTGCGCTTCAGCTCCTCGACAAGGTCCTGCATCTTGCGCTTGCTCGTGACCCCCAGCTTCTCGCCGGCCTCAGTGAGGTTGATGGCCGCACCCGTGTCGCGCAAGTAATCCGTCGCGACACCGAGCAGCCGCTGCGCATCAGCCGAAGCCTGATGGATGGGCCCTCGAGACATCTTTCCCAGCAGACGCCGCGTGTCCTCGGAACTGAGTTCGAACACCTTCGACAGCGGCGGCCGAACGCGGAACTTCCGGACGCCCCAGGCGGCGTTGTGGCAGATGGCAACCCCAGTCGGGAGCTGGATGATCTGCCGCCCATCACCTATGAAGTCCGCTGCGTAGTCGACTTCCCTGTCTGAGTTCTTCAGGAAGAACTTGGTGCCCGTGCCTTCGCGAATAGCGACAGCGCCGTATGAGAAATCCTTCGAGGATTGGCTTACCACGATCGCCCTCAGTCCGTACTTGCGCCCCTCCCTCAAGACCGTCTCAAGGGTGCGCTCAGCGCGCTCGGCCGCCGCTACGGCATCCTCGCCAACGCGCTTCCTGGTGAAGAGATGTGCCTCGTCCACCACTATGAGGGTCTTCAGGCTCTCGGCTTCCTCCCTACTGTGCTCCTCGAACACTCGTTCGAGGATGCAGGCGAAGAGTTCGCATCGGCCACGATCGGACATCTCCTTGAAGCTGACAATGGCCCTGCCAAAGCCGAGCTGAGCGAGATCATCCGGCAGAGGCTGACCGGCCTGAATCCCAGCGCCGTGGTATCTGAAGTCGAAGCCTCGGGCCTGTTCGCGCTTCATGCCAAACTCGCCGTACTGCGCGAGCACCTCCTCCCTATCCTCGGGCAGCAGCACACTTGCTGACTGGTTGCGGGGATCCAGCACCAGCAGGTTGAGGAGCTCATAGGATGCCGCGCCCTCGATGATCACGCGCGCCAAGTAGGTCTTCCCGCCGCCCGACGCGCCCGAGACGTAGATGCTCCCTGCCTGATCAAGGGCGAGCGTCTCCGGCTCAGGCGTAACGATGTGCCGCTCCATGGCCAGCCCCACCCATATCGGTAGTTTCCCTTCGGACGGCTTCTGCCTGCCTACTCCGGGCTCTGGCGCTACACCCAGGCGCTTCATGAAGTTCCGCACCACCCACGCGCCCACCAACTTCTTCTCGTCCCTCACCGCCCCTCCCGTAACAATGTCCTCGACTGGCGTCACCATGGTCATCTCGTCCGAGCACGTAGCGAGATCCTGGAACGCTGGCCCGAGGCGGTCCAGTTGCCGTGGATTCAGCCGCCCACCTGCCCATTGGATCTGCCAGGAGAGGACGGGGGTCCTGACCTCTTCGACGAAGACCTGAAGCTTGCCGCCGTTCAACTTCTGGCGAATCTGGAAGCGGTCGAGGTCCAGCACCTCCTTGACAATATGGTTTGTGGCGTCCTGGAAGTCGGTAGCATTCGCCGCCACTTGGAGGTTGGAGGAGAAGCTGAAGATCATGCACGCCGCGGCTCCTTTCCTCCGGTACTCCTGCAGAAGGAACCTGGCCTCAGCAACATCGCTTTCGACCTTCCTCGCCTCCTGCCCTATCTCGCCTAGTTCCTTCCGGAGTTCCCCCGATCGCCCAGTGAGGTAGGAACCGACCAACTGTGAGCGCCCTCCATTGAGCTTCAGGAAGGATTCGGTTCGGCGCAGTTCGTTCTTGCGGGCATCAAACTGCCGGGCTAGGCGGGCAAGCTCGGCCTCCTGGGAAGCAGGGTCGGCAGTATCTTGTTCCGCACGCCGTGCGGCTCGTTTCTGCATCATTCGGCGCCAGCAAAGGGCGCTGGTGACATCGCGGAAGTAGGTGAACGCGAGGTGTGCCTCGACAAAGGTGGTCTCAAGGAGGTCTTGCACGGCCGCCAGGTCGCGCACGAATGTTTCGCCCGCGGCGGAAAGAGCTGCAAGGAAGTACGACTTCGTCCCCTTCGCAAGGATGGGCGAACCAAGGTAGAGCAAGAACTCCATGCGATGACCCGGGTGCCACCAGGGCTGAACGTGTTGCTCGTACCTGAGGTCGCCGATGAGCGCGAAGCCTGCCTCGCGCAACACTGGGATACAGAAGTCGTCAGCGCCGGCGGTCATGGTCGCGGGTTCTCCTCTCCAGCGCGCCCAGTTTCCGTGCCAATGACAAGCCGGCTATCTGCTCGATCAGCCCCCCAAGGGGGTAGTTCGAAAATAGGCCGCTCCCGATGAGGCGCGCTTGCTCTCGGTACACGGTCAGGAGTCGGTCGAACTCGGCCGTCTGGCGAGCGTCTTCGCGCTGCTGCTCGAGCCGCTCGGCAAGGTCAGCGAGGCACTCCGGGCAGAGCGTGAGCCGCGGGTCTGTGGACCCACGACGACACTCGGCGCACAGGCGACGCGAACAGGCAGCACAAGGTGTCGAGCAGAGGTCGCAGCAAGGGACGCGGCAACGGTCGCAGGCTCGGACATCGGCCAATCTCTCCAGAGGGTGGGCACAGCTTTGGCACCTGCTGAGCGTCTCCTCGACCAACTCGTCTATCGTGCCCTGCTCGTCGTCCCGAAGCTCCTGGAGACTCAGGAAGTGCACAACACCGTGGCTATCCCTTCTAAGCACGCGTTTGATGATGCGTCTCATTCTTCGGTTCCCCCAAACCCCGGCGTCAGGTCGAACGGCCCCTTGTCCCCCTGCTGGGCACCGTGCCCATCAGCGGGCAGGGGCATTCCCTGGCCAACTCCTGGCACCCCCGCCTGCCCGAATTCATCCAACACCACATCGCCGAACTCGGGACCAATAGACCAATCGTACAATGGTGTTCCATCACTGGCGGGCCCCTGCGGCTGGAGTGGTACAAGGAGACGTTCGCCTGGGTCGTACCTATACGAGGTCTCCTCGGCCTGGCATGGCTCACCAGCGGGAACCCTGTGAGTTGCCTGGACCGGCGGGGTTCCTGATGGTCCTGTCCTTCCCACGCTGGCAGGCTGTCCCCAACCAGCGTCCGGGCGGCCGGCGAGGGAGCGTTGATCGGCGGCGCCCCGCGGCGAGCGCACTGGTGTGAAGAGCGCCTCCCCGCCGCTCTCCTGCCGGGCCTCCAGCATTGCGAACGCTTCCTCCCCATCCTCAATGGGTTCTCCACAGCTCTCGCATTGCTCGCGGGCATCGGCGAGGAGGCCGGCGACCAGGCCTGCAGGTGCCAGGATGATCGTCCCCGTCGCGATTGCTCCTGCAACGCCGAGCGCTGCGCCGAGCATGCCGAAGGCAGGGAACGGGAACCGAGGGTCGGGTTCATCGCCGGCGAAAACTGACTTGCACTTGGCACACACCTTCATCGTGGCCTCTCCTTTCCGTGCTCTTCAGTGGCTCGCGGGCCGTCGTTGCAGCCGTCGTCCCCGACAGCGCCGCAGGCGACTTTTCCTCACCCGAGCCAAATCACGGCGTAGGCACCATCGCAGTCGTGTTCGTCGAAGCGACCAACGCAGCGATGGCCTCGGCCGCTGTCACTGCTTCGCCCGGAGCGCTACTCATCCGGGTCGCGATGGCGGTGACGTCGTCGCTCCCTGTCAGTCGGAAACTGGCTAGTGATAGCGTCGTTTAGGATCCGCGACACGACAGCGGCGAACATGACGAACGCCAGTAGCCCAAGGGGCGGTGGCAGTGGACCTGCAAGTCTGATGGCCACTGCTGCAATTACGAGCCCGAGGACCCAGGGCAACAGGTGCCGGAGGATCCTGATGGTGACGAGGAACCAGAGGAGGAAGTTCATGGTGATCACCTGTTCTAGTGTTGGATGGGGATCCAGTCCATGAGAATCGCCAACGCAAGGGCGAGACCTGCAAGCAGGATGAATACCACGATGGCGACGGCGCCGCCGGACGACTCTGCCTTGGCTCGTGCGCTTGCCTGCACAGAGGCGCGGACCGGCTTCCTCGTCGGAGGTTGGCCTGCTTCCACGATCTCACCGTACTCATTGAGTTCTAGCCTTCGCACGGTCCTGTCTCCTCTTGATCAAGGTGTGGGAACTCATTCAGGTTCTGTGCGCTAATGCGCAAGCTGCTGATGAGTTCGTCGGCGCCCGCCGCCTCACGAGGCCCAAGCTGTCTGTGGCAGACAGTGCACCCATCTCGCGGCCCCTTCACGACCGGGCGGATGAACTCAAACGGCTTCCGGAAAACGTGGAAGCCGGCCGCGAATGGTCCTCCGATGAGGATCAGATTGCGCTCGGCGATGGCAAGACTGGCTAGCTCCGAATCCGTCCTGCGGAACAGCAACGCCAGCGCGAACAGCTCGACAACGGCTGTCACCAAGTTGATCTGGACGAGAAGACCCGGCTCCCCTCTGTAGTCCTGCGGCCCCTTGGCTTCGCTGTAGTCGATTGGACCCTTGGCCTCCGGCTCGGGGAAACCGCCTCTCAAGCACTCCAGGCAAGACGTAGTGCCATCTCCGAAGGCGTAGAATGCCTCGCCGCCTTGGGCCTTCTCGTAGCATCCCCCAGCGAGAAAGTCGATCCGCCGCTGTCGAGCCTCGCGGTTGGCCCTGAGTTGGATGCCCCTTCGGTCCGTCGTGGCGATCACCAGGCTGGCGCCCGAGAAGGCGGCCTCCAGTTGCCTCTCGTTGCCTTGGGCGAAGACGTCCACTGGGAAGCACTGCAGGCGGATATCGGGTCTGATGGAGTGGATTCGCTCCCCCACGGCGTGGACTTTGTAGCGGCCGATATCAAGCTGGGAGCATTCCTGCCGCGATCCGTTCTCAATCCTCACCAAGCCTGGGTCACAGAGCCGGATCCCTCCGACCCCTGATCGCACGAGATCCACGACGATCCTGCTGCCGCCGGTACCCGTCCCGATGACCACCGTTTCCGACTGCCAGAGGGTCGCCAGGAGGTCTGGGCGGAAAGGAGTCCTGGCGAAGAGCTGGGTAGGGTCGAAGGGCTCGACCTCGAGTTCCGTAAGCGCGCCGCCGGCTGCACGGAGGATGGCAATGCCATCGCCCTTCGGGATGGCGATGACTTCCCCGTCCTGAACCGTTCCTGCCTTCGGCGCTTCCTGCATTACCCTCCCGATCGCCGGAGTTGAGCCGACCGGCTCACCGACTCCCATGATGTTCACGATCCCCTCGCCCTCCCGCACGACGCCGAACAGGCGCCCGTAGGAGCCTGGCGACGAGGCGGCCGCATCCGACAAACGTTGGGAAGTACCTGTGGAGAGCACCGCTTTCATCTGTCCGTCCTCCATTGGGTGTCTTCGGTTCCGGTGTTCTAGGGCACCCGACCAACGGCCGTTCGGGCGCTAGAACCCCCTCGACGGCCTCCCTGAGATGGACATCCGAACTCCACGCCAGAAGTGTTTCTGATGGACCAGCAGGCGCTCCATTGGCCTTCCAGACGAACTTTGGCGGGTTCAAAGGGTACTCCGGCGGGAACAAGCACAGCAGACCCATCCTGCCCGCCCTGATGTCGAGGAATGCCCGGCCCGAGCCTTTCATGCGAAGGACGGCCACTTCGAGGCCGGCGTGGGTCAGTTCATCCACATCGGCGCGCAAGCGCTCCCTTCCTGATGGCGTCCGGTAGAACTGAAAGCCCGGGCCCGACCAGTAATCCTGCTTGTCGGCCCTGAGTAGCACAGGCTCACATTCGAGAGCAGCCAGTACCTCCCTGCTTGCGTCCTTTACCACCGTCAGCCGAACCGGCGATGGGTCGGCACCCTCATTGTCGAAACGATAGGCGTGCACTACCACGCTGGGGTGTACACCCTGCTCGGCGACGTTCGCGATGAACAGGTAGAGCGGCCCACCACTGCTTAGGAGCTGGGTGGCCTGTCGTATGTCACCGCCGCTGGGTTTGGCGAACCCGCCCGGGTGTCTGTGCCAGTAGCCAGCCAACTTTGCGCGGCCCCCGGACCTCTCGATTGCACGATCGAGTTCGGCTTGCTCGTGGACCGGATCGGAGGAGAAGTGCGCTGCTGAAGCCTGTGCCCTCGGACCCGGCCCTGTGGCCGCGATCACCATCGGGGTTCGCAGTGTACCGATGAGGATGCCGCCAGTCTCCCAGCCATGCGGGGAGGAAATGCTCTCCTGCTCGATCGTCCGCATCGCGGAGGTCGTGACCTTGAGTTCGCTCACCATGTATTCCTCCTGTGGGTTGCGCCTAGGCACTGGCTCCCGGCCAGTGGCCCGTCTGCTTCCAGCGCTCGTACGCCGCGATCCATCGCACAGCCCAGTCGCAGATCACCTTGCCTGATGTTTGCGGTCCGACCTCTTCGGGTGAGTGGAGGCAGAGGCGGCCCCCCTGGTACTGGTGAGGGGTGTGGCCGAGCCGCGGCCTCACGACGAAGGCAGCGGGAGGGGCGCCAGGGAAGTCATGGGGATACACAACCTTGATCAAGTACTCGCCGTAGACCCCCTGGACCTTCTTGTAGGCAACAAGCTCGCCATCCTGGATGACCAGCCGGGCTTGCGGGTGGTGCCTCTTTAGCAGACGCGCCTCCCGTAGGAGGCGTACCTGGTCGCGTTCAAACCATGCCATGCGGGTTCCTCCTGGCGCCGGGCCGGAGCGAACTCCGGCCCGGCGCACTTTCTGGTCAGCCCTCGTACCAGGTGGATTTCTTCACCCGGTTGCGGGTGTCGTTCAAATCGAGCACCTCGACCCCGTGCTCGGTCTCCGGCTTGAGATCCTGCTCGCGAATCTCAAGCTCGACCACCCGCGGGTCACGCTCATCCCGCGTGTCAGCCAGCCGTGTCGCCACGTTCCTCACCTCCTTTCACGAGCGAAGGAGCCAATGGTCAGGCCGCCCCCACTTGCCTGGGCAATCACACCATCAGCCACCGGGGGCACGGGTAGCCGCGCGCGGGTAGAGCACACGACCCGCGTTTCCCAATGGGTTACCAGTTGTTTGATTCGCGGTTCCCTGCGCGGAGATCGCCACATTACGTGTTCCTCCGATTCATGCCCGCCAATGGAGCAGGCATGCCTGCTTCGCCCAACAGCACCTGCCTCGGGCTCCTGGCGATCAGGCAGCACTTGGGTCCGTGCGGAATCCTGTAGCCCCAGCCTTCCCTACGCGAGAGGCATGCATTTTTCTCAGTTCGGATGAGCCGGGGTGAGTGGCTGCTGTCGCCGAGCAGTTTCCGCAGCCGGCATATGTGCTTGGCCACGGCCTTTGGACCCTTGGTCTCGTACTGGTCCAGGCTGAATCTAGAAAGGGGCAGGCCTTGGTTCCTCAGCAGCAGTTCCAGAATGAGGAGATCCTCCCTCTGGACCGAGGCCTCCCCCAGATCGATGACCGCCTTGCCCCCACGGATCTCGGTTCCGGCAAGGCGGAGGAACACTAGGTCAACGAATAGCTGGAAGTCTTGGGGCCGCAGTTCCATAGTCTGCCGCTTTGAGAGCGCCCTCTTCTCCCCCGCGACCAATGCCTCGAAGACCCTCGGCGCGTCCGACGGAGCCGGGTCACTTGGCCCACCCAGGATCTGTTGCTCTGTGGATACCAGTGCATCCCTAAGGAGTGCCGCATCCTTCTCGACAGTGTGCGCGGCTTCCTTGGCCTTTGAGATGACCGCGAGTAAGCCGTTGAGATCAAAGGAACTCACAGCGCGCCTCGCTTAGCTCGTGTAAGGTACCCCGAGCAATCTTCCGCGACCTCAGAGGCACCGGTGCTGGTACCGCTCTCCGCCTCTACGCTCGCGAGCACAAAGGGGGCCGCATCGCTCGACTGGTACGCCACGTCTCGGAGCAACCCGAGTGCAAAGGGCGCTCTCCTGCTCAGTGTAGCGACGTCCTGCACGTCTGCCCGCCACGCATGCAATCGCGAGGTGACCGACTGCTCCGTGCACTGTTGTTCAGCCGTGAGAGGCGGGGTTTGCATTCTCGGTTTCCGCATTGTGCGCCGGGGCGTCAAGGACTCCAGAGGAGCAAGCCGACGTCTCTGTGGACGGCGCCAGAGGGGATCTCTGGTGCGCCCCACCGACGTCGACGCCGCCACTATTTTCCACCGAGGCCCGGGCAACCGGAAGTGAAAGGTGGTTGAAAGCCATCTCGCCCCCGAAAACTTTATATGCACTGTCCGCCAATACTGTCGTGGTGATATCGAATGGGTCAGAACAGCTCTGGAATCCTCTCCTACACGGTGGGTGGGGTCTCGGTGTACGTGGCCGATGGCGTGATCCGATCGATGTCAGGTCTCCGAGACCGGGCCCGGTCGCTGTCCGCGGGGGACCAATTCCTGCCGTTAGCAGACGAGAATCTGCAGAAATGGGCACCCGATGACTTGCTTCAGGGGGTGCGGTACGCCATCAGGAGGGACTACCACTCGACGAGGATGAACCGCGCAGAAGGTCCAGAGAAGTGGTGCGAAATCTGGGTGTTGACACCGCCGAAGCGGCTCAGGGCAGGCATGTCCGGTCTCAGGTTGCGCGCCTCCCCACGAAGACGGCACGACCGTTATACTGACCCCCTGCTGGCGTAGACCAGGTGGGTTGGGAGAGTAGAATAGGGCGACAAGTGTTTGCCCCCCGCCCCCCGAGGGGGCGGCCGCGAGCGAGCGGAGCCCCCAGGCGAGGCTCAAGCGAGCGAGCGGCCGCAAGCCGGGGGAAAGGAGTGTCGCCCATGCCGAGAGGTCATCGTCTGCAAGTGCCCGTGGACACCCAAGTGCAGTGCATTCTGGAGGGTCTGTCGGGAACGCCGGTCGAGGAGTTGTGCCGGCGCCACGTACTGTCGCAGTCGCAGTACTACCGGCTGCGCGACCGGTTCCTCGAGGGCGGCAAGGCCGGCCTGGTGAGCAACGGCCCGGACGGCGAGCGGGTGGCGTTCGAGACCCGCATCGCGGAGCTGGAGCGGGTCGTCGGCCGCCTGACGGTGGAGAACCAGGCTCTAGAAAAAACTCTGCACTGACCGCAGAGTGCTCTTTGAAAACGCGTGTCGAGACGGTATGCGAGGAGACCGGGCTGAGCGTCCGCCGGGCCTGCGAGGTGCTGGAGGTGAACCGCAGCACGCTGTACCGCAAGCCCAGCGGAGGCCGTCCCAAGGTGGGCCAGGCTGTCCGCGACGCCGAGGTGGTGCCCGTGCTCCGGGAGCTGGCGGGTCGGTTCCCGACGTATGGCTACCGGCGGCTGAAAGTGCTCGTCTCCAGACAATTGGGCCGTCGGGTGAACGCCAAGCGGGTCCGCCGCCTGATGCAGGAGCAGGGGCTCCAGACCGCCCACCGGGTCGCTCGGGCACGGCCCCAGCCGCATCCACGCCAGGTCGAGGCCGCGGCCCCCAACCAGGTGTGGCAGATGGACTTCACGAAGTTCCTGGTGGGGACGACGTGGGTGTGGCTGCTCGTGGTGATGGACCGCTTCAGCCGCGAGGTGGTGGGCTGGACCCTGTCGCTGCGGGCGCGAGCCACGGAGGCCCGCGCGGTGCTGGAGGCCGCGATCCGCGAGCGCTTCCCCGAGGGCGTGCGGGGCCGCGGCCTGAAGGTCGCCAGCGACAACGGCTCCGCGTTCCTCTCGGAACACTTCCAGGCGTTCGCCCGGGAACTGGAGGTGGCGCTGTTGCGGACGCGGGTACGGTATCCCGAAGGCAATGGCCGGTGCGAACGGCTCATCCGCACCATCAAAGAGGAGGAGGTCTGGCTCAACGAGTACGCGACCCTGGACGAGGCGCAAGCCCGCCTCGGCGCGTTCATCGAGTTCTACAACGCGGAGCGGGTTCACTCCGCGTTGGCCTACGAGTCGCCCCGCCGGTATGTCGCCCTCTGGCGGGCCGGCCGCCTCTCCAAAGAAGCGGCCTAAAATGGTCTTGACAACAGGGGCTCAGTACACCCTAGATGTCCCGCGCCGGCGCCAAGCGGCCATGGCTTCCCTCTGCGGAGGATACCACTATGGTCAATGGGTTTCAACACCCCAAGCGCGCAGCCACAGCGCGCCGAGTTCACGCTCAGAAGGCACCCCTAGCCTAACTTCCGCAGTAGGTGCGTCAAAAGTGCCCTTTTGGGGGCAAATTCGATGATTCGACCTCGAAAGTTGTCACTACATTTGGCCAAGAAGCCGGGGCGGGCGAACCCGTTCCGGCAAGCTCAGTCCCAGCCTGTCCAGGAGCGCCGCTCGGGCCTTGTCGGGCCGCACGACGCAGCGGATGCGAAGCTCGCGCCCGTCGGTTGTGGGGAGCACAACGTCGTTGCTCTGGATGTTGCGGAGTTCGTCGAGGATCGTTCGCGGGCTGTCGCCGAGGCCCGCCTGGCTCTGCCAGCGCTCGAGGGTCTTCCACAGGACATAGGCGAGGAAGCAGACCAGGATGTGCGCCTGGACCCGCTCGGCGCGCTGATGCCAGATCGGGCGGAGGCCCAGGTCGCTCTTCTTGATGCGGAAGGCGGCCTCGGCGTGAGTGAGTTGGATGTAGGCCCGCCAGAGGTCCTCGGGGCTCCAGTGGGCGATATTGCTCCGCAGGAGGTAGCAGCCCTCGGAGAGTTCCGCCCACTCGGCCCACGCCTTGCGGCGCCGCCAGGTGACCCGCAGGCCGCTCGGCCGGTCGGCGGTCTCGCGGACGCGGATGTCGAAGAGGCCGGAGGCGCGCCGGTTGCGCTCCAGGATGCGTCCGATCTGCCGGCTCACGTCGGCGGCGTTGGCCGGCTTGCGGGCGCGCCGCAACCGGCGTTGGAGGCTCCTGACTGCTTCGATGATGCGTGTGGCGAAGCGCTCGCGGATGGCCTTCTCCTTCTCGCCACGGTCCGCACTGCGGCACAGGATGAAGGTCTCCTGCCCATCGGGGCCAGGGCAGAGCTTCACCTCGAGGCCCTCCCGAATCTCGGTCCAGGGGCCGTCCAGCAGCTCGCGCTCGAAGCGCTTCAGGTCGCACCGCGGCGTGCCCACGATGTAGCGGCGGTCGCCCGAGGCCAGGAACTCGAGGGTCTCCTCGCTCACCATCCCGCGGTCCAGGACCCAGATGCGGCGTGCCCGGCCGTACTTCGCCTCCACCGCCAGGATGACCTCCTGGACCGTCGTCACGTCCAGGTCGTCGAGCGCCGTCTTGCGGAACCAGTCCTCCGCGATGTGCAACTCGCCGGAGGGCTCGCACAGCCGGGCCAGCACCAGCACCGCCGCCATCGCCCCCCACGGAACCTCCTCCTCCCCGCAGGGCAGCAGGCGGTGCAAGAGAGCGTCCAGCTCCAGCGCCTGCCACAACTGCCAGGCCAGCCACACGTCCCCGAACCGCCGCCCGCGCTCCACACGCACTTCGCCGACCCGCACCGTCAGCATCTCCGGCAGACAGCTCGGCGGCTCGAAGAGGTCGCCCTGCACCGGACGGCCACAAACCTTCGCCGCCAGAGCGCGCGCCCGAGCGCGACCGCGCGCGTTGAGCTCCCCGAGGCAGGCCACCGTCTCCTGCCGCACCTTGCGGCCCACGCGCACCGAGCGCACCAGCCGCCAGTACGTATGCGTCTTCCCGTTCTTTCGCACCGTCGTGTGCCGCAGATACATGGCGGAGTGCATCCTTTCGCCACGTATTATGCACAACCGCGCAGCACATCTCAAGAGGGTAGGTTGGCACTACACGGCCTTTCCAGACACGCCCCTCAACAGTGCCAATCACTTACGACCGGAAAGAACTTCAGAAAGCAGTCAAAATCGTCCCGACTGCGGAAGCTGGGCTAGGCCGGCCGGGGTCACTTCGGACTGTACCACCTCCGGGCACCTGGATCGCCCACTGTTTGTCTGCAAACAGCCCGCCAGTTGCCTGGGCGAGGGCAGTTTGCGGAAAACACTGGGCTTGCGTGGGGGCGTGTTTGAGGTGGCCTAGTCTGAAGTGACCCTCAGCGGCCAGATCGAAAGTGACCCGTGACACACGCAATGCGCGCCCAGAAACGCGCAGCGCGCATTCGGGAAACGCGCACTGCGCGTTACCGTGCGCGTTTCTGGTATCGGACGCCGCGGCCCTTAGGCCCTGTGGGCTCTAGAACTCCTTTGTTCACAAGCCTTTGCAGCAGGCGATACGCTTGCAGTGGGGACGCTTTGCAGAGCTCGGCGGCCTCGGCCCGCGAGATAGTCCCGTGCCTCTTGACGAACTGAATGACCATCTGCTCCCGTTGGATGGGCTCGAAGCCGCGTTGCCGGACATAAGCGCTTTCCTCGCCAAGACGCCGGTAGATGGCTGCTGCGAGATGGTACGCTCGCCCCTTTCCGCCGCCCCGCGCCTCCACCAGACCCGCTTCGACCAGGGCCTGGAGCCTCGTGCGGGCCTCGGCCTCGGGTTTCTGTGTCACCTCCGAAGCCTGGGCGGTGGTCAGCTGGCGTTCCAGCCAGAGATGGTTCAGCAGGAGAAGCCCGTCTACGCCGGTCGGTCTGCCCGCTCGGCCCTCCTCGACCACAAGACGGACGAATTCAAGGTTGGCCTCTCCGCCGGGGAGGACGAGGACAACATCGGTAGGTGAGCTGCGCTCGTAGGAGGGCGCTGGGCGGCCGCTGCGGAGCTGCTCGTAGAAGATCGTGTCTATGCCGCGCGCCGTCCGCTCGACGATGCCGGCGCGCTTGAACGCGTCGGCAAGGAGGGGGTTGCGCGGGCGCGGAGGGGTCACAAGGAGGTTGTCGAGGCGGACGCCTTCGGGGAAGCCGCCGGGGTTGGAGACCTCGATGCGGTCAGGGTGCCACTGGATGTGGACGGCGCCGAGGCGGGTGTAGTCGCGGTGGATGAGAGCATTGGCCACGCCTTCGCGGAAGGCCCGCTCGGGGTAGTCGGGCACACCGATGCGGAACAGGCCGTCCATCAACTCCTTCTCGCGGTTGCGGGCGCGGAAGCGAAGGAGGATGTCCTCCATGACCCGCAGGAGGGGCCAGCGGTAGAACTCGTTGACCTCGATGCTCGTCCCTACAAGGACTTGGAAAGCGACCTCGTGGGTAGGGAGGAAGCGGCGGAGGGCGTCCTCTCGCCCGAACAGGAGCAAGCCGAGGACGCGGATGCCGCGGACCTCGCGGTCAGCTTCGACGCCCCCGAGTGCCTTGGCAAGCTCAACGTCGGGGAGGTCCAGGAGCGCCTGGTCGCCCGTGCCCTGGCTCTCGCGGATGGTGCGGCGGTAGCGCTCGAACTCGAGCGGGTCGAGGGCGTCCCAGCCGGCCTCGGGCACAACGAGGGCCGAGTAGTCGAGCGCCCCGCGGTCCGCTTGGCGGGCGAGCATCTCGTGGAAGTGGAAGGGGACGCATTCGGGCTTTCCGCGGCCGCCGATCGCCCGGCGGAGGTAGTGGCCGTCCGCCGTGCCGAGGGGCAGGGTCGAGGGGGGCACCTCGATGGCGAGAACTTGGCAACCTCGAACGGCAAGCAGCTCGGCGCGGACCGTGAGGGACGGCCTGGTGCGGTTGGCGATGAGAGCCTGGACGCGGCGTGTGTCGGTGATGCCGGCCTCGTGGCGTGGGCGCGCGCCCGTCACACGGCCATCGTCCTCGACGCCAACGAAGAGCCATCCCGGTTCGTTTCCCGGCCGATTGGCGAGGCAGACGACGGTCTCGACGAGTTCGCGGTCGGGGAGCGGCGCCTGCTCCTCGCCCTTGAACTCGACTGCGAGCGTTTCGCCCACTGTGATGAGAGCCTGAAGCTGCTCTGGCGTCATTCTGAACTCCCGTAGCGCGCCCGGTCCTCGCTGACGTGCATCGTATCCGTTGCCGCCTCGACAGACAAGTAGTAGTGGTCCACCTTCCTGACCTCGTGCCCGGGGAAGCGAGCGGGGTTGCGGATAGGCTCCTGGAGGCGAGGCGCCGTGTCGCAGTGGGTGACGACATAGAGCCAGTAGCAGTCAGGGCGGTCCTCGGCGACGCGCTTCTCGTTGGGCGTCAGGACGATGGTGCCGCTCACACCGTCCCGACGGACAGCATTGTACAGGAACCTCCCAGGGGATCAAGAACGAGCGGGCACGACCGGCCATGCCTGTCTGTCAAGCAAAGAAATAGGTGTCGGGGACGCCTCTGCAGCGTCCCCGGCTTCTGTGGTTGTCGCGCCGGGCCACGGCGGAGTCGGACTGAGGCCGGGCCGAGCACCGGGCTCTGGCAACCGAAAGGTCCTGCCACCTCGAGAACCTGATTGGTCACCTCTCCGGTTGGCCCTTAGTCGTCGGTGACCCACTCGAATCCGCACTGGTTGCAGTAGCACTCGCTTGTCGGCACGCCGCACGCGATTCCCTCCACCAGGATGTCCCTACTGCGGCATCTCGGACACACCATTTCTCCAGCCTCATTCCGCATGTCCGAACCGCGGAGCTTTGGGCATGTCATATCCTTCACCTCCTTGGCTCTGCTCCAGGCAGACACCGATCGGTACTTGGCGGCAGGGGTTTATAAAGCGCTCACTCCTGCGGTGAGAGCTGCGGCACCCATCGCTCGCCCCCGGAGCTACCCCAGAGTACGCTGAGTTGAATATAAAGTGGGTTCGGGGCCTCCTTGGGGGACGTCGTAAGTCCTGGATTTCCAAAGACGGGAGGGGGCTTGAGTGTCCTATGATGGTCGCTATACGACTGTCCCGTCGCGGGTTCCCGTACCATCACCGTTAGCTCGCACTCGTCACCACTCAGGGTGTTCTGGCCGCAGGTCGCCCGCCGGATGGACTGCGCGAACCACAACTCACCGGCGTCGAGAGGCGGGGCGACGGGCCGCTTGGATGCCGCGGCTGGAATGTGTCTGATGATGTCGTGCGCTGTTCTGCCGGGCCCCGCGAGCAGAGATAGGAGAGCACCGGACGTCGGGCCAGCCAGGGAGTACCAACGACATACCGACTTTCCTGGGACACTGGCCGACCGGTATCGTGTGGTCGGCATCTTGGAACAGGGTGAGATGGGGGTTGTGTACAGTCGAGGAAGCCGTCGAAGTAGAGAAGTTGGGTCTGTTTGGGAAGGCACAGGGTCGATCGACGTGCGCCTAGAGGTGATGGTATGGGGCTTGATCCACTTCAGGAGGAAAGGAGCCGGCCCAATCGCAGACCGGCTCCCGATTCGGCAGGCTCAAGGCCGGATCCGCTTCGCCGTGGGCACAAGGCCGGAGGGTGCGCCGTCGCTGGGCCCTTTCCGCGCTTCGTCTAGCTTTTGCAGGGCTTGCTCTGTGTTGTCCGCGAGTCGTCTGATGCCTGTGTAAATGCCTTGTAGGGATTCCCTCGCCTGCGCGAGAAGGGCGACCAGCCGAACCGCGACACCACGGTCTTCAAGGTCGGCCCCGCCTCCCTCTGTGTCGCCGTCACGGGCGGCAAGAGCGGCCAGGCCTTCCAGACGGTCTCCGCTCAGGGCGGCGAAACGTTCACCCTCAAGGGCTTCGTCAGGTCGGCCGGCAAGGTCAAGGTCAACGTCGCCGTCCAGTCCTTCGATCAGGGGTGGACGCGCAACCACTTTGACCAGGTGAAGTATGTGCAGGACGACACCGACTGGACGCCGTTCGAGAAGGAAGTGGCGGTGCCCGACTGGGCGGCGCGGTTCCACGTGCTGCTGCTCGTCGAGGGCGAAGGCAAAGTCTGGCCCGACGAGGTGCGAGAGGCCGGCGGCGAGATGGACCCAGGCAAACCCGTGGACGATAGGGGCAAGCCGTTGCACTAGCCCGATGAGGGAGGCGCGGGATGGCCATGGCTCACTGGTTCTGCCCGCCCGGCGGAGCGACCTCAACCAGAATGAGTCGGTCAATGGACCAGGCATTGGTCCGCGTGGAGCCGGGCACGTAAGCCGGCCCCTCGAACTTCATGGACGCGTAGACCTCGTACGTCACCTGTCCGGGCAGCGCGGAGTTGTAGGTCAGGCTCAGTCTCTGACAGAGCCGCCAACTGTGGTGTGCCCAGAAGTGCAGATTCGCTGAGCCCTTGATTCGCCCCGCGCAGTAGAGGTGGTACTTCTCGTCCTTCGGCACGTCGCCCACGCCCAAGGTCTTGGTCACGAGTTGCTTGGACCGGTCGTCATACAAGCCGAGTTCTGGTGGCCTGTCATGCCGACCTGGCGGACCCTGCATGGTGCCGTCGAGCCGCCAGGCCTTGCCGAGCGTGGCGTCTGGGTCATCGGCGCGGCGCGCGATGCCGCCGCCCGCCTGACGCAGGTCCAACTGGGGGCCGCAAAGGTCAATGATCTTCTTTCCCTCGAACTGGGGTGGGATGGGTGGCATGTTCCGCAGGTACTCCAGGCGGTCCGCGTCGGCTTTCTCGGAACCCCAGCCGCCGTACTTGCGGTACGCAGCCGCGTAGTTCTGCTGGAGCCGCTCCATGAGCTGCTGCCGCTGGAAGGGCAGCCGCCCGTCCCGGTTCAGTTTGTTCCACAGATAGAGCATGGTCTCGTCGAGGGCCAGACGCTCCTGCCGTATGTCGGCCAGGCGCTTGGCGTCGCCGGCGACCGCGCCTTCTGCCTCCCGCAGCAGGGCGTCCGTCTCGACGAAGAAGCGGGCGTCGAAGTACTTCCTCGCCGATGGTGCGACCGAGGCGAGCATGCCGGGCTCTTCCTCCTGACGCTTCTCAATGTAGTCCAGGAGCCGCGTCATCGCGGGCGCCGCAGCTCCATAGTAGAGCTTCATGAACTCGGCGATGATCGGCTTCTCGTCCTGCGCTGGGTCCTCCAGGAGCCGGCTGGCTAGGTAGAACTGAAGATCAACGAAGGTGTGCAGCCGGCTCCCCATCAGCTCGTCCTCGACGAAGTAGTCGCGGACGCCCAACTGGTGGTAGAGCCGCAGCGTCTGCGCCAGGCCGTGGACGTTCGCGTGGGGCCACTGGAAGGGCTGGTTCCAGGCGGTCCAGTAGTCGTGGACGCCGAGCGTCTTGCTGACCTTGGCCCGCGCCTCGAGCGTCTCGCGGGCCTTGGCGTTGAGCGGGTGCAGCAGGCTGCGGAGCGTGTCGCGAGGCGGCGCGGCGGTGAACTCGGTGCCGAGCAGCGCCATCCGAATCAGGACGTTGTCGCGCGGCACGATCCCCCGCGGCGGGTCCATGTAGAACGTATAGGCGGCGGTCTGCACCAGGAGTTCGGGGTAGTCTCTGGCGATGTCCTCGGCGACCGCGTTGGTGAATTCGAGCACGACGCCGCTGTAGGCCCCGTACTTCGCGGCGAGCGCGTTGCAGCGGTCGCACACGCACTTGTTGCCGTTGTCGTTCGGCGTCAGGTCGTAGATGAACGGGGACGGCTCGCCGGTTGCCGCCTTGGCGATCCGCTCGCGGTCGTGTCGAATGAACTCATGCATCCTGGCGGCGAAGAGCTTCCGCACCTCGGGGTGTGACATGCAGACCTGCCCGTCAGGCCCCGGACCGGTGCGCGTGCCCTGCTCCGTGAGCGCGAAGTAGTCCGGCTTGTCTGTCGGGAAGTGCTTTGCGTACAGATGGTGCGTGTGGGTCGAGTATGGGCTGCCGAACAGCACACAGAAGCCCAGTTCCGGCCCTGCGACCGCCACCGCGGCATTGCCGAAGGCATTGAGCTTCCGCCGAACCTGAAACAGGACGTGTTTGGGTTGGTGGGGCGTGACCATGAGGATCTCGCGCCGGAAGAAGGCCGGCTTGGCCCGAACCGCCAGGCCGGCCGGAAGGGTCAGGTCCGTACAGCTCGGGACGAATTCCGTCTGGGCATCAAGGAACCGAACGCCGACATATCGTTCGAGGAACTCGTAGACGCCGTAGAGCGTGCCGCGTGGTCGCCCACCGACGAGGAGGATGTCCTGGCCCGAACTGCGAACGAGCCATTCCTCCGGCCCCAGCTTGCCCACATTGAGGTCCAGCTTGCCCCCGGCCGCGCCGGGGCCGATGGCGATCATCGGCTTGCCCGCGGCCTGCTCGGGCGTCACCGTGGCGAACTCCACGCCGGTGCTCTTTTTCAAGTAGGTCGCCAACTCAGCGGCGGCGGTCCTCTCCGCTGCCGATGCATCCGCCGCGAGTGTGATGGCGTAGGCTGTCCGCCCGTCTTCCGCGAGCCGCAATCCTGGTCCTCCCGCCTTCAGTTCCGCCGGCATGGCCAGGGACCCAGCCGCAAGAACCGCCCCGAAAGCAACCCAGAGCGTTCCCAGACGCCGACCCGCCATCGGTCTCGTCTCTCCGCTCCTCCCGGAGACCCGCCGTGCGTGCCCTCTGGTGCGCCGACCTCACAAGCTCATCAAGAGGGCAATACGCTTGCGTATCTGGACAAGGACTTTGCGCGTACCGCAAGATCGGAGGTGTTCCACCTCAATGGCCAGTCTGTCGTCCAGAAGATCAAGCTCCGCCGCGCTGAAGTCCACCTCACGATCGAGGGGAGTCCGCTCGATTTTCCTCAGGAGATCGTAATCGCCCATCAGAACCATGGCCAACTGCTCTCGCTCTGAGGCGGTCAACTTCAGGCCAATGTCATCTGGCATTCCTGGCCCCTCCTTTGCGCGCCCGCGGCTTCGCCCTCTTCTGCTCCGGCGCCTTGCTGGTCTTCTCCCCCAGCATCCTCTTCACCTCGCGCCTGCCGATGCCACGCAGAGCGACCAGTGCCGCCCTGTTCTGCCCTTGAGGACGTGACTTGCCCAGCTCCCAGAACGCCATTGCCTGACGGGAGACGCCGACCAGGCAGGCAAGCTGTCCCTGGCTCAGCCCAAGCCGTGTCCTTAGCTTCTTGATGAGCAGCGGCGAGAGCCGTGCAGTCTTGGCCTGCTCCTCCGGGGCTGTGAGCTTCGTCCGCTCTGCCCTCTTCTTCGCTTCAAGCCCTGCCCTCAGCTTGTCTAATGTAGCGACCGTCTTTCTGAGGGAAGATACCTGCCGCCTCAGCGTCCGTACACCCTGCGATAGGGGGATGAACGCTGCGTTGACCTCCTTCCTCGCCAGCCGGATGATCTCGGACCTCAGGACTTGCTCGAGCTTGTGCATGATGGTCTCCTTCAGAGTCCCCCCGTAGCAGGTCGCCTCCGAATGCTACTCCTTCTGTGACGGGCGCGCAACGTGGACCAAGATTGCCCGCCGGGGCGCAGCCCTTCCCCTTCGCCGGCCATAGGGGTATGCCCTCTTCCTCGCGCCATTGGGGTCATCGCGGGGCCGCAAACCAATAGTCAGGATGCGGGGCGACGTATGGAGGGACACCCTCCAGCTTCAGACGCGAGTCGTGGCCGACAGGCCGGAAGCGCCAGAGCTTGCCCGCATGTTCGGGGGCGACCTCAATGCCGAAGGGCTTGCCGTCTCCCCGTCCGCGGACCTTCCTCCAGGCGGGGTCGAGGATGAAGGCTCCATCCGAAACCGTAGCCACGAACTGCTTGGTGCCTTGCGGCACGAGGAAGACCCAGTCGGTGCCACCGAAGATGGCGACCTGCTCAACGACCTCGACCATGTGCTTGCAGTGTGGGGTGATGCTCGACCAGAACTTGTAGGGCTCTGTGGCCGCGACGAGGCGGTAGATCCCTGGCGCGCCCTCCGTGGCGACCACGATCGGAACGGGCTTGAAGCCGCCCGCTTCCGTTTTTGCCTCGAGGACTCTGGCTCCGTCGGGGCCGGACAGCGTGAGCGCAGTCCCGGGGTGGTAGCTTCCCCACTCCACGCGCGTCTCCTTGCCCGGCTCCTTGAGGAGCAGGAAGACGCTCTCTTTGCCGTAGTAGACCCCCTTGACCGGCGTACGGTAGGAGCGAATAGGCGGCGGGAGGGGCAGGTCGCCCTCGCTCTTGGGCACCAGGCCCTTTTCCCCCGCCTCGCGCCACGCGGCATACGCGAAGAGCACCTCGTCGAAGCGCGAGGCTCCAACGCCCGAACCGAAGCCAGGAGCGGCCGGCATGAGCCACTTCTCGCGCGGCACGTCGTACTTGAGCAGGTTCCGGGCGTAGGGCAGCAGGTACTTGCGGTCGCCCGTGGCGAACCAGGCGGCGGCGAGCATGTTGCCCGGGTTGCCTGGGTAGCCCGTGGCGTAGTTGTCGCCGTCCAGCTCGGCGTCCGCCCACTTGAGGACGTAGTCGCGCATCGCGGCGTGGTGCTTGAGGCCGCTGGCGGGGTCCTTCGATGCCTGGAGGTACATCGGCATGAAGTTCGTCCAGTTCAGCGGGTTGGCCTGCTTGCCGCCCTCGGCGGTGGGGTCGTTGGTCATGATCCAGTGGATGGCCTCGTCGAGGCGCGCACCGAAGGTCGGGTCCCATGAGTGCAGATACCAGTCGAGGACGGCCTTGTTGGTGCCGCCTGCCTCGCGGCTGAGGTTCTTGCCGGGGTCGTTCTTGAGGATGCCCTGCATGTGTAGCTGGGCGACCTCGAGCGAGCGGCGGTCGCCCGTGAGGTAGTAGTCGAAGAGGAGCGGCGAGCAGCCGGCGTAGAAGCTGAAACAGCTCCCCAACCGCCAGGGATAGACCGAGACCGCGTGGGCGGCGCCGAGGAGCTTGCGGGATTCCTCAGGCAGGCCCTCGAACTCGGGCGTCGTGAAGTGGACGATCTCCACATCGCGCCACTGCCGCGTGTTGATCGTGGCGTAGCGCAAGTGCTCGGGCCTGCCCGTGGTCAGGTAAAGGTACCAGTTGTTGTTGAAGTAGCCGTAGTGGGAGCCGGTGCCCGTCATCCGATAGATGCAGGTCGAGCCGTCCCGGTTGAAGTACTCGGGCATGTTGCCGTAGAGCCACATCCCATAGTGCTTGTTCTTGTCCGCCATCTGCCAGCTCTTGGCGCTGTTCTCAAGCCAGGCGGGCGCGGCGTCCACGCTGAGCGGGCCGAAGACGCCGCAAGTCTCCAGCCATTTCGGGTCTTTGAGCCAGACGTGCGGCGGGTTGGTGAAGAGCGCCCGACGGGCGGCGACCGCGGCCGAGTCGTCGCCGAAGTCAAGAAGAAGCTCCTGCGTCCGCGAGGTGCCGGCCGCGTGCTCCTTGACGATGCCCGCTTCCATCCGCGACCGGGACCAGATTGCAAAGAACTCGTCGGAGCGGTGGCCCACCGCTGTGATTGTCTTCGCCAGCCAGTTCGGCTCCTTGCTCGCCTGGTCGCCCGCGACGTTCGCCCCACGCCACCAATCGGGGAAATGGAAGTCGAGCAACGGGCCGTGATGGAACTTCTGGAGCTGGTGGAAGTAGGCCGCCGTCATCCTGACCCCGTTCGGGCCGGCCACCTGCTCGATCGGCGTGTCGGGCAAAGGCGGCTTCTCCGGTTCGATGAACCAGTCGTCGTTGAACTCCCCGTGGCCAGGCCAGGCGTGGGTGATCACGGAGCCAGATTGCGCCTCAAGCTCTTTGGGAAACGTCTGCCAGAAGTCGCGCAACATCAGGCTGAAAGCGGCTGTGCTGACCCAGCCGGGCGCCTTGCCGCCGCGGACGGATTCAATGTAGCGGTCGCCCTCCTTCTTCCGGACGACATAAAGGTCAGGCTTCTTCTGGAGCAGGTAGCCCTCGGTGAGCTGGACGCTTCCGCCCTCCGTGCCCACTGCCGCAGGCCCCGTTGCCGCCAGGCGCAACCCGATGTCGGCGAAGCGAACCTTGTCCGTGTCGGCCGTGATAATGAACGTCCAGTGCAGCTCGATCCAGGGCTGCCCCGCGTAGGCGTAGTAGCGGAGGACGCTCTTGTTGAGCCGATCGCCTGCGGCGCTGACGTGCCAGGCTTCGGTGCGAACGACGGCGCGCAGCGGCCCGGCCTCCTCGACGGTCATGAGGGGCTGTGTGTCCAGAGTCGCGCGAAAGACTGTCCCCGTGTGGTCAGTCACATAGGGGCCGTCAGTGGGCGAAGCTCTCCACACCTCCTTGCCGCCGCGCGACACGCTCGACAGAAAGCCGCCCGACTTCCTGGAGACGGCGAGGCCAATCGCCCCTGTTTCGACGAGCACTTGGCCTTCGTCTTGCGTGACTCTGACGGGCGCCTCGGTTGGCTGCTCAACCACGTCGTCGCCGAACGTGAGCGTATACTCGGGGGCGGCATCCCTCACGGCGGGCGCGATAAACGACAGCCGCAGCCACTTGACTGAGTCCCGCGCAGGACTCCAGTGCGCCAGGGGTTCGAAGCAGGCCGGAAGCGTCGTGCCTGTGCCATCAGTGAGCCGGGCGCGCTTCGTATCCACGACTGCGTCGCGCGGCAGGGGGACGGCTGTGGCAGCAGGCCATGTGACACCTTGGGCAGGAAAGGGAGATGTTTGCTTGAGTAGAATCGTGCTGGGTTCTGCCCCAAGTGTGCGGGTCGGGAGGAGCCCCCGGGCAAGCATAGCCCAGGCCAGAGCTACCAGCATCAACACTCGCCGTCTTGTCGCACCGTCCATCGCCGCTCCTCTGCGTGGCCTCAAGCTGCGAAGAAGCCCCATGGCCTCGTCTTGCACATCATGCCCACATTATGGCACTCCACTGGCGAGCGCTCAACACGCGTAAGAGGCTTGACGCCCACGATACCAAGCGCTATGCTTTGGACGGTTCTTGACGTTCGGAAGTTGATCCATAGCGCAATCCAGGGCAGACCCGCGACCCCAACAGGTGCCCCCTCCCCACCAAGACGGGTCCGGCCTGCCCTCTCCATGTCTGGGCAAGGCGACTGGGGCTGCCTTGCCGAGTGAACCTCTCACCAATCCTTCCCCCTCTCACCAACCGCCCTCATCCACTCGATCCTGACCGCCATGCCAGCCTTCTCGTTGATCCAGACCTCGGTCCTGTCCTCGCTGTTGCCGTACTCATATTCCAGCCTGTAGCCCTGGTTCCGAAGCTCATCGCCTATTGCCCCAGCGTCCGCGACCTGCTAAACTCCCCCCTGCAGGCTCTGCTCCTCGCGGTTGGGGTCGGCTAAGGATGACCAGCATGCGGCGCTTCACCGCCCGAAGCGAGCGTTCCCGTGTTGCCGCGGCTCTTGCCTGGGCGCTGCTTAGCTCAGCCGCACTGGCTCAGGGCGATGGCAAGCGGGCGGGCAATCTGGCCGAGAAGCACAGCGGCGCGATGAGCGCCCAGACCCTGCGCGAGGCGCTCGGCCAAAACAGGATGGTCTGGGTTTCTGCCCCTAGGGCGGGCAAGCCCCCCACGATCGACGGTACGCTCAGGCTGGAGCAGGGCGAATGGGCGGATGCGGCGGCCGTCCCCGGAATGCTCGCCCCCACCGGCGGCCGGGTCCTGCCGCTGCGGTCCCTGACCCTGATCACGTGGGACGAGACGAGCTTCTACCTCGGCATGCGCACGGAGGTGAAGCCAGGCTACGTCCTGCGCCGGAAGGGCAGGGACATGGATAACGAGGTGAGCCACGACGATGTCGTGGAGCTTTTCTTCAACCCCCTGGGGCGGGACCAGCCCGAACCGGCCATTTTCCAGATCATGTACAACGCCCTCGGCTTCCGCTGGGATGCCATGCAGACCGTTGGCGTGACGGCGAAGTACTGGGACGCGGACACCTGGGAGTTCAAGAGCGACTACAAGCCCGGCATGACCCATTGGGATCTGGAGGTGAGGATTCCCGTCAAGTCACTGCGCATGATGGGCCCGAACCGGTCGGGCGACTGCTGGCTCTTCCTGGCCACGCGGGACTGGAAAGGGCTGATTGACGAGAAGAGCAGCCCCCAGTGGAATATCTACTCCTCGCTCACCGGCAACGGCGGGTTCATCTCCCAGGAGAACCAGTTCCCCCTCGTGCTCGACGATTCGGCGCCGGTGGTGCAACTGCTGGACATCTCGGACCTCTGGCAGGGCCGCTTCGGCTTCAATGCCCGCTTCGCCAACACCACGGCCAAGCCGCAGACCTTCACAGCGCTGGCGAGCGTCTACGACAACAGCGGCTACCAGGGCCGCGACAAAGACTGGACCGAGCGGGAGAAGCCGCTGGCCACACAGAGCAAGGAGTTCACCCTCAAGCCCGGCGAAGCCGTCGAGTGGGCAATTCCCGCCGCCACACTACCTGAACTGGCCGCCGATCCGGCCAAGAGGGCAGCGCCGCTGCATGGCTTTGTCTTCAAGGTCAGCCGCGTGGGTAGCGCCACGCCGCTCTTTGTTCGGCAGTGCGACTTCGCCAAGCTCGAGTACACGGCCAGACAAGTGACGCCCGGCTATGCGATGGACATCGCCTACAACCCGGTCCGCAACAACCTCATGCCTTCGTGCGACATCCTCGACCACCCGGACCCGACGAAGGTGAAGGGGCTGCGGGTCGAGCTGCCCCCGCTCCTCGACAGGCTTGTCACCCGTGTGAGCCACTCGATCATCTCCGACCTCTTGCCCCTGCCTGAGCTGAAGCCCGGCAAGTATCCGGCGCGCCTGACGCTCCTCGACACTGACGGCAGGGCCATCGAGACCAGGGAGTTGACTGTCGAGAAGCTCGACGAGGCGGCCATCTTCCCCTGGTGGGACAGCCAGGCCGGCTTGAGCGACAAACCCATCCCGCCCCATCAGCCGATGCGGGTCGAAGGAAACGCCATCGTAACCACGACGGGCCGGGCGACCTTCGACGGCCGCGCCATGCCCACCCAGGTGCAGATGACGGGCAAGGACCTGCTCGCCGCGCCCGTCCGGCTGACGGCCTCGGCGGGCGGCAAGCCTGTGGCGTTCGCGGCGGACGCCGCCCCGAAGTTCGGGCGCCAGAGCCCCACCGAGGTCGAGCTTTCCGGCGCGCTGCGCTCGGATGCCCTCAACGTCAAGATCGCCAACCACATGGAATACGATGGCGCGCAGTGGGTCACGCTCGACGTCGAGCCGGCCGCGGCCGGGCTGAACCTGGACTACTTGCGGCTGGAAGTCCCCTTCAAGCCGGAGCGCGCCCAATTCCTCTACACGATGGCAATGGCCGGCCGCGAGAGCTGGGTGGCCCAGGGCCTCACACAGGACGAGGGGAAGGTGTGGGACAGCGCCAAGTGCCGCGGGCTGGGCATGACGGTCGGCAGCTTCATGCCGCAGTACGTCGTTTCTGATTCGCTCCGCGGGCTCTGTTGGTACGCCGACAACGACCGTGGCTGGGTGCCGACTGACGACGTGCCAGCCACCGAGGCGCTGCGGCAGAGCGGCGAGACGGTCCTGCGTCTCAACCTGATAGGCAAGCCGTTCACGTTCAGGGGGCCGCGTCGCGTCCAGTTCGGGCTGCTTGGCCTGCCCGCCCGTCCGTTCCCCGCGGGCGCACGAATCGTCGAGCGTCGCACCAGCCAGTTCGGCCACTACGTCGGTGACAAGGTGATGAACTTCTCGGCGCCCATGCCGCGCGACTTCGCCAAGGCGCGCGACTTCATGGAAAAGGGCACGCTCTACGATGCCAGGACCTATGAGCCGCTGCCCAAAGCTGTCGCCAAGGACTGGCTGATGGAGTTCGCGCCCTGGCACGATTCGCACACGCCGTGGAGGACCCCCGACCTCGACCCGCGCACCTACGACTACCTGGCCCGGGAGTTCGACGGTTATGGGTTTGTGCCCAAGCTGGCCAACCTGCGCGCCTGGCAGTGGGAGCGCTACGTCAGGGCGGCTCCGATTGACGGCATCTACTACGACACGCCCGAGGGGATGGGCTTCTCGCGGTCGGTGCAGAACGGCGTCGCCTACGTGCTCCCAGCCGACCAGCCCCGCGGCGGCGAGGTGCAGGGCGGCTACAACATCTCGGGCTCCCGCGAGCAGATCAAGCGCATCGCCACGGTCTTCCATCAGAACGGCGTGGACAACCCTTGGGTCGAGATGCACTCCACGCATGGCCCCGTCGTGCCGGCCACAGGGTTTCTCAACGTGCTGATTGACGGCGAGGATTTCCGCAGGCCCAGCTTCCGCAACTTCATGTACGCCTGGCCGGTTCGCCACCTCCGCGCGATCGACTCCCCCTCCCTCTATGGAATGACCATTCGCTGGCTCGGGGGCTATCCGTGGGACAACCAGACGCGCAACGTGGACCCCCTCCGCTGCCAGATGGCCGCGCTCTTCGTCCACGACGTCTGGACCCCGGGCTTCGGGTCGTGGAGCCAGCAGACCATCGCCGGCAAGGGCGTGCTCATCCAGAAATGCGATCGCGAGCCGCCCTACGGCTTCCGAAACCCCGACATGGCCGCCAAGCTCATCGGGCTTGGCATGAACCTGGCCGAGGCCCAGTTCCTGCCCTACTGGAACAATGCGGACGCCTTGACCCTGACTCTCCAGGATGGCAAGCCGGCTGCGGAGGTGCGCGCCAGCGCCTGGCTCGTGCCCTCCCAAGGCCGCTTGATCGTGGCCGTTGCGAACTGGAACGAGGCGACCGTGCGCTGCAGATTGAGGGTCGCCATCGCCAAACTCGGCGTGCCCGACGGCGAGACCATCGTCAGCGATCTAGAGACCGACAAGGTGCTCGCGCACGGCAAGGCTGTGGATGCGTTCGACTTCGACGTGTTGCCGCTCGACTTCCGCCTGTTCATGGTCACAGCGGCCAACCCAGCGCCACTGCCCGAGGCGTTAGCCAAGATGGCGGACGCGAACCTAGCGGCCAAGCTGCTCATCCTGGGCATCAGTGCGGCCGACGTCCAGCCCGTTCCGGCCGCCGACAACAGCGTGACGTTCATCGGCGTGGACGGCTGCGCGCTCGCTGCGTGGAGGATACCTTCCCAGAAGCGGCTGATCGTAGCGGTGAGCAACCCGGGCGCGAAGGCCGCTGATGGCAAGCTGAAGCTCGACCTCGACAAGCTCGGCCTGATGCCCGCCGACAACGGCGAGTGCATCCTCGTCTCCGACATCGCAACCGACAAGGTTCTGCTCAAGACCACGGGGAGGAACCGCGGCAAGCTCCTCGGCCTGTGGAAGGGCCTGCGCGATGCCGAAGACCGCAAGATCAACTCGCCGCACGACGCGGTGAACATCTCCGTGCCAGCAGGCGCCCGTGCGCTATTCATGGTGGCCACTCAGTGACCGCAAGCGAATCTCGCATCATGCAAGTCACGAGAAGCCTCTGCCTGCTCCTCTTGCCCCTGACGATCCCCTGGTCCGGCCTCCTGGCCGGCGATGCGGCGGAGCAGCCTCAGTACGTTCAGACTCTGGGCGAGTCGGAGATTGACCCAGGCAATCCGCCGACCAGCTTGATCGCCAACTTCCAGATGGGATACGTGACGGGAGTACGGACGGAGGGACCCGCCAAGGTCTACTTCGGCTTCCGGCCCTCCGTAGGCAAGATGGTCGTGGTTCTGGAACTGCCGGGCCTCGGCGCCGCGAGCCAGGCGGAACTGGCGCTGGCCCTGCCCGGCGGCAAGTTGGCGAAGGGCGTGGTCACCTCCTTCAGGGCAGGAAGAGGCGGGGCACTGCTTCACGACGTAGGGGTGCTGCCCGAAGGCGATCACCTGCTCACCGGCGCACTGCTCGACGCGCAAGGCAGAGCAACGGCTGCCATCAAGAGCACTTTCCGCCGTATCCCACTCCCCTGGCTCAACAGCAAGGTGGGCATCCCCGACACACCACCGCCCCCATTCACGCCCGTGACCCTGACCGACCAGACCGTCACGGCGATAGGCCGAACCTACACCATCGGCCAGGACGGCAACTTCCGGTCGCTCACAGTCCTGGGCGAGGAGATTCTGGCCTCGCCCATCCGCTTCGAGGCCGAGGCGGGCGGAGCGACAACTGCGATCGCAGGCACCAAGACCGTGTTCGGCAAGTGCGCGCCCACAGGCGTCCGCTGGGAAAGCGAGGCCGCGGGCTCGGGGCTGCTCATCCGCTCCAGCGTGGCGTTCGAGTTCGACGGCATGGCCCGCTACGACATCGCGGTCAAGCCGTCGGCGGAACCAGTGAAGTTGAGCCGCCTCTCGTTGGTCATCCCACTGAAGGAGAAGTACGGGCTGCTCTTCCATGCTCTGCCCGTGACCGGCAAGTTCCGAGAGTATGTCACGGCCAAGATGCTCGACGAGAAGGATGGCGTGCTCTGGGACAGCAAGACTTGGTCGGAGACCGCGGAGGGCGTTGCCCGACGACCACTGGGCAACTTCGTGTCCATGCTCTGGCTCGGCGGGCACATCCGCGGCCTCGCCTGGTTCGCGGAGAGCGAGCGCGGCTGGGTGCCGGACAACGGCAAGGCCTGCCAGGTCATCACGCGCGGGACCGGCGTTGTGGAGCTTGCCATCCACTTTGTCGCTAGTCCGTTCACGCTGAGCGAACCGCGCAAGATCACCTACGGCTTTCTGGCCACACCCCCCAAGCCGCTCCCGCCGGACTACCGCCTCTGGGACCGGGGCCGCACGGAAACCGTAGGCCCTGTCGGCGGGCGGCTGACAAGCTGCGAGGCATTCGCTCCCTGGAAGACCCAGATCAAGGACCAGGCCAACGGGAAAGTCGAGTGCTTCAACTACTGGCCCGCCAACAGCGATTGGGGGCTCGTGCGCAAGGCGGCCGAAATCCAGCGCGGCCTGAACGAGCCCAAGTACCACAAGGGCACGGCCCTGATGCTCTACCACGACCGCAACCGGCTGCCGATCCGGCCGGCCGAACGCCCCTACTACGAATGGGTCTGGCGTTGCGGGAGCTACCCGCCCGACCTCGTGGACACGCTGGCCTGGCACATGGACAAGTGGATCGAGAACGGCATAGACGGGATCTACATAGACGACGTCTTCCCGCAGCAGGACTGCAACGGCGGCCCGGTCGGCACGGCCTATTGGCTCGCGCCCGATGGGGCTACGACATTCAGCCTCGAGGAGGGCCCGGAAGCCTACGGCCGCTTCAAGGCTCTGGAAAAGGACGGCAAGACGGCTCAGAAGGTGTATGGTGCGAACTACTTCCAGTACCGCGAGTACATGAAGCGCCTCTACACCCTCTTCGTCCAGCACGGCAAACGGCCCATCATCACCACGCACGACACGAGCACCCTGGTCTGGCCGTGGCACTCTTTCGTCACCGTCGTCTTCGACTGCGAGGAGTCGGGCCGCTTCACGGAGGCGACTACGACCTATATGGACGCCTGGCCACTGGAGCGCTTCATGGCCATAGACAATCCCGAGCGCTCCGGCATCGTCACCATCCCGATGCTCAAGGGCGCCTACATGGCCAGGATGAGCCCGGCGCAGAGATACGCGACGGAGCGCTCAGCCTGGGCAGTGTGGCTGCTCTTTGACCACAACGTGCCAATGGCGGGACGCGACACCAAGAAGTCCAGGCTCTTCAGCGCGCTGGACGGCTACTACTACGGCTCTGATGTGCAGGTGTTCCCCTTCTGGAGGAACGAGGACGTCGTCAAGGTCGAGGCCAGAGTCGAGCCCCCGCTCAAGGAGTATGACCTGCCCAAGCAGTGGAAGGCCAAGTTCTGGACGGCCGAGCAGTGCAAGCGGGTGAGCGAGAAGCCACTCTACGTCACGCTCTACAAGAAGGGGAACCGTTGCCTGGTCGTGGCCGCGAATTTCCTCAAGAAGGCGGTTGACGGCAAAGTCACTCTCGCCCTCCACAAGCTCGGCGTCCCGACCACGAGCGCTGATAGCCTGAAGGTGGAGGACCTCGACGACTGGGGTCCGCCCAGGGACGCCCCGGAGCCGAAGTCCAGTAGCCCAGACAGCCTCGACGACGTAACGCCACCCAAGAGCGTAGAACCGGGCGCTCCGGAGCGACCCTTGAAGCGCGAGGGCAACACCCTTTCCTTCCGCGTGAGCGGGCAGGACTTCCGGGCCATCGAGCTGAGCTGGTAGGAGCATGCGGGAACACGAACCCTCCCGCCGCGGCCAGGATGGGTCGGCCCGGGCTAGACCAAGCAGTTCCCAACCCGCCTTGTCACCCAATCCCCGTCCGTCATTCAACCTGCTCCACCCACTCCCCCAGCTCCGCCTGCGCCTCCTTCGCCTTCTTCTTGCAGTAGTAGCAGCCGCCATCCCGCAGGCTGCGGTAGAGCGGCAGGCCGCATGTTACGCATCTCATCTTTGCCTCACTCGACCGGAAGCCACTCGTCCAGGTCCACCTGGGCTTCCTGCATCAGCCTTCGGCAGTAGAAACAATACAGCGTATCGCTTGGTTCCATCGCCATTCTGCAAATCGGGCATCTTCGCATTGCCACCACCTCACAGCTCTGTCACGATGTTCGGACACGAGCAGGCCAGATCGAGGATGGCCGATTGGACCTTCCCGCTCCTCTGGATTGCTTCCAGCACCTTGCTCGCGGATTCGTTTTCCATTCTCATCATCCTCCGTGCCTGGTTCAGGCACTCTCGCTCTGGAGAGTGACTGAACTTGACGGAGGTCTCAGGAGTGTGCGATACTTCTCGCTACCGCTGGTGCACCACGGAAAAGGCCGTTCAGAAAGCCAGGCAAGCTGGGCCTGAGACCCAGGGGCCGAGGGCAGAAATGATGAGCGACGTGCAGAGGATCGTAGGCCGAGCCTCGCGCGCAGCGGCCTTGGGCATGAGCATGCTGCTGCTCTGGCCAGGGTGTGCGCCGACCGAGCGGGGCCGCATCACAACAGGGCACGACGTGGTGCCGGAGTACCGCAACAGGGAGGCGACGGCGCTGGTCGAGGACAGCGAGACGGTGCGGCTGGCGCTGGGCGCCGCCTGGGACGACGCGCTGGCGTGCCGGGCGATGAGCGGGTACCTGCGGCCGTGGAGGCAGGGCGCCTCGCGCGAGGAGGCCGAGGCGCAGGTCCGACACGCCACCGCGCTCTATGAGCTGGTGAAGTGCGTGGACGACGGCATCGAGAGCGTACGTCTGGCGCGCGACAGCCGCGACGAGCCTCGGCTGGCTGAGGAGGTACGGTTCTGGCGGAATGAGCTGGCTCTTGCTGCAAAGGCGGTTGCTGCCTACGCCTCGAGGGCGGCGGCGCTGAAGGTCAACCTCGCCAGTCAACTGGCGGACCTCGCCCGCCAGCAAGGCATCGCTGCGCAGGTCATCGAAGGCAAGCCATGGGGCGACCCGCAGCGGGGTGCGTGTAATCTCCTACGGTGCTGAGGTGAGGGGGTGGGCATCCCAGAAGCGGTCCCAGGAGCCGTCGGTGGAAGCGAGGTGAGCGACGACCTGGAGGGTTTGCTCGGCACCTGGGAGGCTCCAGAACTTTTCGGTCCCCTTGACTCGCTTGCCGAGTTGTTTGACGGTGCTCTCGATGATGCTGGAGCCGGTGGGCCAGCCGTGCTGGCGGA